>ERZ772987.1-NODE-1-length-91739-cov-6.69098_pt1 | contig 91739 bp, 68 predicted proteins | sample MGYA00511129_ERZ772987 | MGnify/ENA primary metagenome ERZ772987 (study PRJEB29015, sample SAMEA2738058) | human oral metagenome | biome: human oral; feature: human-associated habitat; material: saliva | place: China | collected 2222 ...
TCGTGAACGCCCTGTCGGCCCGCCTCGACGTGCAGGTCGACCGCGGCGGCAAGACCCACGAGATGTGCTTCCGCCGCGGCGAGCCCGGCGAATTCGACGACTCGAAGCAGCGCACCCCCAACTCGCCCTTCAAGCCTTTCGTGGACGGCTCGACCCTCAAGACCGTCGGCAAGGTGAAGAAGTCGCAGACCGGCACGCGCGTGCGCTTCTGGGCGGACTTCCAGATCTTCCCGGCCACCGAGGGCTTCTCCTGGGAGAACCTGCTGGCGCGCGCCCGCCAGACCGCGTTCCTCGTGCCCGGCCTGACCATCAACTGCTACGATGAGCGCGGCGAAGAGGAGCTCCACGAGAGCTTCCGCTTCGACGGCGGCGTCGTCGACTTCGCGAACTGGCTGGCCTCCGACGGCCCCGTCACCGACACCTGGCACATCACGGGCGAGGGCACCTACAACGAGACCGTGCAGGCCCTGGACTCCGAGACCGGGCACCTGCGTGCCACCGAGGTCGAGCGCACCTGCGAGGTCGATATTGCGCTGCGCTGGGGCATCGGCTACGACACGACCGTCCAGTCTTTCGTCAACATCATCGCCACCCCCAAGGGCGGTACCCACGTCACCGGTTTCGAGCAGGCGGTCCTCAAGACCCTGCGCGCCGCGATCGACAAGAACGCGCGCAAGCTCAAAGTCGGCGCGAAGGACGGGCGCCCCGAAAAGGACGACGTCCAGGCCGGCATGACCGCCGTCATCACCGTGCGTTTCCCCGAGCCACAGTTCGAGGGGCAGACGAAGGAAACGCTGGGCACGCCCCAGATCCGCACCGTCGTCAACCGCGTCGTCTCCGACTGGCTGAAGGCCAAGTTTGCCTCTTCCAAGCGTGACGACAAGCAGCAGACCTCCCTCCTCATGGAGAAGGTCGTCGGCGAGATGAAGGCCCGCGTCTCCGCGCGCATCCATAAGGAAATCTCGCGCAAGAAGAACGCGCTGGAAACCTCCTCGCTGCCCGCCAAGCTCGCGGACTGCCGCCTCGAGGACGTCGAGGAGACCGAGCTGTTCATCGTCGAGGGCGACTCCGCCCTGGGCACGGCCAAGGCCGCGCGCAACTCCCACTACCAGGCGCTGTTCCCGATTCGAGGAAAGATCCTCAACGTGCAGAAGGCCTCGACCGCGGACATGCTGGCCAACGCCGAGTGCGCCAACATCATCCAAGTGATCGGCGCGGGTTCGGGCCGTACCTTCGACCTGTCTCAGGCTCGATACGGCAAGGTCATCCTCATGACCGACGCTGACGTCGACGGCGCGCACATCCGCACCCTGCTGCTGACCCTGTTCTTCCGCTACATGCGCCCCATGGTCGAGGCCGGCCGCATCTACGCTGCCGTCCCGCCCCTGCACCGCATCGAGGTCGCGGGCAAGGGACGCAAGAAGCGCGAGTACATCTACACCTACTCCGAGGACGAGCTGCATCGTAAGCTCGCCGCCCTGAGACGTTCGGGCCGCACCTGGAAGGAGCCGATCCAGCGCTACAAGGGTTTGGGTGAAATGGACGCCGACCAGCTCGCGGAGACCACGATGGACCGGGCCCACCGCTCGCTGCGCCGCATCACGCTGGCGGATGAGGAAGCCCTGCGCCAGGCCGAGGATGTGTTTGAGCTGCTCATGGGCTCGACGGTTGGGCCGCGCAAGGAGTTTATTGTCAATGAGTCGGCCGGTCTTGATCGGATGCGCATCGACGCATAATAATCGGGCCGCGACAAACCCACGCGCTGCACAAGCGTCCAACATGCACGAACAAATGTTCATTGCTGGTGTGACTTAAGGCCCGATCACGCGTTAGGATGTTACGCATGACAGGACTTGCGCAGCGACTTACGCCGCCCGGGTCCGTCCCGTACCCGGGGAATCACCTCGGGTTGCGCTGGCGGCCCATGATCGGCCGCGACGCGCCCGCCGTGTACGCGCTTATAAGCCTCATCGAAGACGAGGACCAGGCGATCCGCCGTACCTCCGTCGAAGATATCGCGGACATGATGGAGGGCAAGAACGGGCGCGACTGGGTGGACACGATCGTCGGCCTGGACGCGAAGGCAAACATTTGCGCGGTCGCCTCGGTGCGCGTGCTGCGCGGCATCCACGAGGCGGCGACCGCCGTCGTCAGTGCGTTCATTCATCCTCACTGGCGGGGCCGTGGCGTGGGCCGCGCCCTCCTGTACTGGCAGGACAGCCGCGCCCGCCAGATGCTGGTTGAGACTTTCGGCGCTGAATCCGATGTTCCCGTCTCCATCTCGAACCTGGTGGATGCGCACATGACGGATCGTCGCCGCCTCTACATCGCGGCCGGCTTCTTCGCCAAGCGCATCTATCGCGTCATGTACCGCGACCTGGCGGGCGGCGAGGTCGCCCCGCAGGCGCGCCACGGCTACCACATCGTGCCTTGGAATCAGGTTCCCCAGGACCAGATCCGCGCTATTCACATGGAGGCCTTCCAGCAGGCGTTCCGTTCGCCGCTGCGCGCCCTGTGGTGGGATGACGCGATGAATCACTTTGACCCGCGCTGGTCCTTCGTCGCCGTGGATAGCACGGGCGAGGTCGTCGGCTACGCAATGACGGGGCGTCCCGCGCAGCGCTGGGTGGCGACCGGGCGTCCGGAGGCCTACATCTACCTGCTCGGCGTCGCCGAGGCCCACCGCGGTCGATCGGTCGCGAGTGCCCTCGTCGGCAACGCGGTGGCTGAGGCGTCGGCCTCTGGTGCCTCACGTATCGGGCTTGATGTGGATATGTCGAGTCCGGATCGGGCGCATAGTATCTATGAGCATCTTGGTTTCGTCGACGAAGCCGCTGAGGTTTATTACACGATCGACCAGTAGTCCGCTAGGAGACGAGTATGAGCATTCCTCTCGCGCAGAGAGCCGGTGCCCCTGAGTTCGTCCCCTTCCCGGGCGAGCATCACGGCATCGAGTGGGAGCCGCTGACGGCCGACCATCACGTCGGCCTGTCGGCGCTTTTCGCGCGCATGGAGGCCCGGGATAATCCGCCGTACCGCACCAGCCCGGACGAGGTGGAGGAGATGCTGTCGTCGGCCTCTCATTGGCGAGGCCTGGTCGGGGTTGCGCGCAGGGGTATCGCAGCGGGGCGCTTGGTTGCCTTCGCCCAGGTGGTGTTGCGCTTCCCGGGGCGCGCTGAGTGCGTGTGCATCGGGGGAGTGGATCCTGATTTTCGACGCATCGGCCTCGGCAATGCGATCGTGGACTGGCAGGAGGGGACGGCGCGTCAGATGCTGGCGAGCGTGGAGGGGGATGGCCCCGCGCAGATCACCTGCCATGTCGAGGCTGGCCAGGATGACCTCGAGGCCCAGCTGAAGGTGCACGGTTTCCGCTGGGCGCGCACGTACTACGAACTGCGCGCCTCCCTTGAAGATCTGGCCCCGGTGCCCGACCTGGGCTCGTATATGAGCATCGAGGCCTGGGGACCCCAGTGGGAAGAGCCGGCTCTGCGCGCGGCGAACCGCTTGAACGAGTCGGAGTGGGGGCGGCCTCCGCTCACACAGGAACAGTGGATGCAGGGCCGCACTGCGTTCGCGCCCGAGTGGTCTTTTGTTGCCGTGGATCGCACTGGCGATCGGCCGCGCGTCGCGGGCTTTTTGCTGGCCTCGCGTTACGAGCAGGACTGGGCGGCGCTGGGGTGGCGCGAGGGATATATCGACCAGCTAGGAGTTTTGTCGGCCTGGCGCGAGAGCCTTGTTGCCGACGCTCTGATTCTGGCCTCGATGTGGGCTCAAAGCCGCGATGGGATGGATCGCGCGGGTACGGGCGTGGGCTCCGCGAATCATACGGGCGCGCTGGCTGTCTACGATTCCCTGGGTTTCCGTACGGTCGGGCAGACCCGGCTTTATGCAATCGAAGTGTGACCTTTGTTTCGTATTGTGGACTAATTGCCGGTCAGGTCAATTTGTGAGTGATTCCACTATGTCTGTTGCGTGGGTGCGGCGTTGCCCCTGTCTGGCAGTTCGCGGAGAATCGTCCCAATAGTCCTAATTGTCTGACCAATATTTTTTCTACGCTCCCAGCTAGAGGCTAGTTGCGGCCTCGGCGCCACGCGCGTCCCATCTCCACAGTGCGGAGCCAGCATGACTACGAAGTCGTCAGCACAAAACACATCCATTCCGCCTCTGGTCATTCGAAGCGCCATCGTTGCCTCCCTCGGCGGCCTGCTCTTCGGCTTTGACACAGCGGTCATTTCCGGCGCGGAAGAAAAGCTCACAGAGCTTTACGCCCTGTCCTCCACGGGTGAAGGCATGATCGTTGCCATCGCAACCATTGGTACGATCTGCGGTGCCATCGTCGCCGGTAACCTCGCCGACCGCTTCGGTCGTAAGCCCATCCTGTTCTGGATCGGCCTCCTCTTCGGCGTCGGCGCCCTAGCCACCGCCCTGGCCCCGGTGCCCACGCTGGTCACCGCAGCGGATGGTTCGGTGTCGGCCTCATCCTCCTTCCCGATCACCTTCTTCATGGTGTTCCGCTTCCTCGGCGGCGTCGGCGTGGGTCTGTCCTCGGTCGTCGCTCCCATCTACACCGCTGAAATCGCGCCCGCCCGCGTGCGCGGCCGCCTGGTTGGCCTCGTCCAGTTCAACATCGTCTTCGGTATTCTCCTGGCCTACGCCTCCAACGCCGTGATCCGCGAAATTGCACACGAGGAGACCGCGTGGCGCTGGATGCTCGGCGTCATGGCCGTGCCCGCCCTCTTCTTCCTGATCTTCCTGGCCACCGTCCCCGAGACGCCGCGGTGGCTGCTCGCCCACGGGCACGAGGAACGCGCCGTGAAGATTTCCGAGCGCCTGACCACCACGCAGGAGGAGAGCAACGAGCAGATCGCCGAGATGAAGGCACAGATCGCGGAAGACGCCGCGGGCGGCAAGGTCGCCTTCTTCACGCGCCGCTACCGCAAGGTCATCCTCATGGCCTTCTGCATCGCGATGTTTAACCAGCTCTCCGGCATCAACGCGATCCTTTACTACGCTCCCAAGGTCATGAAGCTCGCGGGCGGCGCCGCCGTCCTCGGCGATGCGTTCCCCTACATCGGCTCCGTCATCGTCGGCCTCATGAACCTGATCGCGACCATGGCCGCCCTGACTGTCATCGACAAGATCGGTCGCCGCCAGCTCATGATCGTGGGCTCGATCGGCTACCTGGTCTCCCTGGGCTTCCTGGCCGGCATGATGTTCGCCTACGAGAACGGAATGTTCGAAGAGGGCAGCGCCGCTCCCGTGTGGCTCATCCTCCTGGGCCTCCTCGGCTTCATCGCCTCGCACGCCTTCGGTCAGGGATCGGTCATCTGGGTGTTCATCTCGGAGATCTTCCCGAACCGCGTGCGTGCACGCGGCCAGTCGCTGGGGTCGCTCACGCACTGGGTGTTCGCGTTCATCACCACGTACGCCTTCCCGGTCCTGACGGACAAGCTCGGCGGCGGCTACGCGTTCGGTATCTTCTTCCTCGCAATGGTCGGTCAGCTATTCTGGGTCCTGAAGGTTATGCCCGAAACCAAGGGCATTCCGCTCGAAGAAATGGAAGAGAAGCTGGGGTTGACGAATGACTAGAATCGTGAACATCGGGGAAGCGCTCATCGATGAGATCACCCGCCCAAACAGTGAACCCGTCGAGGTCGTCGGGGGATCAATGCTCAACGTCGCAGCCGGTCTGACCCGGCTGGGTCACGAATCCGAGCTGGCGACCTGGTTCGCGCGCGACGCGCGCGGAGACAAGGTTCGCGAGCACGCCGAGGCCGCCGGAGTGACCCTCACTCCGGGTTCCGATGGCGCCGAATTCACGACGGTTGCGCACGCGGCCGTTGACGAGAAGGGTCACGCCACCTACGAGTTTGATCTCTCGTGGGATGTGCCCGCCGTCGAGGATCCCGACAGCGTCGGACACGTGCATACCGGCTCCTACGTGGTCGTCGTCGAGCCCGGTGCCGACAAGGTCCTGGCCGCCGTCAAGCGCCAGGCCATCCGGGGTACGGTCTCCTACGATCCGAACATCCGTCCCGCCCTGCTGGGCACGCCCGACGAGGCCCGCCCGCACGTCGAGTCGATCGTGGCCCTCGCTGACGTCGTCAAGGCATCCGACGAAGACCTGAAGTGGTTGTACCCGGATCGTCCCATCGAGGACGTTCTGCACGAGTGGCTGCAGTCGGGCCCCTCCCTGATCCTGTGCACGCGCGGTCCCTGGGGCGTCTACATTGTGGCTGCCGCCGAGCGCGACATGCTCGTCGTCGACCCCCTCGACGTGGAGCTCGTGGACACGGTGGGTGCGGGCGACTCGCTCATGGCCGGCCTGATCTCCGGCCTCGTCGATGCGGGACTCCTCGGTTCTGCTGAGGCGAAGCAGCGTCTGCGCGAGGCATCGTGGGACAAGATCCTGCCCGCCATTCACCGCGGCATCATCACCTCGGGAATCACGATTCTTCACCAGGGCGCCTACTCGCCCACGCGCGAGGAAGTCAACGAGATCCTGGCGGCTGACAAGACGCTGCGAGGCTGAGCGTTCGCGTCAAGCAACGTAGTGGGGTGGGCCCGGCCGGTCGGCCGGGCCCACCCCTTTTGCTTGATGAACCGGTATTCAGCCGATCGAGGCAATCGCAAACGTGATCGGCACACCCGAGCCGTCGCGGCGCTCGTCCTCGGCGGGCAGGTCAACGGGGGAGCCGTCCGCGGACGCGGCGCGTGCCGGCTTCGTGCCCACCCACGCGACGTCCAAGCGGTCCTCTCCGCGCAGGAAACGCTGGCAGCGCACGCCCTGGCCGCCGCGGCCCTTGGCCGGGTAGCACTCGAAGGGGGTGACCTTCACGGTCGTCTGGCCGGTGCCCGGCAACGCGCCGAGCGCCGCCGCCACGGTGACCACCACGGTATCGATGGGGGCCTCGACCACCCAGAAGCCCAGGGCCTCGGCCCCGGCGTTCAGCTTCATGCCCGCCATGCCGCCAGCCGTACGACCCTGCGGACGAACCTTTGCGGCCGGGGTGCGCAGCAGCTGCGCATCCGAGGACACGAACACCAGGTCCGCGTCGTCCGAGCACTGGTCGAAGCCCACGAGGCGGTCCCCGTCCTCCAGGGTGATGACCTCCCACTCGTCGCGCTGAAGCACATCCGGGCGCAGGCGCTTGACCGTGCCACGGGCCGTGCCCATCGCGACCACGGCCTCGCCCTCCGGATCCAGCAAGCCCACGGCGGGAACGTCCGTGTGCAGCAGCAGCGACGAGGGCATCGCCCCGGCCAGCGACAGGCCCGTCTCGAAGCGCGGGAGCGCGGGCAGGTCCACGACGTCGATGCGGTGCGCGATACCGTCCTCGGTCACCACGGCCACCTGGGAGCGCACGGTCGAAGCCAGCTGAGCGCGCCAGCCGTCCGCAGCCGCGCGCGGACCCGGCACGAGCGGATCCCCGCCCTCGACGCGGGCAAGCGCACCGGAGGCAGACAGGACCACGACGCACGGGTCATCCGGGATCTGTAGCTCCAGGCCCTTACCGGAACGCGACACTGACGGCAGCGCCGCCAGTGCAGCGTCGTCCGAGGCCGCGGCGCCCATGGGCGTGCCCGTCGAGGCCAGCAGCAGCGTGCGGCGCGGCGTGCCCAGGCGATCCGCGACCTCGCGCAGCTCCTTCTTCACCAGAGCGCGCAGCAACTCTGGGTCCTCCAGGATCTCGCGCAGCGACGCAATCTTGGCCATCAGCTCGTCGCGTTCGCTTTCCAGCTCGATGCGAGAGAACTTCGTGAGGCGACGCAGGCGCAGCTCCAGGATGTAGTTGGCCTGCGCCTCGGACAGGTCGAACGCCGTCATGAGGCGCTCGCGCGCGATCTCCGCGTCGTCGGAGGAACGAATGATGGCGATGACGTCGTCAATGTCCAGGATCGCGATGAGCAGGCCCTCGACCAGGTGCAGGCGATCCTCGCACTTTGTCAGGCGGAAGCGGCTGCGACGCGTCGTGACGTCCACGCGGTGATCCAGGAACACCTGGAGCATCTCCTTGAGGCCCAGCGTGCGCGGCTGACCGCCCACGAGCGCCACAGCATTGATCGAGAAGGAATCCTCCAGCGGCGTGCGCTGGTAGAGCTGCTGAAGCACGGCCTCAGGATTAAAGCCGTTCTTCACCTCGATGACCAGGCGCAGGCCGTGGATACGGTCGGTGAGGTTCTGGACCGAGGAGATGCCCTTGAGGCGTCCCGCGTTCGCGTTTTCCTTGATCTTTTCGATGACCTTTTCCGGTCCGACCATGTAGGGAAGCTGCGTGACGATGATGCCCATCTTGCGTGCGGTTACGCGCTCGATCTGGACCTTCGCGCGGGTCTTGAACGCGCCTCGGCCGGTCTCGTAGGCCTCCTTGATGCCCTCGAGCCCGACGATGGCGCCACCCTCGGGCAGGTCGGGACCGGGAATGTAACGCATCAGGTCGGCGACGGTGGCCGACGGGTGATCCAACAGGTGAATGGCCCCTGCGATCGTCTCGACGAGGTTGTGCGGCGCGATGTTCGTCGCCATGCCCACCGCAATACCCGAGGCACCGTTGACGAGCAGCTGCGGGAAAGCGGCCGGCAGCACGTCCGGCTGCATGAACTGGTTATCGTAGTTGGGGACGAAGTCGACCGTGTCCTCGTCCAAGCCCGTCACCAGGTCCAGGGCGGCGGGCGCCATGCGCGCCTCCGTGTAACGAGCGGCAGCCGGGCCATCATCCAGAGAACCGAAGTTACCGTGGCCATCGACCAGCGGCACCCGCAAATTGAAGGGCTGGGCGAGGCGCACCAAGGCCTCGTAAATCGCGGAATCACCGTGCGGGTGGAGCTTACCCATGACCTCGCCGACGACGCGCTGGGACTTCACGTGACCCTTGTCGGGGCGCAGCCCCATCTGATCCATCTGGAACAGGATGCGGCGCTGCACGGGCTTGAGGCCGTCACGCGCGTCGGGCAGCGCGCGGGCGTAGATGACGGAGACCGCGTACTCCAAGAAGGAGCCACGCATCTCGGCGGATACGTCGATCTCGGAGATGTTCTCGTCCTTCTCGGGAATGTCGACGACCTGGTCCTTCTTAGCCATACGCGCAATTATTGCGCGGCAGCGCGCTCATTTCGACTGGCACGCCGCTTCGGGGCACAATTGTGGGATGGATACATGGACCCGCATTGAACGAAGCGGCTTTTACCCCAAGGCTGTGGAGCGCGCGCTGCGCCGGGCGCTGGGCGCGGCAGACCCGCTCGCGACACTGTGTCAGGTGGACACGGGATTCGACCGGGGCTCCGTGTTCCGTCACCTCACCGTCGCGTCCCTGACCGAGCGGGCCATCGTCCAGCTGCACGTCGATGAGATGGGCGGCGGCTCGGCGACGATCGCGACCGCCGTTCACCGCGTGGCTGACATCGCCGGCTATTCGACGATGGAGGTCTACACCGATCCCGAGAACGCCACCGGCCTGTCCGAGATGACGATCGCGCTGGACCTCAAGGGGGCGCGCCGCCTCGAGCTCGAACCCGCCCGATGTGACGACCCCACGTGCATGGCCGACCACGGCTTCACGGGTTCGTCGTTCCCCGATGACATGACGTTCCGCGTCTCGGCGACCGTGGACGGACAGGACGCCCTGGAAGAGGCCGCGGAGTTCGTCGATCACCTGGCGACGCTGATGGAGACCCGCGGTGAGTGAACGCGTGCTAACACCGGACATGGAGGGCGCCGACCTGCCGGTTGCGGGCGACCCGTGCATCACGGACATCATTCCCGCTGCCCTTGCCGCCATCGACCCGTCGTTGCCCGGGGCATGCCAGCAGGCCGCGTCGTCGCTGGGGGTCGAGGCCGGGGCGCGCCAGGTGCTGCTCATCCTCGTGGACGGCTTTGGCTACGAGCTCATGATGGATCACTTGGGCCACACGCCGACGCTGCGACGTCTGCGCTCCGACATTCGATCGATCCACACGATCGTGCCGTCGACGACGTCGGCGGCTATTACGGCGTTCGGGACGGGTGCTCGCCCGGGCGCGACGAACATGGTGGGCTTCTCCGTCGCCTATGGCAGTGGCGTCATGAACCTACTGGCCATGGAGGGTGGCCCCGCGCCCACCGAGTGGCAGCCGGTTCCCACGTTCTTCGAGCGACTGGCCGCCGATGGCGTGGGATCTGCCGTCGTCTCTCCCGCGCGCTTTGCCGGCTCTGGCCTGACGGGAGCCGCCCTGCGCGGCGCGCGCCACGTGCCCGCCGATACCCTCGAGCAGCGCGTGAACGCCGCCCTGCGGGAGCTGCGCGCGGGCACGCCCGTCGTCTACCTCTACTGGTCGGAGATCGACCACTGCGGTCACTCGCACGGCGTGGCATCGGATGCGTGGATCGGGCAGATCGAGCAGTTTGACGCGGGCCTGTCGATGCTCCTGCGTGGCCTGCCGCGGGGGGTGCGCGCGGTTCTGACGGCCGATCATGGCATGATCAACGTCGACCCCGCGGCGATCGTCGACGTGGCCTCCACGCCCGCCCTGCGCGACGGCGTGCGCATCGTGGCCGGCGAGACCCGCGCGGCGCACGTGCACGCCCAGGAGGGCAGGGCCGAGGAGGTCGCCGCACGCTGGCGCGAGACGCTGGGGGAGAGCGCCTGGGTGCTCACGCGTGACCAGATGCCCGCCCTGATCGGCCCGGGCGACGGCGCGGCGACCATCGGAGACCTGCTGGTCCTGTCGCGAGGACGGGCGGGCGTCGTCGACTCGCGCACGCAGAGCGCGTCGGCCATCGCAATGCCGGGTATTCACGGCTCGGTCACGCCCACGGAGATGCGCATCCCCGTCATCACACTGGCCTAACAACGATCGAGCGCCCCTGCCTGTCAGGGGCGCTCGCGCTTTCACGGCTTGGAGCCGAAGACAATTTCATCCCAGCTGGGTACCGAGCGTCGGCCCTTCTTCGAGCTCGAGTTGCGCGCTAGGCGCGAGGCCGAGGGCCCCTGCGCGGGCACAGAGCCGGTCACGGTGGGCACGGCCCCCGTCGTCGTCGCAACGCCTCCGGTGACGGCAGGCACTCCGCCGGTGACCGCGGGCAGCCCCCCGGTTGTCGTAGACGCAGCATCGGCGCCTGCCTGATCGCCTCCGGCGGACACAGCCCTCATGGGCAGCGCGGGGGTGCGGTGCTCGTCAGAGTTGGCCGAGGCCTCGGCGTCGGGCGCGGAGTCGGAAAGCCACGGCAGCGCATGGGACGAGGTCTGGGCGCCGTCGCGCGTCGACCTCACGCCCACGGGGATGGCGCCGGTGACCTGGCGGCGGGTGGGCAGCACGAGCGCGCCCGAAGCTGGAGCATCCTCGTCGGTGCCCGGCTCAACCTTGGTCCGCGCCGAGGCCAGGGAATAAATACGTGCGGAAATCGGGCCGGTCGAGGGCTCGGGCTCGTTCTCGGCAGGCTCATCGGGCTCGTCGCCGGCAATGGCCGCCAGGTACTCGGCTTCCTCGTCCACCTCGTCGCCCAGGTCCACCTCGACCTTCTGACGCTTGCCGCGCGCGGCGTTGAGCTGATCGACCAGGGCCTCGCGGGTACGCAGATCCTCCTCGTCGGGATCAGGAGCGGGGGCGGGGCGGGCCATCGGGGAGAAAATCGAGGACGCGGGGGAGGAGGAGACCTGCTCGGTCAGCCACTGCGCCTCCTGGTCGATGGCCTCCAGCGTGCCCGAGTTCGACAGATACCAATGGGCGGCGTGCTCGGCCGCGCCCTGCACGAAGGTAACGATAATCTGCCAAGACTCCCCGGCCTCGCGCGTCGCAGACCAATCGAGGGAGGACGGCTCGACACCGCGGGCCGCCAAGCGATCCAGGACCAGGTCGCCCATCGTCGGGCCGCCCTCACCAATACGAACCGCACGTGCGCGCGAGAGCGCGTAATCCTTCTCGGCCTGCACGGGAGCCTCGAAACGTTCGACCGCCGCAACGTCCATGCCGTGCTTCGTGGCGATCTCCTCCGGGGTCGCGCCCGCGCGCAAGAGGGCCTGAATGTCACGAGGAGCGAGCGTGGGGCGCGAAGGGGCAATGTCCATCTTCGGGCGATCACGGCGCGTGGCACCGCGGAGCTCGTCCGAGATCAACACCGAATAGCGTTCGCCCTGGGCGTCGGTAAGCACCAGGGACTCGCCATCGGAGCTGGTCCCGAGCAATTCGAGCTCAATCATCGCTTCCTCCTCATACGTCACTGTCGAATCGTCTCAAATTATCCCCGGAATGTCGCGCAACAACGCGCGTGTCACACATACAATGGCACATTCGTTCAACAAATGTTATCCTCCCTGCGCATAGACCACTCGTATCAAACCGTACGAGGGCGAAAGGGGAATACCATGGCAACCGATTACGACGCGCCGCGTAAGAACGAGGACGAGGTCTCTGAGGACTCGATTGAGGAGCTGAAGTCCCGTCGCAACGATGCCGGCTCAGCCGAGATCGAAGAAGACGAAAACGAAGCCGCCGAGAACTTTGAGCTTCCCGGTGCCGACCTGTCCAAGGAAGAGCTGACCGTCCACGTCGTACCGCGCCAGGACGACGAGTTCACCTGCTCGGAGTGCTTCCTCGTCCACCATGCCTCGCAGCTCGACCACGTGGATTCCAACGGCAATCCCGTGTGCACCGAGTGCGCGATGTAAGGTAGAGGGATGTTCGGACGCAAGAAGAAGACACACGTCGAGACGATCGACGAGGTTGAGGCCCTGCCTCGCCTGAGCGACGAGGACGCCGAGATCTGGAGTGAGCCCGGCCCTCGTAACTACAAGGACGTGGACACCTCCGAGGGTTACGTCGACATGGGTTCCATCCTGTTCCCGGCCCGCCCGGGTATGCAGCTGCGCACCCAGGTCGCCGACGACGGCACCACCGTCCTCCAGATCCTCGTCGTGCTCGGAGACTCGGGTATCCAGATGAGCGTCGCAGCCGCCCCTCGCTCCGGCGGAGTATGGGACGAACTGCGCGAGGAGATCCGCGCCGGCTTCACGAGCCAGGGGGCGAACGTCGCTGACATTCGCACCCGCTACGGCCATGAACTGCTGGTCGACATGCCGATGAAGATGCCCGATGGGCGCTCCGCAACCTCGCGCATGCGCATCATTGGCCGCGAGGGCGACCGCTGGTTCGCCCGCATCGACATCATCGGCCCCGCGGCCGCCGACGCAGAGTCCGGCATCGAGATCGAAAAGGTCATCGACCGCATCGTCGTTCACCGCGACGATCACCCGAGGACCCGACTGGAGCTCCTGCCCGTCCACCTGCCCGCGGGTGTGCAGGGGTCCTGAGATGGCCTCGTGGATCTCTCGGGTCGGCGCTGCGCTCGGCCTCGACAAAGACGCTCGCTCCCTGGACGCTGCCCTCGACGAGGACTCGGCGCGTGCCGCGCGCGGTGTTACCCCCATTCGCGACGTGACGGATCGCAGCCATGCGCTGGTCTTCGGCACCCTCCTGGGCATGACCTACCCGCCCGAAGAGGGCGCTCAGCGCGTCCTCGTGGCCACGCTCTACGACGGGACCGACACGCTCGAGCTGCGCTGGCCGGGACGCGCGTCTATTCCGGGATTGAGTGTGGGCCAGCGCCTCGAAGTCGAGGGGACCGTCGGCCGCGTCGGGGAACGCCTGGTCATCATCAACCCGCTCTACCGCGTCATCGCGGGGGAGGGCTGATGCCCGCGCCCCGCTGGATGAGCCAGGTGACCTCACAGGAGTTCTCGTGGTCTCAGGCCCTGGGTGGCACGCGCGGCGTCATCGAGACCAGCGCTCCAGGCTTGGTGTTCGTTATTGTGTACGTCGCCACGCACGCCCTGGTCCCGACACTCGTCGCAGCCTCCGCCGTCGCGCTGATCGCCTGCATCATTCGTCTGATCCAGCGCCAGAGCGTCGCACAGGCCCTGTCAGGCCTGCTCGGCGTCGCCGTGGGCGTGGTCTTCGCGGCCGCGACCGGTCGGGGCGAAAACTACTTCGCGTGGGGCATCGCTACAAACGTCGCAATGGCGGCTGCTTTCGCCCTCTCGGCTCTCGCGCGCCGTAGTCTGGTCGGCTTCTTCTACGCGATGCTCACCGGCCTGCCCAAAGACTGGGGCCGCGACCCGTCCTTGCGTCCCCTGCGTCGGCGCTGCACCATGCTCACCTGGATGTGGGCGGCACTGTTCGGGCTGCGCGTCGCAGTCCAGGCGCCCCTGTGGGCAGCCGGGGCCGTCGCAGCCCTCGGCGTCGCCAAGCTCGCCCTGGGGCTCCCGCTCTTCGCGCTCGGTGCCTGGGCGACGTGGTGGGGCCTGCGCGACTACTCGTCGTCTTCTTCGGACTCGAGCGCGGACGCAGGCGCCACCGTTTCGCGCAGTTGATCGAGAGCCGCCGCATCCGCGTCCGGCACGAGCAGCAGCAACTCATCCGAGGCCTCGAACACGTCATCCGCGTCAGGAGTGAGCGGACGCCCGTCGCGCAGCAGCGCCGCCAGGACGGAGTGCGCGGGCAGTTCCAGGGACAGCACACGCTTGCCGACCACGGGAGAATCCTCGGGCAAAATGAGCGCGTGCATGGACACGGCCGCCGTGTTGAACGAAAACAGGCGCACGGGAATACCCACCGAGACGGCTTCCTCGACCAGTGCCGTCATGATACGCGGGGTCGACACCGAAACATCCACGCCCCACGCCTGATCGAAGAGCCATTCGTTCTTGGGATTGTTCAGGCGCGCGACCACGCGCGGAACCGCGAACTCCGTCTTGGACAGCAGAGAGATGACCAGGTTCGCCTTGTCGTCGCCCGTCGCGGCCACCACGACGTCCGCGTCCTCCACGCCGGCGTCGCGCAGTGCGTCCGGCGAACAAGCATCCGCCAGCACCCAGTCCGCGTCCGCCACCGTGGCGATGCGCAGCTTCTCGGGCAGCTTGTCGATGAGGGTGATGTCGTGTCCGTGGGCCAGCAGTTCCAGAGCGACGCTACGTCCCACCGACCCCGCTCCCGCGATGACGATCTTCATGCTCATTCCTCCATCTTGGGCGGGTTCGACAGCTGATCACGCAGCGGCACCGAGTCCGTCCCGTTGATCGCGAAATACAGTTGGTCGTGCTCTTGGACGACGAAGTCGGGTTCGGCCGTGCGAATCGTGCCCAGGCGAGACGTGAAGACGATACGGCTCCCGGTTAGATCCTCGATCAGTCGGAAAGTCAAGCCATACCAGTCGGGAGAAGGGGTCGCATTGACGAGGCCGACCGAGCCGGTGGGATGAGACCAGATGAGCGAGGCGTCGGGCGGGAGCATCCGGCGCAGGACGGACTCCGTCGTTCGCTGCACGGACGCAACCGTGGGGATGCCGAGGCGCTCGTAAAGGTAGGCCCGCGTGGGGTCGTAGATGCGGGCCACCACGTGTTCGACGTGAAAAACCTCACGTGCGACGCGCGCGGCAATAATGTTCGAGTTATCACCCGAGGACACCGCCGCGAAGGCGTACGCGTCTTTGATGTTGGCTTGACGCAGGCAGGCCCTGTCCATGCCGACCCCCGTGACCCTGCGGCCGGAAAAATCGGGGGATAGGCGCGAAAAGGCCTTGGAATCCTGGTCAATAATGGCCACGGAATGACCCGCCGCGTCGAGCGTTGATGCCAGGCGGGCGCCGACGCGCCCGCAACCCATGATCACAAAGTGCACGAGTACAAAAGTACCCCTCTCGGGGCTGAATATCCACGCGTGGTCTTGCTCTGTGCCCCAACGTGGGCGCGGTGGACTACGCTTACTATTCGTGACGAACTTGTTGGCCTACGCGAAGCGCGTGCTCATCGGACGCCCGATGCGATCGGACGCGATGGGCCACCAGCTTCTTCCCAAACGCATCGCCCTTCCGATTTTTGCCTCCGACGCGCTGTCGTCGGTCGCCTACGCACCCGACGAGGTCCTCCTGACGCTGGCGCTCGCTGGCACAATGGCCGCCATACAGTCCATCTGGGTGGGCGTTGTCGTGGCACTCGTGCTGGCCGTCGTGGTCGCCTCCTACCGCCAGACCGTCCACGCATACCCCTCGGGTGGCGGTGACTACGAGGTCGTGACGAAGAATCTCGGCCGTTCCTGGGGGCTCCTTGTGGCCTCGGCCCTGTTGGTCGACTACATCCTGACCGTCGCCGTGTCCATCTCCTCGGGCGCCAGCTACATCACGACCGCTGTGCCCGCGCTGGCGGGCTACGAGGTGCCGATCGCCGTGGGCCTCGTCGTCATCCTGGCGACGCTCAACCTGCGCGGCACGCGCGAGGCCGGCAGTGCTTTTGCGGTACCTACATACGTCTACATGTTCTCTATCGGCCTGATGGTCGTCGTTGGCTTCGCGAAGCTCGCGACGGGACACCTTGGCTCCGCGCCGACGGCCGCCTATGACCTCGTCGCCGCCCCCGGGCACGCGGACGGGCTGGCTGGGCTGGCGGGTGCTTTCCTGCTCATGCGTGCCTTCTCCTCGGGCTGCGCCGCCCTCACGGGCGTCGAGGCCATCTCAAACGGCGTCCCGATGTTCCGCCGACCCAAGTCACGCAACGCCGCGACGACCCTGGCCATGCTGGGCGGGATCGCCGCCGCCATGATGGTCTCGATCCTCTTCCTCGCGCGCGCCACGGGCGTCAAGATCGTGGAGGACCCTGCTGCGCAGCTGGCCGTTGACGGTGTTCCCATCGGCCACAAGGTGGCGGTCGATCCCGCGATCTCGCAGATCGCCTCGGCTGTCTTCGGGCACGGATCCATCCTGTTCATCCTTATTACGGTCGTCACGGGCTTCATCCTGGTGCTGGCCGGAAACACCGCCTTCAACGGCTTCCCGACCCTGGCCTCGGTCCTCTCGCGCGACTCCTTCTTGCCCCACCAGATGGTGCGTCGCGGCGACCGCCTCTCCTACTCCAACGGCATCGTGGTCCTCACGCTCGCCGCCATCGCGCTGATCGTCGGATTCCATGCCGAGACCACCCGACTCATCCAGCTGTACGTCGTGGGCGTCTTCATCTCCTTCACGCTCTCGCAGCTGGGCATGATTAAGCACTGGAACAGGCAGCTGCGCACCCGTCAGTCCGGCCAGGAACGTATGGCGGTGCTGCGCTCGCGCGCCGTCAACATCGTCGGCTTCATGATGACCGGCGCTGTCCTTCTCATCGTGCTGGCCACCAAGCTCACGCACGGCGCGTGGATCACGCTGCTCATGATCGCGGTCGCATTCGGCCTCCAGATCTCGATTCACCGCCACTACGAGACAACCCGCGAGCAGCTGCGTGTCGACGACTGGCACGCTCGGCGCGCGCTGCCGACCCGCGTGCGTGCCCTCGTCCTGGTGTCCTCGCTCTCGCGTGCCGCGATGCGCGCGATCGCGGCCGCCCGTGTCTCGTCGCCAACCTCCATCGAGCTCGTCTCGGTGGTCGCCGACGATGAGGAGGAGAACAAGATCCTGCGCCAGTGGAGGGCGTCGGGCGTTCCGGTGCCTCTCACCCTGCTGTCTGCCCCCTACCGTGACATCTCCTACGTGATCCTTCAGTACGTGCGGAGCAGGCGCCGCGCGATGCCCACCGAGATGCTCGTCATCTACATGCCGCAGTTCCTCGTCACCCACTGGTGGGAGAATTTCGTCCACAACCAGTCTGCCCTGCGTCTGCGTGCCGCTCTGCTCAATGTGCCCGGCGTCGTCATCACGATCGTGCCCTGGCAGCTGGGCGAGGACGACGTCGTCGAAGGACGTCAGCGCGTTAACGATCCTTTCTTACGCGTGGCAGCCCCGGCCTCGTCCGAGACGACCGTCCGTACTAACCAACCCGGCGATGAGCGGGCCGAGAACACCTCCGCGGAGACCTCATGAGCCCCCGTCCTGCCCGCCGCCGCCCGACCCAGCGCCGTCGTCCCGCTGCCTCCCAGCCGCGCGAGGGTATCGGTGACATGCTCGAGCTGACCGTCGGGGAGCCCGCCCACGGTGGGGCGTGTGTGGCCCGCGACGAGAGCGGGCGCGTTGTTTTCGTGCGCCACGCGGCGCCGGCCGAGTTCGTCCGCGCGCGCGTGACCGCTGTCCAGAAGAAGCTCGCATGGGCCGATGCCGTTGAGGTCCTGTCCCCCTCGGCCGATCGCGTCGAGTCCGTCTGGCCCCAGGCCGGTCCCGGCGGTGTCGGCGGCGGCGAGCTCGCTCACCTGACCCCGGCCGCCCAACGCGACTGGAAGTCCCGCGTGATCGCCGGGCAGCTGCGCCGCGTGGGCGGCGAGGCCCTGGCCGAGGCCGTGGACGCCCTCGGGGGAGTGCGTGTCGCTCCCGCGCCGGGAGATGAGGATCCGCGCGACGCACTGACCGGCCGCCGCTCGCGCATCGACGTCGTTATCGACGCAGATGGGCGCGCCGGCATGCACGAGTTCCGCGGTCGCCGCGTGATCGCGCTCGATGACATGCCGCTGGCCGTGCCCGCGATCCGCGAGCTCGGACTGTTCGACGAGGACACGCCGTGGCGTCGCCTGTGGAAGCCGGGGGACCGCGTGCGCGCGGTGGCCCCCTCCGGCGGTGAGCCCGTCGTCCTGATCGGCGAGGACACGTACGCCGCCGACGGCGTGCGTATCGACGCCGACGTTGTGCGCTGGAACGTGCCGGTGGGCTCTGGCGTCGAGTCGTACTACGTGCGCCCCTCGGGTTTCTGGCAGACACACGTGCGCGGCGCCGAGGTGCTCGCGAACGCGGTGCTGACTGCGGCGTTTGGTGCCGGCGAGGCCGGGGCTGGGCGCGCGGTCATGGAGCTGTACTCGGGGGCTGGCCTATTCTCCGTGCCGCTCGCGCGCGCCGTCGGAGAATCGGGGCGCGTCGTGACCCTCGAGGGCGACGAGGGTGCCGTGCGTGATGCGGGCGAGAACCTCGCAGCCTTTGATTGGGTGGATGCGTTCGCCGGAAACGTTGATCGTGAGGGAGTCGTCGACCTGTCGGGCCAACTCGGTGCCGTGCCCGAGGTAGTCGTCGCCGACCCGCCGCGCGCCGGCGCAGGTGCGGAGGTGTGCGAGGCTATTGCGGCCACGGGTGCCCCTCGCGTCGTCCTTGTGTCCTGCGACCCGGCAGCGGGCGCGCGCGACCTGCGGGCCCTCACCGAGGCCGGATACGAGCTCGAATCGCTGCAGGCTTGGGACCTCTTCCCGCACACTCACCACGTGGAGATGGTCTCGGTCCTGAGCCGCTAGTGGCTCCTCCTGCGCTCCTGCATGCGCGAGCCCCATGAGGTTTGCGCTCGGGCCTCAATCGCGCGGCGCTGGTCGCGGTACATGCGATCCACCAGGTTGCGCTCGGAGACCCAACCCACCACGTGGCGCTCCTCGTCCAGCACGGGCAGGGCCTGCAAGCCGCTGGAACGAAGCGCCCCGAGAACCTCGGACGGGGGAGCGGAGGCAGCCACGGCCTCGTCGATGAGAGGCAAATCCGACAGGGGAGCGTCGAGCGAGCCGTCCTCCTGCGTGAGCTCAGCGAGGCGCAGCGAGGACACGAGACCGACGAAGCGCCGGTCCTCGTTCACGACGGGCAGGACCGTCTCCTTCGTGCGGCGCAGGGCGGAGATTGCAGACGCGGCGCTGGTCGTGCAGGGCAAAGTCTCGGGAGCCTCCGTCATCCACTCGGACGCCGCACGCGTCCCGAGCAGCGTGCCCTCGACCGGGTCGTCGAGCACGTCGCCGCGGCGGCGCAGCTTCTCCGTGTAGATCGTCGCTCGGGTCAGGAAACGCGACGCGCCCGTGGCGATGACGACCGCCAACATCATGGGCAGGATCAGCGAGAACTGTCCGGTCATCTCCACGATGATGAGCACCGCGGTCATCGGCGCGCGGGCCGCACCCGCGAAGGCCGCACCCATGCCGACCACCGCGAACACGCCGACGGGGGAATCGGACAGGGGAGAGACCACGTCTCCGAATGCGGCGCCCGCCATCGCGCCGATGAACAGCGTGGGCGCGAAGACTCCGCCCGAGCCACCCATGCCGATCGTGAAGGACGTGAATACGGCGCGCCCCACCATCAGGGCGAGGAGGAATGCGATCGAGTAGCTACCCGCGATGGCCTGCTCCTCCAGCGGATAACCCGACCCGAACATGTAGGGGAACGCGACGAGGCCCCCGCCGAGGACGAGGCCGAGGACGCCCGGGCGCGCCCACTCGGGCAGGTGCGTGTGCGCCCACAGCCAGTCGATCGCGTCCTCGGAGGCGTAGAGGAGCTTCGAGAAACCGAGGCCGCACAGCCCGGCGACGAGGCCGAGGAGGGCCACCCACCACATGTCCGACATCGACGCGAAGGTCAGGTTGTCGGCGACGCGCACGACCATCTCGTCTCCCTGCAGGAGGCGCGCCACGATCGAGGATGTCACGGCGGAGAGCACGACGAAGCCGAAGGTCTCGGCCGTGAACTCCACGAGGATGACCTCCAGGGCGAAGACAGCGCCCGCGAGCGGCGCATGGAAAGTCGCCGCGATGCCCGCCGCGGACCCGCACGAGGCCAATAGGACGACGCGGGAGACGGGCATGTGCAGCCACGAGGCGATGGTGGAGCCCAGGGAGGCCCCCACCTGGACGATCGGTCCCTCGCGTCCGGCCGACCCGCCCGAGCCGATCGTCAGGGCCGAGGCCAGGATCTTCACGACCGCGACGCGCCCCGGGATGCGCCCGCCTTTGCGGCGCACCGCGAGCATGACCTCGGGAATGCCGTGCCCCTTTGCCGAGGGCGCGAAGCGCTGGATGAGCGGACCGTACAGGAGGCCCGCGACGGCGGGAGAGAGGAGCAGGAACAGCCACGGCGCCCACCCCCACAGCCCATGCGAGGCCCCAATGTGCGTCGTGTACTCCTCGAAGCCCGTCGACACCCACGTCCACGCGCGGATCGCCAGGTTAAAGAGCACCGCCGCAGCGCCGACGATAGCGCCAACGAGTGCGGCGGCGACGCCGAGCAGGGAACGATGGGAGGCGACCGTGTGGCCGACGCGAACGCGCGTCCCCGCAGACGGTTCACCAGACTGCGGGGACTTCGATGAGAGTGTCACAGGTTCGCGATCTCCACGTGAATGGGGGTATCGGTGGCGATGCCCCAAACGGTGCGGTAGAAGGACAGCTCCGAGAGCAAGGCGTCCTTGATGTTCTGAGCCGAACGGAAGCCGTGGCCCTCACCCTCGTAGAGCTTGAGGGCGACAGCGTTGCCGGCCTGGCGCAGCGCCTCGTACATCTCCTCGGCCTGCTCGGGGGGCACGACCGCGTCATCGGTTCCCTGCAGGAGCAGCAGCGGAGCCTTGATGTGCGCGACGCGGTTAATCGGCGAGCGATCAGCCCATACCGGATCCGACATGTCGTCGGTGCCCAACAGGATGCGGTCGTAGTGCGACTCGAACTTGTGAGTCGTCGCGGACAGCTTCGCCAGGTCCGCGATACCGAAGAACGAAGCACCCGCCGTGAACACCTCAGAGGAAGCGAGCGCATTGAGCACCGCGAAGCCACCTGAGGAACGGCCGCGAATCGCGACGCGCGTCGGGTCGACGCGGCCCAGATCGATGAGGTACTGAGCGCCGTCTACGCAGTCCTGAACATCCATGACGCCCCAGTTGCCGTTCAGACGCTCGCGGTAGGCACGGCCAAAGGATGTCGAGCCTCGGTAGTTGACGTCCAAGACGGCGAAACCGCGGCTGGTCCAGTACTGGAACGGAACCTGGAGGCCGGGGCGCACCGAGCTGGTCGGTCCGCCGTGCACGTTGACGATGAGCGGGGGCAGCTCGCCCTCGGGGGCCTCATAGTCGGGGTTCACGGGCGCGTAGTAGAAGCCGTGCGCCTCCTCGCCGTCCGAGGTCTTCCACGAGATCATCTCAGCGGTGGAGACCAGGGCTGTGGGGACCTCGGCCTCGGACGAGGGACGCAGCACCTTCGTCTTGCCGCGCGACACCTCGATGATCGCGGGGGTATGCGTCGCGGAGTCCGCGAGGAAGACGACGCGGCCATCCGCGGCGGCAACGTTACCGATGGGCCACCAGCCGGTCGCCCACTCCTCGGCCATGCCGTTGTCAATGCGCACCGTACCGATGTGCCACACCTGATCCTCGGCCCACGAGCACACCAGGTAGTCGTTGTCGAAGTTGTCGAAGGAGTGCAGGCCGAGGTGCCAGTGCGGGTGCGAGAATGCACGCTTGCCCGGGTGCAGGGCGCGGGTGCGCAGGCGCGACGTCCACTCGTTGGGGTCCTCACCGTCCCTCCACGTGAAGCCCTGGGTGCGGTACAGGTTCGCCCAGCCGGAGGAATCATCCACGTGGATGAGCTCCCCGTCCAGGGTCCAGCGCGGCTCGTAGACGCACACTCCCGGGCGATCCACCAGGACGACCTCCTGGTCGATCGTACCCTCGAATGTCAGGGACGCGACGTGAAGCTGAGAATAGGTCCACGGCATGTTCGGGTGATTCCATGAGATCCACGCCAGCTTCGTGCCATCCGGGGAGACCGTGGGAGCCTGCGCGAAATCCGTGCCGCCAAAGACCGGGACGATCGCCGCGTCGTCGCGCGCCGCCGAGCCGTCGAGGGGGATCGCTACGATCGAGTTGACGGGCTCGCCCTCACCCGAGTGATCCTCGGCGACCGCGTACACCAGGTCACGCTCGTCGGCGATCCAGAAGTCGCCGTAGCGGACCTTGGACAGGGTCGTCAGGGGGCGCACGCCGCGGCGAGGCTCCGACGTGTCAAAGGCATAGACGCGCCCGTCGCTGCGGTCGGAAAAGACGATGACCCCGTGGTGAACCGCGTAGGCCTTCCCGCCATACTCGTGGACGCGCGTGCCGACGTCAGCCAAGCGCACACCGTCGATCAGCGGCAAGACCTCTCCCGTCTCACCGGTGCCCCGACGGCGCAGGAGCGTCCCACGCCCGCCCTCAAGCGGATGCCCCTCCACCCAGTAGGTGTCTGGACCGTCGACGCGGACCTGGGAGAGAGTAACGGAGCGGGCAGTGAACGAGTTGCCCGTGATCGGGGACTTCCACAGGCCGTGAGGTGCGACGGTGACGGACATAGTGCCTCCTTGAGCGGTATGGCGAACCAATACCTCTATCTTAATGCGCGTGCTAAGGCCCTGCGTACATCGCAAGCCGATGCACCCCTAATTTGATCTGTAGGTGAGACGCTGGGCATCTACACTAGAAGTCATGTCTGGAGCACTAAGCACGCGTGACCTGTTGTCGCGCTGTACCACCCCTCGGGAGCTGCGTCGCCTCGAGCGGGAACAGCTGGATCAGTTGGCGGCGCAGATTCGCGCCTTTCTGATTGACAACGTATCGCGCACGGGTGGGCACCTGGGGCCCAACCTGGGTGTCGTCGAGCTGACGATCGGCCTGCACCGCGTGTTCCGCTCTCCCCAGGACACAATCGTGTTCGACACGGGCCACCAGGCCTACGTGCACAAGCTGCTCACCGGCCGCCAGGACTTTTCCTCGCTGCGTTGCCCGGGCGGTCTGTCCGGCTATCCCTCGCGCGCCGAGTCCGAGCATGACGTCGTGGAGTCCTCCCACGCCTCGGCCTCCCTGGCCTGGGTGGACGGCATCTCGCGCGAGAAGCACCGGCGCGGGGAACGCACGTGGACGGTCGGCGTCATCGGTGACGGCGCGCTCACGGGTGGGCTGGCGTGGGAGGCCTTGAATAACATCGCCGCCTCGAAACATCGTCGCATCGTCATCGTCGTCAACGACAACGGGCGCTCCTACGCTCCGACCATCGGCGGCCTGGCCGATCACCTCGACGCGCTGCGTACCTCCGCCGGCTACGAGAAGGCACTGGCCTGGGGCAAGCAGCACCTCCTCAGCCACGGTACGCCCGGGCGCGCCGCCTACGACGCGCTGCACGGACTCAAGTCCGGCATCAAGGACGCGCTCATGCCGCAGGTCATGTTCGAGGACCTGGGGCTCAAGTACATCGGTCCCGTCAACGGCCACGACATCGCCGCCGTCGAGACGGCCTTCCGGCGCGCCCGCACCCTCGAAGAGCCGGTGATCGTCCACATGATCACCGAGAAGGGCCGCGGCTACAAGCCCGCCGAAAAGGACATCGCGGACCGCTTCCACGCCGTCGGCCCAATCCACCCGGAGACCGGCCTGCCCGTGGCCCCCGAACGCTTCGGCTGGACCGGCGTCTTCGCCGACGAAATTTGCGCCCAGGCCTCGAAGCGCACCGACATCGTAGGTATCACAGCCGCGATGATGCAGCCGGTGGGCCTTGGCCCCATGCATGAGGAATACCCGCGTCGCGTGATCGACGTGGGCATCGCGGAAGCCGAGGCGATCGCCTCCGCCGCCGGCATGGCTTACGAGGGCGCGCACCCCGTCGTGGCCCTGTACGCGACCTTCCTGAATCGCGCCTTCGACCAGATGCTCATGGACGTGGCGCTGCACAAGGCGGGCGTCACCGTTGTCCTCGACCGCGCCGGCATCACGGGCGCGGATGGCGCATCCCACAACGGCGTGTGGGACATCGCGATGTGCTCGCTCATCCCGGGGCTGCGCCTGGCGGCACCGCGCGACGAGGACACCCTGCGCGTCCAGCTGCGCCAGGCCCTCGACGTTGACGATGCCCCCACGGTCCTGCGCTACCGTAAGGGATCCCTGCCCGAGCCGATGCCCGCGCTGCGCAGCGTCGGGGGAGTGGACGTCCTCTTTGACGAGGCCGGGGCCAGCTCCTCGGCAAAGCTGCTGATCGTGGGAACCGGCGCGTGCGCCCCCGACGCCATCGAGGCCGCGCGTCGGCTCGCGGCTGACGGCCTGGCCGTCACGGTCGTGGACCCTTGCTGGCTCCTGCCCATCTCCTCCGATCTTGCGGACATGGCCGACGGATACGACGCGGTTCTGACCGTCGAGGACGGTATCGTCCGCGGAGGATTCGGATGGGCCCTGCGCGACGCCCTCGCGGAAGTTGGAACGCCGGTGCGCTGCCTGGGCGCGCCCCAGAACTTCCCGGAGCACGGCGACCGCGCCCAGATGATCGCGGACTTCGGCTACGACGCGGACGGCATCGAGGCCTCGGCGCGCGCCCTCGTGAATGCGGTTTCAGCGCGCTAACACACGTCAGCACCGGGTGCCTGTGGTCCGCCAGGACCAGGCATTCCGGGGCTTTCTCGTAGGCTCCACGCACAACACGCGGGTGCCAGATCGAACGGACGTCTCAGACGCCCAGCGCGTCGCAGACCGGATCGAGAGTCAGGTCGATCTGCCAATCCCTGGCCCCGCGCGTCACCATGCGCTCCTCGACCTCGTCACCAGAGGGACGCGAAGGATCCAGCGGAGCCCACGCGAGGTAGCGCTGCACCTGCGGAGCCAACACCACCTCGGGCGCCAGCCCCAGACCCGACGCCACCGAGGCGACTGCACCGCGAACGATACCCAGACGCGCAGCCGAGGCCTCGTCAATACGAGCCCACTGGCGCGGCTCCGGGATCGAACCGGGCTGCACGGGCTTGCGCTTGGGCGGCAGCTCATCCTCCGTCATCGAGGCCACGGACGCGAGCGCACGCATCCACTCATCCTCGTACTGGCGTGCGACGGGGGAGCGGAACTCGTTAATAGACATGAGGGCGCGCTTATTACGAGGAGGATTCGACGCCGCGCGCACCAGCGCCGCGTTACGCACCAGGCGCCCCGGCGACATGTCGATGCGACGGGCGATCGACTCGCGAGTCTCCCACAGTGCCTTGAGAACCCCCAAGCCTCGGCGCGAACGAATCTTGCCCGCACCCGGCAGCGAGCGCCACCGATCCTGCTTAGCGGTCGGCGGGGCGACGCTGAGAGCGTAAGCGAACTCCTGCTGCGCCCACTCCCAACGGCCCATCTGATCCAGGCGCTTGGACAGGCGGTAATACAGCTCGGTCAGCAGCTCCACATCCAGGGCCGCGTAGCGTAGCCACTCCTTCGGCAAAGGACGCACCGACCAATCCGAGGCCTGATGATCCTTCACCAGACCCAGGCCAAGCACCTGCTCGGCGACGGCCGCCAGGCCGAAACGTTCCAGTCCAATGAGGCGGGCGGCGATCTCCGTGTCGAAGAGAGCGCAGGGACGCAGGCCAACCTGGCGCAGATTCGGCAAATCCTGCAAACAATCATGCAGCAGCCACACATCCTCAACCCCCGGCTGCAACACCGACAGATCAGGCAACGCGTGTGTATCAATCAGAAAAGTGCCGACGTCCTCACGGCGAATCTGCACCAGATACGGGTCCGCGCCGTAACGAAACCCCTGCGCGCGCTCCACGTCCAACGCAATCGGGCTCGACCCCGCGGCGAGCGCACGCGCGGCCTGCTCGAGCTCCCGGCGGGTATCAATGACGGCGGGGGTACCCCCACGCGGCTGCGCAATAAGCTCCGGATTATCCGTATCGCCCTGCGGCAAGCCGCCGCCATTGTTCACCAGCACTCAAACTCCTTCGAGGTGACGGGTAGGGACGATGCCAGCCGTCTTACGCATAGCGTCCGCCCACCCGAATAGATGCTCCCCAAGATACTCACTGTTGGGCGTCCACGAAGCGCGGACCTCGACAAACAGAGAGGAGCCTCGCAGCTCCAGCCCCCCGAATGCCTCGCTCATCTCACGCGTGACCGTGCCCGTGATGTCATGGAAACCAGCGCCCGAGCCGTCAAGGCAATCAAGCATCCAACCCCACACGCCTTCCGACAGCATCGGATCGACGGCCATGATGGAGTCCACCTGGGTGCGCATCTGACTGACGACGCGGAACGTTCCGTTCCAGCCGAGCTGACCCACAGGGTCGTGCAGCACGACCATGCGACCAGTCGACAGGGGCTGTCCAGCTGCGTCCTCGTCGATCGTGCGCATCGCGAGCGCAGCTGTAAAAGGTGCCAGCCGACGAGGCGGAGGCACCTCCTCGAGGAGGATATGCGGCAGGTGGGAGGCCTGTCGCAGGGACAGCAGAGCCCGAATGAACTCCTCGGGCACCGCGTTCTCATTCACGATTTAGATCGTACGGGTGTCACCTTCTCTTTTGTTACAGACGCGCCGCGCAGGGTCATCTCGATAAGTAGCGGGTACGTGTTCCCCGCAACGTCTCGAGATGACCCCCACGTTTTACAGTCCGCGCGGATTACGCAGGATGAGCGCGGTACGAGGTCCTACATGGACGGTGTCGCCCGACAGGTAGTCGCGGTCCTCATCCTCGCCCGCAGTGTCAACCACCGTGTGCCACACCTGCCCGTACTTGGCGTCCGGAAGTGTGAAGTCGACGGCTTCGGGCGCCGCGTTGATCAGCAGGAGGAAGTCATCGTCCAGGATCCGGCGACCGTCGGCGTCGGGCTCTCGGATCGCGTCTCCGTTGTAGAAGACCATCGTCGAGCGTGCCCACGGCTGGTTCCATTCCTCCTCCGTCATGTGCGTGCCGGCGGGAGTGAACCACTCGATTTCGCCCAGTTCGGATTCGCCGCCACGCTTGGCCGGCCCCTCGAGGAAGCGGCGCCGACGCATGACCGGGTGATCGCGGCGCAGGTGGATGAGGTGGCGCGTGAACTGGAGGAGCTTGTGGTCGTGCTCGTCCAGATCCCAGTCGATCCACGACAGCTCGTTGTCCTGGCAGTAGACGTTGTTGTTACCGCGCTGGGTTCGGCCCATCTCGTCACCGTGGGCGATCATCGGCACACCCTGGGAGAACATGAGGGTCGTCAGGAAGTTGCGCTGCTGGCGGTAGCGCAGCTCGATGATCTCCTCATCGTCCGTGTCGCCCTCGGCGCCGCAGTTCCACGAGCGGTTATCGTTCGCCCCGTCCGCGCCCCCCTCGCCGTTGGCCTCGTTGTGTTTCTCGTTGTAGGACACGAGGTCGCGCAGCGTGAATCCGTCGTGCGCGATGACGAAGTTGATCGACGCCATCGGCTTGCGGCCCGTCGTCCCGTACAGGTCCGAGGAGCCGGCCAGGCGGGAAGCAAAGTCGGGCAGCGAGGAGAACTCTCCACGCCAGAAGTCGCGGACCGTGTCGCGATACCTGCCGTTCCACTCCGACCACAGGGGCGGGAAGCCGCCAACCTGGTAGCCGTCGGCGCCCACGTCCCACGGCTCGGCGATCAGCTTGACCTGTGAGACGACCGGGTCCTGGTGAATCAGGTCGAAGAAAGCAGAGAGCCGGTCGACCTCGGCGAACTGACGGGCCAGCGTGGAGGCGAGGTCAAAGCGGAAGCCATCCACGTGCATCTCTGTCACCCAGTAGCGCAGCGAGTCCATGATGAGTTGGAGGACCTGCGGGGAGCTCATGAGCAGGGAGTTACCCGTGCCCGTCGTGTCGAAGTAATGCTTACGATCCCCGTCCACCAGGCGGTAGTACGACGGGTTGTCGATGCCTCGGAAGGACAGGGTGGGGCCCATGTGGTTGCCCTCGGCCGTGTGGTTGTACACCACGTCGAGGATGACCTCGATGTTGGCGGCGTGCAGGGCCTTGACCATCGCCTTGAACTCGGACACCTGAGCGCCGGGTTCCTGCGTGGCCGCGTAGGCGTTATGCGGCGCGAAGTAGCCGATCGTGTTGTATCCCCAGTAGTTCGACAGGCCCTTGGCCTGCAGCGTCGTGTCGTTGGTGAACTGGTGGATCGGCATAAGCTCCACGGTGGTGACGCCGAGCTTCGTGAGGTGCTCGATGATCGCCGGGTGCGCCATGCCGGCGTAGGTGCCGCGCAGCTCCTCGGGGACGTCGGGGTGGCGCATCGTCATGCCCTTGACGTGCGCCTCGTAGATGATCGACTCCGAGTAGTCGTGCCCCGGGCTGCGGTCGCCCTCCCAGTCGAAGAAGGGGTTGACGACGACGGAGTGCATGGTTGCCTTGGCGGAGTCTCCGCCCTTGAGACTGAGGGGGTCGTCTGGTTGGTAGGAGAGAAGGTCGAGAGAATCCTTGAGCTGTCCCTCGACGGCCTTGGCGTAGGGGTCGAGGAGAAGCTTGGAGGAGTCGCAGCGCAGGCCGTTAGCCGGATCCCACGGCCCGTCGATGCGGTAGCCGTAGCGGTGGCCCGCGCGCACCTGCGGCACGTACACGTGCCACACGTAGGCGTCCACCTCGGTCATAGGGATGCGCATTTCGTTGAGATCGTCGTCGAGCAGGCACAGCGTGACTGCGGTGGCGACCGACGAGTAGATCGCGAAGTTCGTGCCGGTTCCATCAAACGTGGCGCCCAGCGGGTACGCCTTACCAGGTCGAGTTTCCATACCACTAAGGGTGGCATGAATGGCCTGTAACTCGCGATAATCCGGGCAAAAATGGTCATGTGAGGTGGATAACTGCCGTTTCGTTTTGCATTCTTGCCGGAAGGTCTGTTAAGGTTTTACCCGTTGCAAGGAACGGAAACGTTCTGAAAACAACGCGGATGTGGCTCAGTTGGTAGAGCATCACCTTGCCAAGGTGAGGGTCGCGGGTTCGAGTCCCGTCATCCGCTCGGGCGATTGGCGCAGCGGGAGCGCGCTTCCCTGACACGGAAGAGGTCACTGGTTCGATCCCAGTATCGCCCACGGAAACCCCTTGAGGGTTCTCGGGCATTATGCCCAGCCGCACAAGCGGTTCACGCGGATGTGGCTCAGTTGGTAGAGCATCACCTTGCCAAGGTGAGGGTCGCGGGTTCGAGTCCCGTCATCCGCTCTCAATCGGGAATCCACACGATCCCATTGGGCGTGGTGGGTTGGCCGAGAGGCGAGGCAGCGGCCTGCAAAGCCGTATACACGGGTTCGAATCCCGTACCCACCTCGGGCGATTGGCGCAGGGGTAGCGCGCTTCCTTCACACGGAAGAGGTCACTGGTTCGATCCCAGTATCGCCCACCATTTAAGCCGGATCTTCTGATCCGGCTTTTTTGTATTCTCCTCGCGGCGTCCTGCCGCTGTTCCGTTGCGTGTTCTCTTTTCCCCTCTCCAATTGACGAGGCCGTGGGTGCGTTCCGCGGATACGGGGCTGTGGGCGCGTGCCGGGGTGTCGGTGCGCGGGGGAGTGGTTGTCGATGTGAGTAAGGGCGCTACGCGCACGGCAGTCCTGCGCGCTTGGCCTGGGATACGCGCGTGTGTTCGCGGATGTGCGCGTGGGCTGCGGCTCTCCGCGTGGGCTCGCGGATGTGTACGTGGGGCTGGGGATCTCCTTGTGGTCTTGCGCATGTGCGCGCGAGTCTGTGGATTTCCTTGTGGTCTTGCGCATGTGCGCGCGAGTCTGGCGATCCCCTTGAGGGCTCGTGGATGTGTACGTGGAGCTGGGGGTCTCCTTGTGGGCTCGCGGATGTGCATGTGAGCCCCTTTACTGGTAGCAGTAACCCGTTCATGCGCAGCTGGACCCTATTGATGGCACTGTGGGCGGCCTGCCTGGACTGCCACCTGTGGGGTTAATCTGCGCAGTAAAGGGACCCAGGCATCCACCTGTATGGCCGGTGATGCGCTGCCTGTCTTCGATGACGCCTTCTTGGCCTGATGCATCTATCCGTCGCACCTGGAACTAACGGCTTAAAATGTAAAAAGTGTGTACTGTCCACTGACTTTTCGGCTTAATGGTGCGCTAAAGTCGGTATTGGAGGTGGTGATGAGCAACGTAAAGAATAAACAAAAGATGTTGCCAAGGCATGTGTCCTGGACGCCGTGCATTCGGGTCATGTCTGGTGGTCGCGCCAGGGTATGTGGCTCATGGTCACCATAATCCGGGCGCTGCGGTGCCCGCTGCGCCGGTTGCAGGCGTGATCGCTGTCTTTGGTGCGTGGGGTGGTAGGCAGCTCGCGCGCTGTTGCTGCGTTTGGTCTTGTTGTCTGGGGGGAATTACGACCATAGGGGTGCGACACGCCGGCGACACGCCGTCACGGGGGTTCTATGGTAGCAAAACCCCCCGATGGGCACTGGGTGGTGCGGTGGATTGTCGGTGTTGTGCTCAACGTGCGGTCCACCTCGGCCGCATGCGCCGAAAAAGGGGTGTTTGGGTCAAAGTGGACGACGTAGTGGGCGCGGTTTTGCGATGCTGGGTGCGTGCCATCGGGCGTGGTCGCGCCGATGTTGCAAGAGTCCGCCGAGGTGATCCGTGTCTGCCTTCGTCATACACGTATGCAGAGTTGACGACCTCGCGGGGAGAGCGTTGTTGCGTTGCAAGCGAGTGCAGGATTGGCGAGCACACGTGACATAGTGTGAGAGAACTCATGCGTACTTTTCTATTGGTCCCTCAGTGCTTGCTGTCGTGGTCGCGACGGGGGTTCGCTATCGATCGACCCTCCTGACAATGGGGTAGAAGGGAGCGTTGGGGTGTGTGTGACATAGGGTGAGGGGTGTCATGTTTGACAGTGTGGTTAGTGTGAGGTGCTATGCATTTCTTTCGATAGGTAATCGAAGAGTGTCTGAATATCTCCAACGCGGTAAATGTGGGTCTGGGCGTGTGTTTGATCGCTGGTTATTCATGCTTGTCTGCGCGCGCCGTTCGTTGTCGCGACACGCCCGAGTTTTCAAATTTGACACAGAGTGACTAAAGCCAGGCAAATTGCGGATGAATAGCTTTGACGAATGGGGTTTAAGGTGCTTGTGGGGAGCAGTTCGCATCATTTCTTGACCTAATTACAGGGTAATGACCTACACTGTCTACGTGTGAAGCGACATTGTCGCATATCCCGTTGATAGGAGTTTCTTATGGTTGCGTTGAAGCGCCGTCACTTTGGTGCACTTCTTGCCATATTTGCATTGGTATTAAGTTTCTTTGGCGTCACACAGTTCGTCTCCGTGCAAGTCCCTGCCTATGCGGACAGCCCGACGTGCCCGGCGCCGCTTGCTGACGTGAGCGACAAGGTCACGTTGGATTGGGAGAACGTCCAGTTGGTTGACCACTCGGGACATGAAGTTCATGCGGTGGGCGACTGGTGGGACCTCGGCGTCAAGTTGCCCTGGAAGACCGAGGGACGTGTCAAGGCTGGTGACTACTTCACCTACGACGCGAACGTGATCAACAAGGCGACCGGCGAGTCTGTTCTGCGCCCGAACGTCTCCCGCACCTTCAACGTCATCTCGCACGACAATATCACGGTCGGCTGCGGTACCTGGGCCGCTGACGGTACCGTCACCGTTGTCTTCAATAACAAGGTGGAGACCGCCGCGCAGTGGTACGGAACGGTCACCACGAACGGCCTGGCTCACTACACCGGCCCCGGCGGCGAAACCTACGTCGTCGAGATCGGCGGCAAGGTCACTCGCAACCTCGAGATGACTCGCCGCACCCCCGGCGAGGCCCGTTACCAGAAGGACGGCTGGCTCAACCTGACCGACACGGAAGATGGTGACGAGAACAAGGCCATCATGTGGCGAGTGGTCCTGCCCGCCGGTGACACGGCCGTGACTGGAGCCTCAATCGTTGACGAGGCCCCCGCCGGTTCGCGCTGGAGCTTCGACTGCGACACGGTCAAGGACTACACGAAGACCCACACCTTCATCGTCACGGACCCGACGACCTCCGAGGGGCTGCGCCGCGACAAGGACACCTCCAATGGCGCCTTCGGGGCTGCCGCTCAGATCGAGTGCACGCCCACCAAGGTGACCGTGAAGCTCGGCGAGATCCCCGCCCACCAGTCGGCCATCATTATGCTGCCCGCCCGCGTCGAGGGGGCCAAGCGCGCCAGCGACATCGTCGGCGAGTTCTCCAACACCGTCACGTACAACGTCCCCGGCGAAACGGTCGACCCGATCACGAAGGTGCTGTGGTACGGCGCAAGCGCTGACGCCAACGCTCACCAGACCTTCTCGGTGACCAAGAAGGTGGAGGGCGAGCTGCCCGACGAAGCGAAGGACCTCGACTACACGCTCAAGATCACCCTGGCGAACGCCGCCGACCCGACGGTCGACAAGACCTTCGAGGTGACCATCAAGGCTGGCGAAACCTACACGTACCCCACGCCTCTGCCCCTGGGCACCGAGGTGACCGTCTCCGAGGGTGATCTGCCCACGGCCGCCGAGATCACGTGGAACGACGCTGAGAGCCGCGTCTTTGAGACGGCTGACGGAGTCATGCTGGCCGCCGACAACCGCGAGGCGTCCTTCACGCTGAGCGACGAGTATGTCTACTCGCTGACCCTGACGAACACGCTGGCCCCGACTCCGACGCCTACTCCGACGCCCACCCCGACCCCGTCCGAGACGCCGACGCCTACTCCGACCCCGTCTCCGTCGCCGACGCCTCATCTGGCCGTGACCGGTACGGACGCCACGGGAGTGGGAGTCCTGGCTGGGATCGTCGCCTTCGCTGGCCTGTCCCTGGTTGCTGCCAAGCGTCGCAACCGCTGACTGATCAAACGGCGCGCTAGCGCCTGATGTGGGTGGGAGGAGCACTGTTCCTCCCACCCACATGCGTCTGTGGTGTGGACTCTTGGCGCGCGGGTACGCATGCGGATCGGCGCGGGAAGGTCTCTCGGGAGGCGCCTCACGCGCCGGGAAGGTGTCTCGGAGAACACCGCGCACGGGGGAATCGACACGACCGGGTGCTGTACGCGGCCCAGATCACGCGGAGAGCCCCGCGCGCGGGGGAAGCAGCGTCAAAAGACGCTTCGCGCGCAAGGAAGCGAGCTCGCATGTCGCGCGTGCTCGCGGGCGGAGAGGCCCGAGGGAGCCCTAGCATGCGGCCAGGTAGACGCGCGCTTCCCACGGCCTCATTGACGAGGCCGGGGCGGGATCGTGCGCATCGGCCGCGGTGTTGGCGCACCCGTTGCTCAGGTACAGGTTCCAGCGCGAGGGGGAGTAGGCCTCGTCGAGGAGTGAGGCCGAGGGACGAATCTCGCGCCCGGATAGGTTGACGGCGACGAGGACGGTGGAGTCCTGGTAGGCCCGCGCGTAGACAAAAAGGGCTGCGTCGCCCGCGTCGATGCGCTTGAAGGCTCCGAAGGTCAGCGCGGGGACGCGGTGGCGCGCCTCAATGAGCGCGCGGTAGTACGCGTACACGGAGCAGGGATCCTCACGCTGGGCCTCGACGTTAATGGCCGAGGCCGAGGCGGGCACGTCGATCCAGGGGCGTCCCGTCGTAAAGCCGGCGGCGGGGGAGCAATCCCACTGCATGGGGGTGCGTCCGTTATCTCGGGAGATCGCCGCCAGGCCCGCGGGCACGCCTTGGCCAGGGTGCGCGCGCAGGTAGTTGAGGGATTCGACGTCGCGGAAATCGGACTCATCGGTGAAATCGCCGCCGAGCATCCCGATTTCCTGGCCCTGGTAGATGAAAGGTGTGCCGCGCTGGAGGAAATACGCGGTCGCAAGGGCAGTTGCCGACTCGAACCAGGAGGTGGTGGGCTCACCAAAGCGCGCCACCGCGCGGGGCTGATCATGATTCTCCAGGTAGAGAGCGTTCCACCCCCGATCGCCGAGGGTCTCCTGCCAGCGCGTGAGGACCTCGGCGAGCTCGCCGTCTGCCAGGGGGCGAGGTGAGAACTTGCCGTTCTCCTGCCCGAGGTTGACGTGCTCGAACTGAATGAGCATGTTGAATTCGCGACGCTCGGGCGCGCAGAACAGGAGCGCGGATTCGGGGGAGGCATTGGAGGCCTCGCCGACCGTGAACGAGCCGGGGTGATGGGCGAAGGTGCGCTGATGCATCTCCTGGAGGAATTCATGCAGGCGTGGGCCGTCCGCGAAGCACTCGTGTCCCACGCCGAAGGGGGCGCGCGCAGGTCCGCCATCGGGCAGGCCGGGGCGTTTGGAGATGACGTCGATCGCGTCCACGCGGAAGCCGTCGACGCCGCGCGAGAGCCACCAGTTCATCATCTCGTAGACCGCGTCACGGACCGTGGGGTTTTCCCAGTTCAGGTCCGGCTGCTGCCGAGCAAACAGGTGGAGGTAGTACTGGCCCGAGGCGGGGTCGTACTCCCAGGCAGGGCCACCGAAGAATGACTCCCAGTTTGTGGGCTCCGCCCCTGGTGTTCCGGGTTCGAAGCCGGGACGCGGATCACGCCAGTAGTACCAGTCGCGGCGCTCAGAGTCGGGGCCCGAGGCCGACTCGACGAACCAGGGGTGCTCGATCGAGGTGTGGTTGACCACCAAATCCATGACGACGCGAATGCCCAGCTCGTGGGCGCGCTCGACCAGCGCGTCGAAGGCTGCGAGAGCGCCGAACAACGGGTCGATGTCGCGATAGTCGGAAATGTCGTACCCGTTGTCAGCCTGCGGCGAGCGATAGATGGGGGAGATCCACACAATATCGACACCCAGGTCGGCCAGGTAATCGAGGCGCTGGTGAATTCCCGCCAGATCTCCGATCCCGTCGCCGTTCGTATCCTGGAAGGAACGCGGATACACCTGGTAGAGGACTGCGTTCATCCACCACGGGTCGGCGTCGACACGAGCGGCGGGCAGGAGATCGGGGTGCAGAATCATCGCGGTCCTCGAGGAGGGGATCAGGCCGAAGCGTCCGGGAGTAGCTGTGCTTGCGTGCTCAGCACGAGCTCGGAGGATGCCGGGAGCTGTGCGTTGCTGGTCGTGACGACTTCCTCGAAGAAGTAGTCCCTGAGGGAAATACCGGCGATCAACGTGATGATGAAGACGACGGCAATAATCGCGCAGATGATGATGGCTCGCGTGCCGTTGGAGCTGGAATCCGTCACGGTGGAGCTGCTCACGGTCTGGGCAGACCTGGGAGCCACACGGACCTGCTGTGGCCTGGCCTGCTGATAGCCGCCACGCGGGTGGCCCTGTTGCGGGTTCTGCTGGTATCCGCCCTGCTGCGGGTTCTGCTGGTAGCCAGCCTGCTGCTGCCCCTGCTGCGGGTTCTGCTGGTAGCCAGCCTGCTGCTGCCCCTGTTGCGGGTTCTGCTGGTATCCGCCCTGCTGCTGGCCCTGCTGCGGGTTCTGCTGGTATCCGCCCTGTTGCGGGTTCTGCTGGTATCCACCCTGCTGCTGGCCCTGCAGGTAGCCGCCCTGCTGGTATCCGCGCGGGTTGTATCCACCCATCGGCGGACGCTGATAGGGCTGGCCATTGTGGGGCGGGAATTGGGCGCTCATGGTGGACTTCCTGTAGGTGAGTCAAGTCTCAGGGATCGTTCTGTATCCTACCAGGCGCTAGGCTTGGGGCATGACGATCGACTACCTGACCCGGCCTCGTCCGCTTTCTCCTCGCCAGGACATCCTCCCCGTGATCATCGGAGGAGACTTCGGCGTCTACGGAATCGGCCGCTGTTTCAATGAAGCTTTTGGATGTCGCTGCATCTGCGTGGGGTCCCAGCCGACCGAATCGATTACACGGTCACACTTTTTCGATGTTCGTCATGTGAGCGCCCACGCGACGGATGCACAGCTGCTCGACACGCTCATGACGATCGCGGGGGAGCATCCCGACAAGAAGCTCATCCTCATGGCGAACCACGACATTTTCTCCGCGTTCGTGGCACGCAACATGGACAAGCTGTCGCGACACTACGCGCTGCCCTTCCCGAACCTGGAGGTCATGAACCGCCTGACGGATAAGGCCGAGTTTGCCCGCGCCTGTGAGCGCGCCGGCATTGACACCCCCGGCACGGTCGTCGTCGACTTCTCCGACGCGACGAACGAGGCCTGGGTTGCCCCGGAGATTCCCTTCACGTTCCCCGTGGTGGCCAAGGCGGCCAACGGTGAGCCCTATGACGTTCTCGAGTTCGAGGGCAAGCGCAAGATCTGGTTTATCGACACGCCCGCCGAGCTGGCCAAGCTGTGGGAGACCCTCAAGAAGGCGGGCTTCCGCGACACCTTCCTGGTTCAGGAGCTCGTTCCCGGCGACAATACGGCGATGCGTTCCATCACCGCGTACGTCGACTCGCGCGGCGAGGTCACCCTCATCGGTTCTGCCCGCGTGCTCCTGGAGGACCACGCGCCGACCATGATCGGCAACCCCGTCGCCATGATCACCGAGGACTTCCCGCAGCTGTGGGCGGACGCATGCGCGCTGCTGACCGAGAACGGCTATCGGGGATTCGCGAACTTCGACGTCAAAATCGACCCGCGCGATGGGCGCGCCCTGTTCTTCGAGGTCAACCCGCGTATCGGCCGCAACAACTGGTACATGGCCGCCGCGGGCGCCAACCCCATGATCCCCATGGTGGCCGACCTCATCGACGGCCAGGCCTGCGAGCAGACCCAGGCCACCGACGAGATCCTCTACACGCTGGTTCCCGACTCGCTGCTCCTGCGCTACATCACCGACTCCGACCTGCGCGGCCGCGTCAAGCGCATCATCCGCGAGGGACGTCGCTTTGACCTGCTCCTGAACCCCACCGAAAAAGACCTGCGCCGCAACCTCATCGTGTGGCTCCAGAAGCAGAATCACCGCCGTAAGTTCGCGCGTTATTACCCCGAGCCGACCGAGACCTCGTACTGAGACGAACCGCCCGCTCGCACGGCCCCCGTCGCCGGGCCACGGCCTCGTCGATGGGGGCAAGGCCCCTGCTAGACTGACCACCGAAACTTTCGACAAACCGAGGACACCATGACGACCACCTCACTTGTGCCCATCTCTCAAGAAGACAAGACCGCCGCTGTCTCCGGCTTCCAGGACCGCTCCCTTCCCATCGAACAGACCTGCGTGTGGGAGACCTTCGAGAAGTCGCAGGGTCATGGCGTGTGGGGACGCTACGCGTGGTGCGAGGACGACACCAAGGTCGCCTTCATCACCCTCTACAAGTACGCGGTGCGCGGCGTGCACTACCTGTGGGCCAAGTGGGGACCCGCCTGGGTCAAGGAGGCCACCCCCGAGCGCGAGGCCGCGCTGCGCGCCGACCTTCTGCGCGAGATCAAGGCGAAGGACAAGTCCGTCGCCTTCGTGCGCCTGCACGCCATCTACCAGCACCCCGACCTGGTGATGCCGCTGCAGACCATCTCCTACGACCGCACCGTCGTCATCGACACCTCCGGCAAGACCGAGGACGCGATCCTGGCGACCATGGCCAAGTCTGGTAAGCGCTCGATCCGCTCCGGCCTGAAGAAGGGCAAGGCCGAGGGCATAACCTTCCACGAGGACACGGCCAACGCGGCCGAGGTCATCGACGAGTACTACGCCGTCATGGAGGAGACCGCCGAGCGCGACGGGTTCCGTCCTCACCCCAAGGACTACTACATGAGCCTGCTCACCACGCTCGGCCCCAAGCATGCGCGCATCTTCTCCATGCGCGACGCTGACGGCAACATCCTGTGCTGGGACTTCTGCCTGGTCGAGGGCATCCGCGCCCAGGCCGAGTACGGCGCCTCCACCGAGGCCGGCCGACGCCTGCGTCAGCCTCCGGTCCTTGACTTCCTGGCCGCCGAATTCCTGGCGCGCGACGGCGTGCGTGAATTCGACCTGATGGGTGCGCACTCGCCGCGCTGCCCCGATCTGTACAGCGTCGGCAAGTACAAGAGCGCCTTCGCCTCGCACTACACGGACGTGCCCGGCGGCTGGGACATGCCCGTCAAGAAGGCCACCTACCGTGCTCTGACCGCCGCCAAAGCGGTGAAGGACTGGCGCGCCCGCTCCTGAAGGGCGCCCTCACCAGGGATAGAATCCCACTAGCAACATACGCTCTCGAAGGAATCAAACAAGGAGACACCGTGCCCGACATCTCGCTCGTCATCGACGGAGAAAACCAGACCGTACCGGCGGGGACCACGGGCACGACGTGGTTCGACAAGGCCCGCGACGTCGTCGCCATCAAGGTCGACGGCGAACCTCGTGACCTCGCCACTGCCTTCGAAGAGGGCACGACCGTCGAGGCCATCACCCTGGCCAGCGAGGACGGCCTGAACATCCTGCGTCACAGCGCGACCCACGTGCTCGCGCAGGCCGTTCAGGACGTCTTCCCCGACGTGAACCTCGGCATCGGCCCCTTCATCACCGACGGCTTCTACTACGACTTCGGCAACATCGACGCCGTCACCCCCGAGCTGCTGCGCGACCTTGAGAAGCGCATGAAGCGCATCATCAAGGAGGGGCAGCGCTTCGTGCGCCGCGAGATCTCCGAGGACGAGGCCGTGGTTGAGCTGGCTGATCAGCCGTACAAGCTCGAGCTCGTCACCACGAAGGGCAAGGGCGCCGAGGGCGCGTCCGTCGAGGTCGGCGGCGCGACCCTGACCATGTACGACAACGTGCGCCGCGACGGCTCGGTGGCCTGGAGGGACCTGTGCCGCGGCCCCCACCTGCCCTCCACCAAGCTCATCGGTAACGGCTTCGCGCTGACCAAGGCCTCGGCCGCCTACTGGAAGGGCGACCAGTCCAACGATCAGCTCCAGCGCATCTACGGCACCGCCTGGGCCTCCAAGGAAGACCTCGTCGCCTACCAGGAGCGCATCAAGGAAGCCGAGCGCCGCGACCACCGTCGCCTCGGTGCCGAGCTGGACCTGTACTCCTTCCCCGAGGAGATCGGCCCCGGCCTCGTCGTGTTCCACCCCAAGGGTGGCATCCTGCGCCACGAGATCGAGTCCTACGTGACCGACCGCCACAAGTTGGCCGGCTTCGACTTCGTGCACACCCCCGAGATCTCCAAGGGCGGGCTCTTCCACACGTCGGGTCACCTGCCCTACTACGCGGACACGATGTTCCCGCCCATGCTCGTCGACGAAGAACGCGACGAGGAGGGCAACGTCACGAAGGCGGGCCAGGAGTACTACCTCAAGGCCATGAACTGCCCGATGCACAACCTCATCTTCCGCTCGCGCGGCCGCTCCTACCGTGAGCTGCCCCTGCGCTTCTACGAGCTGGGCCACGACTACCGGTACGAGAAGAGTGGCGTCGTCCACGGCCTGACCCGTATGCGCGGCTTCACGCAGGACGACTCGCACACCTACTGCACGCCCGAGCAAGCTTCGGAGGAGATCCGCACGCAGATCGAGTTCTTCCTGTCGATTCTCTCGGCTTTCGGCCTCAAGGACTTCTACCTCGAGCTGTCCACGCGCGACGAGGACGGCAAGAAGAAGGACAAGTTCATCGGTTCGGACGAGGACTGGGCGGCTGCCACGAAGGCCCTCGAAGACGCCTGCGCCGCGACCGGCCTCGATCTCGTTCCCGATCCGGGCGGCGCCGCCTTCTACGGCCCCAAGGTCTCCGTGCAGGTCAAGGACGCGATCGGCCGCACCTGGCAGATGTCGACCATTCAGTACGACTTCAACCAGCCCGACCGCTTCGACCTGGAGTACACGGCAGCCGACGGCTCCCGCCAGCGCCCCGTCATGATCCACTCCGCGAAGCTGGGCTCGGTTGAGCGCTTCATCGGCGTCCTCACCGAGCACTACGCGGGCGCGTTCCCGGCGTGGCTTTCGCCCGTCCAGGTCCGCCTCATCCCCGTCGCCGAGGCCTTCGACGGCTACGTCAAGGACGTCGCCGCCAAGCTGCGCGAGCGTGGCGTGCGCGTCGAGACCGACCTGTCGGACGATCGCTTCGGCAAGAAGATCCGCAACGCCTCCAAGGACAAGATCCCCTTCACGCTCATCGCCGGCGGCGAGGACGTCGAGGCCGGGGCAGTGTCCTTCCGTCTGCGTGACGGCTCGCAGCACAACGGCGTCGCCGTTGATCGCGCGGTCGAGCTGATCGTGTCGCACATCGGGCAGCGCAACAACGCCGACCAGATCGACGGCCTCGACGAGGCGTGAGCGATATGACGGAGCAGGGCACGCACACCGAACCGCTGCCCACCGAGGACGCCCGCGAGCTTGCGGGCGTCCCGGACGGCTTCGGTCGCTTTTGGACCCCGTACCGGATGGCCTACATCCACGGGGAGGGCAAGCCCGCCGATGCCTCGGATCGGACGTGTCCGTTCTGTAGCGCGCCGACAAAGGCCGACGATGAGGGGCTGATCGTCTTTCGGGGTGCCACCTGCTTCGTTCTCATGAACCTGTTTCCCTACAACTCCGGCCACCTGCTCGTGTGCCCGTACCGTCACGTGTCGGACTACACGGAGCTGACGAACGAGGAGCGCGTCGAGCTCGGCGACCTGACGGCTACCGCCATGCGCGTCTCGCGTGAGGTTGCCGGCCCGCACGGCTTCAACCTGGGCATGAACCAGGGTGAGGTCGCGGGGGCTGGCATTGCCGCGCACTTGCACCAGCACGTGGTGCCCCGGTGGGCAGGGGACGCGAACTTCCTGCCTATCATCGCGCGCACGAAGGCCGTGCCCGAGCTTCTTGAGGATGCTCGCGCCCGCCTCGCCGCCGCCTGGCCTCAGGAGGGCTGATGCTCGGCAATCACGGTCGATCCATCACGAAGGCAATCTTTACGCCGCTCGCGCGCGTTCTTGCCCGTCTCGGAGTCACCCCCAACATGGTGACGGTCGCGGGCACGGTCGCGACGGTCGTCATCGCCGTCCTTTGTCTGCCGCAGGGCTGGATCTGGCAGGGGGCCATCGGCCTCGCCATCGTCATGTTCGGCGATTCCGTCGACGGTACGCTGGCACGCATGACGACCGGCGGTACGCGCTTTGGCGCGTTCCTTGACTCCACCCTGGACCGTCTGGCCGACGGCGCGGTCTTCGGATCGCTGAGCGCCTACGCGGTCTTTCAGATGGCGGACTCGCCCGTGCGGACGTGGGCGATCATCGCCGGCATCTGCTCGATCGTCGGCGCCGCGGCCGTGCCGTATGCTCGCGCCCGTGCGGAGTCTGTCGGCGTCGTGGCCAAGCTCGGCATCGCCGAGCGCACCGATCGGCTCATCGTCGGCATGGGCAGCGCGATTCTTATGAGCTTGGGCCTGCCGCAGTGGGTGTTCGCGGTTGGCCTGACGTGGGTGGCGTTCGCGTCCTTCGTGACGGTGTGCCAGCGCATCTGGTTCACCGCGCGCCACATCGACGAGGGAGCCCAGTGACCTTCTCCGCCCTCTCGCTCGCATTCCGTCTCGCTCCTCGTCTGCCGCTGCGACGCGTGATGCGCCTGGCAGATAGGGGAGCGTGTCTTGTGGCGCGTCGGGGTGGCGCCCCGATCGAGCGTCTGCGCGCCAACATGGCTCGTCTGACTGGCAGCCCGGTCTCGGATGAACGTCTCGAGGCGGCTGTGCGCTCGCACATCCGTAACTACGCCGAGGAACTGATGCTCGGCTCGCGCCGAGGCGCACCCCTGTTGGAGGGAGTGACCTTCGAGGGGTTTGACGCACTGGTCGAGGCTAGCGCAGATGGGCCGGTCATCTTGGCGTTGGGTCATTCGGGCAGTTGGGATCGGGCGGGAGCGTGGGTGTGTGCCAACGGCCCCGGGATCGTTACTGTCGCCGAAAAGGTTGAGCCTCCCTCGCTTTTCGAGCGGTTCGTCGCTCTGCGCGAGGGGCTGGGCATGGAGATCATCGGTGTTGGTCCAGGCGAGTCGGTGTTTTCGACCCTCGTTGAACGCGTGCGGGGCCGCAGCGTCATCGTGCCGCTCCTGGCCGATCGCGATATCTCGGGGTCGGGCATCGAGGTTGATCTGGGGACTGGACGTGCGCTTGTCGCGGCGGGCCCCGCGGCGCTCGCGACGAAACTGGACCGTCCGCTGTTCGCGGCCTGTATCACCTACGAAAACGAGACGTCGGCGGGTGCAGACGTGCGCGTGCGTTGCGTCGGCCCGATCAGTGCGCCGACGGATCGTGCACCCGGAGTGAACCGGGTCGAGGCGCTCACGCAGGCCTGGGTCAGCGAGTTCGCGGCGATGATGGCGGATCGTCCCCAGGACTGGCACATGATGCAGCGGGTGTACGTCGAGGATCTGGATCCGCAACGTCTGGCACGCGCCCGCGCTGAGCACGAGAGGAAGAATCGATGAAGATTGGGATCGTCAACCCCTATTCGTGGGACGTGCCCGGGGGAGTGGGCTTTCACATCCGAGACCTGGCGCTCAAGCTTCGCTCGCGCGGACACGACGTGCGCGTCCTGACGCCGTCGACGTCGGAGGACCTGCCCGAGTGGATCACGTCGGCTGGATCGTCGGTATCGATTCCCTTTAACGGCTCGGTTGCCAACATTTCGGTCAAGCCGACGACGATGAAGCGCACGCGGCGCTGGCTCGCCGAGAACAACTTCGATGTCGTGCACGTCCACGAGCCCGTCGTCCCGTCGGTGTCGATGGCCGCGGCGATATCCTCGCGCGCCCCGCTGGTTGGCACGTTCCACGCGGCGCTGGGCCGCTCGGTTTCCCGCTCCATTGCCTCGGCGCCCATGAGGCTGTACATGGAGCGCATAGGCGTGCGGATCGCCGTCTCCGAGGAGGCGCGGCGCACACTCATTGAGCATCACGGTGGGGACGCCGTCATCATTCCGAACGGGGTGGAGACGGCCTCGTTCCGCACAGCGACGCCGCTTGTGCAGTGGGCGGCCACTGCGGATCGCCCGGTCGTCGTGTTCCTGGGGCGCCTCGACGAGCCGCGCAAGGGTCTGAGCATTTTCGTTGGCGCGATCGAGCGCGTGCTCGCGCGCTTCCCAGGCGCTCGTTTCCTGATTGCCGGGCGCGGAGACGCCCCCGATTGTCGCGAGGCCGTGGCTCGCTTCGGTGATTCCGTGTCCTTCCTGGGAGGCATTAGCGACGAGGAAAAGGAGTCCTTGCTGGCCGGAGCGAGCGTCTACGTCGCCCCGCAGACGGGCGGGGAGTCCTTCGGCATCGTCCTGGTCGAGGCCATGAGTGCGCGCACCGCCGTCGTCGCCTCCGACATCCCGGCCTTCCGAGCCGTCCTCGAGGACGGTCGCGCGGGGGCGCTCTTCGAGACCAGCAACTCAGAGTCGCTTGCAGCCACCCTCATTGACCTGCTGAGCGACCCGAGCCGCCTGGAGCAGGTGTCCGACGCCGGACAGCGAGCCTCCGCGCAGTACGACTGGGAGGTCGTGGCGGACAAGGTGTTCGAGGTCTACAAGCTCGCCATCGACATGGGCAGCCCCGCCGTGTCTGGGACGCGCCGCACGCGGGACCTGTTGCGCGGGCGCACGGATCGGGAAGGGGACACGTGGTGATCTCACAGTCCGTCTGGGTGTTCGGCGCTCTCGCGGTCGCCCTGGTCATCTTGGCCGTCAGCGTCGGCGCGGCTATCGGGCGGGCGCGCCGACTCGACCGCCTCCACCAGCGCATCATCGCCTCGCGCGAGGCTCTCTCGCGCCTGCTGCTCCGACGCGCGTCCGAGGCCTCCCTTCTCGCCCAAACCTCGCCCTTTGAAGACGGGGGAGCCCAGACGATGCTCGATATCGCACGCGCCACCATCCACGACGACGGCGACCAGCTCACGACAGATGGCCTCGACCGACGCACCACGGCCTCGCGCAGAGCCGATCGGGTCGAGGTGGCCACCCGCCTCGAGCGTGCCTCTGCCTTGTCCCGTGCCATCCGTGACACCCTCACTCCGCCCGTCCGCGCCCAGGTGACAGCCGACCCGCACGCGGCCGCGCGGCTGGAAGCGCTGGACGCGACCTGTTACCGCATCGAATTGACGCGAAACGTGCACAACGTGGACGTAGCAGGAGTCCGGGCTCTGCGCTCAGCACGAATGGTAAAATTGCTCAGGCTTGCCGGACATGCTCCGATACCCGAGCCCATCGACTTTGACGACGACACACACATTGGCGGACGAGGATACTGACATGCGAAGCACACACTGGGGCGGACCCGGGGAAGACTACCGCCTGAAGAAGATCAGCGCCGCGACCGTCGGTGACGACAACGGAATCAGCGCCCCGGCCCCCGACGACGCCGCGCCCGTGTGGCAGCCACCAAAGCCCATACACTCGTTCCCGTGGCTCGAGGTGGTCCTCACCTCCCTCGGTATTCTGGGCCTTATCGGCCTGATCATCTTCTTCCTCAGCCCGGAAGCAACGGGCGTCATGGCCTTTGTGAAGACCACGCTGCTCGCGCTCATCCCCCTGTCCATCGTCGTCGGATTCCTCTTCCTGATCGACCGGTGGGAGCCCGAGCCGTGGAAGACGAAACTGGCCCTGTTCGTATGGGGCGCCGGCGTGGCCACCCTATCCTCCGGCATTCTCAATACCGCCCTGGGTACGAATCTTGCCTACAATCTGGGCGACCTTGATACGGCCAGCGCCCTGTCCGCAACGTTTGTTGCACCCCTCGTGGAGGAGACACTCAAGGGAATCGGCGTCGTCATCGTCGTCATCGTGCGCCGCACCAACATCAACTCGGTGCTCGACGGCGTCGTCTACGCGGGCTTCTCCGCAGCTGGCTTTATGTTCACAGAGGACATCCTCTACTTCCTGCGCGAGGAAGCTACGGGGACGGCGAGCCTCCTGTTCGTGGTCGCGATCCGCGGTCTCATGAGCCCCTTCGTGCACGCGATGGCCACGTCGATGACCGGCATCGGCTTGGCGCTGGCTGTCCTCAGGTTCAAGCGCGGTTGGTCCAAAGCTGGCATTGTCCTGTTGTTCTGGTTCTTTGCCATGCTCATTCACTTCGCGTGGAACGGCAGTAGCAGCCTGGGGCCTGCACGCTTCCTCATGCTCTACCTGGTGATCCAGGTGCCGGGCTTCGTCCTGTGGACGACCCTGCTGGTGCTCGCGTCGCGTAAGGAAGCAGCGAAGATTCGCAAGGGCCTCATTCCCTACGTGCGTACCGGCTGGGTGCTGCCCGGTGAGGTGACGATGGCGACGGACATGCGCGCACGCAAGGCCGCCGTGAAATGGGCTGGCGTGGGCGGTCGCGATGCAAAGCGTGCGATGCGGTCCTTCCTGTCCAACCTCGCCGCGCTCGGGCTGGACCAGTGCATAATGGCCAAGCGTGGACCCGACCATGCCCGTATCGACAACGACCGCCAAATGCTCACGGAGGCTGCGGACAACAGGCGCGAGTTCTTGCGTCTGACGTCCATTGCCCAGCAGCAACACGATGTCTCTGAAGCCGTGACCGCACGCGTGCGCACCGCCTGAGAAATGAAGGAACGACAATGACTAATCCTCGATACCCCGGAGCATCGACTCCACGCGGGGGTGCGTATGTGCCACCGACGACCGTGATGCCCTCCCTTCCTGACAGCAACGCTTCCGAGGCGACTCCCGCGACGCAGCTCCTGCCCCAGTCGGGTGGCTCTGATGACGTGGCCGCGACGAGTTTCCTGCCCCAGTCAGGCGGCTCGGACGATGCGGCCGCAACGACTTTCCTGCCCCAGTCAGGCGGCTCGGACGTCGCCCCTGCGACCACTTTCCTGCCGCAGGGTGCCGATCCCACCGACATCACTCCTGTGTCTGAACGCAGGCGTCCCTCCGCGCGCGAGGCGACCACCTCTGCGGGCCACAAGCGTCCGTCCGCCAGTGAGGCCCACCCGACTCCCAGCCACAGGCATGGGGCGCCGACCCCACATCGTCCTGGCGCCAATGGGCAGCGCGGTGGCCGCGGACCCGTTGCACCGGGCGCGGCCACGGGGGGACAGAGCGGCGCGCCTCAGCGGGGACTGGGCGGCTCGGGCCACGCTCCCGCGGCTCAAGGTAGCGTGCCCCAGCGTGCTCTTGGTGGTCCCGATGGTGCCCCGCGTGGCCAGGTGACCGGTATGAGTGCCACGGCCTCGTCGGGTCAGGGGGGTATCGCCCAGCGTGCTCTTGGTGGTCCCAATGGTGCCCCGCGTGGCCCGGTGACCGGTATGAGTGCCACGGCCTCGTCGGGTCAGGGGGGTATCGCCCAGCGTGCTCTTGGTGGCCCCGATGGTGCCCCGCGTGGCCAGGTGACCGGTATGAGTGCCACGGCACCTCATCCCCAGCCCGAAGTCGGCGCCCCGGCAGCTGCACAGAGTGCGACACCCGACGCGGCGCCCGCCCGATCGGAGCGCAGTTTGCCCGTCGCTGACGCGGCACCAGCTCAGGCGAGCAGGAGCCTGCCGGTGACCGATTCGGTCCCTCTGCCCGTTGCTAGCACTCCCGAAAACTCGTTCTCAGCTGCGGCGGCATCCGCTCCCGCCAAGGCACCTGCGGCTGCTTCCGCGCTCGCGCCCGCGGCAGCCATTCCTGCGCCCGAGCCGGCGGCGTCTGTTCCCGCTCCTTCCTCGGTGCCCGCTCCGACGGTGGCTCCGGCTGCTTCCGCGCCTGCACCCGAGGTGGCCGTCCCCGCGTCTCCTGCGCCAGAGGCGGCCTCGGCTCCTGCTCCCTCCTCGGTGCCCACTCCGGCGGCTGCTGTTGAGCCGACTGCGGCGGCTCCGGCTGCTTCCGCGCCAGCGCCCGAGGTGGCCGTCCCCGCGTCTCCTGCGCCAGAGGTGGCCTCGGCTCCCGCTCCTTCCTCGGTGCCCGCTCCGACGGCGGCTCCGGCTGCTTCCGCGCCTGCGCCCGAGGTGGCCGTCCCCGCGTCTCCTGCGCCAGAGGCGGCCTCGGCTCCCGCTCCTTCCTCGGTGCCCGCTCCGACGGCGGCTCCGGCTGCTTCCGCGCCTGCGCCCGAGGTGGCCGTCCCCGCGTCTCCTGCGCCAGAGGCGGCCTCGGCTCCTGCTCCCTCCTCGGTGCCCACTCCGGCGGCTGCTGTTGAGCCGACTGCGGCGGCTCCGGCTGCTTCCGCGCCTGCGCCTGAGCCGGCGGCGTCGGCTCCCGCGGCCTCCTCGGCCTCTGCACCCCAGGGCCCGGTGACCAGCCCATCGACCACGTCGCCCGCGCAACCAGCGCAGGGGCAGACGGCCTCGAACTCGGGGGGAGTCGGCCAATTCACGCCTCAGTTCGAGTCCTTTGTGCGCAGCGGCCCCACGATGCCGGGCCCCCTCACGGCGCAGTACCCGACGCTGGCTCCGCGCACGGCCCAGGTCTGGTCCGTGCCCAAGCCGAAGAAGAAGCCTCTTCCCATCTTCGAGTCGGTCGTTGCTGGTGCGGGAGCAGCGCTGATGATCGTCGGCGTGCTGGGTTTCCTCCAGGCAAGTGGCCCGGTTTTGACGGTCTTCCTGGCCATCTTGTGCATCGTGCCTCTCGCCATCGTCGTCTCGCTGCTTCTCTTCATCGACCGCTTTGAACCCGAGCCCTTGGGGATGAAGCTTGCCGCGCTAGCGTGGGGCGGCGGTGTGTCAGTCTTCTTCGCGATCATGGGAAATGAATATGTTCAGTACTCCGTCACTGAACAAACGGGCGACGAAGTCCAAGGAATAGTCTTCTCCGTCGTTGTCGGTGCACCGGTGGTCGAAGAACTGTTGAAGGGCCTTGGCGTTCTCGTTATCGTGTGGGCTCGCCGCACCCACATTTCATCTGCCATCGACGGACTTATCTACGCCGGCTTCGCAGCCTGCGGATTCCTAGTCGTCGAGGATTTCACCTACTTTGTGAGAGCAGTTTTGACGGACGGTGACCTCGGGCAGTTGTTCTTCCAACGTGTCGTCATGGGTGTCTTCGGTCACGTGATGTACACGAGCTGCATGGGCTGGGCGACAGGGTGGGCGGTCACCCGTGCCCGCTCGGCAGCCGCCGGATGCGGAGCTGTGGCCCTCGGCTGGTTCACGGGTATGCTCCTGCACGCCACGTGGAACGGCACTGCTGTCCTGTCTGGGGGCGACGAAGAACTGTTCTACACCTTCTACATGTTCATCCACATCCCGCTGTTCCTCTTGTGGTTCTTGTTCATCGCGCTAGCGATGAAGCGCGAACGACGCGACGCTGCCGCAGGCCTCATGCCCTACGTGGCGCAGGGGTGGATTATCCCCGCCGAGATTCAGATGGTGTGCGATCCTCGCTCACGCCGTGCCGCCCTGGCCTGGGCGTCCAACGGTGGGCCGTTGGCGAAGAAGGCAATGAAGCAGTTCATGTACGCGCTCGCCACACTCGGCCTGCACCAGGTTGTCATGAAGAATCGTGGTCCCGAGAAGGCGCGCATCACAGAATCGAGAGAGCTCGCGAAAGAAGCAACCTCACAACGCAAGATCTTCATGAAGCTCACACGTATGCGACGATTCTGACGTGTCGCTTCATGGCCGTTTCACCGGCTCCTCACAGGAACCGCACAGTATGAACGGCCATGATTGCGCCGACAGAAAGGAAACATACGTGACTAAAACTCTTTCGGCTCGCTCCTCGCGGGCTCTGACCGTGTGCTCGCTTCTGGTGATCATTGCGAGTATTCCCGCGCTGGGCTTCGAACTATATGACGCTCTGAGCGGTGTGCCAGCCGCCACGGCGGGAATCGCCGTGGGCGCGTCGTGCCTGAGCGCGCTTGTGGGGCTGGTGTTCCTGGCGGTTGTCGCCCGAGGTAGGCCTTCGTTCCTGTCCTGGATCGCCGCCTTCGCATGGGGGACCGGCGGGGCACTGATCATGGCCGGCTTCGGCAACGACTACGTGGACGGCGCAGTCGAGGCCAGCGCTCTGAGAAGTGAGACCGTCTACTTCGTGACGTCGGTCGTGACGGGTCCCGTCGTCGAAGAGAGTGTGAAGGGCATCGGTGTGCTCATCCTGGTCCTGGCTGCGCGCGCGGTCTTGGAGCGCCCGTCTCAGGGCGCGGTCCTGGGTGCTCTCGTGGGCCTCGGGTTTGCCTGGGGTGAGGACATCGGCTACTACGTGGCGGCACTCAAGGACGGCATGAGCGGCCTGTGGGAGTCCTTCCTGGCCCGCGCCCTCCTCGGTGCCTTCGGGCACGCCATCTTCACGGGCGTCTTCGGATTCGCGCTGTGCTGGGCGATCCTGCGCGCGAAGAATGCCTTCGTCGGGATTGCCGCGGGCCTCGGCGGTTTCGCGGGAGCCGTGCTCCTGCACGCGCAGGCCAACGGCGTCGGCTTCCTGGCGCCCGAGGACTCCTGGAACCTCACCTACGGCGCGATTGAGGTTCCGATTCTCGCTGTCAGTGTCGCGCTCCTCGTGTGGGGGCTGCGTCGTCGGCGGGCTACCCTGGAGGCATGAGCGCACTCGACTGGCCATTGGACGCGGACGGCTACCCCCACCGGGAGGCCGCCCGCGTCCTCCTTTTCGACGACGCGGGCAGAGTTCTGCTGGCGATGGGACACGACGAGGATCAGCCCGATCGCGCCTGGTGGTTCACGATCGGTGGCGGCATCGAGGAGGGGGAGGACCCCCGCGCCGCCGCCGTGCGCGAGGTATTCGAGGAGACCGGGCTGCGCCTCGACGCGCACGAGCTGGTCGGGCCCGTCCTGTATCGGACCGCCGAGTTCGACTTCCTGGCGGTCACCGCGCGCCAGGACGAGTGGTTCTTTATCGCCCGCGCCCCGTCAACTGACTTGAGCCGAGACGGATGGACGGACCTGGAGCGCTCCGTCATCGACGCGCAGCGCTGGTGGGACATCGACGAGGCCGCGGCCAGCATCGACGGCGAGATCTACCCCGCGCAGATCCTTGAGTTTGCGCGCGCATGGAAGGACGGCTGGGACGGCCACCTCATCGAGCTGACCGACACCCGCGAACCCTAGAGTGCTCCCTGAGCGGGGGCCAGGCCCAGGGGAGCGATCGCCAGCGACAGGTCGGCAACGTTGAGCTGGACCGACACCTGCTCGCGCACCGTCGGCTTGGCGCAAAACGCGATGCCAACCCCGGCCTCGTGCATCATCGGGATGTCGTTCGCGCCGTCGCCGATCGCGACCGTGCGCTCCATGGGCACACCCAGGGACGAGGCCCACTCACGCAGGCACTCCACCTTGACCTGGGAGGTCACGATCCTGCCCAGCACGCGGCCCGTCAGATAGCCGTCCACGACCTCCAGGCGGTTGGCCGCGTAGAAGTCGATGCCGAGGGAGGCCACCAAAGGAGCGACCACCTCCTCGAAGCCACCCGACACGACCCCGAAGTGCCCGCCCGCGGCGTGCACGGCGTCGATCAGCTCGCGGGCGCCCTTCGTCGGAGTGATGCGAGCCAGGACGTCGGCGAAGACGCTGTGCGGAACGCCCCTCAACGTCGCAACCCGCTCGCGCAACGACTCCGCGAAATCCAGCTCGCCGTTCATCGCGCGTGCGGTCACCGCGGCGACCTGCTCGCGAGTGCCAGCGGCCTCGGCCAGCTCCTCGATGACCTCTTGAGTGATCAGCGTCGAATCAACGTCGGTGACGACGAGGCCGGGTGCCCCGCTGGCAAACAGCAGCGGTGCACCCGGCTCATCGAGATGGTGAGGGGAACTCACTTGGTGACGACCGTGCCCTTGGGAACGACCGTGATGCCCGACTCGGTAACCGTGAAGCCGCGCTCGATATCGTACTCGTGATTGACGCCGACCTCGGCGCCTTCCTCAACGACGACGTTCTTATCCAGAATCGTCTTCACGACCCTGGCATGGCGACCGATGCGGCAGCCGTGCATAACGACCGAATCCTCGATCTTCGCCCACGAATGGACGTATGTATTCGGGGACAGGACCGAGCGCACGACCTCACCGCCGGAGACAATCACGCCGGGCGACACGAAGGAGTCCACCGCGTGGCCCAGGCGATCCTGGTCGCCGTAGACGAACTTCGCGGGCGGCAGCGATCCGTCGATCATCGTCATCGTCGGCCACTCGCGGTTGTACAGGTTGAACACCGGGTGCACCGAGATGAGGTCCATGTTCGCCTCGTAGTAGGCGTCCAGCGTACCAACGTCGCGCCAGTAATCGCGGTCGCGGTCGGTCGAACCCGGTACGTCGTTGTCCTGGAAGTCGTAGACGCCGCACTCGCCGCGCTCGACGAACCACGGGATGATGTTGCCACCCATGTCGTGCTTCGAATCGGGGTTAGCAGCGTCCTCACGCAGAGCGTTGACCAGGTCCTTCGTGGTGAAGACGTAGTTGCCCATCGACGCCAGGACCTTGGCGGGATCGTCCGGCAGGCCCTCGGCGTGCTGAGGCTTCTCCAGGAAGTTCTTGACGACGCCGTTCTCGCCGTCGATCACACCGAGCGCCGAAGCCAGCTCGATCGGCTGACGGATGCCGGCGACCGTGGCCGGCAGGCCCGACTTGATGTGGTGGTCGACCATCTGCGAGAAGTCCATGCGGTAGATGTTGTCCGCACCGATGATGACGATGTACTCGGGAGCCTCGTCGTCGACGATGTTCAGCGACTGGTAGATGGCGTCCGCGCTGCCCAGGTACCAGTGGGGCCCGCGACGCTGCTGAGCCGGAACAGGCGCAATGAAGTTGCCGAGCAGGGGAGAGGTGTACCAGGTCTTCGTGACGTGGCGGTCAAGAGAGTGTGACTTGTACTGAGTCAGCACGACGATCTTGAGGTATCCGGAGTTCACGATATTCGACAGAGCGAAATCGATCAGACGGAAATGACCTCCAAACGGAACGGCAGGCTTCGCGCGATCCGCCGTCAGCGGCATCAGACGCTTACCTTCACCGCCCGCAAGAACAATCGCTAGAACGTGGTTCTTTGCCATACGGCACCTCTTCGTTGGTCGTTTTGGGCATGCACCGGTGCAGGCCCGTGGGTGTGGTCACACTGTATTACAAATGTCCATCGATTGCTACACCGTCTCGTTTCGGTTTCGATGCCCGTGATTTCGGATACTATGTGTTACACGCGTCGCCACTGTCGGAAGGACCACATCATGCGCGTTGATCTGCTCACCCGCGAATACCCGCCCCACGTCTACGGCGGAGCCGGTGTCCATGTTCTCGAGTTGGCCAAGGTGCTGCGCGGCCTCGTCGATGACCTGCGAGTGCAGGCCTTCGATGGCCCCCGCGATCCCGGAACTGATGGAGCCGATCCGGGGGTGACCGGTCACTCGGACCTGCCCCAGCTTGAGGGAGCTAACGCAGCGCTGCGTACCCTCGGTGTCGACCTCGAGATTGCCGCCGCGTGTGAGGGCTCGGACCTGGTGCACTCGCACACCTGGTACGCCAACTTCGCCGGTCACGTCGCCTCGCTCCTCGGCGACATCCCCCACGTCATCTCCGCTCACTCGCTCGAGCCGCTGCGTCCCTGGAAGGCCGAGCAGCTCGGCGGCGGCTACCGCCTGTCCTCCTACGTGGAGAAGACTGCCTACGAGGCTGCCAGCGCCATCGTGGCCGTCTCCAATGGCATGCGCGACGACATCCTGCGCTGCTATCCGGGCGTGGACCCCGAGCGCGTCCACGTCATCCACAACGGCATCGACCTGAACAAGTGGCACGCACCCGTCGGCGAGGCCGGGGATGAGCTGCGCGCACGCGTCCTGGCGGAGCACGGCATCGATCCGTCGCGCCGCACGGTCGTCTTCGTTGGCCGCATCACCCGTCAGAAGGGCCTGCCCTACTTCCTGCGCGCCGCCCGCCTGCTGCCCGACGACGTCCAGCTCGTCCTGTGCGCCGGCGCCCCGGACACCCCGGAGATCGCCGCCGAGGTCGAGGGCCTGGTCGCCGAGCTTCGCGCCACCCGCTCCGGCGTCGTGCTCATCTCCGAGATGCTCCCGCAGCCCGAGGTTGCGGCCATCCTCTCCGCCGCGCAGGTCTTCATCACGCCCTCGGTGTACGAGCCCCTCGGTATCGTCAACCTGGAGGCCATGGCTCTCGGCCTGCCCGTCGTCGGCACGGCCACCGGCGGTATCCCCGACGTCATCGTTGATGGCGAGACCGGCTACCTGGTGCCGATCGATCAGATGCAGGACGGCACGGGTACGCCGCTCGATCCCGAGACGTTCCAGCGTGACATGGCTGATCGCCTGATCCGCGTGCTGGATGACCCGGAGCTGGGTCGTCGCATGGGCGAGGCCGGCCTCGTGCGTGCGCGCGAGCACTTCTCGTGGGAAGCCATCGGCGTGAAGACCGCCGAGCTGTACCGCTCGCTCGTCTGAGACGCGCGCGGTGTCTAACACGACTAGGCTTGATGCATGACTTACGTCCTGAATCTTTCCCATGTGTCCCTCACGCGAGGAGACACGCAGGTCCTGTCCGACGTCTCGTGGTCGACGCGTCCGCGCCAGCACTGGGTCATCGTCGGCCCCAACGGTGCGGGCAAGACGACGCTCGCTCGAGTCGCCTCTGGGAGGGTCGCGCCTGATTCGGGCGACGTGACCCTGTCCGAGACTGACATTGCGCACGCCGATCCCGCTGAGGTCGCAACGCGCGTCGGCTTGGCCTCGGCTGCCGTGGCGGCGAAGATCGTCCCCACCCAGTCCGTGTTGGACACCGTGCGCAGCGCCGCCTGGGGCCTGGCTGTTGCCCATGACGAGGAGTACGAGGATGTCGACGACGCGCGCGCGGCCGCGCTCATGGAGATCTTCGGCGTTGACCATCTCGCCCTCCGAGAGTTTTCCACGCTCTCCGAGGGCGAGGCGCAGCGGGTCCTTCTCGCGCGAGCGCTCATGACCGACCCGGAAGTGCTGGTCCTCGACGAACCCACCTCCGGCCTCGACCTGGGTGCCCGCGAGTTGCTGATTGCTGCGCTTTCGGAGATAATGAAGGGTTCGAAATCTCCGCAGATCATCCTGGTGACCCACCAGATCGAGGAGATTCCTGACGGCGTGACGCACTGCGCGATCATGTCGCAGGGGCAGATTGCCCACCAGGGTCCCATTGAGGACGTGCTGACGGGCGTCAATCTGTCGCAGGTCTATGGAATGCCGCTGCTCGCCGGACGTGCCGACGGCCGCTGGTGGGCGCGCGGCGTCACCGACTAAGGGGGGTATATGACTACCTGGTGGCTGTGGATTCTCGCCGCCCTCGTGTGCGGCATCATCGAGGTCATGAGCCTCAGCTTCGTGTTCCTCATGTTCGCCATTGGCGCCTTGGCGGCGGGTATCGCCGGTGCCTTCGGCGCCAATGAGGCAATTCAGGTGATCGTGTTCGTCGTCGTGACGGTGGCGCTTCTGGCTGGTTTGCGCCCCTTCCTGAAGGGACGCATCGAGAGGTCGGCCGGCGACGTGCGCACGAACACCGGCGCCCTGCTCGGCAAGACGGGGTATGTCACCGAGGTCGTGGGTGAGCGGCACGGTCGCATCCAGTTTTCTGGTGGCGAGTGGAGCGCGCGAACGCAAGGCCCTGAGCTTCCCGTTGGTGCCGAGGTGCGCGTCGATCGAATCGATGGAGCAACCGCTGTCGTGAGCGCCCTCAATCCGTCGGGGTCGGCACCTACCCAGCCGTCTGCGGGTTCGGCCTCCTGAAAGCCCCGCTTCCTGTCAGAGACGTAAGAAAGGAAATACGTTATGAGTTCCGGTCAAGTCATCGGCAACATCGCGGTGATCGTGGTCCTCACGCTCATTGTTTTCGTTGTCATTTCGCTGGTGCGTGCGGTGAGGATTGTCCCGCAGTCGCAGGCGTACGTTGTTGAACGCCTTGGTCGCTACCAGGCGGTCCTGGAGGGTGGCTTCCACCTGCTGGTTCCCTTCGTGGACCGCGTCGCCGCGCGCATCGACCTTCGTGAGCAGGTCGCGAACTTCCCGCCCCAGCCTGTCATCACCGCCGACCAGGCGATGGTGTCGATCGACTCCGTGATCTACTTCCAGATCACCGCTCCGCGCAGCGCGACCTACGAGGTCGCGAACTTCCTGCAGGCGATCGAGCAGCTCACCGCGACCACGCTGCGTAACCTGATCGGTTCCCTCGATCTGGAGCAGACGCAGACCTCGCGCGAGTCCATCAACAAGCAGCTGCGCGGCGTCCTCGATGAGGCGACGGGTCCGTGGGGCATCCGCGTGACCCGCGTCGAGCTCAAGTCGATCGAGCCGCCGCCGCGAGTCCTGGCTGCCATGGAGCAGCAGATCACCGCCGAGCGCACCAAGCGCGCCACGATTCTGACCGCCGAGGCCGAGCGTGAGGCGCAGATCAAGAAGGCCGAGGGTGCCAAGCAGGCTGCCGTTCTGGCCGCTTCTGCCCAGCAGGAGGCTCAGGTGCTGCAGGCTAAGGGCCAGAAGGAAGCCCTGATCCTGCAGGCCGAGGGTGCCCGCCAAGCGCAGATCCTGCGCGCTCAGGGTGAGTCCGAGGCCATTCAGACGGTCTTCGCCGCGATCAACGCGGGCAAGGCCACGCCGGAGCTGCTCTCCTACAAGTACCTGGAGATGCTGCCGAAGATCGCCGATGGACAGGCGTCCAAGCTGTGGATGGTTCCTTCCGATCTGACCGGCGCACTGGAATCCATCTCGAAGGGTTTCGGTCTGGGCAAGTAGACTGGAGCCTATGCCGGGCCGACCGCAGTCCCTGCGGTCGGCCCGTCGTCTATCTACGGGAGGACAACGGTGGATTCGCATCAGGAGCACGTGCTGCGCGAGGTCGCGCAGAAGAACATCCGTTTCATTCGGCTGTGGTTCACGGACGTCGCGGGCGTCTTAAAGTCGATCTCGATTGATCCGGGTGAGCTGGAGGACGCTTTCACCGAGGGTATTGGCTTCGACGGCTCGGCCGTCGAGGGCCTGACCCGCGTGTTTGAGTCCGACATGCTGCTCATGCCTGACGCCTCCACGTTCCAGCTGCTGCCGTGGCGCTCCAACGAGGATCCCGTCGCCCGCATGTTCTGCGACGTGCTCATGCCCGACGGTCGCCCGGCGCCCTCGGATCCTCGCGGCGTCCTGGAGCGTGTCGTCGAGCGCGCCGCCGACGCCGGATTCCGCGTCATGATGCATCCCGAGATCGAGTTCTACCTCCTGCGCCAGCCCGTCACCCCTGAGCGCATGGTGCCCGTGGACCAGGCGGGCTATTTCGATCACGTGGCCCGAGGGGACTCCAACGACTTCCGCCGCCGTGCCGTGCGCATGCTGGAGGACATGGGGATTCCCGTGGAGTTCTCTCACCACGAGGGAGGCCCCGGCCAGAACGAGATCGACCTGCGGGCCGTTGACCCGGTGCGCGCGGCCGACAACATCATGACGGCCCGCACGGTCATCGAGGAGGTGGCGCTGCGTGAGGAGCTGGTCGCCACCTTCATGCCCAAGCCCTTTATCGAACACCCGGGGTCGGGCATGCACACGCACCTCTCGCTCTTCGAGGGTGAGGAGAACGCGTTCTTCTCCCCGTCGGGGCAGTACCGCCTCTCCACGACCGGGCGGCGTTTCATCGCGGGCCTGCTCGCGCACGCCGGCGACATAGCGGCGATCACGAACCAGCACGTCAACTCCTACAAGCGCCTGTGGGGCGGGGGAGAGGCCCCGTCCTACGTGTGCTGGGGCCACCTCAACCGCTCGGCCCTCGTGCGCGTGCCCCTCTACAAGCCGAAGAAGAGCGCGTCGGCGCGCATCGAGTACCGCGCCCCCGACCCGAGCGCGAACCCGTACTTGGCGTTCGCCGTCATGATTGCAGCCGGTCTGGACGGCATCGAGAAGAAGATGGAGCTCATGCCCGAGGCCGAGGACAACGTGTGGGACCTGTCCGATCGCGAGCGCCAGGTGATGGGAATCCACGCCCTGCCCGCCTCCCTGTCGGACGCGGTGCGCGAGATGAAGAAGTCGGAGCTGGTCGCCTCCACGCTCGGAGAGCAGGTCTTCGACTACGTCATCCGCAACAAGCGCAAGGAGTGGACGGAGTACCGCCAGCAGATCACGCGACAGGAACTTGAGCAATTCTTGAAGGTTGTTCCCCGGTGACCCCCGACGATCTGCGGGTCGCGGGCTTCCTGGACGCGCGCCGGGCCCTGTCGTTCCTCGAGGAGCTGCCTGCGGGGCAGTCGTGGGTGGGTGACCTGAGCGCGTCGGCCGATCCCGACCAGGCCCTGCTCCAGGCGGTGCGTTTGCGCGAGGCCGACCCCGGCCTCGTCGATGCCCTGAGCGCGGACGAGCGCGCCCGTCGGCGCGTGTGCGCGATCCTGGGGGGAAGCCAGTGGTTGGGTGATTACGTGATCGCCGAGCCCGAGCGCGCCGCCGCCATTAACGAGGATCCGGGTGATCCTCGGGATGTCCTGTTCGAGGCCGTGGGAGCTCGCGCGCTCAGCTCCGGTGCGTGGGTGGCCGCGCGGGATGCCACCTCCGATGACTTGCGCGCCGCCTACCGCCGGGTGCTGCTGCACCTGGCCGCCGACGACCTGACGAGCGGAAGCCCCGAGGAGGCCATGCCGAGCGTGGGCGCGCGCATCGCGGACCTGGTGGACGCCACGATGGACGCGGGCCTGGCCCTGGCACGCCGCGACGTCGACCCCGAGGGCACGGTTCCCTTCGCGATCATCGCGATGGGCAAGACCGGCGCGCGCGAGCTCAACTACATCTCCGACGTGGATGTTATCTACGTCGCCAAGGCCGGGGCGGACGGGGACGAACGAAGCGCCCTGGAGAAAGCAACCCGCCTGGCCTCAGCCACGGCCTCGGCCTGCTCGGGGCCGGGCACGCAGGCGCCACTGTGGACCGTGGACGCGAACCTGCGACCCGAGGGGCGCAACGGCGTCCTCGTGCGCACGATCGAGTCCTACCGCCAGTACTGGGACAAGTGGGCCCAGACCTGGGAGTTCCAGGCGCTGCTCAAGGCGCGCGCGTGCGCGGGCGACCTGCAGCTCGGCCGCGCCTTCGAGGAAGCCGCCCAGCCCTACGTGTGGGCCGCCTCGGCGCGTGAGGGCTTCGTGGAGGCGGCGCGCGCGATGCGTCGGCGCGTCGAAGACAACATTTCCCGCTCCCACGCCTCGCGTGAGCTTAAGCTCGGCCGCGGCGGCCTGCGCGACGTCGAGTTCACCGTGCAACTCCTCCAGCTGGTTCACGGGCGCACCGACGCGTTCTTGCGGGTGCGCTCCACCCTGGAGGCGATCGAGGCGCTGCGCGAGGGCGGCTATATCGCCCGATCCGACGCGGACCAACTCGCCTCGTGCTACCGATTCTTGCGCGCCGTCGAGCATCGCACGCAGTTGCCGCGCATGCGCCGCAATCACCTGATCCCCGATAAGGACCGCGACCTGCGGGTTCTGGGACGGGCCATGGACCCGGCGCGGTTTCCCGACGCTGACGCGATCCGCACGGCCCTCGACGAGGTGCGCGCCAGCGTGCGCGCCCTGCACGAGGACGTGTTCTACCGGCCGATCATCGCGGCCACCGCATCCCTGCGTGAAGACGAGGTTTCCCTGCATGCCGAGGGCGCGCGCGACCGACTGGCCGCCATCGGCTACCGCGACCCGGCGGGCGCCCTCACGCACATCGCAGCCCTCACGCAGGGGACCAGCCGACGCGCCGCGATCCAGCGCCACCTGCTTCCCGTGTTCATTTCGTGGCTTGCGGGCGGCGCGGACCCCGACATGGGCCTGCTCAACTTCCGCATCCTGTCCGAGGACATCGGCGAGTCGCACTGGTACCTGGCGCTCCTACGCGACTCGGGGGTCGCCGCGCGCAGGCTCACGACGATGCTGCCGAACTCGCGCTGGATCGCCGAAGCCCTGGCCAAGCGGCCCGAGGCCGTGGCGTGGCTGGACGACGACGCCGAGCTGGCCCCGCGCGAGCCGCAGCGCCTCGCCCGCGAGGTGGCCGCCCTTATCGACCGGCATGACGACCCGACGGAGGCGGCCGCCCGCGTGCGGGCCGTGCGCACCCGCGAGCTGACGCGCGCCGCGATGAGCGACCTCCTGGGCGGCGTCAACCCGCGCGGTCACGCGATCGCCGACGCGACGGACGCGGCCCTGCTCGGTGCGCTGGCGATTGCGGGGCGCGAGGATGCCGAGCGGTGGGGGGCCGAGCGCGCCCGCGTCGCCTTCGTGGCGATGGGACGCTACGGCGGGCGTGAGTGCTCCTACGCCTCCGACGCGGACGTCATCGCCCTGCACGAGGCCGTGGGCGGCGCCTCCGATTCTGAGGCGGCGGCCAGCGCGACGGCGATTGTCAACCGGGTCAAGAAGCTCCTGGGGTCGGCGACCAGCCAGCTCGGCATCGTCGTCGACCTCGACCTGCGCCCCGAGGGCAAGAATGGCCCTATGAGCCGAACGATCGCCTCGCACGAGGAGTACGCGCAGCGCTGGGCCTCCACGTGGGAGCGCCAGGCGGCCGTGCGCGCCCGGCCCATCGGAGACGGTGAGCTGGCGCAGGCTGCCAGGTCTCTTTTTGAGTCCATGGCGTACCGGGACGTGAGCGAGGCCGAGGTGCGTGACATCCGCCTGCTCAAGGCCCGCATGGAAAACGAGCGCCTGCCGCGCGGCACAGAGCCCGCCCGCCACGTCAAGCTCGGCCCCGGTGGCCTCACCGACGTCGAGTGGACGATCCAGCTCATCCAGATGCGCCACGGGCGCGAGGTTGAGGCCCTGCGCACGTCGTCGACGACCGACGCGATTGCGGCCGCCCGCGACGCAGGGCTGTTGGAAGCGCCCGACGCCGAGATTCTCTTGAACGCCTGGGACCTGGCCACGCGCATCCGCGCTGGCAACACCCTGGCGACCGGGCGCATGAGCGGTGTGAAGCTTGACGTTGTGCCTCGTGACAGCGCCGAGCTGGGGGCGCTTGCCGCTATCCTCGGGTACGGGAGCGGCGGGCTGACCGCTCTCGAAGAAGACTGGTTGCGCGCGGCACGACAGGCGCGCGACGTAATGGAACGAGCTTTCTGGGAGCAGCAGTGAAGATTGTGCTGGTACGGCATGGACAGACCCCCGCCAACCGTCTGGGGGCTCTGGACACGGTCCGCCCCGGCCTCGGCCTGACCGACGAGGGCCTGGCTCAAGCGACCCGCCTGGCGGAGCGCTGGGAGTCCGAGGTTGCGCCTCCTCCCACCGTTATCGCCGTATCCGGTCTGTATCGCACGCGCCTGACGGCCGCGCCACTGGCCGCCCGCTACGGGCTCACGCCGCTCGTCTGTCCGGGGATTCGCGAGCTGCGCTCGGGCGACCTGGAGATGGCGGCCGATCCTGCCTCCCAGATGCAATACGTGCGCACGACCCTGTCGTGGTGCGCGGGGGACCTGGATAACCGGATGCCGGGCGGGGAGAGCGGGCGCGAGGCCCTGGCTCGGTCCCTGGAGACCGTGCGCCGCGTGGGCCTGGCGGCTCGCGAGCAGGCGGGGGAGGACGCGGTCGCGGTGTTCGTCATCCACGGGGCGCTCACGCGCCTGCTGGCCACCTGGCTGTCTGCCGACGTTGACGAGGCCCTCGTGTCGAAGCACTTCATGTCGAACACGGGCACGACCACCTTCGAGTGGGCGCCCGAATTCGCCCCGGCCTCGGCCTCCGAGCTGGCTAAGGGCCTGCACGCCCTGACCTGGAACGACCGTCCCCTCGATCAGTGGACCTGAGCGGCCATCTCGTCGAGAAAACACTTGTATATGACATGACTCCTATTGTTGATCACTGACAAACTGTGGCGAGCGGTACTCTGGGGACAGTGGATAGTGTGTATCCACTCTCGTCATTAGGAGGTAATCCCGTGTCTCGTTCTCTTCCCTTGGTCGTTGTTATTCCCGGTATTGGAGGAAGTGAACTCGCGGATGACTCCGGCACAATCGTCTATGGAGCTGATCTTGGTACTCTCCTTGTTGACCTGAGGCGAGATCCGAGCGTGCTCGATCCGAACAACAAGCTGCGACCGGTCAGACTCATCGGGCCCTGTTCGTTGATATGTTGGCAATTCATTACCGGTTACGACGGCTTGCTGAGCGGTATTACCAAGGGACTGGGACTATCCCCTGGACACGTCGTAACCGCGGGTGAGGAACTGGTCGACCCCGACGCTACCGTTGTCGCCTTTCCATACGATTTCCGCCGGTCGGTGGAACACATCGCCAATGATTTGAACCGTGTGGTGCAAGCGTGGGCGCAGGGACGGCGCGTTGTACTCGTCGCGCACTCGATGGGCGGCCTGGTTGCCGCGTGGTGGTGGGCCTTCCTGAGCGAGGGGATCGATGTCGACCAGATTATTACCCTTGGTACGCCGTTTCGCGGGGCGGCGAAAGCTCTCAATGTCTTGGTTAATGGGATGCGCATCGGGCCATTTGACGTTCCTCAGGCTGTTACTGACACTGTGAGGACATGGGATTCCGTCTTCGATCTGCTGCCCCACTACCAGGTTGTCGATGGGAATACCAGGTGCCGATACCCGTACGAATTGCCTTCCGGCATCACGTCGGCCGTCGCTGGGTTCGCAGGCAAAGCGCGCAAGGCCTATCAGGAGAACCAACGTTTGCATAAAGCGCTGGTCAATAAGGTTGCAGAGAGTGGGCGCAATCCCTTCACTGTCTACTACTCGCAGGGACACCCAACTCTGGGATGCGCTAGTATCGGTGCTCACTCGAATCAACTCGTGGTGGCCAAGGGAAACCCGCGAGCGATCGACGCGAGCTGGGATGGTGGCGACGGGACAGTTCCGATGTTCTCGACGATTCCCGACGTCGTGGAAAGAGATGTTTCCCGGTGGCGGCGACTGGCTGGCAAGCATCAAGGCCTGGTGGAAGAGAAGTCAGTCTTCGAGCATGTGTCGGAGTATTCACGCACACGGTTGCCCGCCGCCGCCAGGGGTGGCGGCTATGAAGCGAGTGCTTACCTGCAGCTTGATCTCGACGATGTCGTGCTTTCGGGAGTTGAAACCGAGTTCAGGCTCCGTGTAGTAGATAAAGCAGGCAATGCGCTGGATCCGGAAAACGTCGGCGGCAATGTGGGTGGGCACAGGTTCGTTGCGGAACGCTCTGACGACGGATGGTGGCTCGCTCAGCTCCCGCGACTGGAGGAGGGGGTGCACTCGTTGATGTTGTCGGCGACGGGTGTGCCCAACGTCGATCGTCTTGTGTTGAAGACGCGTGTGGGCGCGGCATCGTGAACGAGCGTAATCTGTGGGATTCAATCAACCACCCGACGGGGCTGGCGGATATGGTTCATGTCGGGTGGGTGCAGCGATTGCTTAGCTCCGCGGAGTCGTGCGGTCTCCCGGGTCCGGAGCCCGATCTCGTCGCTCATGGACAGATAAGAGTAGGTCCTCATGCGAGGAAGATTTTTGAGAAGCTCGCCGAGCTGGGGATTCGATACGTTGCGGAGCCAACAGATAGTCAGCCAGGGGCACAGCGGATTCGGCCCGTCAACGAGGTTCTTGCTTTCCGGAAGGCAACGTGCGTTGATCTGTGCGTGGCCTTTTGTTGTGCTGCGCTTGATGCCGGGATCTACCCGCTGATCCTGACGGTTACAGCTGATGGGGGGCTCCAAAGGCATGCGATTGCTCTTGTTCCTCTAGACCGGATGTGGGCCACCGGCTGTGAGGCTCTGCTTGAGAATGGCTTCAGTCGGACACCGCTGGAGGTTGACGGATATGCTCTCAGCGATGTGGTGGTTGAGTACGAAGACGATCCGGCAGGGATGTGGCTGGCGATTGACGTACAGCAGGTAACTGAATCAGATGGCAATTGGAAAGCTGCACTGTCTTCGGGCGCTGAATATGTCCACGACTGGGAGTGGGATGTCTGCGTGGACATTGGAGGGCTGCGCAGTCGCGTCCCTGATCGTGTGCTTCCTCCCGGGGGGAACATTGAGAAGGTCTTGGCCCCTGCTTATGCCGAGCTGCCCGAGGATTTCACACCCCTGCAGCTTATGCGGGCGCGACATGGTGCGGTGCCATATCAGCAGTGCGATGAGATCCGTCAGCTTCGCGAGTGGGCAACGACGACGGCGGATGCTACCGCACCGTCGCAAGGAGGACGTAGTGGTGACATTGCTGTCGCTGTGGTGACGGGGGCGGGGGGATCCGGGAAGACACGCCTGGCCGCGCAGCTGTGCCATGACCTGTCGTCGATTGGTTGGTACGCGGGATTCTTGCCCTTGACGGTCGATGTGACGGATGAGGAGCTGTCTGCTCTCACGGAGGTGACCACTGAGCTTCTGGTGGTGGTGGACTACGCCGAGGAAGCTCGGCGAGGTCTCGTCGCACGGGTGGTACGCAAGCTGCGGGCGAGGCACTCGCCGACCCGGATCGTATTGACAGCGCGCGGTGCCGATACGTGGTGGGAGAAGTTCCGTGAGGAAGCGGAGAAAGACGGAACCCCACTGAGTAACACGCTGTCACTGTCCATTCGTGGCAAGCAACAGGTGGAGAGGGATCCGTGGTTTTTCGGACGCATGTATCGCAGGGCGGTTCAGCAATTCTCTGACAAGCTCAATAGGGCTGTTCCGACAGACGTTGAGGTTCCCGACTACCTGGGGGACACCGCTCTTGATGTGGTGTTGAGTGCCTGGCTTGCCGTGTGCGGCGACAATGATAGGGCTCAGGAGGCTATGCCGACCCAGGAAGAGCTCTACGACAAAGTACTGTCGATTGAGTTTGCTCGGTGGCACAAGGAGCCGAAACTGGGAGACATCAGCCGTGACCATCTGCGTCGTGCGGCTGCCACACTCAGCCTGCTAGCCCCGAAGCGGGACACAGATGAGATCGACGACGTCCTGAGCCGCCTTCGAGAGTGGAGTCAGAAGAATCTGCTCCGCAGTCGTTTCGCAGAACTGCTAGTCGAATCCCTCTTGCGTGATGACGGTGCTGAGGCTGTGAGCCTGCGGCCCGATCCGGTTGCCGAACACCTCATCCTGGAGGTATTCGGAAAAAATCCGGACCTGCTGGATCGGGTGCTTCCACAGGATCCGGCGCAGGTACCTGGCTTAGACGACCCCGATGCTGAGGACTCGGTCGTTACGCGTGCGCTCGAGATGGGCCAACAAGCGCGCAATGCCTGCGCAACCCTGACACGTGCCGCTTCCCACGACTCGGAGCGTGCGCGCCTTCTCGCGACCCACGCGTTGCGGGTACGACCTTTCCTGTGGCGGGAAGCGCTTGATATTGCCATCGCCCGGGGAGGGCCCTTCGCGTGTGCCCTGACAGCGTTCATCGAATCAGGTGCGGACCTACCTCTCGATGAGATTGATAATGCAATTCCCGTCAGGCATTCGGCGTTAGGAGAGACAGGTTACGCTACGACGAAGCGTCTTGCAGCTTCCTCTGACCAGACTATTGAGCAACGAGCATACTGGGCTCAGCGATTGTCTATTCGCCTGTCGGATGTTGGTGCGCAAGAGCAAGCACTGGGGTCTGGTCGTGAAGCGGTTGAGCTTTACGAGTCGTTGGTGAAGAATTCTCCGGATGACTACGAAAAGGATCTGGCTGCGGTGTTAGATCATCTGGCAGCGAACCTAAATGCGGTAGGAGAATTTCGTGAAGCACTGGTTGCTGGCCAAAAATCGGTTGAACAATATCGGCGGTTGTTCTCAAAATCGCCGGAACTGAGTACTCAGGATTTGGCAATAGCGCTGACTAATTTGTCAAAGTATCGGCTGGAAGCGTGGGAGCTAGTTGATGCGCTGGAAGCTGCCCAGGAAGCGGTCGACTTACAGAGACGTTTGTGTGCAGAATCGCCAGACAAATATACGCTTGGCTTGGCGAATTCATTGGTTGCTTTGGCGAATAGTCTTTTGACTTTGGGAGATGAGGCAAAAAGCTTGGCAGCCGCGCGTGAGGCTAGTGACCTCATTCGTGAATTGTATAATGAATCGCAAGCTTCCTATGCACTTCCTTTGGTCGCAGCGTTGGATACTTTATCCCATTGTCTATCAGCGTCGGGTGACTCTTGTGGAGCTTTGAGGGCTGCGCGTGAGGCAGAGCGCTTACATAGGTGGTTGGTTAAAGAATCACCGAGTGCGCGCTTGACAGATTTTGCCTATTCGTTGAATAATTTGGCGCATTGTTTATTGAAGAATGGTGAATATGGCGATGCGGTCGCAGTTTGTTGCGAGGCGGAGGTCATATTTCGGGAGCTTAGTGAGAAATATCCGCAAGTACATATATCTGGCTTGGCGGCGTCGTTGAACATTCGCGCAAACTGCCTTTCGAGGCTGAGAAAGTTCGATGAGGTCTTGGATGTTGCTCAGGAGTCGGTGGACCTATTTCGGACTATAAACAATGATAATGCAATTCGGTGCGAATCTGACCTTGCTATGTCGCTGAGTAATCTGTCGGCTCATCTGTGGAACCTCAAGAAAAGAGATAGGGCGTTGGAAGCTGCCAGGGAAGCAGTGGATCTGCGACGGAAATTAGTTAGGAAGTTTCCGGCAGTGTTCACCTCCGGTCTAGCAGCATCTCTGAATGGCTTGGCGATTCGTCTATCTGATGTTCGTGAGTTTAATGAAGCACTAGATATTGCTCGTGAAGCGGTAGATCTATACCGGACTCTGAATGTTGAGCATCCGGACCTGTATGAGCCAAACTTAGCTGCGTCTTTGAATACCTTGATCAATCGTTTGTTGGAGAATGGTAACTATGATGAAGTGTCAGACACTTACCGTGAATTGGTTAAATTGTATCGGAGGCTCGTAAATAAATTCGCGGATCTATATACGCCGAACTTGGCTATGGTGTTAACCAATATGGCTAAACATTTATCCAGTACTGATGATAGTAGTGGAGCGCTCGGTGCTGTGCTTGAAGCGGTTGACTTATATCGAGCGCTAGCCATGAAGTCTCCAGGTCGTTATAGAGCAGATTTAGCGCGAGCATTGAATTCGAATGCTTGTGCCTGGTTAGGGGTTGGAAATAGTGATGCAGCATTAGAGGCTTCCAGTGAGGCGCTGGGTCTATTTCGTTGTTTGGCGGGTGATTTGCCAGATGTTTACAATGTCAGTCTGGTCGAAGCGCTGAATATTCGCGCAAACATACTTTCAGAGACGGCATACTATAAGGAAGCTTTGGTGGCTTCCGGTGAGGCGCTGGATCTACTTCGTAGTTTGGCAGACGAGTCGCCAGATTATTATGAAGCCAACTTGGCTGAAGCGTTGAATATTCGTGCAAGCGTACTTTCGTGTGCGACAAACTTGAAGGAGTGCATGGATGCTTCCCGTGAGGCTTTAGAGGATTCCTGTGAGGCGGTGGAGTTGTTGCGCAGTTTGGTAGATAAATCGCCAGATATTTACACCGCCAACCTGGCTGCTGCGTTGACTGTTCGTGCGAAAGTGCTGTTCTTAGTGGGGGATTGTGGTGATGCGCGCGCGATTTCAAAGGAAGCGGTGGGTCTCTATCGTGAGCTGGCTAAGGTGTTCCCGGTGGTCTATTCGTCTAGCCTCGCAATGGCTTTGAATGATCTGGCCAAAATTAGCGCGGAAGTTGTGGAAGGCGCCGACGATACGTGTGCACTTGAAAGTGCACGTGAGGCGGTCCAGTTGTTTCGTAATTTAGCTATGATAGACGGTGTTGCCTTTAGTTGGAAACTTGTCGGCGCTTCACAAAATTTAGCGAGAATTCTTGCGATTAACGGTCGAATGGAAGATGCTTTGGGCGTGTTTGTCGAAGGGATTGAGAACTTTTCGCCAGTTGTTCGTGCTCACCTTCTTTTGTCGAGGGCCGTCGGTCGTGGAGACGGACGAGAAGTAGATGATCTAGTTCGTGCCGCAAGCGAGGCGAGTGTCGTTGATGTTCCCGTGCTTCTGGGTCCGGTGCGTCGGTCGATTGCCAAAGCCGTGGCTGATATAGGAATCGAGAATGTGGAGCTTCCAAGCTGGGTAACAGTTAGTCCTGACTCGGTGCTCATGAGCGGGATCATTGAATGGTCTCGGTGTGACAACCTTCTTCAACAAGCGGATCTGCTAGAGATGAAGTGGGCATCGTTGTCGGATGCAGATAGAGATACGTTAAATGCTCTTGCACAGCTCTACGTTGACGATCCCTCTGTTGCTGAGCTAGCTGCTCTTGTAGAAAAGAGCGGTGGCGAAGGTATGCAAGTGATCGCGAGTGATCTGCGAATTCAGTATCAAGCCCAGATGCTTGTACGTGATTGGTGCCAGGCGCACACAGATGGACAAGGCATCGGTTTCCTGCGTGAACATATGCAGGCTGACGTGGCCGTGTCGCGACAAGGCGACAGGGGCGATTTTGTGAGCGGGAAAGATGTGAGCGATCCCAGCATGAGAACCGCAGTGCTGAACGCGCTGGCGGCAGCGCTTCCGGCTGCCGAGGCTGAGCGTATGGCTCTCCTTTTCGAGCTGGCTGAGCTTTCGGATCCCTCAACCGCGTACGACGTGTATGGCAGTGATGAGGGCGCCGAAGACTCTCTCAGAGACTTTCTCGAATCCCATAATTGGCGGGCGATGGTTGCTGTGCTAAGCGTTCGTCCTGGTGTGGCAGATTCTGCTCATGGGCGTATTGCTGTCCTGCTGGCCGCCGCCGTTGGCGGAGAATCAACCGAACGCTTGCGCGAACTCTTCGAACGTGCGAACGAGGCCATGGACGCAATTGATCGCAGGCATCTCCAGGCCCTGCTCGACCAAGCCCTGAGAACACGCCAGTGTCCCGCTACCTTCGCCGACATCCTCACGTGGATCAAGCACCCGAACTCGCAAACGAGGTGAGAGGAGAAGGACGACGATCAGTGGACCTGACGCTGGTTCTCGTCGCCTGACGGTCCGGCGGAGGGGGCGACGAACTCTGAGACCTCGTAGGGGAACGAGCGATACGCGAAGTACCCCTCCAGGTAGGAGAGGTGCTCCTCGCACGCCAGCCACGTCTTCGTGCGGGCGCGGTGGATCGCCGGATTACGCCAGTCGATCCGATAGATCGCGGCGTTCGTGCATTCGCGCGCCGAGCAGATGCCCGAGGCACTTTCGACTCCCAGAGCCATGAGTTCCTCCCGATGCGGTTACGCTTGGAAGTATGCCAACCCTCGTTCTCGTTCGCCACGCGCAGGCCGCCTACAACTACCCCGACCGTTCCCGCCCGCTCACCGACGCCGGGCGAGACCAGGCGGCGCGCCTCGGGGCGACCCTCGCCCGCGAGATCGGCGCGTTCAGCGTCGCCGTCTCCTCCGACGCCCAGCGCGCCCGCGAAACCTTCGCGGCGATCCTCACGCGCGCAGGCGCCGACGAAGCCTGGCACGACCGCTCCATCTACGACGGCGGCGAGGAGGAGATCATCGAGCTGGCCCGCACCTTCACGGGGCAGGCCGGCCTGATCGTCGGGCACGAACCCGTCATCTCCTACGCCGGATACATCCTCGCCCGCCAGGAGGACCGAGGGGCGGCCGACAGGGGAGTTCCCACCGCCACCGCGCTCGTCCTCTCCTTCGACGGCGACTGGGACACGCTCGCACCCGAAACATGCGCCATGAGGGTCTTCTACACCCCACCCACCCGCTAGCTTGCGTGCCCCGGGGAGGCGGCCACGGCCTCGTCCCTGATCCTGTGACGGTGTTTACGTTTGTCCACGTGTGTGCCGCACACATGGGGAAGCGCCCCATTGACGCGATAGAATGTGCCGGTATCTATCCACCCAACAGGGAGAAGTGATGTCGGGACACTCTAAGTGGGCGACCACCAAGCACAAGAAGGCCGCTATTGACGCCAAGCGCGGCAAGCTCTTCGCGCGCCTCATCAAGAACATTGAGGTTGCGGCTCGCACGGGCGGCGGCGACCCCGCTGGCAACCCGACGCTGTACGACGCCATCCAGAAGGCGAAGAAGAACTCCGTCCCCGCCGACAACATCGACCGCGCCGTCAAGCGTGGCTCCGGTGCCGAGGCCGGCGGCGCCAACTACGAGACCATCATGTACGAGGGCTACGGCCCGAACGGTGTCGCCTTCCTCGTCGAGTGTCTGACGGACAACCGCAACCGCGCCGCCTCCGACGTGCGCCTGGGCTTCACCCGCCACGGCGGCTCCCTGGCCGACCCCGGTTCGGTCTCCTACCTGTTCTCGCGTCGCGGCGTCGTCGAGGTGCCCGCCGCCGACGGTGTGGATGAGGAATCCATCATGATGGCCGTCCTGGACGCCGGAGCTGAAGAGGTCGAGGACGCCGGCGAGCTCTTCGTCATCGAATCCGAACCCAAGGACGTCGTCGCCGTGCGCACCGCCCTGCAGGAGGCCGGCATCGACTACGACTCCGCCGAAGTCCAGTTCGTCGCCTCCACCGAGGTCGAGCTCGATCTCGAGGGCGCCCTGAAGGTCAACAAGCTCATCGACGTTCTCGAGGACTCCGATGACGTGCAGAACATCTACACGAACATGTCGCTGAGCGACGAGGTTCGTGCCCAGCTGGAAGAGCAGGAGTAACCATGAGCGAGAGCACCGCGAAGCGCGAGGTCGGCACCCCGCAGGTCAAGCGCGGCATGGCCCAGATGCTCAAGGGCGGCGTCATCATGGACGTCGTCACCCCCGAGCAGGCGAAGATCGCCGAGGATGCGGGCGCCGTGGCCGTCATGGCCCTCGAGCGCGTCCCCGCCGACATCCGCGCCCAGGGTGGCGTGGCCCGCATGTCCGACCCCGACCTGATCGAAGGCATCATCGAGGCCGTGTCGATCCCCGTCATGGCGAAGGCCCGCATTGGTCACTTCGTCGAGGCCCAGGTCCTGCAGTCCCTCGGCGTCGACTACATCGACGAGTCCGAGGTCCTCACCCCCGCGGACTACAGCCACCACATCGACAAGTGGAACTTCACCGTTCCCTTCGTCTGCGGCGCGACCAACCTCGGTGAGGCGCTGCGCCGCATCAACGAGGGCGCGGCCATGATCCGCTCGAAGGGCGAGGCCGGCACCGGCGACGTCTCGAACGCGACCACGCACATGCGTAAGATCCGCGACGAGATCCGCCACTTGACCTCCCTGCCCGAGGACGAGCTGTACGTCGCGGCCAAGGAACTGCAGGCCCCCTACGAGCTCGTCGCCGAGGTTGCCCGCGAGGGTCGCCTGCCCGTCGTGCTCTTCACGGCCGGCGGCATCGCTACCCCCGCCGACGCTGCCATGATGATGCAGCTGGGCGCCGAAGGCGTCTTCGTTGGTTCGGGTATCTTCAAGTCCGGCGACCCCGCCAAGCGCGCGGCCGCCATCGTCAAGGCCACGACCTTCTACGACGATCCGTCCGTCATCGCCGAGGTCTCGCGCGGCCTGGGCGAGGCCATGGTCGGCATTAACGTCGACGACCTGCCGGTCGATCACCGCCTCGCGGAGCGCGGATGGTGACCATCGGCGTTCTCGCCCTGCAGGGCGACGTCGCAGAGCACGTGCGGGCGCTGGAAAACTCCGGCGCCCGCGCGCTGCTTGTGCGCAGGGTTTCTGAGCTCGACCAGGTCGATGGCCTGGTTATCCCGGGCGGCGAGTCGACGACCATGTCGAATCTGCTGCTCTCCTTCGGACTGTTCGACGCGCTGTACGCGCGCATTAGCGCGGGGCTTCCCGTCTACGGGACGTGCGCGGGCATGATCATGCTCGCCTCGTCCATTCTCGATGGACGTGAGGATCAGCGTTCCTTCGGCGCGCTCGACATGGTCGTGCGCCGTAACGCCTTCGGACGCCAGGTCGACTCCTACGAGGAGGACCTGGACGTCGCGGGCCTTGAAGGCGGTCCCTTCCACGCCGTGTTCATCCGCGCCCCCTGGGTCGAATCGGTGGGCGAGGGCGTCGAGGTTATCGCGCGTGCCGGCAACAGTGCCGACGGCCCGATTGTCGCGGTGCGCCGCGGCAACGTCATGGCGACGTCCTTCCACCCCGAGGTCGGCGGAGACGACCGTATTCACGCCATGTTCGTCGACATGGTGACCCGCGCCTGATGCGCGTCATGGGCATCGACCCGGGCCTGACCCGCTGCGGCCTGGGCGTCGTCGACGTGGACCCCTCGCGTCGAGCGAGCCTCGTCTACGTCGGCGTCGCCCGCACCGACAAGGACCTGGCGACGCACTTCCGGCTGCGCACGATCGCGGACGCGATCGACTCCGTCATCGAGCAGTACCAGCCCGAGGTCGTCGCCATCGAGCGCGTGTTCGCCCAGGACAACCTGCAGTCGGTGACGGCCACGATGCAGGTGATGGGGGCGGCCATGACCTGCGTGGGACGGGCGGGCCTTCCCATGGCGGTCCACACGCCCTCCGAGGTCAAATCCGCCGTGTCCGGCAACGGCAATGCGGACAAAGCGCAGGTGCAGACGATGGTCGCGCGCATCCTCGGCCTCGCCAAGGCACCGAAACCCGCGGACGCTGCCGACGCGCTCGCAATCGCGATCACGCACGCCTGGCGGGGGACCGGCCTGCTTGGTGCCCCCGAGGACTCGTCGGTCGCGGTTTCCATATCGGGCCGCCTGACCTCGCGCGGGTCCATGACGCCCGCTCAGCGGGCGTGGGCCGAGGCCCAGGCCGCGCAACGCCGCACGGGTGCCGTCGACCCGAGGCGCAGGCGCGGCTAGAATCGTACATATGTTCGCCCGCGGTCTCGCGGGTGAGTGACCAGGGAAAGGACAGCAGTGATCTCGCTTCTGCGCGGCATCGTCGCAAGCGTCGGACTCGACCACATTGACATCGTGGTCGGGGGCATCGGCTTTCGCGTCCACGTGACGCCCGCCTTCGCGCAGGCGGCCCCGCGCGATGAGGAGATCACCGTGTACACCTCGATGATCGTGCGCGAAGATTCGATGACCCTCTACGGCTTCGAGTCGGCCGACGAGCGCGACGTCTTCACCAAGCTCCTGTCGGTGTCGGGAATCGGCCCGAAGATCGCGCTGGCAGCCCTGGCCGTCCTGCGCCCCGACGACCTGCGCCGCGCCGTGCGCGACCAGGATCTGGCTACGCTCCAGCGCATCCCCGGCGTGGGTAAGAAGTCCGCTCAGCGCATGGCCCTGGAAATCGGGGACAAGCTCGGCACGCCGGCCGCGCTGCCCGGCGTCGACGCCGCCCCCGCCCCCGCGCCCTCCGAGGATGCGGTCGCCTCCGAAGTCAGCGCCGCACTGGTGGGTCTGGGATGGTCCGAGGCGCAGGCCGCCAAGGCCATCGAGAAGCTCGCAGGCAGCGGTTTGGGTGCCTCCGACATGCTGCGCGCCGCTCTAGTGAGCCTGGGAGGCGGCCGTGGCTGAACAGCCCGACATCGAGACGATGCGCATTGTCGCCCCGGACGCGGGCGAGTTGGAGCGCGCGGCCGAGGCCGCCCTGCGTCCCAAGAAGCTGTCGGAGTTTGTGGGCCAGCGCGTCGTGCGAGGCCAGTTGCAGCTGGTCCTCGACGCCGCCCGCATGCGCGCCGCCACACCCGACCACGTCCTGCTCGCCGGCCCTCCTGGCCTGGGCAAGACGACCCTCGCCATGATTATCGCCGCAGAGATGGGAACCTCCTTGCGCCTGACCTCGGGTCCCGCGATCCAACACGCGGGGGACCTGGCCGCGATCCTGTCGGGCCTGCAGGAAGGCGACATCCTCTTCATCGACGAGATTCACCGACTGGCGCGCACCGCCGAGGAGATGCTCTATCTCGCGATGGAGGACTTCCGCGTCGACGTCGTCGTCGGTAAGGGCCCCGGTGCGACCTCGATCCCGCTGACGCTGCCGCCGTTCACGGTCGTGGGTGCGACCACGCGCTCCGGCCTGCTGCCCGCCCCGCTGCGCGACCGCTTCGGCTTCACCGCGCACCTGGAGTTCTACGAGACCGACGAACTCCAGTCTGTCGTCACGCGCTCTGCCTCCCTGCTCGGTTCGCCCATCGACGCGCGCGCCGCCCACGAGATCGCCTCGCGTTCGCGAGGCACGCCACGCATCGCCAATCGCCTGCTGCGCCGCGTCGTCGACTACGCGCAGGTCCATGGTGACGGAACACTCACCCTGGACGCCGCGCGCGGAGCCCTCGAGCTCTTCGAGGTGGACCCCTCCGGCCTAGACCGCCTGGACCGAGCGGTTCTCGAGGCTGTGTGCCGTCGCTTCGCCGGCGGACCCGTGGGCCTGACAACTCTGTCCGTCACCATCGGTGAGGAAGCGGAAACCGTCGAGACTGTCGCGGAACCGTACCTGGTGCGCGAGGGTTTCCTCGTGCGCACCAACCGCGGACGCATGGCAACCCCGAAAGCATGGGCACACCTCGGCCTGAACCCGCCCGCCCCCGACGGCGCCCTTTTCGACTAGGGGAGCGGGCCTCGTCGATCGAGCCCCGCCGTTCGTCGTGCGACGATGACAAGGACCGACGAGTGGCGGCCGGTGCCGCGCCGCACGGATATCACTTAGGCTAAAACCCTCCTTCGGCATTAAACTGTCACAGTGCGCTTCAAGCGCCCGACCGTCATCGAAAGTGAACCAGCCATTATGAACAACTACGCCCTCATGGGCCTGCTCGTCGTCATGATCGCCTTCATGTGGTGGAGCTCGCGCTCGCGCAAGAAGCAGATGGAGAAGATGGAGGAGGAGAAGCGTGAGCAGCTCGCTGCCGTGACCCCCGGCAAGTGGGTTCGCACCCGCGTCGGCTTCTGGGGCCGTTTCGTCGACCTGGATGGTGACATCGTCGTCCTGGAGACGACCGATGGTCACGAAATGTACTGGGAGCGCGAGATGATCGCCGAGATCGGCGGCCAGCCGCCCCTCGCACGTGCAGAAGAAGATGAGGCGTCCGAGAGCGCCGACGTCGAGGACGCCAGCGACGAGGGCGAGGCCATCCTGGGTCTCGACGACACCACCTCCTCGTCCAAGGACACCGACGAGCAGCAGAAGTAAGTCATCAAGGCTGAACGGAAAGTAGAACCGTGGCATCTCATAAGCGACGCCCTGTGCGCGCGCTCGTGACGCTGATTGTCGCCATCGTGGCGGCGTGCGCGGCGCTTGCGCTTGGGCATTTCACCAAGGGGGTATCGCCATACCCCGACCTGGCCCTCGATCTCAAGGGCGGCACCCAGCTCATCCTGACCCCGACCGTGACGGCCGAGGGACAGCGCGAGATCACCGACGAGGACATCACTCAGGCAATCTCGATTATTCGTAACCGAATCGATGCCTCGGGCGTGTCCGAGTCCGAGATCTCCTCTCTGGGCAACTCGAACATCATGGTGTCGATCCCTGGCACCCCCTCCCAGGAGCAGCTGGACCTGATCCGCGCCTCCTCGCAGATGAACTTCCGCCCGGTGCTGCGCATGGGCCTGGCCCAGAACTTGATGCCGACTGCACAGGGACAGACGCAGATCGGGACGGCTGACCAGACCGCGCAGTCCGGTCAGGCCACCCAGTCCGGTCAGGCCACCCAGTCCGGTGAGGCCACGCAGTCGGGTGAGGCTGCCCAGTCGGGTGAGGCCGCGCAGTCCGGTGAGGCCACCCAGTCGGCCGACGCCGCACAGTCCGGCCAGAGCGAGGTGCGTTCGACCGCCCTCGACGAGGCCACTGCGATGAGTATCGCCGATAAGAACGGCGATGGTGTGCTGTCGGACACCCCCGCTTCCGAGCCGGCCAACGCCTCGGACACGGCATGGGAGACCGAGCAGGTCCAGTACGACTTCCTGACCCTGGACTGCTCGGCCGCCGCCGACGTTAAGCGCGTAGAGGGCCCGGCCGACAAGCCTTACGCAGCCTGCGATGACTCCGGTCAGATCAAGTACATCCTCGGCCCCGTCGCCGTCCCCGGTTCCGACCTCTCGTCGGCCACCGCGGGCCTCGTGCGCACGCAGACCGGCGGCTCGACCGGCCAGTGGTCCGTCTCCCTGCAGTTCAACGCCGCGGGATCGGAGAAGTTCAAGGAAACCTCCACGATTCTGTACGGCTACCACAACTCCGATCCGCAGGGTTCCACGTCCGGCCAGGGCACCCCGGACCGTAACCACTTCGCCGTCGTTCTCGATGGAACGGTCATCACCGCCCCCTCGATGAACGCGATTATTCCCAACGGCCAGGCCGAGATCACGGGTAACTTCACGGCAGTGTCGTCACGAACGCTCGCCAACCAGCTGAGCTTCGGCTCACTGCCCCTGAACTTCGAGGTCGAGTCCGAGCAGCAGATCTCCGCGACCATCGGCACCGACCACCTGACGGTGGGCCTGTGGGCGGCCCTCATCGGCTTCCTCCTGGTCATCCTCTACCTGATCTGGCAGTACCGCGGCCTGGCGATCATCTCCGCTGGCTCGCTCATCGTCGCCTCGATCATCACCTACCTGGTCATCGCACTGCTGTCCTGGTGGATGGGCTATCGCCTGTCCTTGGCCGGCGTCGCTGGCCTGATCATGGCGATCGGTGTGACGACGGACTCGTTCATCGTGTACTTCGAGCGCGTCCGTGACGAGGTCCGAGACGGACGTCCGCTGCGCGCCGCCGTCGAAGAGGGCTGGGACCGCGCCAAGCGCACGATTCTGGTCTCCGACGCGGTCAACCTCGTCGCAGCCGTTGTCCTGTACCTGCTGGCCGTGGGTGGCGTTCAGGGCTTCGCCTTCACGCTCGGCGTCACGACCGTCATCGACATCGCCGTGATCTTCCTGTTCACGCACCCGATGATGGAGCTGCTTATCCGCACGCGCTTCTTTGGTCAGGGCCACAAGCTCTCGGGCCTGGATCCGGAGCACCTGGGTGCCAAGAACGCCCTCGTGTACGCGGGCCGCGGTCGCGTCGTCGCGCGCGGCGAGTCGACCTCGACGCCCAAGAAGGACGAGGCCGGGGACGGCATGTCGATCGCCGAGCGTCGCCGTGCGGCGCGCCTGGCAGCGCAAAAGTCCGAGGCCAACGCTGGCGTGACCGAGGAAGGGGAGAACTGACATGATGAGTTTCGCTCAGTGGGGCAACGCCCTGTACTCCGGCGAGAAGTCCTACGCCGTCGTTCCCAACCGCAAGAAGTTCGTGGGCCTGGCGGCTGCCGTCCTCGTCATCGGCTTCGCGCTCGTTGCGATCATGGGCCTGAACCGTTCGATCGAGTTCACGGGTGGCTCCCAGTTCGACGTGACTCGTGTCAGCGACCAGAGCGAATCCTTCGCCTCGCGCGTCGTTGCCGACACCGGCCTCGTTGAGGGCGCTCCGAAGGTCACGCGAGTCGGCTCCGACTCCGTGCGTATCCAGACCTCGTCGCTGGATTCTGCCACCACCGCCCAGATGCGCGACGCCCTGGCGGCCGCGTACGGCGTTGACACGACCTCGGTTCAGTCCTCCTCGATTGGCCCCTCGTGGGGCTCGTCGGTGACCACCAAGGCCGCGCAGTCCCTCGTCATCTTCATGGCCCTCGTGGCCCTGCTGATGACCGTGTACTTCCGCTCGTGGCGCATGGCCGCTTCGGCCCTGCTGGCCCTCGTCCACGACATCGCCGTGACGGTCGGTGTCTTCGCGATCCTGCAGGTCGAGGTCTCGCCCGCCACCGTCATCGGCTTCCTGACGATTCTGGGCTACTCGCTCTACGACACCGTGGTTGTCTTCGACAAGGTGCGTGAGCTGACCGCGGACGTGTACGACCAGAAGCACTTCACCTTCGCGGAGTACGTCAACCTCGCCGTCAACCAGACGATGGTCCGCTCCATTAACACCTCGGTTGTGGCCCTTCTCCCTGTCGGTGCGATTCTTATCATCGGCTCCGTGGCCCTGGGCCCGGGTACCCTGGTGGATATCTCGCTGGCGCTGTTCATCGGCATGATCGCGGGTACCTACTCGTCGATCTTCATCGCCTCGCCGCTCCTGGTGACCTTCCAGGAGATGTCGAACAAGACCCGCGAGCACGACGCGGCGGTCGCGCACGAGCGCGAGCACCGCCACACCACCGATGAGTCTTCGCCCGCGAAGGCCGTGAAGGTGGCTCCGATAAAGCCCGGCAAGCGTCTGGGCAACGAGAATCAGCCTCAGAGGAAGAAGACTCATCGATGATCGGTGAACTTGGCGATCGCGTCGCCATACTGGTGCGCGACAACCTGGTGGAGATCCCGGACTTTCCCGAGCCGGGCGTCCTGTTCCGTGATATCACGGGCCTGTTTGCCAACGGTCCGGCGTTCAAGGAACTCGTGGAGTTGATCGGCGCGCGCTACGCGGGCCGCATCGACGCCGTGGCCGGCCTGGAATCGCGCGGCTTCATTCTCGGCGCCCCCGTGGCCGCCGAGCTTGGGCTGGGCATGCTGACGATCCGCAAGGCGGGCAAACTGCCCGGCGAGGTCATCGGCGTCGACTACTCGCTCGAGTACGGCAGCGCCCGCATGGAGATTCGCCCCCAGTCGGTCCGTGAGGGCCAGCGCGTCCTCATCATCGACGACGTCCTGGCCACGGGCGGCACGGCGCGCGCCGCCGTGGACCTGCTCAACCAGTGCGGCGCTTCGGTCGAGGCCCTGGCCGTGCTGATGGAGCTGGACGCCCTCAACGGGCGGGCCAAGCTCGACGACGTCACGGTGGAGACCGCCCTGCACGTCTGAGTGACCAGTTGTGAGAGACGAGCGGGTCCGGGGATCGACTTGATCCCCGGACCCGCTCGTTCGTCGCTATTATTGGTTCATGAGCAGCGATGACACGACGTCAGGGGCCGCACTGCCTGCGGCCGTGTCCCGAGTGCGCTCCGGCCTCGTGTGGTTCGGTTCTCGCGGACGCGCCACAATTCCCGAGATTGAGCCGCTTGTGCGGGCTTTGCGCGCCAATCATCCCAAGGCCGACATCAGTGTCGTTGAGCGCGCCTACCGCAAGGCCGAAGAATGTCACCGGGGGCAAATGCGCAAGTCCGGTGAACCGTATATCACCCACCCGGTAGCGGTCGCCACTATTCTCGCTGAGATGGGTATGACGACGCCGACGCTGGTCGCCGCGCTGCTTCACGACACGGTCGAGGATACCGACTACACCCTGGAAGAACTCGCCGCGGACTTCGGAGAGCCGATCGCGAATCTGGTCGACGGCGTGACCAAGCTCGACAAGGTGCGCTACGGTGCCGCCGCTCAATCCGAGACCCTGCGTAAGATGCTCGTCGCGATGAGCCGTGACATCCGCGTGCTGCTCATCAAGCTGGGCGACCGTATCCATAACGCCCGCACGTGGCGTTTCGTGCCCGCTCAGTCGGCCGCGAAGAAGGCCCAGGAGACCCTGGAGATTTACGCGCCGCTGGCCCACCGCCTCGGCATGAACATGGTCAAGTGGGAACTCGAGGAGCTGTCGTTTAAGACCCTGTACCCGGAGATTTACGAGGAGATCGACCGCCTCGTCACCGAGCGCGCCCCGCAGCGCGAGGAGTACCTGCGTGACGTCATCGACCAGATCGAGGAGGATCTGCGTCGCTCGGGCACCAAGGGCACGGTCAGTGGCCGACCCAAGAGCCACTACTCGATCTACCAGAAGATGATCGTGCGCGGCAAGGCATTCGACGAGGTCTTCGACCTGGTGGCCGTGCGCGTCCTCGTGGAGTCGATCAAGGACTGCTACGGCGTCCTGGGCGCGCTGCACGGGCGGTGGAACCCGATTCCGGGCCGCTTCAAGGACTACATCGCGATGCCCAAGTTCAACCTCTACCAATCGCTGCACACGACGGTCATCGGTCCGGGCGGCAAGCCGGTGGAGATCCAGATCCGCACCTTCGACATGCACGAGCGCGCCGAGCACGGCGTCGCCGCTCACTGGAAGTACAAGCAGAACCCGAATGCGACGAGCGGCGACTCGGACCGCATGAGCTCGGAGGAACAGGCCAACTGGCTGCGCGCCCTGGTCGAGATGGAGCGCGAGACCGGGGACCCGGAGGAGTTCCTGGATTCGCTGCGCTACGAAATCGCCGGCGACGAGGTGTACGTCTTTACGCCCAAGGGCGAGGTCATTGTCCTGCCCGCGCGTGCAACCCCCGTCGACTTTGCTTACGCGGTGCACACCGAGGTCGGCCACCGCACGGTGGGCGCGAAGGTCAACGGGCGCCTCGTGTCCCTCGACACGCGCCTGGAGTCCGGCGAGACGGTCGAGGTCGTGACCTCGAAGTCCGACAAGGCCGGCCCGTCGCGCGACTGGCTGGCGTTCGTGGCATCTCCGCGTGCCCGCTCGAAGATCAAGGCCTGGTTCTCGAAGGAGCGCCGCGAGGAGGCCATCGAGTCCGGTAAGGAGGCGCTGGCCCGCGCGTTGCGCAAGCAGAACCTGCCGCTCCAGCGCCTCATGAACCACGAGTCAATCATGTCGGTCGCGACGTCGTTTGGATATCCCGATGTGTCGGGCCTGTACGCGGCGGTGGGCGAGGGGCACGTCTCGGCCCAGAGCGTCGTCAACCGGCTCATGGACAACCTGGGTGGGGGAGACGGCACCGAGGAGACGCTGTCCGAGGGCGTGACCCCGGGATACGCGAAGCCTCGTTCGGAGGTATCGGGCGACGCAGCCATCACGGTGGCGGGCCTGAGTCCGAACGAGATCTGGGTCAAGCTCGCGAAGTGCTGCACACCCGTTCCAGGCGATGAGATCGTCGGTTTCATTACCCGAGGCCAGGGGGTGTCCGTGCATCGTAAGACCTGCGTGAACGCGGAGCGCCTGGCTCGGCTTCAGCCCGAGCGTTTCGTCGACGTGTCGTGGAACTCTGAGGGTATGACGGCCCCGTTCCGTGTCCAGATCGAGGTGCGTGCGCTCGACCGCGGCGGGCTGCTGTCGGACCTGACAAGGGTGCTGTCGGATTACCGCGTCAATATCTTGGCCGCGGCCCTCAAGACGGACGGGGACCAGGTGGCATCCGGCAATTTCTCCTTCGAGCTGGCCGATTTGGGCCACCTCAATGCGGTGCTCTCGGCGTTGCGCCGGGTGGACGGCGTCTTCGAGGCGGTGCGTATCGGCTCGGATTCATAGACGAGGCCGTGGTGCCGACGCGTTCGGGCAAGAAGTTAGGTGTTACATCCGTCCCCTTTTGCGGCGTTTTTCGCTCATTTTGCCGTTAGATGTGACACACTAGCCCTGTGTGTCACATCGGCACGCGACCGCGCCGGGCGTCAGCCCTCGTCCTAGAAGGAATATCGTGACCGAGACGTCGATTCCGACCAACGAAACCACCCCCGAAGCCGTCACGGCTGCTCCCGAGGAGGCCACGGCCTCGACGATTCCCGCGTCGGAGGTGCCCGAACACCCCTTCGCCCGCATCGGTGAGGATGGGACTGTCTATGTCAAGGATGGAGACGAGGAGCGCGTTATCGGCGGCTTCCCCGAGGGGATTCCCGCGTCGCCGTACGCCCTCTACGAGCGTCGCTTCGCCGACCTTGAGGCCACCATCAAGCTGTTCGAGGACCGCCTGGCCTCGCTGAGCCCGCGCGACATCGATCAGACGCTGGCCACGCTGCGCGAGCAGGTCGCCTCCCCGAACGTCGTCGGCGACATCCCGGCCCTGCGCGCGCGCGTCGAGGCCGCCGCGAAGGCCGCCGAGGAGCGCAAGGAGATCGCTCGCGAGGAGCGCAAGGCCGCCAAGGCTCAGGCCCTGGCCGACCGCACGGCCGTCGTTGAGCGCGCCGAGGAGATCGTCGCCCAGGATCCCGCCAAGACCCACTGGAAGCAGTCGGGCCAGACCCTGCGCGATCTGCTGGAAGAGTGGAAGACCCTGCAGCGTCGCGGCCCGCGCCTGGAAAAGGCTGTCGAGGACGAGCTGTGGAAGCGCTTCTCCTCCGCGCGCACGCAGTTCGACCGTCACCGCCGCCAGTTCTTCTCGCAGCTCGACCAGGCCCAGTCCGAGGCCAAGCGCGTCAAGGAAGCCCTCATCGCCGAGGCCGAGGCCCTGTCCTCCTCCGTGGACTGGTCGCGCACCTCGAGCGCCTACCGCGAGCTGATGAACCGCTGGAAGGCCGCCCCGCGCGCCTCGCGCAAGGAAGACGACGCCCTGTGGGCGCGCTTCCGCGCTGCACAGCAGGTGTTCTTCGACGCCCGCCGCGCCAAGGACGAAGCCACGGATGCCGAGTATCGGGAGAACCTGGCCGCCAAGGAGGCGATCCTGGTTGATGCCGAAGCGATCCTGCCCGTGACCGACATCGAGCGCGCCAAGGCTCAGCTGCGCCTCATTCAGGACCGCTGGGAAGAGGTCGGCCGCGTGCCTTCCTCCGACCTGCACCGCATCGAGGGCCGTCTGCGCGCCGTCGAGGCGGCCGTGCGTGAGGCCGAAGAGAAGGAATGGCGCCGCACCAACCCCGAGACGCGCGCCCGCGCGGCCGGCATGGTGGGCCAGCTTGAGGAGCAGATCGCTCAGCTCGAGCGTTCCCTCGCCGATGCTGAGGCCAAGGGCGACAACAAGGCTGCCTCCGCCGTTCGTGAAACCCTCGAGACCAAGCGCGCCTGGCTCGCGCAGATCTCCTCGTCCATGGAGTGACATGCGTCTTCACGTTATTCCGTCGCCTTTCTACGCGGCGAATGGGCTTGTGCTCGTCCCTTCCGGGGCGGGCACAGCCCTTGTTGTCGACCCTTCTGCCGGCATCCAGCACCTGATCCGCGAGGTCCTTGAGGCCGAGGGCGTGAGCGTTGGGGCCGTGCTGCTCACCCACGGTCACCCCGACCACGTGTGGGACGCCGCCGAGGTGTCCACGTGGGGGGCCGATGGTGCCACCGTCCCGGTGTACCTGCCCGGACCGGATATGTACCGCATGGATGACCCGGCCTCGTTCCTGCCGATGCCGCCGCCCGACTTCGTCGGCGAGTGGGTCAAGCCCGCCGACCTGCGCGAGATGCCCGCGGATTCAGTCGAGCCGAGCCCCGGCGTGCGGATTCGCATGGTGCCCGCCCCCGGTCACACGGAGGGGTCTGCGGTGTTCCTGGGGCACAGCCCCCTCGATATTCGCGTCAACAACCAGTCCTTCTACGCCAGCGAGGAGCAGGTTCCGTGGGCACTGAGTGCCGACGTGCTCTTTAAGGACAGCGTGGGGCGCACGGACATGCCCGGTGGTGACGAAACGCAAATGCGTCACTCGCTGCGTACTATTTCCAACGCGGTGGACCCGCGTACCATCCTCATCCCCGGCCACGGTCCGGCAACCACGATGGCGGATGAGATACGCTCCAACCAATACTTGATCCGCGCTCGCCGTATTGGCTAGCGTCGGCACCGTTTGTTTTCAAAGGATTACGTTATGGCTCGCACGTCTTTGTCAGGTTTCCCCGAATGGCTCCCCGAGGGCCGCATCATCGAGATGCATGTCCTCGACGAGTTGCGCCGTGTCTTTGAGCTGCACGGATTCGCGGGCATCGAGACGCGCGCGGTCGAGACGCTGGCTCAGCTCGAGGCCAAGGGCGAGACCTCGAAGGAGATCTACGTTCTGGATCGCCTCCAGGCCCTCAAGGCCGCCGCTTCCGGGGCGCGTGCGCCCAAGGACAAGGGCATGGGCCTGCACTTCGACCTGACGGTGCCCTTCGCCCGCTACGTCGTGGAGAACGCGAACGAGCTGGATTTCCCTTTCAAGCGCTACCAGATCCAGAAGGTGTGGCGCGGCGAGCGTCCCCAGGAGGGCCGTTTCCGCGAGTTCACGCAGGCCGATATCGACGTTGTCGGTAACGGCGAGCTGCCCTTCCACTTCGAGGTGGATCTGCCCCTCGTCATGGCCGAGGCTCTCAACAACCTGCCGATCCCGCCGGTGCGCGTGCTCGTGAACAACCGCAAGGTCGTCCAGGGCGTGTGCGAGTCGCTGGGTGTTACCGACGTCGAGGCGGCCCTGCGAGGGCTGGACAAGATCGACAAGATCGGCCCCGAGGGCGTCGCTAAGGAACTCGCCGAGTCCGGCATCGACGCCGAGCAGGCCTCGGTGCTGCTCGAGATGGCCCAGATCCGCACCGCGGATTCGGGCGAGGTGCGCGAGCGTCTCGCCTCCCTGGGCGTGGGCGGCGAGCTGCTCGAGCAGGGCCTGAGCGAGCTGACTGCGCTGCTCGACACCGCGAACAAGCGCATGCCTGGCACCGTCGTCGCGGACCTGAAGATCGCTCGCGGCCTGGATTACTACACGGGCAGCGTCTACGAGTCTGAGATTGAGGGCCACGAGGACCTCGGCTCGATTTGTTCGGGCGGACGCTACGACTCGCTGGCGAAGGACGGCAAGCGCACCTATCCGGGCGTGGGACTGTCCATCGGTGTCTCGCGTCTGGTTTCCCGCATGATTTCGGCGCCGCTGGCGCGCGCCTCGCGCAAGGTGCCCACCGCCGTCGTCGTGGCGGTGACGAACGAGGAGCGTCGCGAGCGCTCCGAGGAGATCGCGGCCGCCCTGCGCGCCCGAGGCATCTCGACGGACGTCGCCCCCAGCGCCGCCAAGTTCGGCAAGCAGATCAAGTTCGCCGACAAGCGCGGCATCCCCTTCGTCTGGTTCCCGGGCGAGGACGGCGCGAACGATACTGTCAAGGACATTCGCACCGGCGAGCAGGTGGACGCCGACGCCGCCACGTGGATGCTTCCAGACGCGGACGCGGCCCCCTCGGTTGAGAGGGTGATGCCCTGAGTGTCGGTCACCGCGGTTGAGGCGTCCCGCGCTCTGGCGGGCGCGCTCGAGCAGGCGTGCGAGGCAATGCCTCCGGGCAGCCGCGCAGAGGCGCAGCGCGCGCTTCGCCGCCTCCAGGACGTGGTACTGCCGCGCCTGGAGGACGCTGATGCACCGCTGCTCGTCGTGGTTGGTGGGTCGACCGGGTCGGGTAAGTCGACGCTGGTCAACTCCCTTCTTGACCGTAACGTGAGCCGTGCGGGTGCCGTGCGCCCGACGACGCGCCGTCCGGTCCTGGTGTGCGCGCCGCGTGCCCGCTCGTGGTTCCTATCGGATCGTGTGCTGCCGCGCCTGGCCAAGCATGAGGGCGGGGAGGGCACAAGTCTGGACGCCGTGACGGTTGCGGTCGACGACGTGATGTGGCCGAGCGTGGGTATTCTGGACGCCCCCGACATCGACTCGGTCGAGGAAGGCAACCGCCGCCTGGCGTCGGAGCTGCTTGACGGCGCGGACCTGTGGGTCTTTGTCACGAGCGCCGCGCGCTACGCCGACGCCGTTGCGTGGACTCACCTGGAGGAGGCGGCCGGGCGGGGTTTGCGCGTTGCCATTGTGCTGAATCGAGTGCCTGCCGGCGCGCAGGACGAGGTGCGCGCGGACTTGGCTGCTCTCGCCCGTCGACGAGGCCTGGGTGACGTTCCGATCATCACGATCGCCGAGCAGGAGCTGACGGATGGCCGCCTGCCCATCGCGGCGATCTCTCCTCTCGGCTCTTTCCTGGAGAGCATCGGTCACGATGCGTCGGAGCGCGCGGCCATTGTGAGGCGATCCCTGGCGGGTGCAGTTTCCTCGTCTCTTGAGGAGGCGACGCGTGCGCTGGAGGGTGCCCGCGAGAGCTACCGGAGCCTGGAAGCGGCGCGTGAGGGCATCGAGTCGCTCGTGGCCACGGGCGCGCGCGAGGTTGCCTCGGCCTCGAGCAACGACGTGCTGCGCGGAGAGGTGAGCGCTCGCATCGCCGAGGTCCTGGGGTCGTGGGACATGACCCGGACCTTTGCGCGCGTCGTTGGTGGCCTGCGTGAGCGCATCTGGGGTGCCGTGCGCGGCACTGCGGCGCCGGAGGTGCAGGTTCGCCGCGATCTGACCGGCGGCCTGGCCCAACGCCTGGCGGATACGTACCACCGTGCGTGGGCCCAGTCCCTGCGGCTGGCCCAGTCCGTGGGCGAGGCGCACGACCTGGAGACGATGATCGACGCGGACCAGACTCTGGAGCGCGCCCGCCTGACAGCCCACGAGTGGACGGCGGAGATCACCGAGATCGTGCGCGGGCAGGCGGAGTCCTCGCGGGTGACGGGCCGCCTACTGGCTGGCGGAATCAACATTGTGACCGTGTCGCTCATGGTCAGTGCCTTCGCGATGACAGGTGGCGTGACGGGCGTGGAGGTCGGCGTCGCCGGCGCGTCCGCAGCCCTGTCGCAGACGATTCTCGAATCCTATTTCGGCGAGCGCACCGTGCGTTCACTGACGAAGCAGGCGCGTCAGGCTCTCGAACGCCTCGCGGCGTCTTCGCTGACCGAGGTGGTCGCGCCGATTTCTGGGCGCCTGGAGCGCCTCGATGAACGCTCTCGCCTTGAGTCGCTTGAGGCGGCGCTCGATCAGGCCCGGGAGGTGCTGGCATGAGGCGCGCCTTAACCCCGATCGCCTCAGCGGCCGCAGATCTGGACCAGATCGCCACTGCCGCCGCCTCCGACATCGCCCCCGAAACCCTGGCGCGCATCCGGGAGCTCATCGACGTGACCTCGGATCGCTCCGAGATTGATCCGACGTGGTGCGTGATCGGCATGCTTGGCGGAACCGGCGCGGGCAAGTCGTCGCTGGTCAATGCTTTGGCCGGGGGAGAGGTCGTGCGCGCGGGAGTCCTGCGGCCCACGACCAACGAGCCATGCGCGGTTTTGCCCCGGGGCCGCGCGCCCAAGGAACTGCTCGGCTGGCTGGGCGTCAGCCGTCGCGTGGACGCGCCGGGGGACCTGGCTGGTGAGACGGCCATCATCGACTTGCCCGACATCGATTCGGTCGTTGCTTCGCACGGCGAGGTCGCCGGGCGCCTGGCTTCGCGCGTGGACGCCCTGGTCGTCGTGGTCAATCCGCAGAAATACGCGGACGCGCGCCTGCACGACGAATGGCTCGCGCGCCTGCGTTCCTCGCACGCGTCCGTGACGGTCGTACTCACCCACATCGACACGCTCGGGCAGGATGAGCGCGCGTCCATCGAGGCCGACCTGCGCCGTCTCCTCGATGCACGAGGCCTGGCCGGGGCGTCGATCGTGGCGGTCTCGCCGGTCACGGGAGAGGGAATCGGCGTTCTCGCCGCTCACCTGGCCCGGGAGAGCGCGCGGGTGTCGGGCCAGGCGATCAGGGCCCGCGCTGCGTTGGCCGAGGCCGTACGGCTCGTGCGCGACGCCGTCGGTGTGTCTGGCACGATCCGTGGCGTGGAGACCGAGGGAATGGCGTCCGACCTGGCGGTTGAGGCCGCCGACCTGGCCGGGGCGCCCGTTATCGCCGAGGCCGTGGCCGCCTCCACGCTGCGAGCCGGAAGGCGCGCAGGCGGCTGGCTCCCGCTGCGTTGGCTTGCGCGCGTTGGAGTCGACCCGCTGCGACGGTTGCACCTGGGCGAGGAGAGCAGTCAGGAGAGCGCGACGACCCCGACGTTACCCACGCGCTGTGCCTCCGACGACGCCGCTTTCGCCAATGCTGTGCGCCGCGAGGTCGCAGCGCGCTCTGCGGGGCGTCCCGAACGCTGGCGCGGCCTCCTTGTGGAGCGGGCACTGTCGGGTGCCAACGAGGTGCCCGCGGCAGCCCACCGCGAGCTCTCGGCGAATCTGCGCGTGAGCGCAGCCCCGCCCCTGGCCGCGCGTGTTTTCGGCGCCGCTCAGCTGGTCGCCTGGCTGTGTGTTCTCATCGGCGCTGCCTGGATCGTCCTCGTCCACCTGGGTCGAGCGGTCCTCATCGACGCGGTTGTTCCCGCCATCGGTCCGATCCCGGTTCCGACCGCGGTGATCGCTTGTGGTGTGGCGGTGAGCCTCCTGTGCGCCGGACTCAGCCGGGTTTGCTGCGCGTGGGTGGCCTCGCGTCGTCAGCGCGCCGTCATGGAGGACATCCGTGCGATGTGCCGCGATGAGGTGGAACGCCTCGTTGTCGCGCCCCTGCGCGCGGAGGATAACCGGCAGGTGAGCATTGCTTCCTTCGTGGCGCGCTTGCACCTTGATGAAAGGGTGTGAAGCGGCGCTCACCAGCCCTGTTGAACAGTGAGTTCGCCGACCACGCGCGCCTTGTGCACGCACGCCCGCGCTATGCTGGTGGGAGCGATGAGGCGCAGCCCCTTGTTATGGTGCCCCGCGGGATGCGGGATTTGTTGTTATGGGTGAGGCCGCGCTGAGGAGCCCAGATGGCCCGCCCCGATGGTTTTGCTACCCCAACACATGCAACAGCAAGGAATAACTATGCCCTCTGAGGACTACATGGACCTCGACGAGCGCGATGAGCGCGACGACATCATGGACGAGGACAACGATCTGGTCGATGACGTCGACGATAATGACACGGGCGATAATGACACGGGCGATACCGAGGACGCAGAAGACACCGTGACCTTCGCCAGCCTCGGACTGCCCGAGGAGATTCTCGCGGCCGTCACCGACATGGGCTTCCGCGTGCCCACACCGATCCAGGCCGCCGCGATCCCGCCGCTGCTGGAGCTGCGCGACGTCGTCGGCATCGCCCAGACGGGCACCGGCAAGACGGCCGCCTTCGGCCTGCCGCTGCTGGCCATCGTCGATGCCGATGAGCGCGACGTCCAGGCCCTGGTCCTGGCCCCCACCCGTGAGCTCGCGATGCAGAGCGCCCAGGCGATCGAGGATTTCGCCGCACGTACGGCCCGCCTCGACGTCGTCCCCGTCTATGGCGGTTCGCCGTACGGCCCGCAGATTGGCGCCCTCAAGCGCGGCGCCCAGGTCGTCGTCGGCACCCCGGGCCGCGTCATCGACCTCATCGAGAAGGGTGCGCTGGACCTGTCGAACGTGCGCATGCTGGTCCTCGACGAGGCCGACGAAATGCTGCGCATGGGCTTTGCTGAGGACGTCGAGACGATCGCGTCGAGCGCCCCGGATGATCGCCTGACGGCCCTGTTCAGCGCGACGATGCCTGCCGCCATCGAAAAGGTCGCCCGCGAGCACCTGAAGGATCCCGTCAAGGTCGCCGTCTCCACGGAGTCTTCGACGGTCGACACGATTCACCAGACCTACGCGGTCGTGCCCTACAAGCACAAGATCGGTGCCCTGTCCCGCGTCCTGGCTACCCGCGCCCAGCACATCGCGGCCGGCCAGGAGGAGGCCGACGCGGCCATCGTGTTCGTGCGCACCCGCGCCGACGTCGAAGAGGTGTCCCTCGAGCTGTCCGGCCGCGGCTTCCGCGCCGCTGGCATTTCCGGCGACGTCGCCCAGACCGAGCGTGAGCGCATGGTTGAGCGCCTGAAGAACGGCTCGCTCGACGTGCTGGTCGCCACCGACGTGGCCGCGCGCGGCCTGGACGTGGAGCGCATTTCGCTGGTGGTTAATTTCGACGTTCCCCGCGAGCCCGAGGCCTACGTGCACCGTATCGGCCGCACCGGCCGCGCCGGGCGCGAGGGTCGCGCGCTGACCTTCTTCACCCCGCGCGAGCACGGCCGCCTGCGCCGCATCGAGAAGCTGACGGGCACCGAGATGGAAGAGGTCGAGATTCCCTCGCCCGCCGCCGTCTCTGAGTTCCGTGCCCGCCGACTCCTCGAGGGCCTGTCCGCCCGCATCGAGCGCGGCCGCCTCGACATGTACAAGGGCCTGCTGGCCGACATGGGTGAGGACGTGAGCGTCGAGGACATCGCCGCGGCCCTGTTGGCCACGGCCGTGGGCGACGAGGGCCCTGCGCCCCGCCACGAGAAGGATCGCCGCGGAAACGGAAAGATCCGCCGCGAGGAGCAGCTGGACGAGTCCGGCGAGTTCGTGGGCGCCACCTTCGAGGCGGGCCGCGACAAGGACCGCCCGATCAAGGGCGGGGCGAACGGCGCGCGCCGCCGCGGTGGCGGCCGTCCGGCTCCCGGCTCCGGTACGCGCTACCGCGTTGAGGTTGGCAAGAAAGACCGCGTTAAGCCCGGTTCTATCGTCGGCGCTATCGCTGGCGAGGGCGGTATCGACGGCCGCGACATCGGCCACATCGAGATCTACCCGACGTTCTCCCTGGTGGACATCACCGCCGACCTGTCCGGCGAGCAGCTGTCCCGCATCTCCAAGGGATACGTCTCGGGCCGCCAGCTGCGCATCCGCGTGGATGAGGGCCCGGGCGCGCGCGGTGATCGCGATGGTTTCGAGCGCCGTGAGCGCCGCGACTTCGACCGCGATTCACGAGGCCGTGGCGGCTTCGGCGGGGACCGCGACGGACGCGACGGACGTGACGGACGCTACGGTGAGCGCGACGAGAAGCGCCCGCACCGCTTCGAAAAGGGCGACGGATCGCGTCCGCGCCGCAGCGTGCGCACCGAGCGCTGGGAGAAGGACATCAAGCGCGCTCGTCGCGAGCGTGAGGGTGGCCGCGATGGCGGCTGGGAGCGCGACGGAGGCCGTGAGGGCGGACGCCGCCAGTTCGGCAAGCGTCGCTACGACGACTGAGTGCTCGCGCCGTCCGCCGCGGGTGCCTCCTGAGCGGGACGCAGTCGCCGCACGGCGACCACGGTGACGATGGCGAGCGCGCAAGCAATCACCCAATAGGGAGCGTAGGCCGCCCCGCCCGCCTGGGCGGTGGCGGCCCACGCGCTCATGGCCACCGACACAAGGGCGAGTTCGAGGGCCGGGCCCGCTGAGTCGGCGACCTGCAGCCACGAGGCCACGCGTCCGTGCTTGGCCTCGGGCGTGACCTCGAGGGCCATGACGGACAGGGGAGCGTGGACGAGGCCCATGCCGAGGCCGACCAGCAGCCAGCCGATGAGGGCCACCCACACGGGAATAGCAGGAACCAGAAGCGCGCCGACCGGGATCGCGCCGATTGCCATGAGTGCGCCCCCAACGACGGGAAGGCGACGTCGCCAGATCGGATCGTGCACGCGCGCCTGGGCAACTGCTCCCACCGACCACGTGAGCGACCCCAGCGTGACCCACCAGGCGGAGGAGGCCTCGGACCAGGAGTGCACCCGCTGTAGGACCAGGGGAATCATGACGGCCAGACCGACCTGTGATGCCATGGCGCACAAGCGCGCGAGGATTGCGGACGGCATTCCCGCGCGTGATCGGAACGTGCCGCGCGGCAGCAGGCGGGGCAGAGCCCACGCCGTGAGTGCCGCGCCAAAAGCGAAGACTCCGAGCTGAGACAGCGGGGTCTCCAGCGCGCCCGCGAGCTGCAGGAGCACGACGCCCAGGCCCGCCAGGAGTGCGTCGCGTGCCAGCGAGGCCAGGCGCGCGGCCTTTCTCGCCTCACTTGCGGGCACCGTGCGCAGCACGTAGACCACCGGCACGGCGGCGATCACGACGAAGACGGGCACGACACCGAACACGTAGTGCCACCCCCACACCTCAGTGACGTGGCCGGCAATCGCGGGACCCACGAGCGAGGGCAGCACCCACGCGAGCGAGAAGGCTGCGAAAAAGACGGGTCGATGGCCAGGAGACGCCACGGCGCCGATAAGGACGTAGAGAGGGACGACGAGAAGGCCACCGCCCAGGCCCTGCAACGCGCGGCCCACGACGAAGATAATGATCGTCGGCGCCACGGCTGAAATGACGAGGCCCACCGCGAACAACACCATGCCGCCGAACAGAACGAGGCGCGGACCCTTCCAGTCGGCCAACGCACCGGCGACCACCGTGGCGCTCAGCTGCGTCGCCAACGCCGCGCCCGAGGCGACCGGATACCAGGCGGCCGCATCGAACGATGCGACGACGGCCGGCATGATCGTCGTGGCCGCCAGCTCCTCAAAAGCGACGAGCGTGATCAGGAGGACGGAACTGATCGCCAAGCCGATTTCGGCGGGAGTCCATGAAGCGGGCGCGTGCGAGGAAGGAGTAGTGTCAGCGGGCACGTTGACTATTCTACTCGCGGCGAGCATGCTCCCAGACCGAGCGCGCGTACAATAACACTGCCGCCGCCTGTCTCGCGGATGGTAACAACGAAAGGAATAACAGTGCTTCGCACTCACAACATTGGAACCCTTGGCACCGACCTGGTTGGCCAGACCGTGACGCTCACCGGTTGGGTGGACCGTCGCCGTGACCACGGTGGCGTCGCCTTCATTGACCTGCGTGACGCCTCCGGCATCGCCCAGGTGGTCGTGCGCGACGAGCGTGTGGCCCACGAGCTGCGCTCCGAATTCGTCCTGAAGGTCACCGGCGAGGTCGCAGCCCGCCCCGAGGGTAACGAAAACCCGCACCTGGCCACCGGCGCTATCGAGGTGATGGGCGACGATATCGAAATCCTCAACACCTCCGCGCCCCTGCCCTTCCAGGTGTCTTCCAATGCTGAAGATTCCGGCAACGTGGGCGAGGAAACCCGCCTGAAGTACCGCTACCTCGACCTGCGCCGCGAGCCCGAGCAGTACGCGATCCGCCTGCGCTCTAAGGTGTCGCGCGCGGCCCGCGAGGCGCTCTACGCCCGTGACTTCGTCGAGATCGAGACCCCGACCCTGACCCGCTCGACCCCCGAGGGTGCGCGCGACTTCATCGTCCCGGCCCGCCTCTCGCCCGGCTCGTGGTACGCCCTGCCCCAGTCGCCCCAGCTCTTCAAGCAGCTGCTCATGGTGGCCGGCATGGAGCGCTACTTCCAGATCGCGCGCTGCTACCGTGACGAGGACTTCCGCGCCGACCGTCAGCCCGAGTTCACCCAGCTCGACATCGAGATGAGCTTCGTCGACCAGGACGACGTCATTGAGGTCGCCGAGGACGTCCTGAAGAACGTGTGGGCGCTCATTGGCTACGACCTGTCCACCCCGATCCCGCGCATGACCTACAAGGACGCGATGGAGCGCTACGGCTCCGATAAGCCCGACCTGCGCTTCGGCCTGGAGCTGACCGAGCTGACCGAGTACTTCAAGGACACGACGTTCCGCGTGTTCCAGGCCCCCTACGTGGGCGCTGTC
>ERZ772987.2-NODE-2-length-48634-cov-5.61028_pt1 | contig 48634 bp, 63 predicted proteins | sample MGYA00511129_ERZ772987 | MGnify/ENA primary metagenome ERZ772987 (study PRJEB29015, sample SAMEA2738058) | human oral metagenome | biome: human oral; feature: human-associated habitat; material: saliva | place: China | collected 2222 ...
AGCGCAATTTGCTTGATGTGTACAGCTACACATTGACGCTCGCAGATGTGGCGGAGAGCAATGTCACAACGCGCGTTATCTCGGAGCTTGTAGACCTTGACAAGATTGCCACCGTCTATCAGCTTAAAGACCCAACGCGTGCGCGTGCAAATTGGCGCTCAACGCGTGAGGTCTTGGATATGGTATTTGACCCTGACGGGGACTATTACACGGACAAAATCAAGCCCAATTCTGTTGACACCCTGGCGTTGTCAGTGGGTGCGAAGTCAATGCAGTTCGCCTTGCAAGACGTGGTGTTTGAGCCGAACTATAACGGGAGGAAGAATGCCGTGCGCGTGTCCGCCGGCACGCTGACGCACTACGCCATTGAGGAGCAACCGCGCACGTGGAGGGTGGCGCAGACGGTTACACAGCTTGGAGAAGACAGCGCACCTTACTACATCTTTGCTCGATGCCCAAGGGTCGGCAATGCCGCTACGATGGTATTTAGCAAGACACCAGTCAAGGTAGAGCAGGAAGCGGGCGTTTATCACTTTTGGGTGGGTGTTGTCAATTCTGTTGATGCAACACTACAAGCGCGCTCAATGTCGCTCACTTATGGCTTCTCGACAATCAACGGGCGATTTATCAAGACAGGGCGCATTGAGAGCGCCGACGGCTCTACGTACTTTGACCTTGATGATGGCGAGATTGGCGGGCGCATTGTGTTTTCTTCCAACGGCAGACAAAAGACCCTTGCTGAACTTGCTGATGAATCTTCTGAAAGCAAGGACTTCATCAAAAACAAGTTGCCTGACTTGCTTTCCGGCTTGCAGGAGCAAATAGATGGTCAGATAGAGCAGTTTTTCTACGACTACAACCCTGACAATTCCCGCGAGCCAACCAAGACATGGGTGCAATCAGACATGGCGGCTGGCAATAACAACGAGCGGGAGAAGCACACGGGGGACTTGTTTTATAACACAACGACGGGTAGGGTGTTCAGGTACGTGCGCCTAAGCGCTGGTGGTCGCTATAATTGGCAGTGGAAAGAGTTGTCAGATAATGAGGTGTCGCAGGCGCTGGCAGTAGCCAATGACGCCATTTCGCTTGCCAGGACGAAGAGACGGATATTTACCAATACTCCATACACGCCCTATGAGGTTGGCGACCTTTGGGTCGGCGGTGCGAATGGCGACATCATGAGATGCAAGACTTCGCGCGAAAGCGGGACATTCGTAAGGAGTGATTGGGAGCTTGCCTCAAAATATACCGATGATTCGGCGTTGGTGGACTTCAAGCGTACCTACGCTTTGCAACAAAGCGAGCTGGAGAAGCAGATTGACGGTAAAATTGAGACGTGGTTTCAGGCAACCGACCCTTCGGCATCGTGGACGACAGACGAGACCCGCGCAAAGCATGTCGGGGACATGTGGTACAACGCTTCGGCGCGCGAGTTAAAGCACTACGCCAAGAATGGAGCAAGGTATGAATGGAGGTTGGTGGAGGATTCCAAGGCTCTTGCAGCCTATGATGCTGCAAGCCGCGCACAAGACACCGCCGACGGCAAGAGACAAGTGTTTGTTTCTACTCCAAAAACACCTTATGACATCGGGGACTTGTGGATTGACGGAAAGGTGCTTCGCCGTTGTGCCACGGCGCGCGCGTCGGGCGCTTATGTTGCAGGTGATTGGGTGCTTGGTGTTTCGTATGACAATACCAAGACAACCATTGATGGCGGGCTTGTTACATCGGGGACTATCCAGGTGGCGGGCAGTGCGTCTGCAATCCTTGCGGGTATGACGGGCTATGGCACAACCCCTGATGCTGTGCGCTTTTGGGCTGGTGCAACCTACGAAAACAGGGCTGACGCCCCATTTGTGGTGCATCAGGATGGCACAACAAAGATGAGCAAGGCTAATGTATCAGGTATTATCGACGCCAAGGGTGGAAAGATTGGAGGCTTTGGTATAGCTGATGGGAGAATTGGCGCCGCTAATAGTTACAACCAATCAACGGGGCTTTCGCTGACAGACCGCAACATTCGCTTCCGCGGGGACACGGTGGGGACAACGGCGTTCGCGTCCATCGGCATCTTGAATTGGCTTGGGTATAGCAACGCGGGTATGTTTGAGCTATCAAGCAGTGATAATCACATCCTTGGCTCGGCGCTCTACGCTAAGTGTATGTCGGGGGATGGCTCGCTCGACCACTTTTACCCACAGCGTGCTTTTGAGTACCTCGGCAACGTGTATGGCATTGGCAAGCATTGTGACTACTTCACAGGGTACATCGGCGAAGCGTATAGCGATACCCTTGTACTTCACTTTGATACGACTAATAAGTTCCACTTCACGCGCGTTGGCACTGGTTACCTTGGCATGGATTTGCCGACAAAAACGATGATTGACAAGCATGCTGGCGGTAAGGATGTCTTCTTCAACCTTGAAATAGTGTGCGATAGGGAGATGTGGAACAAAATCAGAATCAAATCAAGGGCAGGCGCTCAGATGTACAACAATGACGGTCTTGCTATTGATGGCATAGACGTGATGCGCGGAGATAGCTTGACTTTGCGATACTACAACGGCGCTTACCACATCGTGTGCAAGCAATTTACGTAGTTGTAGTTTAGTTGCACACGTGTGTTTTATAGTGATATATAGTTAGTAAATTTGTGTAATTAGTAATCGATTATGGCAGAGACACGTTCAGGGGAGCAGACGTCGCAGCAAATAGGGGTCATGGGAGTAATTGAGGGCTTGCAAAACGGCTCTTTCTCCCTCCCTGACGGCGCTTGTTTCAATATCAAAAATGATGGGGCTTCAACCATTGAGCTATCTGTACAGCTTGTGGGGATGAAGGATGGTGATTTTATCACCACGCGGTTTGATTCAGGGTGGAATCCTGAAATAGTGAGAGTGGTGAAGCAGTCGCCACTTGCAGGCATTAACTTAAAGTGGGGGTATTAGCATGGGAATCGTCATAGGGGTAGGGCAAACTAAGCCCCAAATGCCGTACGACCAATTTTACGGCATTGAGTGGGATGTAACCGTCAGTAATCCAAAGGCAAAGCGAATCGGGAAGCTGGAGTTGCACGCGTCATTACCCGTGCAGTCGCTGATGCGTCGCTGTGTGCTTCGTGACAATGGCGAAGTTGCCTACTACCTTGATGCAAACGACAGCACCAAGAAGGAGGGGGGCGCACCCGCCAAGCTTGACGGCACAGATGGGCAGGTCATGGTTGAAATTCCCGCTTTTTACGTGAAGTTTGAGAGCGAGGGCAACAAGCGCAGATGCCTGATGTCACTGCATGCTCTCCCAGGATTCGCAAAGTGGGAGAAGCTCTACATTTCCGCCTATGAAGCCACCATACAGCGCTCAACAAACAAGCTGTCGTCAGTCGTAAATGCAACCGCTGACTACCGCGGCGGCGACAACAACGCAAGCAAGGACGGCAAGTTTAACTCGCTTCTTGGTATTCCGGCGTCAAAATTCACTATTGAGGAGGCGCGAAGATTTGCACGCAATCGCGGGTCTGTTAACTGGAATTGCTATGTGTACCAGGCGCATGTTGAGTTGTTTTGGCTGTTTTCAGTTGAGTACGCGACATTTAACTCTCAGGATAGCTTTACAGCAGAGCTTGATGATAGCGGGTGCAGACAAGGAGGTCTTGGCGCTGGTTTGACAGATGTAGATTCTACGCTGTGGAGCAAGTACGAGTACTTTGCATTTGTGAAATGTGGTGTTACGAATTCCGTCGGCAATCAGTCAGCCGCTGTTGATGCTCGTATGGATGCCCCTGTCGGCTACCCTGGTGGGGCTGTTGTGGTAAAAGTGCCATCGTACAGAGGTGTTGAAAATCCCTTTGGTCACATCGCCAAGCTTCTTGACGGCGTCAAACTTGTTGTTGGTTCATCGGGAGAGATTCGCTCGTATGTGTATGTCTCCCCATCTGATTATGGCAGTCGCGGCGTTGAATTGTGTAGACCAGCCGGTGTGTATGTTAAAGAGGGAGGATATTTAAGGGACATTTCGCTTGGAAATAGCGGAGACATTACACCTATTGGAGTTGGCGCTGGGTCGTCGACATTCTTTTGCGACAAAGTTTTGTCCACTAACGCGACGGGTGCGGAGTATGAAGCCTTTCTTGTTTTAGGGGGGTACTCGAACTCACGTGCGGACGCGGGAATGCTTTGCATTGAGTTGGTGTATGCTTGGAATCAAAAGCGTAATTATTCCGGCACGCGCCTTTGCTACCTACCATAACCAAAAAACAGATATAGATATGAGATTGACTGAATTAGCGCCAAACGCGTTTTATGACGCGGTGGCTGGAGAGCCAGCGCGCTTGCAGAGAGATAACGATGGGTCACACCTATTTCGCTATAACGTCCAGCCGCGAATGGTGGCAAGCGAGGATGGCGGAGAGGAGAAGCAAGACGGCTGGCAGTGTCGTGAGCTTCGTCTATTTGTTGAGCCAACGTGCGACAACATCAAGCATGCCATCATCAACAGCGTGTACAACGCAGATGCCCGCCTTGACCTGGTGAGCCGCTACAACGCCTATGTGTCAGCGATAAGCGATGATGATACCATCGCCGAGGAGTACAAGGGCTTCATGCAATTCATGGGTGATGTCGATGAGCTGCTTGATTGTGACGGGAAGAAGCATACCAAGAACAAGGGTGTGCCACGCTTCGTAACGGCACGACAATTCCGCTTAGCTCTTATCGCCGGTGGTGTGAAGCTCGCTGATGTCACAAAGGCAATCAACGCGCTTCCTGATGCCTACAAGGAGCAGGCTCTTGTGTCGTGGGAGTACGCGCCAACCTTTGAGCGCAACAATCCATTCATCGCACAGTTGGCAAGCAAGTTCGGCTTCACTGATGAGAGCCTTGACCAGCTGTTTATCCAAGCTGATAAGCTGTGAGGACGTTTGTCTTGGGCTTAGTCCTCTTCCTGGTGTCGGTGGCACTGCTTGTGCCACTGACACTTATAAACTTCGCCGTTGTGGCATCAAGGGGAAAGGCAAAGGGCTATTTCATGAGTACCGCCGTTAATCTTGACCGCTTCGGCAATTATGAGTTCCGCACGCTGTTCAACTCTACCCTTATACACCGCGAAAGCGCGCACCGCTTTGGGGCTTTTGAAGAGACAATAAGCAGTGTACTTGGTAAGAATCAGCGTGCGGGCACTCTTTCACTTTGTGGTAAAATGCTCGCTGGTCTACTTGATAAGATAGACGAGGGGCATTGCATCAAATCAATTATAGATACATAGTATGTGGGGATTAATAAAAGAGCTTCTGACCAACTTTGGGCGATACCTTCTTAGCCTGATGGGCATTGTGCTGGCTTTCCTTGAGCCAACAGCGCCTTTCGTCTTTATATGCACGCTGGCGGTCTTGTTTGACTGCTACACGGCGTGGGCGCTTTCGCGCCGTGTCAAGAAGAAGTACCCAGGTGCAAATGATGGTAAGTTTAAGTCCAACTATGCCGGCAGGGTGTTTGGAACACTTATCAAGGTGTACGCGCTGACCATCCTTGCCTACTTAGTGCAGATTCACGTCCTGGAAGGCTTGCCAATCAAGCTGCCCAACATTGTAGCCGCCGCAGTCTGCTTTTGGCAAGTGTGGTCGATGTTGGAAAATGAAAGCTCTTGCAATGATGCTAAATGGGCAAAGATTGCACAGCGCATCTTGGTAGACAAGACTGAAAGGCACTTTGAAATAGACCTTAGCGAACTAAAAGACAAGAAAGACAATGGCGAAAGTTGAGCTGTTAGCTCCCTACATCAGAAAGTGGGAAGGGGGATTTGTGAATGACCCCGCGGATAGTGGAGGTGCAACCAACATGGGTGTCACGATGGGCACGTTTGAAGTCTATTGCCAAAAAAAGGGCTACCCGCGCCCAACGGTGGAGCGCCTGAAAAAGCTGACCACCGCGGAGTGGACGGATATCCTGAAGACCATGTATTGGGACAGATGGCAAGCCGATAGAATTAAGTCGCAGAAGGTTGCCAATATCCTTGTAGATTGGGTGTGGGGGTCAGGTGTCCATGGCATCAAGATTCCGCAACGCATCCTTGGTGTGGCTGTGGATGGCATTGTCGGTGAGAAGACGTTGCAGGCGCTCAATGCACAAGACCCCGACAAGCTCTTTCAGGCGATATACGAAGCCCGCCGAAAGTTCCTGCTTGACATCACGGAAGCGAGCATCAAGCGCTATGAAGCGAAGATTGGGCGAAAAGCCACCGAAGCAGAGCTATTGCGCCACACGAACAAGCGCTTTCTTCGTGGGTGGAACAACCGCCTTGAAGATATAAAGGTCATATCACGATGAAGCGCGCGGTCATTATGCTTGCGGTCGCCCTGGTGGCGTCATGCTCGCTCAAAAAGAAGAGCGTTGATACATCTGTTGTCAAGGTGGATTCAACGGCTGTGACCACCTCCAGCAGAGCCAAGGTTGAACGCTTGGTTGATACGACCACCACGACAACGGGGCGTATCGTCGTCACGGAGGTGGAGTTTGCAACAGATAGCAATGCCGGCACGATTGGAAGTGTTGTCTTTGGTGCGAGTGGCATTGAGGTGGCGGGCATCACGGGTCGCCCCGTTCGCTCAATCAAACAGCAGGTGATTGAGAGCGTCCATGAGCGCAAGGGAGAGAGCCAAGAGAGTGAGGAGGGCGAGGAGAGCAAGCAATCAGCATCTGTGCGGAGCGAAGTGTCGCGCGTGTCCAAGGTGCTTGCGCCAGCCCCCGACCCTTACAGATGGCGCTACATCTTCTACTTGGCGTTGATTGGCTGTGGCGTTGTACTTTATGCTAAGCGTACGCCCTTCATAGGGTGGTTGCGTAGGATTCTTGCGGGTCTTATTAAGCGGTAGCGCCAAGGCGCAACCATAATGAAACAAGAAAGCCCCACACCATAAGGTGCGGGGCTTTTCTTTTGTCTTGGCTGGATTACAGCTTGATGTCCTCGGAGCTTACATTTAGCATTTGTGCGAGTGCCTCGCGGTTAAGCGTCTTGCCCTTTGCGTCTCCATACCCCTCGACGAATAGGACTATTGAGCCGTCGTTTACGTAGTAGTCGGCGGAGTACTCAATGAAAGTACCATCCTTGTAGTTTTCGCAGATATAGGCGGAGAGCTGACCGATTTCTGCATCCATACCGTATCTCTTTGAGCCGAGTTCAAGAAGCATAGCTTGGACAAGGTCAATGAGATATTCGTGAGCATCTTCCCAGCTCTTTACGCCCTCTACGTAGTGACCGCTGATGTCTTCAAGGTACTCGCCGTAGGACTTGCCGTTGTTGATTTCAAGGCGAGCGCTTGCGATGTTGTAGTTGCCACCCTCGCCGTCACACCAATTGATGTCATACGCGATGTCATGGTCTGCTGGCGTTACGCCGTTTACTGCATTGAAGTAGTAGGTCTTCTTCGTTTCCATTGTCTTGTAGTATTTAGTTGTTACTGATAGTTTGTTTCTTTTGCTTCGGGGCTTTGTTGTTCCCCTTTCACACTACAAAGGTAAGACATTATTTTTACCCCACCAAATTTTAGGGTAAAAATTTTTGTTGTGGCGTTTCTTTATTGTTTGTTGGATGCCCTTTGATGTGGTGTTTTGCGGTGTCGGCTATTGTTTTTACCTTTGCGCTATAATAAGGTAAATATATATAGCTATGAATGTGAAAGAGAGGCTTGACGCCATCAAGAGGCGCAAGGGCATTGAGAGTGATGCAGAGCTGGCGCGCTTGCTTGGAGTGTCAAAGCAGCGATTGTACGGGTGGAAGAGCCGCGACATAATCGACACCCCTACCATTATGGCGGTCTTCCCTGAACTTCGCCCTGAGTGGGTAGAGCGCGGGGAGGGGGACATGTGTGACCAGCATGCAGAGCTATTGCGAAGGGTGGAGCAGTTGCAGGAGCTTGTTGAGGAGAAGGACGACATCATAAGCAAGCAAGCCGACCACATCAAGCGCCTCACAAAGGCACTGATGGGAGGATGGTAGTAGATGAATGAAAAAGCCCCAAAATCGCATGAATTTTGGGGCTTTCGTGTACTTATTCGTGTACTCGCTTTGTAAGTCCTTGAAAATCAAGGTTTATTGCGGAGAGAGAGGTAGTGCGACCTTGATGCCGTGTACTTTCAAAGCCTTTCATTTGCGTGCCTTGGCTAAATTCACAATACCACGGAGTGTCACGAAGCACCAAGATGGTATGCTGTATTCGTGTACATTTCGTGTACGGCGTTGTAGGCGCTGAAAGTCGTGTACATCGCACATCATAGCTCGTCAAACTTTGTCATTGACCGCTCTTTTAGCTCGTCTACTATCTTGGCGTATGGCTTCATGGCGTTAAAGTTAGAGTGCCCCGTCCAACGCATGATGACCTCCACGGGGATGCCAAGCTGCAACGCCATGACGACGAACGTGCGCCGTGCGACGTGTGTAGTAAGCAAGTGCCATTTGGGGTAGACCTCTTCATAGCGCGTGTTACCCTTAAAGTAGACTATACGGGTAGGCTCGTCCAGCCCTACCACCTGACCAAGCGTTTTAAGGTGCAAGTTCATATGCACATTGGAGATTATGGGCAATGCCCTATCACCGGGGAAGACGCAACCGTTGTACTTATCAAGGATAGCTTGTGAGTGCCTATTTAGCTCTATCCTTAGCCCGTCAATGGTCTTCTTTGTAACAACGTGTACAACGCCCTTCTTGATGTCGGAGCGGCGGAGCTTGGCTACATCGGAGTATCGTAGCCCCGTGAAGCACTGAAAGAGGAAGACATCGCGCACGCGTTCAAGAGCCTCTTGCATTGGCTGAAATTGAAAGTCCTGCAACTGCTTTATCTCCTCTTGTGAGAGGTAGATGATTTCCTTTGAATCAACGGAAATCCCCTTTAGTTTGGGCTTGAAGGTGTTGTGCAGGTCGCCATGGTAGTAGCCTTTTTGAGCTGACCACCGAAGCAGCCACCGGAGAAAAGAGAGGTGGCGCGATATGGTTGTATTGCGCTGGTCTTTCTTGTAGTAGTAGGCAATGAGGTCTTGCAGCTTCCCTTCTGTGAGGGTCTCAAAGGACAATCCAGGGTCAAAGGATTTCAGATGGTGGCGGAGCGTCCTGAACTTTTGATATGTCGACGGCGTCCATTGATTCTTCTCCCCGACCTGTGCCATGAACAAATCAATGACACCCCAAAGGTCTATTTTGCCGTCATCGTCCATGAGTGACGCGCGACCCACCATGTCATTGAAGAGGTCTTTTACCTCTTGTGGTGTCGGCACGCGCTTCTCCAGTAATTCATAGCGGGCAAAGACTTCGTTTATCTGTGCCTTGTACTCTTCTATGGTGCGGTTTATTTCAGCCGCCTCCCTTGTACCTGCAATAGCGCGCTCTGTCTTGGCATCCCATTGGTCTAAGTCTATTTTGCGACCTATGGGAAAGTCAAACGGGCGTTCCCCTCGTAGCGTCACGCGCATCCTTATTGCAAGGTCTGTCGTGTCGGTTGCTTTGCGCTTATGCAGGTTGAATTTGATGCTTCGCTTTATGAACATAGCTACCTTATTTCTAATTCGCCACGACCAAGCAAGAGCCACGCGGGAGATACGCCAAAGTCACGGCACACATACAGAAGCGCGTCAATGTCTATGGACTTGTAGTGCATTTCCTCAATGGGCTTGGACAGGTCGCCTTTTATTCGGTAGTACTTCACGCGGTTAAGGCTATGTTCCTCGCAAAAGGCTTTCAGCCCTGATGTCTTCCCCAAAGTCTTTGCCAGGTCTACCGCCTCAAAGAAGCGGCGCTGTATCTCCATGACCTGTGGATTGATAGACTTCTTCATGACCTCTTTATCTTTTGCGTGTATGCTTCGTGCATTTCGTCAAGTAGAGCGCTATCTACTTCGGCGAACTCTTCGCCTTTGAGTGCCGATGCTTCAAGCGCGTCAAAGATGGCGCGTGGCATCACAGAGTAGTAGGTGGCAACGCCGTAGTAGTCGGCGACCTTGATTGCTGTTGTCTTCATCTTTCCTGATGTATATATATGTACGTGCGCGCATTATACCTGCTTCTCTATGATGATGAGAAGGCGGTCAATCTGCTCTTGTGACTTTGCCACAAGCTTTCTTTGCTCTGCAATCTCGTCAATGAGCTTGTCGACGATGCCATTGTCTGTGCATCCTTCGCACTCTCCATAGTTGTTGGTGGTGGTGTTGGTGGTCGTGTTTGTACCGTTGATGTTGCTCTGCTCGCCACCAATGTAGAGCTGGGGGTTTAGAGATATTTCGTGCAAAATTTCCTGTTTGCTCTGCGGAATTGTCCCGCCAGCCTCCCAATTTTGCACCGTCCTGGTCGTGACGCCAAGTATTTTGGCGAATCTCTCCTGGGAAAGTCCAAATTTCTCCCTGATTTCTCTTGTCTCCATTCCGTTCATTATGAGTACGTTAGTAATGCCTTGTAGTTTTATGACCATAGATTGCGCGAAGAATTTCGTTGTAACGTTTGCACTTCGCGAAATCTTTCGTACCTTTGCAGATGTAAAGCAACGCAAGACGAAAGGACAAGCGAAAGCAATACAAATGTAACGAGCGAATGTACAACATTTCGCCGAAAGATGAATACAGAAAGGAAGAGATATGAATGAGTTTGGATTTAAGGCGGGCTTCTCTCAGGTGAAGCGAAAGGATGCCAAGGAGGTGCGCGAGCGAATCATGCAGGCTCTTGGTCTGACGACACGCGCAAGCTGGTATGCCCGCCTCAACGGCAATGTAGAACCGAAGGTGTCAGAAGCCCGCGCCATTGAAGAGGTGTTTGGCGAGTTCGGCATAAAGAATGTTTGGGGCGCTTGATGGACACCGAAAAAAGAGTAATAGACATGACCGCTGGGGAGTTCGCGGAAGTCCTATACAGCGTGATGAAACGACTATCAGGAAACGAAGAAGAAAAAGTAACAAATAAAAGGCTTGTGTACGGCATCGCAGGTATTGCACAGCTCTTCAACTGCTCCATGACCACGGCAAACAGAATCAAAGCGAGCGGGAAGATTGACAAAGCCATATCACAGACTGGGCGAATGATAACCGTTGATGCTGACCTCGCCTTACAACTAATGAAAATATAGAACTATGGAAGCTAAAATCTACAAGCAGTCAGGACGCGTGGCGCGTGTTAGCCCATCAAATGGCACGGACTTTACTCTTCGTGAGCTTCAGAGCATTGTCGGTGGCTACATCGAATTGGTGCGCCTCGGCAACGGCAATGTGATGGTGATAAACGAGGAGGCAAAGGGCAAAATCGGCACAGAAATCAACGTGTCCGCAACGCGAATGGCAAGAGAACATCAGGCAATTTGGGCGCATGACTGCATAGTCGGCAACGCGCTTGTTTGCCCCTCGGAAATGGTACGGTAATCACAACAAACAACTAACAACTAACTACAAATGACTATGAACAAAGAACAGAAAGAGGTGCTAACAGCATGGTGCAACAACCTACTTGTCACCTATAGGTTAGATTACTTCCGTGGGCGTGCCGTTTGGGGTATTGTGAAAACCATAGAATACGGAAGTGACTGGAACTTTTCTGTGGCAATTCAGTACTGTCAAGAGGCTGAACAGCTCGGATTTAACGCAAGCATGAAGGACTATGCCGAACTACTCAAGGAGCTACGGCAGATAGCAAAGGAAGTGCCACTAAGCGACACAGCGCAGTACGCCATTACGCACGCATTCGGCGGGGATTGGAAGGAGGCTATTGACGCCATTGAAGAACTCAAGAGCGAACGCAACGCACTCTAACCAAAGCAACGAACAATGGAAAACGAAACAAACATCTACAACTGGGATAACATCGTGCCCCTTGCCTTACACACTCACAGCCGAGCTGTACGTAGAGGTTTCTGGAACGAACGACGACCTGGAAGATGCCACGAATACCACTACATGGTGCAGGTGTTCGCCAAGATTGGTAAAGCTCTGGAATCCGACCGGATTAATAAGTGGGCAACTCTTTCCAGCAAAAGAATCAAAAAGCTGGAGCAAATGGAGGGCGCGTCCTACGCTCAAATGTACGAGGGCGAGGTCAAGTACACCGTGGAGTATGAAATCACAAATGCTTGCATTCGCCTGCTTGACTACCTCGGTTCAATGACTAATGTAAGAGAAGTAATAGAAGCATTCGAATTACTCCCACCGCCATCTGGGTCAACGTTCCCAACGAATCTTTTTGACGTGATGAAATGGACTGGAAACCCGTTTCAAAAAGCAGAAACCGACAAGTCCAACACCACGCGCATCATTCGCATTTTGAGGACGATAGCCAAATGCTATGGATTCGACCTAATGAAGCACGTTGAGCTCCAGATGAAGTACAACGAAACCCGCCCTGCTTTGCACGGCAAGAAATACTAATATAACTAACCACGAGTGCGCCACGTTGGCGGGAGACCGCACGCGACACCTTCACGCGCCTGGGACGGCGTGGCGCACTCTATCACCACAACGAATATGACACGAGAGGAAATAGCAAATAGCCTCAAGCCGCTTGAGTGGCTACACGGGGAGGACTATTACGGCAATCCTATTATCTCAGCAGAACTTTTGACGAAGACTGCTTACATCAAGGAGCATGACGGGGGACATGTGACCCTGTTGTTTGGGCGCGACAACGGCAATAAGATTGATGTCATAAAGACGTATGGCGGAATCTCAATGTCGGTCGCAAAGGTTGTAGCCCGCGAGTGGCAGATAAGCGAAATGTGCAACTACTTCCAAATGAATGACTAACAACAACAAGCAATGAAACGCATAATTCTAAAGGAGCTAACTCTTGTAAATTGGAGAGGCTCAGATGCTACGCCCACGGAGTTTGACCCCGTATGCACCACGATAGCAGGCGCGAATGGGCTTGGCAAAAGCCGCCACTTTGATGCCTTTACGTGGTTGCTATTCGGTAAGGATAGCCAAGACCGCAAGGACTACAATATCAAGAGCATCAGGGAAGGAGACACAATGTGTCACTCTTCTATCTGTGGCGTGAGAGGTGTATTTGAGGTTGACGGCGAGACGGTAGAGCTGAGGCGCAACTTTAAGGAAGAGTGGGTTAAGCCACGAGGGGCAACGGAGGAGGTCTTCAAGGGTAACAAGACAGAGTGCTTTTGGAACGACACGCCCGTCAGTGTAACGGAGTACGCAAAGCGCGTCAAGGACATCATTGATGATACCTTATTCAAGATGCTCACAAATCCCGCCTACTTCCTTTCAATGCCCTGGAAAGACCAGCGTGAACAGCTCTTTGAAATGGCGGGAGCCGTTGAGGATAGCGAGGTAGCTACATGGAAGCCTGAATTTGCCGCTTTCCTTGACAAGCTGGCGGGCAAGCCAATGGCGGACTTTAAGAGAGAGCTTGCAGCGCGCAAGCGCCTTATAAAGTCACAGCTTGACGAGGTGCAGCCACGCATTGACCAAACGTACAAGCTGATGCCCGAAAAGCAGGACTTTGCCGCGCTTGAAGCTGAAATGAAGAGCGTTGATGATGCACTTGTACAGGTGGATGGCGTTTTGTCAAGCGTTGCCGAGCGCTCACGAAAGCAGTACGAAGAGGTGCAGGCTCGCCAGGCTAAGATAAACGACCTAAAGGCGAAGCGCCAGCAGGTCATATTTGACGCAAAGAGCAAGGCTAACGAGGATGCCTACAAGGCAAATGAGGAGCTTCGTGATTTACGGGAGGAAGAGCGAAAGGTGCAGCGTGAAATGCAGGGCTATCAGGCAGACATTGACGCAGCAACCAAGGAGATTGCCCGCCTTGAAGCACGCAAGAAAGAGCTAACGAAACAGGCGGATGAGCTTCGCGAAGAGTGGTACAAGGTCAATGCAAGCGCCTACAACGGGGAGACAACATGCTCTTGTTGTGGTCAGGAGCTTCCAGCGGAAATGCAAGCGTCTGCAAAGGCTCACTTTGACACACATAAAGCGGACGCCCTGGCAAAGATAACAGAGCGCGGGAAGAGCATCAAGGAAGAGATTGTGCGAATCGACGCATGCGTTGTGGAGGTGCATGAGGACATTCCCCATGCCAACGAGGGTATTGCTCGCCAATCTTCGGAGCTGGAGAAGCTGAAAGCGCGCCTTGCAGGTGCATCAGAAGTCAAGCCCGAAGAGGTTAAGCCCGAAGACATCAAGGAGTACAACGACCTCACGGAGCAAATCACCGCACTTGAAGCAACGCTTGATGACGGCATTGAGAGCGAAGACACAACCGTCTACCAAGAGGAGAAGAGAAAGCTGACCGCCAAGCGCGATGAAATCAAAGACAAGCTGACCGACCGCAAGCGAATTGAGGAGCTTGAAAAGAGCATCAAGGAGCTGGAGGAAGAGGGGAGAAGCCTTGCACACCAGCTCGCAGAAGCGGAGCGCGAGGAGTACACGATGCAGCAGTTTACGAAAGCGAAGATTGACGAGTGCGAGAAGCGCATCAACAACCTCTTCACGATGGTCACGTTCCAGCTCTTTGACTATACGATTGAGGATGCAAAAAAGGAGAATCCCATTGAGTGCTGCATCCCTCTAATCAATGGCGTTCCTGTGGGTACGACAAATACCGCCGCCAAGGTCAATGCAGGGCTTGACATCATCAACGCGCTGTGTAAATTCTACGGAGTTACCGCGCCAATCTTCATCGACAACCGCGAGAGTATCAACGAGATAATCCCAACAGAAAGCCAAATAATCAACCTAAAGGTAACAGATGACAAGAAGCTTGTCATCATGAAAGGAAAGTAACGTATAACGACTAATAACGACTACGAAAATGAAGTACACAACAACCATTCAGACCGCGCAGACGGTGCTGACATCTATTCAGAGCGCCATTAGCAACGCCATCCAGGCAGTTGCATGGTGGCTCAAGGAGCGAAGAGAAGCAAAGGCAAAGGCAGAGACGGCAAGCATGGTGCGTGAATCATCAGAGCGCATCCAGCTGCAAGAGTTCATGGGCAAGGTTCATATCTCCATTGACGGCATCCCCCTTATGCCCGTGGATTCACTCCGAAAGGATGCTATCCCCGCCCTTGAAGAGGTACGTATGACCTATCGCAACTACGCAAATCAACTCAACTAAACAGATATAGCCATGAATGAATTAGTGAAAGCCCCCCCCACAATGGGAGCAATCAACGTGCCACAGGTGGTCAATTTCTTTGACCCCGCGCAGTTTGAGGTGTTGCAGCGCATCTGCAAAATGTACGCTTATGCAGACCTTGTACCTGACGCATACAAAGCGAGCGAAAAGAACCCCATGGAGAAGGCTGTTGCCAACTGCATGATAGCTATTGAGGTGGCAAATCGCATCGGCACCACCCCCCTGATGGTCATGCAGAACATGGTGCCAATTTATGGTAAGCCGTCTTGGTCGGCGACCTTCCTAATCGGCACGGTTAATGGGTGCGGACGCTTTGCACCGCTAAAGTATCGCTTCACGGAGAAAGGCATGCTTGGCATGGTGGAGTACACCGACTACGAGTACCAAGGAGGGCGCAAGACGGCTGTAAAGAAGCAGTTTGACGGAAAGAAGATAATGGACATCGAGTGCGTTGCCTACACTACCGCCAACGGGTCAGACCAGGTGCTTGAAAGCGCGCCGGTGTCAATTCGCCTCGCAATCCAAGAGGGGTGGTATACCAAGGCTGGCAGTAAGTGGCAGACCATGGCAAAGCAGATGTTGATGTACCGCGCTGCATCCTGGTGGACGCGTACATACGCACCGGAGCTTTCCCTTGGCATGAAGACCATTGATGAGCAGCGGGACATCTACACGGAGTTTGAAGAGGTCAAGGATGTCAAGGAGCAGGTTGCAGCTGAAAAGGAAGCCAACGCCAATCAGACGACCATCCAAATAGGCCTTGGAGACGAAGCCCCTGCAACCGTTGATGCACAGACGGGCGAAATCATCTTGGAAGAGGCAGCAGACACCACAACAGACACCACAACAGGTAATCTACCAGGCTTCTAATCATGGCACAAGTAATCGACAACGCAAAGGGCTTCAAGGTCATTGAAATGAGCTTGCCCGAATCGGTCAAGGCGTTTGGAGGCATTGGGGTCTGTGATTCGTGCAATCGCGCAGCCTACACGGCTTACTTCATCGCGGTGCTGAACGAGGCGTTTTGCCCCTACTGCTACGAGGAGTGGCAAAAGTACGCAACGCGCTACGAAGAGGATGCCGAGATTGAGCAGCACAACTTTGAGGTTGCGAAAAACATGCTACGCATAAGATGAAGTTAACGATACTCGGGAGCAGCTCGGCGGGCAACTGCTATCTGCTTGACAACGGAAAGGAGAGCTTGCTTGTAGAATGTGGATTGAGCTACAAGAGCATCACGAAAGTTCGCGACTTTGACGCTCGCCGTGTGAAAGGGTGCATAATCTCACACGAGCATGGCGACCACGTCAAGGGTAGTGTAAAGGTGCTTGAAGCTTGCATACCTTGCTACATGTCAGCAGGCACAGCAAAAGCCCTGGGGCTGGAGGGTAACCACCTTGTGACGACCGTTCAGCCGATGAAGCCCTACCGTCTTGGTGGCTTTACAATACAGGGCTTTGATGTACAGCATGACGCCGCCGAGCCTCTCGGGTATCTAATTCACCACAAGGAGATAGGCACAACGCTCTTCGCAACTGATACGTACTACCTCAAATATAAGTTTGCAGGGCTGTCAAACATCCTGATTGAGTGCAACTACCGGCATGACATCTTGGAGGACAATGTTGCGGCGGGTGTGGTTTCCAAAGCTCAATACAACCGCACTATCAAGAGCCACATGAGCCTTGAAACGTGCAAGGAAGTCTTGCTTGCAAATGACCTGTCAGCGGTAAACAACATCGTGCTTATACACCTGTCGCCGACGAACAGCCACGCAAGCGACTTTCAGCAGAGTATTAAGGAGCTGACCGGAAAGAATGTGGTCATCGCAGAAGCAGGATTGACCATTGATTTTGACAAGTCACCCTTTTAACATTCAGTGTATCACTATAAAAGACAACTATCATGAATTGGTATCAAGTAAAAGCGCGCCTGGAGCGCGTAGCAGACAACGGAGCAATCAAGGCAGATTCAGAAGTATTCCTTGTGAAGGCTAATTCGTTCGCCACCGCAGAGCGCGTCACAATGGAAGAGGTCGTGCAATACGCCACGGGTGGCGTTGATGTCGTCGCCATGGCGCGAAAGAACTACAAGGAGGTGTTTGTTTCCAACGAGGCAAATGCAGACAAGTGGTTTAAGTGCAAGCTTAGCTTCCTGACCATCGACGAGAAGAGCGGAAAGGAGAAGAAGACCGCACACCTCTTCCTGGTCAAGGCGGTGTCCGCGCTGACGGCGCACCAGGCGGTGGATGCCTTTATGTCCACATCGCTATCTGACTATGTCATTGAGCAGGTGGAGGAGACCAAGATTATTGACGTAATAGAGTGCGCGTAACAGCACCAAAGGCGATGAAAGATACATACTACTTCCAGCACGACTACAACGCACGCAATGACCCGAAGCTGCAAGAGGTGCTTTTGGAACATGGAGTTGCAGGTGTCGGTGTCTTTTGGTGTGTCATAGAGCAACTCTACGAGCAGGGCGGAAAGCTCCCACACAAGGCATGCAAAAGCATTGCATTTGCATTGCACGTGGACTGCAAGCTGGTTGAGAGCGTGGTCAAGGATTTTGACCTCTTCAAGCTGGATGCCCGCCACTTTTGGTCAAAGTCTGTGATTGCCCGCCTTGATAGACGCAAAGAGATTTCCGACCGAAGGAAGACCGCCGCCGCATCAAGGTGGAAGCCACGCCAGCAAGAGGTGCAAGTGCAAAGCAAAGATGATGCAATTGCATTGCAAGAGCTATCCAAAGGAAAGGAAAGGAAAGGAAAGGAAACAAAAGGAAATGATATAGAAGAAGAGGAGGGTGCAAAGACCGCTAAGCGGTTTTGCCCACCCACCTTGGAAGAGGTGAAAGCGTATTGCAAAGAAAAGGAGTACACCATTGATGCCGAGCGATTCATTGACTTCTATACATCCAAGGGGTGGTTTGTAGGAAAGAGCAAAATGAAGGATTGGCAAGCAGCCGTCAGGAATTGGCACAAGGGTAGCAAAACAGATGGAGGTGCGCGCACCACGAGCAACAACAACATAAATGACGAATGGCAATGAGCAACGGCACTCAGACGAGCATAGCAAGTGTGCTTAACTACATCAAGGAGCGTGGCGGCTTCGGTGGCTTTTGCAGGTACAGATACAACTACGACCTTGACCATGCCTTGCAGGTCGTGGAGGCTATCGGCAAGTCTCGCAATCCAAAGTTCGTCATCGACGATGAGAATAGGTTTGCTTACACCAACTTCGTCAAGTGGTGTCACGGGGACGAGACGATGAGGGCGCTGAATCCCTTGACGGGGCAGGAGCAAGCGGGAGACCTCAACCGGGGCATTTACATCGCTGGAAATACAGGGTCGGGCAAGTCCTGGTGCTTGGAAGTAATGCTTGCATACTCGCAGGCTATGGGCTTTGCCATTAGCTTTGACGATGGCGCAAAGGAGGTGGACAGACCGCTGTATTGGGCTATCACAAGAGCCGACGAGGTGTGTCAGGCGTATGTTTCGGGTGGAGAGATACAAAAGTACAAGCAGCGCGCAATGATAGGCGTCCAAGACCTCGGACAAGAGCCAAAAGAGGTGCTATACATGGGCAACCGCCTGAACGTTTTGCAACAGCTGTTAGAGTACCGCGGCGACCGCACCGACCAACTCACGCTAATCACATCCAATCTAAGGATTTCAAGTGATACGCTTAAACGCAACTACGGCGACAGAGTGCAATCGCGGCTTGTTGAAATGTGCAACTACTTTGAGATTAAGGGGCGAGACCGCCGTAAGGGCATCTAAAACGAAGAGCAATGAAAGTGTACATCAGTGGTCAGATTAGCGGGCTTGAGTATGAAGATGCCCGCGCGCGCTTTGACAAAGCAGAGGACTTCCTTAAAGGTCTCGGAGTTGATACGGTCAATCCAATGGACAACGGTCTTCCCGAAGAATCAACATGGATTCAGCACTTGTGCAAAGACTTGGAGCTTCTACATGATTGTAGCCACATCTATATGATTGACGGCTGGCAGTTAAGTCGTGGTGCGTGCATTGAATATGACTTTGCCGTTCGCACCGGTAAGAGCGTGCTGTTTGAATCAAGCATCATCAGATGTCAAGATATCGTGCTTCGCGTTACATCGGCTATCCACGAAGTCACGGGGCTAAAGCTTAGCGATTACAGAGCCAGCGGTAGAAAGATGGACGGCTTCTTTGCTCGCATGATGTTCGCGCACCATTGCCGTCTTGAGGGTATGACATTTTGGGACATCGGGAGATTCATCAACAGGGAGCGCACCTCGGTGATACGCACCCTAAATGACTATGATAAAGAGTTCAAATACAACGCTTTCTTCCGCAGTATGGCGAAGAGGGTAGACGAGATATTAAGCCGGTAGTGCGAATGAAGAAATAACTACTACTTTTGAGGTAAATGTATCACTATAAAACAAAACGAGCATGAACAAGACTAAGATGCTGGAATGGATAGGCACGCGCCATGTTGGCGTATCGTCAAGAACTATGTGGGTCGCCTTGATGGGCGTTGCACGCGGCGTGAATGATTTTAACGGTGGCTTTGACGTGCCGTATGATTGGGACGACTTTTCGCGATGCTATGACCTTGTCACGTATGGGGAGGTCACGAAAGAGGAGCTTCAAAAGGTCGTTGAGGCATTCCCGTTTTACAAGCCAATCATTGACCGCTGGGATGAGCTTGTTGAAGCCTATCTAAGTCCAGGTGGCAAGGGAGTGTACCGAATCCTTGACAGCGTGTATGATGAGGTTATGAGGCTTAGGGGCTACACCAATCTTGGTGGCGGGCTTTACAGCAAACAGCTATAACAACCAACAGAGAAAGAGCATGAACATACATGAATTGTTAGACATCCTAATTGTCGCCACCGGCACTTTTGTAGTGCTTCTCATGGCTGCAATCTCTGAGCTTATCAGAGAGCGCAAAGAGGCAAAGAGAACAGCGAGAAATCATCGCGAAGAAGTCGCAAGGCTTGAAGCAAGAGTTGGCAAGCTTCACGAAGGGTGGAAGAAGCAGAACAACGACAATGCGAGACTTCGCAGACAGCTGCACGAGCAGAGAATGAAGAATCTACACAAGTAAAAGAGCTATGACAAAGAGAGAACAGATTGACGCCATTGTCGGTCATCTTGAATTGGTGATTGACGATGTTAAGGAGCTTATCAAAATCACAGAGGACGCTGGTAGCTGGCTTAATGGACGAGGCGCGCAGGTCAATGATGATGTAAACTACAAGCTTCGCGAGCTGAAAGACGTGCTTGTAGATTTATCAATAGACATCGATGGGATGGACTGATGGCTACAGAATGTGCAAAAAAAATAAAGGTGCTATCACTCTTTGACGGAATGAGCTGCGGGCAGATAGCCTTGCGAGAGCTGGGCGTGCCTATTGAGCGCTACTACGCCAGCGAGATAGACAAGCACGCTATCAAGCAGACGCAGCTCAATTTCCCCGATACGATACAGCTCGGAGACGTGGAGAAGTGGCGAGAGTGGGACATTGAGTGGTCGGAGATAGACCTCCTCCTCGCTGGCTCGCCCTGCCAAGGATTCAGCTTAGCTGGTAAAATGCTCGGTCACGACGACCCACGAAGCAGGCTGTATTGGGTGTTCCTCGACATCCTGCACCACGTGCAAAAGCTCAACCCTAACGCAAAGTACCTCCTTGAGAATGTGCGGATGCGTCCATCAGACGAGCTGGGGATAAACGAAAGCCTCGGCATTAGACCCGTTGTTATTAACTCCGCCCTTGTGTCTGCACAGAATAGAGTGCGCCTATATTGGAGCAACATACAGACGAAGAGCGAGGGGCTATGGGGCGAGCTGCTCACAGATATACCCCAGCCAGCCGACAGAGGCATCTACATCGGAGATATCCTTGACGATGAAGTAGACGAGAAATACTATATGCGCAATCTCTCTCTCAACGAGGATGCCCTTGAAAGCATAGCTCTTACGCAGGGCGGGAAGGCGTCAGACGTAGTCAAGCTCGACAAGAAGCTAAAGCCAAAGGCTAATCAAGAAAAGGCTTCTTGCCTAACTGCTGGAGGACATAGCGGAGGCAACCACTCCGACATGGATATCTTGTATATGGGCATCTACCAGCGTGGGCGTGGCTATATACCCCCAAGTATAAAATTTGTCAAGTCACCAACCTTAACCTCAAACAGCTGGCAGGCAAATAATCCGCTAATTATCCCTGGCACTTGGCGAACGCACAAGGATGGTCAGGGCTTCCGCCCGACAGCTGGAGGCAAAGCCCCGTGCATCCCCGCAAGAGCGAGGAACGACGGCAGCGGACAGCCCGTAGCTAAAATAGGCTATATGCTCCGCCGCCTCACCCCTACCGAGTGCGCACGCTTGCAAACAATCCCCGACTGGTATAAGTGGGGGTGCTCCGACACCCAAGCCTACAAGATGCTCGGCAACGGGTGGACGGTTGAGGTGGTCAAACACATCTTATCGCACATCATCAAATAGCAACTACTATGACACTCAACGACATCAAAGACTACATACAGAGCAACGTCACGTTGCACTTCGTGAAGTATGACCACACAGATGGGTGGTTTACACAGACAGAGATAGGCTACTATGAGATAGAGCTTTCGGGAGGTGCTTACTCTATCATGACACCCGATGAAGACGACTTCACCGGCATGTACAGCGACCTTGAAAGCGCAAAGGACGCCTGCATAGAGTATCACAGAAACGCCCTTATCAAGGCGATAGAAGACGGAAGTAAGAAATGACACGAGAAGAAGTAAAAGCTCAGCTGGCTAAATGCCCGCTGGAGTGGAGAGAAATCATGCATAGAAACAGCGGTCATCGGTCTCTCAAGGCTGAGATAAAGCGAGGCGACCTGAGCGCCGAGTACCGCATCCTCTATAAGTATGAGCGCTTCGAGCTTAAACGGGTGAGCCTCATGCTTGTGGCGATGGCTGACCACTGGGAGTGCGGCGAGTGCGTTCTCCGCAAGGTAGACAACTTCCCGACACTGGAGGAGGTAAAGGCTAAAGCTGAAGCCCACCGCGTCGACCTAATCTGCTTAATGCTCGGCATTAAAGAATGACAACCATGAATAAAGAACAAAAAGAAGCACTGCAAGCATGGTGCATGCAGACAATCGTAGACCATCGCATAGACTACATACGTGGTAGCATCCTTGTGTGTGTCGTGGACTACATCTGTGCCGGTGGCTCTCACCGCATACGACGGGCGAAGAATATGTGCAATGGTGCTATCAAGTTCAAGATAAGCGCCGAGATAGACGAATGCACTACGCTCTCAATGGCGCTTTCATCCATAGCAGGCAGAGTGCAACTGACGGAAGCCGAGAATGACGCCCTTCTGTGCATCCTGGGGTGCATGTGGAACGGTGCTATCAAAAAGATAGACAAGCTTCATCAGGAGCGTAACAACGGCTAACAATGGAGGGATTTGTATTAGACCAGCTCCAAAGGGAGGAGCAGATACAAAGCATCTGCATTTGGGCTATTATCATCGGTATTGCCTTTTTGGTGTTCGGAGTAATACACCTGTGCAGTAAAAGGTAAAGCAAAAGCCCATTTGCTTAACGCATCAAGAGAATAGGTTAAAGAAAACGCAAATACTTACACGTATGACAAGAAACGAACTATCATTTAGAGCGCACCAAAACGCCGTAAATAAGGGATTTTGGGCGGTCAGAAGAAGCACGGAGCATTACATCATGCTTGTGCAAACGGAGATTTGTGAGCTGGTGCAAGCTGACAGAAAGGGCAAGACCCTCAGCAAGGCAAACGAACTCTCTACAAGGACATCATCAATCCTAAAACGCCCACCAAGGGAGCAACCGACAAGTGGGAGGAGACGTTTGAAATGTTCCTTGAAGGCACGGTGCCCGTGGAGCTTGCGGACGTTGTCATTCGCCTTGCCGACCTCGCAGGCTCGCTGGGCATAGACTTCAACAAGCTCAATCCCTGCAACTACATTCGTGACTTCGCGAAATTTGAGGTGACGGAGAACGCGCTTGGTCTTGTCAAGGGGCTTGTGCGAAACGACATCTGCATTGAGCGCCGCATCCTCTTCGCAATGGACTACTGCTTTGGCTGGGCAGCGGCTATGGGGATAGACCTATGGTTTTATATCGGGGAGAAGATGAAGTACAACGAATCACGTCCAGCCCTCCACAACAGACGATACTAACCATGGCAAAGGAAAGAGTGCCGGCAACCGCGCGTGAAGAGGTGTTGAGCGCCTTTATCAATGATGGCTTACCCATCATGACGGCGGTCAAAGCGGTTGCCGGCGATTATCCTGCATTCACGACAGAGCAGATATACAAAGCCGTCGCACACATGAAGGAATACAAAGCCCACCTTGCAAAGCTCGGAGGTCGCAATGTCATCCCCAATGATGCCGTCGACAGGGTCTTTGAAATCATACAACGTGATGGTGTCGGGATGGTAGCGGCAATACGCACGTACATCGCGGAGAGCGGTTGCCCCATGAAAGAAGAATCGATACGAAGCAAGATAAAGCGTGGTGGGGCGGTTGGAGAAGCAGCGCGGAACGCTGCTAAGATTAACGCCGCCAAAATCAATGCCGAATCATTGCGCGCAAAGGTGAAGCGTGATGCCCGCTATGAGTTAATCAAGGACGGGGGAAGACAACCAAAGGTCAACGGCTTCAACGGCTACGATTGCCGCGAGTTTTGGGATATGTCGGAATGGATTAGGCGCGGGCTTATCAAAGCAGACGAAACGAAGAAATCAAAGAGCACATGTATTTAGAACAGACATCACAGATTCTTGGTGACGCCACTTGCTGGCTACAAGCTGTTGACATTCCTGATGGGATGACCCTTGAAGGTGCGGTTGATTGGATTGTCGGGATGAAGCGCAATGAATCGGGCATCATCAGGGCGACAAGAGCGCACAAGACTTATGACATCGCGAACTATTCAGACGGAGAAATCACAGAGGTTGATGATGCCCTTATGGAGGAGTTCGGACACCTGGAAGTAAGCCGTATCAGAGCTAATGGCGGGTGGGGTCAAATGAACTATTATGTAGACTTTAAACGATAGAGAGAAATGTTAAAAGCAGAGTTAATCGGCAATCTCGGGAATGATGCCGAAATCAAGGAGTTTGGCGGTAAGAAGTATGTGGCGCTTAGTGTTGCCACCACGGAGTACGCCAAGGATGACCAAGGCAACCGCGCCGATGTCACTACGTGGGTCAATGTCCTGTGGTATGGTGACGGCGGAGGGCTGTTTGCCTACCTAAAAAGGGGGGCTAAGGTCTTTGTGCGTGGTAATCTTCGGGCAAAGATGTACGCCGACAGGCAGGGAGTGCAGCAGGTCTCAATCAATGTGAGTGCATCGGAGGTGCAGTTGTGTGGGAACAAGGCAGACGCAAGCCCGCAGCAGCCAGCACCAGCGCCACCACAGCCCACGCCCGCCCCTGTTCCACAAGTCGGTGACGGCTTACCCTTTTAATAATGAAGAAGTATGATGTAATCATAGCGATAGACCCGGATGTTGAACATTCGGGCATCGCTATTTTACACCCATCCACCAGGGAACTTGACGCAACAAGATTGGCTTTCCCACTCGCCGTTGACTACATACGCCAGCAGAAAGAGCGTTGCGAAGCATCGGGGATGTCGCTTATTGTTGTCGTGGAAGCCGCTTGGATGATAAAAGGAAATTGGCATATCGCCAAGACAGAGAGAAGAGCAAGGTCAGCATCCAAGGGGTATGATGTTGGGCGCAATCATGAGACAGGGTGCAAGCTGATTGAGATGTGCAACCACATGGGCGTGGAGACTTTTGCACATGTTCCTCTTCGCAAATGCTGGAAAGGTACTGATGGCAAGATAACGCGCCAGGAGCTTGCATACTTCACGAACTTCAACAAGAGAAGCAACCAAGATGAGCGTGACGCCGCTCTTCTCGCCTGGAACTTTGCAGGGCTTCCAATTCGTGTGAGTGTTGGGTGCGTAAATAAAGGGTAACTTTCTATGTGAAAGCGTGTTTTATAGTGATATAAAGAGTACCTTTGTATGATGCAAGATACAAGTACCTTTTGAGCTATGAAGCCAATAGATTTCAAGCAGTCCACCAAGGTACTGCAAAGGTCGGCTGACATGACCAATGACGAGTGTTCCTCACTTCACGTATGGAGTGACGGGATGCAGTGCGTATCTTGCTGGAAGCCATCTTTGAGTGAGCGGATTTCGCTTGTGTTTGGGGGTCAGGTGTGGTTGGGTGTTGCCTCAGGTAGCACCCAACCCCCTGTTTTCCTATCAGGCAAAAATGTATTCAAGGGGGCTTCTGCTTTCTCCCGTGTGAGGTCTTTTGCCTTCTACATGGTAGAGCGCACCAGGGGTGTTGTGCGAATGCTTGCACATGTCGATAGACACCCATACGACGAGTATAGATTTTCAGGAAAGATGGTCTATTCCCTGGTGGCTACTATCATCGGTTGCGTACTCGGCTCTCTTGCCTATTCCTTGGTTGCAAAGCTGTGGCGTATCATCATTCAGTAGACCGCTATGGCACGAATTGTAGAGACAAGCATTGAGCAGCTAATCCCCGACAACCATAACTTCAACAAGGGAACTCAGTATGGGGAGCACCTTATGGATGAGAGCCTACGAAAGTTCGGTCTTGGTCGCTCTATCCTGCTGGATAAAAACAACCGCATCATAGCCGGCAACAAGACCACCGAAAAGGCGGGGGAGCTGGGATTTGAGAAGGTCGTCATCGTGGAGACTGACGGGCATACGCTTGTTGCCGTCAAGCGCAATGATGTAGACCTTGACAGCCAAGTTGGGCGTGAACTCGCTCTTGCGGACAACGCCACAAGCAAAGCTAACCTTGCATGGGACGAAGAGCAAATCAAGCTGTGCGCAGAGGGCTTTGACTTTGACCCTGAAGATTGGGGCGTCAACTTGTCCGAGATAGAAGAGGAGGAAGAAGAAGCCCCAAAGGACGATGAAGAAGCCCGCTTGATTGTATCAAGCAAAGACCTCACGAAGCTCTCAATGCTACTCAATGAGCTGGAGGGGAGGGGCTTTAAGTGTGAGATAAAGGAGTAGCCGTATTTGGGACTATTAGGACGAAAGCGCCTATAAAAGAGGGTAGCTATGGCAAAGTATGGTAAAAAGGTCATTGAGCAGATTGTCGGGCTAATAAAGTCCGACACATACACCATTGTTGAGATTTGTAGCCAGGTCGGTATCTCGCTCTCAACCTTCCACCGATGGAAAGACGAGTACGAGGAGTTTAGACAAGCCGTTGAAGAGGCGCATGAAGCCCGAATGCAGTACTTCGTACAAGAGGCGAAGAAGTCGCTCTTGAAGAAGATACAGGGCTACGATGTGACGGAGACAAAGGTCGTGACCGTGCCAACCAAGGGTGACGAGAAGAAGCCCACCATCAAGGAGCAGACCACAACCAAGAAGCATATCCAGCCCGACACCGCTGCAATCATCTTCACGCTTGCCAATGGCGACCCCACGAGATGGAGAAATAGACAGACGATGGAGGTTGTCGGCAAGGATGGTAAGGAGCTGTTCAAGGGCATGTCAGATGACGAGCTTGACAAGGAGATTGAGAAGCTGGAAAGCAATTTAAAGAAGTAGAGCGATGAAGGTAGTACGAAGCAATATCATTCCTTTCAAGGGCTTTGAGGCACTCAACCTGTTTGGCGTGCTGTTCGTGAGGAAAGACCGCGTGTTTGAAAGTGAAGCAGCGTGGCAGGTGATGGTTAGACACGAGACCATCCACACCAAGCAGATGCAGGAGCTGGGGTATCTACCATTTTACCTGCTCTACGCTTTGGAGTGGCTGGTGCGCTGGATAGCCTGTGGCGATGCTACCAGGGCTTACTTTAACATCAGCTTTGAGCGGGAGGCATACGCCAATCAGTACACACCAGGCTACACAGAGTGGCGGCGACACTACACGTTTTTGCGATACTTGGTAAAGAGAGGCTGAAATGAGCCGAGACGAGAGGGTGAAATACATGCTTGCATTGAAGGAGAGGTTGGTGCGTGAATCACGCACTGACCTTTTGCGCTTTACTCTCTCTACGATGCTTACCTTTGACCCCGCTGACTTCCATAGACGGTATTATGGGGTGCTTACGAGGTTTGCCCATAAGGAGATTAAGAAGCTTATGGTGTTCATGCCCCCTCAGCATGGGAAGAGCGAGGGGAGTACCCGCCGTTTGCCCTCTTTCATCCTTGGTGAGCGTCCTGACACGCGTATTGCCATTGTCAGCTACAACGCACCCAAGGCGCGCAAGTTCAACAGAGAGATACAGCGTATCATCGACACCCCCGAATATCAAGAGATATTCCCCGAAACGCGACTAAATTCAAGCAACGTGACCACCGTTGCCGGCTCTTGGCTTCGCAACGCGGATGAGTGTGAGATTGTCGGGCATTTGGGGGGCTTCAAGACCGTTGGTGTGGGTGGGGCGCTCACGGGTGAGCCTGTGGATGTGCTTATCATGGACGACATCTACAAGGATGCCAAAACAGCGTGGTCATCTACGGTGCGTGAGGGCGTTTCTGATTGGTACGACACCGTTGCAGAAACACGTCTGCACAACAATTCACAGCAGCTTATAGTGTTCACCCGCTGGCATGAAGATGACCTTGCAGGCACGTTGCTACGACAGCAGGGGGAGTACCACCCAACGGACAATCCCAACGGCTGGGTAGTGGTCATCTACCAAGCTATCAAGCAGGGTGCGCCAACGGACTACGACCCCCGACAAGAGGGAGAGGCGTTGTGGGAGGAGCGTCACAACATTGAGAAGCTGGAAGCCATCAGAAAGCGCAACCCCCATGTGTTTGACAGCCTATATCAGCAAGACCCCAAGCCAAGCGAGGGTCTTATGTATGATTCTGGATTTACAGAGTACAACATACGACCAGCCACGAAGTACTGCATACGAAAGGCGTATGTGGACACCGCCGACACAGGCGCGGACTACCTTTGCGCCATCATCTACGATGAGACAGAGATTGGCAACTACCTTGTTGATGTGCTGTACACGCAGAAGCCGATGGAGTACACAGAGCCAACTCTTGCAAGCATGCTGACGAAGCACCTTGTGCAGGAGTGTGTGGTGGAAAGCAACAACGGCGGTCGTGGCTTTCAGCGTTCGGTGGAGCGTCAGTGTAGGTTGCTGGGCAATGCCAAGACCAAGTTCAAGTGGTTTCATCAAAAGGACAACAAGGAGGTGCGCATCAACGTCAATTCAGCAGCGGTTCAGAACCTCACATTTATGCCCCTGGGGTGGACAAAGCTCTTCCCCGAATTCGCGTCAGCCATCAATGGCTACATGAAGGTGGGTAAGAACCCCCACGATGACGCACCCGATGCCCTTACAGGAACTATTGAGAAGCGAAAAGCCAAGGCGACGACAGACAACGTGGCGGGCTTATTCGGTAGATAGATATGTCACTATAAAAAAAGAGCATGATATGCCATTAGAGGAGTTATTTGCTGGTAAGACGACTAACGAGATTATCAGCGAGCTAAAAAGCAAGCGTACCACGGCGCAGCCTGACGCAGAGCAGGCACGCAAAGCCATTGACCCGAAGCTGCATGACATCAACAACCAATTCTTGCGCCCTGACAAGATGGTGCGAGTGGACAATCCAGGCGATGGTGCAGACAAGGTAATTGACGCAGGTGCAGATGGAGGTTATACACGCATTGAGAAGGTTGCACGCGTGGCTGTTGCGTTGCAGAAGCTAATCATCAACCGCGCCGTATCGTTCACCTTCGGTAATCCCGTTGCCTACAACGCCACGCCCGAAGGCGAGGGGCAGGAAGCTGTGCTTAAAGCGGTCACACGCATTCTCTACGACAACAAGACAACTTCACTCAACCGAAAGGTTGCGCGCAGCGTCTACGGCTTCAAAGAGGTCGCGGAGCTTTGGTATGCCCAAGAGAAGCCCAAGGCGCATCAGTCCTACGGCTTCCCTACGAAGTTCAAGCTACGATGTGCGCTGTTTTCACCGATGTTCGGGGACACGCTGTACCCATACTTTGACACCACGGGTGACCTTATCGCCTTCTCGCGCGCTTACACCCACGTTGCGTCAGACAAGCAGCGCTTTGACTACTTTGAGACATACACCGAAGATGAGCATTGGTTGTGGGTCAATGGGTCGGGTGGCTATGAGGTGGTAGAGGGCTACCCCAAGCGCGTTGCCATTGGCAAGCTACCCATTGTGTACGGGTATCAAGACCACTTCGAGACCCAGGATGTGGACAGCTTGATTGACCGCCTGGAGAAGCTGCTATCAAACTTCGCAGACACCAACGACTACCACGCCAGCCCTAAGATTTTTGTCACCGGTCAGATTAACGGCTGGAGCAAAAAGGGCGAAGCTGGAGCGGTCATTGAGGGCGAGGAGGGTGCTACCATGAACTACGTATCTTGGCAGAACGCCCCTGAAAGCGTCAAGCTGGAGATTGAAACACTCTTGCGCCTGATTTACACCATCTCGCAGACCCCTGATGTCAGCTTTGAGAACGTCAAGGGCATTGGCGCAATCAGTGGCACGGCGTTGAAGTTGCTCTTTATGGATGCCCACCTAAAGGTGCAGGACAAGAAGGAGGTCTTTGATGAGTATCTGCAACGCCGTGTGAACGTCATCAAGGCTTTTGTGGGTCAATTCAACACGACCTTGGAGAACGATGCAGATGCCCTTGAAATAGAGCCTGAAATCACGCCATACACGCTGACCAATGAGATTGACGAAATCAATATGTGGCTCTCAGCTAACGGCAACAAGCCTCTTGTGTCGCAAAAGGCAAGTGTGATGGGTGCAAATCTGACGCAAGACCCCGAAAAGGACTTTGAGCAGATACAAGAGGAGGCGAATGCAGACAATTCGTTTGTCATCGGCGAGCCTGTAATCGACGCATAATGGCAAAGAGGGTAGCAAGGTTGTACGAAGCACCGCAGTACAGGTGCAGAGATTGCCAACATTCGTATGATTGGCAAGAGAAGAATTGGCAAGGGGAGCTTTTCATGTGCCGTTGCAAGTATCATCATGAGGGGCGGTTTATCAAGTTCCTCAAAGACCCCCAATGTGAGCATTTCACGCTAAGGAACAATGGCTAAAAGACAGAAGACAAAGGCGTTTTCGTTCCAGGGATTTGACGCAGCGCACTACAAGACGACAACGGCATACACACGAGCCGTGAACGCCCTGTTTGACAAGGCAACGAGTGACATTGCAGAGGTCGCCCACAAGGAGACCTACAACCCTGACAAGCCGTTTGACTTTGACGACTACCCGAAAGCCAAGGCGCAACTGCAAAAGGTCGTCAAGGGGCTTGCAAGTCAGATGCAGGCGGTCATTGAAACAGGGTCACGCCGGCAGTGGCTCTTCGCTTGCCACAAGAACGATGAGTTTATAGCTTCCATCATTGACACGACGAAGCTAACCAAGGGGCGCTTGCAGAAGATGCAAGACCGCAACTTGGACGCTTTGCAGTCCTTTCAGGCTCGCAAGGTGGGTGGCATGAGCCTTGCTGAGCGCGTGTGGAAGTACACAGAGCAATACAAGGCGCAGATTGAGCTTGGTCTTGATGTTGGGCTTGGAGAGGGTCGGAGCGCGCAACAGCTTTCGCGTGACCTACGGCAGAATCTTCAAGACCCCAACCGTCTGTTTCGCCGTGTGCGTGACAAGCGCGGGAATTTGCAGTTGTCTAAGGCTGCAAAGGCTTTCCACCCTGGGCAAGGTGTGTACCGAAGTAGCTACAAGAATGCTATGAGGCTGACGCGCTCGGAGATTAACATGGCGTATCGCGAAGCAGACCACCTACGATGGCAACAGCTTGACTTTGTCGTTGGCTTTGAGGTGCACCGCTCTAATCACGAGCCTAAGTGCAAGTGTGACCTTTGTGAGCGTCTTGTCGGCAAGTACCCAAAGTACTTCAATTTCAAAGGGTGGCATCCTCAATGTCTATGTTACGCCACGGCTATCCTTATGGATGAAGACGACTTTGACAAGCAAGAGTTGTCTGACCTAAAGAGCGCACTTAAAGGCACGGAGTACCGCAAGTTGTCCGCCAAGAACGAGGTCACGGAGCTTCCCGATGGCTTCAAGGATTGGGTGGCAGAGAAAGAGGCGAAGCAGGCTAATTGGGCATCAACGCCCTATTTCATCAAGGACAACTTCGTTGATGGTGATTTATCGAAAGGATTGGTATACGTTAAGGAAGAGAAGCCTCTAACACTACTTGAAAAGGCGGCAATAAGGCATAAGAATCGTACCACTGAACAGGTGGAAGCCATTCAAAAGCGTTGGGAGGAAAGAAAACAAAAGCACGCTCTTATCAGACAAGAAGCGCAAGGAGTTCTTGATACAGCTAAGGATTATAGTGAGGTTGATTTTTCTGCATTACAAACCGCTATTGATGCAGGGGATATTGTCAAGATGCAATCTATTGCCAAGGAGGTTGAAAAGGTTATTGGGGAAATGCAGAAGCAGGAAGAAGCCCTTTCTAATCTTATCCCCAATGTACACGAATGGCACAAAAGGTTTACGCTTGATGAACTCAAAGGTGTATATAGTGCCGTTGAGAAGAAACTTGCTTCTTGGGATGGATTGACATTGCAAGAACAATCAAAGAAGTTGAAGTTTGAAGCGGAAGAGTACTTTGGCACAGACAAGTATGGCGCACAAACAAAATACAAGACTTGGGGCGTTGCGCAAGATGCCTACAAGATGCATCTTGATAAAGTTCAATACAAGATTGATAAGCAAGAAATTGAAGCGAGTGTTAATCATTCATTCTCTTTTGCTCAAAAGACAAAGAGTGTAAAGGTAAAGCAGCTTGTATCTGAACTTCAATCCCTACTTGGAAACAATGCAACGATAGCAGAGCTTCAAAGCAAGGCTGATGCACTAAATAACGAGGTATCAAAGCTGGAAGCTGCTAAACTTGCCCGCGATTTGAAGAAGTTAAGCAAGCTGGGCAATGGGTTTAGTCCTGATGCCTATGTGCAAGAACGCAAGGATAGAGCGGTGTGGGATAAAGGAAGCGGAAAGGTTGCTGATAAGACCCTTATTGATGTTGCGGCGAAGAATTGGATTGATTCAACGGAAGATGAAAAGGATAGGGTTTATGAATATACACACCATTATTGCAATGTGAACGAACCTTTGCAAGGTCGTAAATACCTAAGCCATCAGACAAGGGCAGATTTCGAGCATCGAGTAAACAACATTACTTCTTACATCAGTAAGAATGTATTGCCTGAAGATATGTGGTTTATGCGAGGTGATGACGGTCTTGGGGTGATTGCTTCACGAATAAAGTTTGCTGGGGGAGAAATGCCAAATGACTTGCAAGACTTGGTTGGTATGACTATGCAAGAAGGCGGTTTTATGTCCACAGGTAGCCGCAAGGGCAAGGGGTTCAGTTATAAGCCTGTTGTTATCCATGTGTATGCGCCTAAGGGTACGCAAGCCGCTTATCTTGAGCCTATCAGTGCATATGGTAAAGGTGCGGGCAGAAAATGGGATGGAAAGCAGAGGTTTAGTACATTTAGCTCTGAACACGAAACGTTGTTCCAACGAGGTACACTAATGCGAATAACAAAAGTGTACCAAGTCGGTGGAAAAACGTTTATCGATTGTGAAGTGGTAGGGCAAGAGGTTAAGCCATTGTCCTATGTTCCTGATGGCAATATAGGCTATTGACCGGGGATTTTATCTTCTGGACAATGGTCATTAGCTATGAACAAGTATTCATCCATCAGCTTGTAGAAGTTGTTGATACTATCCTTTATTGAATAGGCAGTCTTTCCCCACGAAGTGAACATTACCATAAGCAAATCAAACGGAATGCCCGGATAGGGTTTTCCGTTTATTTGTTTGTAGTAATCACGTTCCCCCGTGAATTGACCTTGTGAAGACACATACACGCGCTCCATATCCCAAAACCAATCCATAGTAGCATCGTTGAAAGGGCTTGCTTCTTGACCGCTGTAATAGCGACATTTCCTTATAAGGGCTTGCTTGTTATCCATACTTCTGTTTGAATTTAGTTACTACATCTTGCATCTCTTTAGGGAGATAGCCCCACGCCTTGTCTTGGATATGCTGAGGTATTCCGTAATAGGCTTCAGCAATACTACCCGTAATGGCAGCTATTGTGTCGCTATCGCCACCTATTGACACAGCAAGGCGGATAGCACTTTCAAAGTCTGTGCTTTCAAGAAAGCAAACTATTGCTTGTGGCACGGTTACTTGGCAAGTCTCATTAAAGGTGTTTGTGCGTCTGATTTCATCGGAGGTTTGTTGGATATTGTAGCCATACATTTCGGCTACTTCTCGCACTAATTGCTTGCCATTCTCTTGATTTTTGCGAGAACACAAAGCCATTTTAATACAGCTTGCCACGCATTCAGCCCCCTTGATCCCTTCGGGGTGATTGTGTGTGCACTCTGCGCTTTCCCGTGCAAACTTCATTACGTTATGAGCTTCTGTAATGTATCCACAAGGCGACACTCGCATTGCTGACCCATTACCAAAACTATTGTATGGTTTAGGGTTAGGAGAATGAACCCATCGACCGAAAGAACCGCCATAAGCTCCCTTGGGATTTGGGTATTTTCTGCACCATTCAAGTAATGATTGTTCAAAACTCACTCCTCGCAAGATTGCATCTGCAACGGCAACCGTGCATATTGTGTCATCTGTGAAAGAGCATTCATTTGTGAACATCTCAAAATCTAATCTATGTGTATTGTTGAACTCAAAACGAGAACCAACAATATCTCCTATTATTGCACCTAACATATCTATTTCTTTTCTTTTCCCGATTTTGATAGATCTATGCGCTCCATTACGCAACCCCTCCTTTCTGTTCAAACACCTGGTGCAAGAACCATCTACCGCGCTCTGTCCACACGGTTATGCTGTTCGTGCCTTGCGTGCCGTCTTGCTTGGTGTATGGGTGCGTGCGGGTCTTGGTGTAGTTTTGCCCGCAATACTTCGCTGCAAGCATCCATTGCCCGCTCTGGCGAATCATGATGCCCCATGACTTCAAGAGCGCGTGCAGCTGTTCGGCGGTGCGCAAGTCCAACTCCTTTGCCATCTGTGTAGACGTGTAGGTGTTGGAGGCGTTAAGCACGTTGTCGGTGTATTCTACCTTGGGCGCTTGCTCTTTCAGCTGCTCGCTTTGGCTTGTGATGACCGCTTGCGCCGCTTGCAGTTGCCGTTGGCTCTTCTCAATGGTGGATTGCGCCACCATCAAGGCGCGCGCCATGATAAGCTCGGGCGTGTCTTCGGGCTGTGTGGCGATGTAACCGCCTGTTTGCCTTATGGCTGGTAACACCTCTTCGCACACCCAATCCTGGAATTGTTCGGCTTCTACTTTGCGAGATTGGAAGATGCACCGGTACAGATTTGCTTCTGTAATGAAGTTAAGTTGCTGGATGCCTCCATTTGTAGGGGTGTCACTAATAGTTACCCCCTTTTGGCTTAATTGTGTTTTTACCTGTCTTGGATTTTTCAATCCAAGAGCCTTGCACACATCGACAAGGCAAAACAGGGGGTCGCCGTTTTCGGTCTTGGATGTTCGCACCTGACCAAATTTGGCACTCTCAAATACTCTCACTTCCATTTGTAGAACGCTTTGAAAGATGGGCAATAAGAAACGGTATTGCCTTTCCCGTCGTTCTACACCTCAAAGGCAGTGGGTGCATTAACACGCCACACGGGGGTACAATACCGTTGTATGTTTTGTTGGGGCAAAAAAATACCGCCAACGTGATGTCAAGCGGTCAATCCGCCTTTGAGGAAGTAGAACACTGCAAATGTAAGCATTCTTTTTGAATGTGCAAGCGCTTGTGTTACTTTGCGAGGTCTTCGCGTCTGAAAAAGATGCCCACGGCTAAGCCTGGTGCGTCTTCCGGCTTTTTGTCGTAGACAAGCACGGTCTTATCAGATTTCCAAATGTACTTATCTCCGTCTTGTTCTGCTCCTCCATATAGCCCCACAAGCTCGCTGAGGCACGCATCAATAAACGCTGGCTCAACATAGAACAGGATGTTTCGTGCAGTGTAATCAACAAACTTCACTCGCACCCGTTTTAGATTCGCTGTATTCAAAACGCAGTAGTCCTCGCTTAGCAGGCATAGCGCGTTTCCCTTTTCCACTTTGCCGATTAGGTCTAACACGGTAAGGTGTTTGGTTATTGAATCGTTGAGCATGACGGGGTATATCCCACAGCGCTTGTCAAGATACCCAAGCTCCCCTTTCACCTGTGCATTGGCGAATAGCGTGGTGCAGGCTATTGCTATTACAGCAAGTATAAATCGCTTCATTGCTTCTCTGTGTTGGTTGTTTACTACCTGCAAAGGTAGGTAAATCAATCAAAGTGCGTGCAACGCACATTCCCCCAAAACAAAGAAATTCATCGCCCTATGTGTGTCAAGAAATCGGAGATTTCGCCCCAACACACATATACGAACGTTAGTGAGTATATGGGTGTATATATATATACTTTCCTTTCCTTTTCTTTTCTTTGGATACCAAATGCACTGCAAAAGCTATGCAATTGCATAACATTTGCATTAAGTATCTGATAATCAGCATACATTTTTGGCGACTTCAATACGCATCACGCCTATTTGTGGGCTATCCAGGTGCGTGTTTTTGTGCTGTTTTTGGCAACTTTTGCCACCGTGAAAACATGTGTGCATTGCACCTGCTGTAACCTTGCAATGCAATTGCATTACAAATGCTATGCAATTGCATAAGGCTACATCGTGGTCGCCTTGCAGGGTAATTGTGTGTAACTTAACTACAAAAGGGCTGGGCTATTGGCGTGTATCACTATGAAACAAGCTATCTTTGTAGTGATTTGTAATACAAACCAATTCAAGATGAACTTTGAACAGATTCTTGCACTACTTGGCGCTAAGTTTCAAGGCGTGCGAAAGGATGGATTGGCGCAATTGGCGCGCGTTATGGCGCTACAATGCTCCAACGAAGAGGAAGCGAAAGCCCTTGTTGAGAAAGTGACCGAAGCGCAGGTAACTGATTTCGTCAAGGAGTATCGCAAGGTGGTAGATGCCGAGGTGTCCAATGCTGGAAAGAGCATTGAATCATCTCTACGCAAGAAGCTGGAAGCAGAAGCAGGTAAGCCCAAGGGCAATGAAGAGCAACCAGCTCCAACAGACCTCGCAGAAGCTATCAAGATGGCGGTGGCAAGTGCCGTACAGCCGTTGCAAGATGAGCTTACGAAGTACAAGCAGGGCGAAATTGGAAAGTCAAGGCTTCAAGCGCTGAATGACGCACTTTCAAAGTGCAAGGATGAAACGTTCAAGGCTCAAACGTTGAAGGACTTTGGGCGTATGAGTTTCAACGACGACGCAGCGTTTAACGAATACTTGTCTGAAAAGGTAGCAGACATCAAGACCACCAACCAAAGTGTGTCAGATGCAGCTATGTCAGGAGGCGCTGGCGCGCCGCAGTTTGGTCAGAAGACCGAAGGTGGCGTTTCAAAGGCTGTCGCCGACTACGTTGCAAGTAAGTCCGATGCTGGCGCACTCACGGGCAAGGAACTTTAACGAAAATCGCAAAGATGGGATTTAAGATTGAGAGAGGTCGAGAGCAACGCACGGTTAAGTGCGTGCTTCATCGCGTTGCCGACATCCCCGGTGGTGTCGGTGTGGCTGTCGCCAACCTTGGTGGGCGTGTCCTCTACGAGGGTACACCGCTTGGCAAGGGTGCTGGCGACCTTTACGAGGTCTGCAAGACGGCAAAGGTGCTGACCAAGGCAGAAGCATCAGCAACGACCTACGAAGTTGCCAAGGGGCATCACTTTAAGGTGGGCGACCGCTTCGCCACGGCAGAATGCAACGGGCAGGAAATCGCGTCTATTGACCGCACTGACGCTGCAAAGGACATCATCACGGTCAAGACGTCGCTTGGCAAGGTGGTAGCCGCTGGCGCTTGTGCCTTTGAGAGTAAGGGTGCAGATACCAAGCTGAAAGTGACGCCTATTGCTGTTGCAGGGTCTGACCAGGATGTGAATCCTGGTGACAACCTCTTTGTGTCTGCATGGGTCGTCGCTGTAGTCCGCGAAGCCAACGCACCAGCAGCGAATGACGCTATCAAGTCTGCACTAAAGTGCGTGGCGTACGTGTAACATCAAAAAGTAGTCAAATATGCTGAAATCACGAATGTTCGGGCTTGACGAGAGCAATCTCCAAGCCGTAATTCATACATACGACCTTAAGGATTACTACTATCCCACGCTCTTCCCTATCAAGGAGACGGGGCGCCTTGATTGGAAGATGGTTGAGGCGCAGGCGGGTCTAAAGATTGCCGCTGACCTTGTTTCGCGAGGTGCGACAATCCCCAAGAAGACGCGTGAGGCTCTTGCGCGCATCCAGGGGGACATCCCTAAAATCGCTATCTCCCGTGAAAAGGATGAAGAGGAGCTGACGGAGTATGAGCTGCTTGTGCTTCGCGCCACCAACAACCCTGACCTGAAAGCCCTGATTGACTTTTGGGCAGAGGACACTAAGTATTGTTGGGACGCTGTCGCCAACCGCGTTGAGTGGGTGGCTCTTCGCCAAATCTCGCTTGGTAAGGTCACGTTCACCAACTCAAATAACGCGGCTGTTGCCACGGAGTACAATGTGGATTATAGCATTCCAAGTGGTCAGAAGGTTGGCGTTGCTACCTCTTACACCGCTGGCACGGCTGGTAAGCCCCTTTCCGTGGACATTCCCAAGGCTCTGAAAATCGGTAAGAGCGTCGGTGCGAACTACAAGTTCATGTTCATGAACCCCGACACGTTCCTCAAGTTCGCGTCGCAGGAAGAGGTTGTCAAGAAGTGCGCTACGCTTGTCGAGAATATGACGGGTGCGGCTGATGCACCTGACCTGCAAACGGTCAACGCCTATCTCGCGAAGAAGAAGGAGCAGTTTAAGGGTCTTCAGATTATCGTCATTGACCAGGATATCACCATTGAGACGGCTGATGGCGACCGTGCCACCAGCAATCCATTTGAAGATGATGTTATCCTCTTCTCGGAGAGCAAGGTGCTCGGCACGACCTATTGGAAGCGTCCTATCGACGCCAACAAGATTGCCGGCAGTGTCGCTGAGAAGGTCATGCACGGTCATACGCTGATTAAGAAGTACTCTACGGAAAGCCCCGTCACGGAGGTCACAGAGGGTATTTCTAACGTGTTCCCCGCGTGGAATCTTGCTGGTCGTTCGGTACTTATGCAGGTATCTGCAACGGCTTGGAATAAGAACTAAAATTGAGTGGTGCGGAGGGGGTGCAAGCCCTCTCCCCATCACATCAATCTACTATCAATCAAGATGACGAACAAGCAGTATCTCACAAAGGCTCTTTCGAGCTTAAACATGGCGGAGGATGACATTGACATCATTCTTCTAAAGTCTGAGCTTGATGCAGATGCAGATGTAGACGTTCGTAGTTGCGATATGGCTACCTACAACCGAATGTCGGTGTTGTTTAATGGCGTGTTGCAGAATGTTTCGGAAGGCGGTTATTCCGTCTCTTGGAACATGGACGCTGTCAAGCTCTTCTACAACGCTCTATGCAGCGAGTTGGGTGTTGAAAATGTACTGCTTGCACGCCCAAAAGTGCGTAGCCGCTCACATCTATGGTAAAGCAATACCCTCACTACCTCTTTGCCGTCAAGACCTCTGAATCAAAGCAGGGGGAAGATGGCTATTGGAGTGACGGGGAAAGCTCCATTGAGCTTCTTTCCATGTGCCGTGAGGAGACTGACGGCAGGGGGGCAGAAGTTCAGACCGCAGATGGTACGTATCGCCGTTTCTCTTCGCTGATTCAGATACCCAAGGGTGCGTTGGTCATAGCCCCAGGCACTAATGTGGTCGTCTCGGAGGATGAAGCCGGCGAAGTGGTGCGCATTAAGGGTGTGGCGTTGAAGTTTGACAAGGGGCAATTACACTCGCGACTATGGGTATAGAGGCTCAATTCACGAAAGAGGAAGTCCAGGAGCGATATAGTGCGTTCGTTGGGCAGATTCAGCAGCAGCAAATCAAGCGTTTGCAGATGCTTGGGGAAATGTGTGTTAATCACGCACGCTCAGTACCCAAGGAAACGGGCTTTGAAGACCAAACGGGCAACCTTCGCTCTTCTATTGGTTATGCCGTCTTCGTCGATGGCGTTGCCGTTCATTCAGCCTATGAGGAGGTGAAGGGTGGCGCAGCTGGTGCAAAGGCTGGCGCAGACCTCTCCCAGAAGATTGGAGAGCGCACGCATGGTGTTTGCCTTGTCGTGACGGCGGGTATGAACTACGCCCTATACGTTGAAGCCCGCGGGCGTGATGTAATTGCGTCGGCGGAGCAGTTAGCGGAGAGAGAGTTGCCCAGGATGTTAGACCGATTGATTGAGAATATCAGAAGTGCCGCTGAATGAAGACATCATTTGACATTGACAAGATTGTCTACAAGCTGTTGAGCGGGTCAAGCGAGCTTAAAAGTACCATCACAGGCGGTGTGTACTACTCAAACGACCGTCCCGACGGCTCAACCAAGGAGGATGTTGTGATAAACACCATAACGATGACGCAGGATTACTTGCCACAGCTGGCAACAAGCAATGTGAACATCTACGTGGCGGACATCACGCGCCGAATTGACGGAGTTGAGCAGTCAAAGCCCAACCATGAGCGACTTGCCAAGCTGACAAAGATAGTCTTGGACGTGTTGCGAAGTGCGCAGATTGAGGGGTTGAAGATAATCCCCGAAAGTCAGTCAGTGCTTAATGACACGACAATCAAGCAGCACTTCTGTAACATACGCATTGCGTGGAACATACAAACACATTAGAGAGGTAGAGATATGGTAACATTAGGATTAGCAGAGATTCTTGTTGGTACGGCTTCGGAGGCTGGAACGATGCCAGCGGAGAGCGCAATGACCAAGCTTGGTAAGACCTACAAGGACACCGCCAAGTTCAGTCAGGAAGCATCAGAAGTAACGGAGCATTTTGAGGAGGGGCGCGCCGCTCCAGAGGTGCGAAAGAAGAGCAAGAAGATTCCAAAGCTGACGTTCAGCATCATGGATGCCGACATCGACGCGCTTGTCAAGTACGTTGGTGGCACGAAGGTCGCTAAGAGCGGGTCTACGAAGACGCGATGGGCTTTTGACGGCTCGGAGCTGGTAGACAACCGCGCTATTCTTGTCAAGACGGAGCAGGGACTTTATTTTGAAATGCCAAACGCCGACATTGAAGCCGTTGTAAACGCCGATATGTCCGCAAAGGGTATCTTCCTGGTAGAGTTCACGGTGACGCCCCTTGCAGTGAAAGATGGCAAGGCTCTTCGTGCGTACGACCCCAAGGAGGCATAGTAAGTGTGCTTTTCATTGTTTAGTTGTTGTGTTGGAAGCCCTCAGACCCCGTGTTTGGGGGCTTCTTTCTTTCCACAGATATGAGTGACGAAAAGAAAGCATTGACCCAGGAGCGCTCAGAGCTGAATGCCCTAATCGGTAGGGGCGTTTCCTTTGAAGTTGAGGACGTGCAGGTGCAGAGTTCGCCGCGCTTCTTCGGTCTATTCGAGAAGAAGAGCATTGTGCCTGTGACGCGCACTTTCATCATCCAAGAGCCTACACTTGGCACGCTTGACAGGCTTTCCGCAGAGTGGGTGGAAATGGCTATTGACGAAGAGGAGCTAAAGGGCGAAGATGCCATGTACCAGGCGCGACTATTAGCCAAGAAGCACGCGTTGCGATGTGCAAAGGTCATAGCCCTGGCGGTGATTGGGTCGGACTACCTTGTCCCAAAGGTCTTCAAGGGCGGTGTTGTTGGCTACGGACGCGACACGGAGCGCCTTGAAGAGCTGACCGCCCTATTTGCGCGAAGAATCAAGCCATCAGAGCTGTATCAGCTGTACACCTTGATTGGCGCAATGTGCAACTTCGGGGATTTTTTGAACTCTATCAGATTGATGTCCGCCGACCGAACATCCAGCCCAATCAAGATAGAGGAAAACAGCGAGGTCTAAGAAGTCCACACGGCAGGAGGGGGGCTATTTGCGCCCATTTCGGTTGGACGTTGGATTACTTGACGAATGGCATTGCTTGGTCTGTGGTGCAGAAGATGATGCTTGACGCACCAAGCTACGACATGGGCGATGGCGAAGAGGAGCTTTCACTGACTGAGAGCAACCGCGATAGTATTATGGATTATGTGAACAGCTTAATGTAGAGCATGGCAAACATTGATGGTGGTGCGCTTTCGTTCAAGTCGGTCATGGACAATGACCAGATGAATGAAGCTATTGAGGAGACGTTGCGCAGGGTGCAAGGCTTGTCAGATGCAACAGTTGCAGGTGGTAAGAAGATGGACAGCGCCTTTGTGCACACCGCTGACGGCATACGTCAGGCGATTTCGCAGATTGGTCAGGCTGTGGACATCCATGAAGCTAAGCTTGGGGAGCTGACGGGTCAATACGTCCAGCTTAGTGACAAGATTGGTGCAGCCATGGCGTCGGGTCGCACCGACGAAGCGCGCGCCATGAGGGAGACGCGAAATGCTATATCAGGAGAGATTGCCGTGCGCGAGAAGGCGATTGAAGAGGCGAAAGCCCTTGCCGCTGAGCTTGAAAAGGAGGCACAGAAGCGCGAGCAGGCAAACAAGCAGGTTGAGGCAAACGCGCAGGCACATCGGTCTTTGCGCGGTCAGATTCGCGCATTGAAAGAGGAGATGGCGCAGCTTGTCTCGCAGGGTATCGATGAGCAAAGCGAAGCTTACAAGGCGCTTGTAAATGAGCTTGGGAGACTGCAAGACATTCAGGGGGACATTGCCACGCAGGGCAGAATACTCGCGAACGACGAAGCTAAGTTCCAGGGCTTCATTCAAGGCGTTTCCGGCTTGTCAGGTGCATTTTCAGCCGCCACAGGTGCCGTTTCCTTGTTTGCAGGTGAGAACGAGAACTTGCAACGTGTGATGACGAAAGTGCAGAGCGTCATGGCTATTGCTATGGGCTTGCAATCAGTTGCACAGACCCTCAACAAGGACAGCGCTTTTCAGCTTGTCACGCTCAATGGCTTAAAGGAGTGGTGGGCAGGTATCGTAGCGAAGTCCACCGCGGCGGAGGTTGCCGAAACGACTGCAACGGTCGCCAATACGGCGGCGCGTCAGGCACAGACAGCCGCCACGGTGCAAGGAACGGTTGCACAGGGTGCTAATGCCGTTGCCCAGGGTGCGCAGACCACGGCAGCTGCAACAGGCACGGTTGCCAACCTCACTCTTGCGGGTGCATTCAGGGCTGTTGGTCTTGCTATTAAGTCAATCCCCGTATTCGGGTGGCTCTTAGCAGGCTTGTCGGCTATCGTGGCTATCTCTACGCACTTTGCAAGCAAGGCGCGTGAGGCACGCAAGGCGCAAGAGGAGTTTACAAAAGCGATGATTGAAGGGGCATACAAGCCAATCGGCAAGCTTGAGGAGCTTTCAGCGAAGTACACCGCCCTTGGCAACAACATCAAGGAAAAGGAGCAGTTCATCAAGGACAACAGAAAGGCGTTTGACGAACTCGGCGTAGCTGTAACCAACGTTCGCGATGCCGAAAATCTACTTATCAACAACAAGGATGCTTTCATTTCGGCGCAGATTGCCAAGGCAAAGGCTATGGTGCTTGCTCAAAATGCCTCGGAGAAGATAAAGAAGCAGATGGAGTTGCAGGCTGAGGTGGAGAAGATGCCTGACAGAGTGACCGTTGCAATGACCGGTGGTAGTGCGATGGGAGGTTACACGACATCCACGCTGAATAACACCATCAAGGAGAAGAAGCGCAAGGAGATTGAAGCCCTGCAAAAGGAGATTCGCGAGGACTTCAAGCGCGCAGCCGAAGAAGAAGCAAACGAGTACAACAAGCTCAAAAAGGCGGGTATCAAGAGTGCCGGCACATACGCGCAAGGCACGATTGGCGCTATTGAGAAGGCTATTGCAGAGAAGCAGGAAGCCTTGAAGCATTTGAAGCCCAACACCACGGAGTGGAAGAAAGCAAACAAGGAGATTGAGGCACTGCAAAAGCAGATAGAGAAGCCCACAAGAAAGCATGCAGGCTCTTCAAGGAAGGAGAAAGACCCCTTTATTGAGCAGCTGGACAAGCGAAAAGCAGAGTACGAGCGACACAAGAAGTGGCTCAATTCGGGTGATGACGTGCTTATAAAGTCTGCATCAACGGAGTTCAAGGGGCTACTTGCACAGGGTGCGACCTACATTGACTATCTCAAAAAGCAACGTGATGAGATACTTTCCATCGATGCTGACAAGCGCACCAAGGAGCAAAACAAAAACCTGAGTGCGCTGAATGACCGCCTTGCCGAGGAGACAAAGAAGACGGTATTGGAAGCTTTCAATGAAGAGCTTTCAAAGCAGCTCGGCAATGCCAAGACGACGTTGGAAATGCTCAATATCATTGCACAGAAGCGCAAGGAGCTGGCAGACGATGACAGCGAGCTTGGTAGCGACAAGAAGAAGACGCTTGACGACGCTGATGTAAACGCTGTGCAGAAACAGCAGGAGGAGACGAAGAAGTTGCTTGAAGACTACGCTTCCTACCTTGACAAGAAGATACAGCTTGACTTGGAGTACAACAACGACCTCGCTCTCTTGGAGCGTGCGCGCGCCAAGGCAACCACCGATGAGGAGCGCAAGAAGATTGATGCAGCTATCGCCAACCGCGCGAAGCAGTATGCCAAGGATAGTAAGACCTCGGGTGATAGCGACTTTGACCAGCTGTTGCAGACTTACCGGAGCTTTGAGGAGAAGAAAGATGCCATCATTGAGGAGTTCAGCGAGAAGCGCGCGCGGGCTTTGGAGCATGGCAATACGGAGCTTGTCGAGCGCCTCAACAAGGCGCAAAACGAAGCATTGTCAAGACTTGCTATTGACGAAATGAAGCTATCCCCCGATTGGGAGAAGGTGTTTGGCGACCTTGACGAGGTCGGCACAAAGGAGCTGGAACGCCTGCTTGCTTCCATCGAGGGGAAGACCGCCATTCTTGGTGTGGAGCTATCCCCAGCGGACTTCAAGGCTATTCAGGACAAGGTAAAGGAGCTAAAGGACGAGATACGAGAGCGCAATCCTTTCAAGGCGCTTGCCAAGTCCTTTGGGGACTTCAAAAAGGCTACCACTGACGGCGAAGCTACCGCGGCATTGTCGGCGATGTTTGACAGCGCGGCGAAGTCAGGTCAGCAGTTAAAGGGTGTAATCTCTGATGTGACAAGTACCCTGGAGGAATTAGGTGTAAAGGGTACAGAAGAAGTTGGTCATGTTATCCAGGCGCTGGAGGGGCTTGCTGACGGAGCGCAAAATGCCGTCATGGGCATTGTTTCGGGGAATCCCGTGCAAGTCGTGAGCGGAGCAATCAAGGCGGTCAGCTCTGTTGTCAAGTATTTCACGGGGGCAAACGACCGCCGTGCAGAGCGCTCTATCAAGCGACATCAGGCGAATGTAGCCGAACTCACGTCTGCTTACAAAGACCTTGAATGGCAAATCTCTAAGGCGCTGTCAGGTAGCAAGTACAAGCACCAGCAGGCGGCTATTGACAACATGAAGCAACAGCAAAAGGAGCTTCAAGGGATGATTGCCGCCGAGGGGAGCAAGAAGAAGAAGGACAACGGCAAAGTCAATGAGTGGAAGGAGCAGATAAAGGAGATTGACAGAACGATAGCTGACACCATTGAGAGCATGAACAAGAGCTTGCTTGACACTGATGTCAAGAGCGTTGCATCGCAGCTTGGTGACGCTATTGTTGGTGCTTTTGAGAGTGGCAAGGATGCCGCCGTCGCTTGGGGTGAGAGCGTCAAGGGCATTGTGAACAACGTTGTCAAGAACTTGCTAATCCAAAAGGTACTGCAAGAGCCTATTGACAAGATTATAAGCAAGTACACATCAAAGTGGGTGGGCAAGGATGGCGCTTTTGTGGGCTTTGATGCCGTTGTGAGCGATGTGAGCAGCTTGTCAAGCGAGCTGACGGGGCTTTATCCTCAACTTGAGCAAGCCATTGGCGCGCTCAAAAACAAGCTCAACATCACAGCGCCGGAGAATGATACATCACTGACCGGTGCGGTCAAGGGCGTCACCGAAGAGACGGCGAGCATTGTTGCAGGTCAGATGAATGCAATGAGAATTAACCAGGTGGAAGCGTCAGCCATCTTGCGTCAGCAGCTCACAGCGCTCAACTCTATTGTGCAAAATACGTCTTACAACCGCATGTTGGTGGAGATACACAAGGAGCTGAGAGCGATGAATGGAGGTGCAGACCCGTTGCGCTCCCAGGGGTTAGCATAAACGAAGCGATATGAATGCAATAGCGAAGGAGCTTGCGAGGCAAGCCAAGAAAGCGGGCATCTGCGAGGAGTGGCACGGGCAGTTAAAGCTTCTTACAGACAAAGACGCGATGATAGACATGTACATCAAGGGGATTGACTTCTGCTTGTCCAACGACTACCCAAGCAATGACTACATCAGGGAGCATTTCAAGGGCGCAATGGAGAAGAAGGGCATCTACCTTGATGATGAGATAATGCTTAGCAATCCACGTAGGTGCGTGGCGCTCGGACGCACCGTGGGGAGCGTTGTTGTTGGTGGCTATGGCGTGTGCGAGGTCTTTGCAAAGCATGATTCTGTGCTGGTCATCAGTGCAAGCGGGAATGCCTTTGTGGAGATTGACATGTTTGATGCTTCGGAGGTGTCTGTACATACGACAGAGCGCGCCAAGGTGCATATCAACAGATATGGCGGTCGGCTGACCACCGACCAGCGAGGCGACAGCGTCATCAAGGTGGTTGAAAAGGATACAAAGACTTATCGATAGTATGGGAGCAAGGGAACAGGACATCATTTTGAACGTGCCGTTTGACGAGAGCAGAGGTGCGTCAGTCGCCTATGATTACAGCGTCAAGCGTGCAGATATACAGCTTCACAACGCCTCTTTTTCGGCTGGTCGCAATGGCAACGCCGTGGAGTTCACGGGGGACGGCTACGGGGAGGTGGTGAAGCAGATATTTGACAACCTCAATGGAGATTTCACGATAGACTTTTATGTACACTCGCTTGTAGATGGCACGGGCTTTACATGGTATCTGAACTTCAGCGGAGGGGAGGATAACCGCCTGGAAGTGCCAATCAGCGCGGGTGCAGGACGATGGACGAACGTAGCTCTTGTCCGCAAGGGCAGTTCATTCAGCTTCTACCAAGATGGGCAGCTGGTCGCCGAAGAGACGAAGGCAGACAACCTTCTCGGACTTGTCCTTAATCAAGACCTCTACGGGAGTGACTATGGCGTGTGCCTTGTCGACGACTTGAAGATTTACAACACAGCATTAACCAAAGAAGAGCTTAAAGAAGTGGCAGGAGAAGATAAGCGCCAGGTATACACCCTTGACGGCGTTGATTTCAGGGAGTTTGGGGTGTTCGTATCTGATTCCGATGGCATCCTAAACAGACCCAAGTTGAAGACCCTCGCAAGTATCTCTTGGGACAATTACCATGGTGAGGATGTAGACCTCAACCATAAGTACTACGAAGCGCGGGAAATCACTCTATCTTGCTTCATCAAGGCGAGTAACAAGATGGAGTTCATCAACCAAATGGCACGCTTTGAGCAGCTGTTTGACAAGCGCGGCTTACACCGCCTTGTTATCGATGTCCACCCGACCAAGCCCCTGATTTACGAGGTGTATTGCAAGGACGAAATCAGCGTCTCAAAGCGCTGGAGTGATACCTTGATGGTAGGCACGTTCAAACTCAAGCTAACAGAGCCACAGCCCGTCAAGCGCGTATTACGCCACGTTCGTGTGTCAGATGCTACGAAGACATGCACAATCACCCTGACGAGTAGCAAGCTTGTAAACATCTTTTGGGGTGACGGTGAAGTTCAAGAGGACATTTCAGGCAATAACGTGACAATTTCACACACCTACAAGGAAGACGGCGAGTATTTCCCCGTCATCACAGGGTGCATTGACGAAATCGAAGCATTTACCACCAACGCCATTGTTGTATGGAACAAATTGTAGTCACAAGAAAGGACGGCACGACCTACCCCCTTGCCGTCAAGAAAGACGCCACCGGAATCAAGCAGGCTACCCAATCATGGGGCTTGCTTGGTGACGATGTGGTAAACATCACGGTGGAAAGCCCCTACCCGCAGACCTACGCAATAGGGGATAGCATCAGCGTGTTTGGGCGCACGTACCGACTTAATCAGTTGCCAAGGGTCAGACGCACGGGGGCGCATAAATACGCCTATGACCTGACCTTTGAGGGGGTGCAGTATGACCTTTTGCGGGCTTTCTACGATGTGACCATTGAGACGACCGGCAACACCTTGCAAGACGTGCATGGGGATGCCCTCACGGGGGATTTGAGACGCTTTGCCACCGTGCTTGTCTCCAATGCCAACCGCGTGTTTCCTGGAAAATGGCAGCTTGGCACGTGTCCCGCGACCATTGCAGACAAGACGCTGACTTTTGGCGATGGTGATAATTGCCTTGCCGTGTATCATAATCTGTGCAAGACCTTTGACGTGGAGGCGACTATCTCGGAGAGCGCAGGAGTGTACACCATTGACTTTGCCAAGAGGGTAGGTGTGACGCACCCATTTACCTTTGAGTTTGGCAAGGGTGGGGGGCTGTACGCCCTTGACAGGCAGAACGTTGACAGCTCAAACATCGTCACCCGCCTAAAGGTGTATGGGTCAAGCGACAACATCACGAACAAGTACAGAGCGCAGCGCCTGTGTCTCCCTGGCAAGAGCAAGGCGCAGTCATTCATTGAGCAGGCGGATGCCGTGGCGCACTACGGAGTGCATGAAGCTCGCAAGGTGTTTGATGACATCAAGCCTACATTCAACGGTAAGATAACGGCGGTCGTTGCTGGAAGTGTCCTGCAGTTCCAGGATGCCGCCATGTTTGACTTAAACGCCAAGGAGGCTGACGGCAAGACAACGAAGTACCTTGTGGCGGGTGTGAGTGCCAAGATACACTTTAACACCGGCAACCTCGCTGGTTACGAGTTTGACATCAGCAAGTATGACCACGCAACAAAGACTTTCACGCTCAAAAAGCTAACAGACGACCGTGGCGACGTCTTCCCGTCGGCAAGCTCTACGGCATTTCAGTTCGCCGTGGGAGACGAGTACAAGATACTTGATGTAACGCTCCCCGAACGCTACCAGCAGGAGGCGGAGCAGAAGTTGCAGGGGCGAGCCACGGAGTACTACCGACAGAACAGCCAGCCAAAAGTGAAGTACGGGCTATCTGTTACAAAGTCCTACTTGCAGAAGCTGTTTAGAGGTGGAGAAGCAACGGGGCTTTTCTCCCCTGGCGACTACATCAACGTGAAGGATGAGAGCATCGGCGTAGATAAGGCTGTTCGCATTCAGAGCTTGGAGCGCAATTTGCTTGATGTGTACAGCTACACATTGACGCTCGCAGATGTGGCGGA
>ERZ772987.3-NODE-3-length-47812-cov-6.2163_pt1 | contig 47812 bp, 52 predicted proteins | sample MGYA00511129_ERZ772987 | MGnify/ENA primary metagenome ERZ772987 (study PRJEB29015, sample SAMEA2738058) | human oral metagenome | biome: human oral; feature: human-associated habitat; material: saliva | place: China | collected 2222 ...
ACTTACCGACCCTTCCAGATTGATTCCTGTGCTTCCGGATGGTGCTCTTGCTGTCCTTGCTGTCCTTGCTGTCCTTGCTGTCAAAGCATTGGCAGGTAGGAGGAACCCAGAGCCCCAAGCGTCGGGTTCCTCCCTGCCGCTGTCCTTTGGTATCCATTGGAGGACGGATGCGAGGAGCTCTGCACTGGGGTGCCCGCTCCTCGCCCATCCGAAGGATTGAGCAGATAGGCTGCCCAAGCTGTCATCCGGAAGGATCCCTTCTGGGCCATCATCCGGAAGCACAGGAATCAATCTGGAAGGGTCGGTAAGTACTGTGGCGGACCTGGAATAGTCCTGGAAGAACAAGTACTGTGGCGGTCTGGCCTCCATAGTCCCTAAAGGACCCTTCTGGAAGCATGAACATGCAAGAGTCCTGGCTTGCCTTAAAATTGGCAGCCACCGGAGGCCCAGGCAGCCCGTATGGCCCAGCCCTGGCTTGCCTTGTTTGGCTGGATCAGGAGGCCATGGCTGACCAGTGCTGTCCAGGTATCAGAGCTGGGCAAAGCCCTGGGCTCCTTTGGAGCCTGGATGATCAAGCATGACCTCTGGTAGCCCAATACAGCCCCGTGGTGCCTCTGGAGGATCAGGCTGGGGTGATTCCCCTAAGGCCTGTGCTGGATGGCCCTGTGAGCCTTCCTGGGCTGTCCTGGGCAGCAAAGGCCTTGAAAAAGTGATACGGAATTGTGAGGGGGCTGCCAGTTCTTCAGCACCTCTGGCTTTCCCCCCATACCCCCTCATGCTTCCCTACCCTACTCATGATGGCCATGGCCAGACGGGGAGGGAGGGGGGCCTAGGGCCCTCAAGCACCATCTGAGGGTCTGAGCACTCCTGGGAGGGAAGTCCTCTGTGCAGAGGCCATAGATGGCCATCTTCTCCCTCCAGATGGGATAGGTGAGCCGGGCCTCATGGAACCTCCAGTCAGGCTCAACTACAGGACGAGGCTGTCTGGGATGGTAGGTGGGCTCAGTGGCTGCACACCCCCAGAGGAACAGGGAGCAGAGAGCCAGGAGCTTCCTGATCATTGGTAGAGGGCCTCCTGAATGGTCCTGTAGGCATCCCTGCAGCCCTGAACAGCAGAGGACTGGGCCTGGGAGGCCTTGGTTGCCCGCATGCGGGCCAGTTCAGCCTGGGTTGAGGTGAGCTTACCAGACAGGAGCTTCTGGGTCTCCTGGGCCCGTTTGAGGGCTTCAGTGGCCTGGTCTGCCCTGCCCTGGGAAGCATCCAGAGCAGCCTTGGCAGCAGCAGCTTCCCAGCGGGCATTCTCCAGCTCCTTGCCCCTGAGGTCATAGAGACCCCAGAGGATGGACAGAGCCAGGATCAGAAGGGCCGTCAGGCCCCCAGAGAGCTTCCCCAGTGGGAAGGACTTGAAGAGAGCGAGCAGATAGCCCATGATCACCTCAGGAAGAGTTCCATCTCAGAGTTCCGACGAGTGACCAGCCCGGGCAGCTTCTGGCCCTTGGCATAGACCCACCGGGGGAACTCCTGGGCAGCACCGGCATAGTCCTCCTCGTTCAGCTTCTTCAGAAGAGCAGAACGGGCGAATGCAGGGCGGCCAATGTTGAAGACCAGGGACACCAGGGCATCGTACTGGTTCTGGGTCAGAGGGACAGTCACGAGGTCCTTGATGGCCTGCTGGGCAGATGCAGTGTCCTCGTAGAGGAACTGGTCACACTGGGCACGTGTGTACCGGGTGCCTATCTTCAGCCTCCGGTCCATGTGCCCATAGCAGACAGTGGGGATGCCCACGGGGTCCAGATAGACCCCGAGGACAAGCCCCTCATGCTGCTGGATGTAGGACAGCCCCGACACTGAGAGACTCAAGGCAGTCACAGCAGCACGAGTTTTCATTCTTGCTTGCGAGCCCTCCGGGAATGGGTCACAGTAGCCTCCACAGGAGCCGCCAGGGCTTCCAGCTGTCCCAGGAAGGTCCTGATACCCTCGGTGAACTCTGTGAGCCCATAGGGGCTATCCACCCCGTTCAGGAGGGTGATGCGGAAGCTGTCATAGTGGCGCTGTAGGATGGTCCTGGTGTCCTGGGCTCCAGGAGCAGGACCGAAGGAGGGCAGTTCAAAGTCAGCCATGTTGCCTCACTTGGGGAAGGTTGCGGGTGGCAGGGCCAGCATGTAGGTCTCTACGTCCAGGTAGTCCTCAGAGGCCATCGTGCTGTTGAAGAGGATGCGGGTCAGGTCAGGGTTGACAGTGGCCTGGGGCTCAGCCCAGTAGTTGCCTCCGGGCTTGGACCAGGCATCCCTGCGGTCAGAATCAGCCCAGGCAATGGGCCAGATGCGGCCACCAGGCTTGAGCTCAATGACCATGACCTTCCGATGGAACCACTTCAGTCTGGGGTCGCCTCGGAGGTTCTTGGACCTGTTGTCGTTGTGATACTCGTCGTAGGTGGACAGGACGGCATAGCCTGGCACCTTCCAGCAACGACAGGACACGTGGTAGGCGGTGCCGGTGCTCTCGGCATAGAGGTCCATCAGGGGGACCTTCTGGCCGGTCTTCAGGCTGGTGTAGCTGAGGGTGCCTCCAGGAGTGTCATAGTCCACGGAGACATAGACGTCCTCCCCATTGGCCAGGAGACCAAGGTCACTGTGCTCAGAGTCCTTGTGGACCTGAATCCAGGTGTTCCCCTCCGGACTGGCCGGGTGCGGGTCAGCCAGGTTCCTGGTGTAGGAGCGGGTGCCCAGGGTCTTGTTGTAGGCCCAGGATACCGTGGCCCACTCCCCAGAAGGGCTCATGGAGGTGTGGTCAGGCATCTTGTCCGTGCTGAAGTGGCCAAGAATCTTGTCCTCCACCCGGTCATAGGTGAGGATGCCCAGAATCTTGTAGGAGCTGTCCTGGACCAGCCAGCACCAGTACCGGCCATCCAGAGAGGGAGAACCCTCTGACTTGGACCACATGCTGTTGGCAGTGGGCCAGATGGCCTTCAGCCGGGGCAGGAGGTCAACGGTCTTCACCAGGGTCCTGGTCTTGACGTTCAGCTCGTGCAGCTTGGCTCCCCAGCCATTGTTGGGGACATACCAGAGGATGTCTGGGTCTGTCTGGTGCCAGATGGGCTCACAGTCCGCTGCCAGGCCAGGAAGAGCATCCCCTTCCTGCTTTAGGGTCTTGGCGTCATAGAGGAACCAGTAGCCGTCCCGGCGGTTCATGATGAACTTGGTGGAGTCCGCATTGAAGGCCTGGCGGCGGGAGTAGTCCGACCGCATGTACTTGGCCCCAGCAGTCCCCCCAGCCTTGTTGTCGGTGACGCGGGCGATGGGGGTGCCATAGGTGAGGGCCTTGGTTGCCTTCTGGAACTCGTAGCGGGAAGGGGCAGGCGGTGCCGGCCGGGGGTTCTCCGGGCCCAGAGTCACAGTTAGGCCCGGGGTCAGGAGGAGCTTGAAGAGGTCATCCGGGAGAGGGCCAGCTTGGCCACCCCCGGCTAGAGCTTTTTTATCCGTTCCTCCAGCTCAGCCACCTTGGCCTTCAGGCGCTTGTTCTCCTCGACGGTAGCAGGATCAGGAACAGGGACCTGGACAGTGACAGTCCGGGTGCCACCAGAACCCCCTCCGGAGCCCCCAGAAGGGCCACCAGAGCCTCCAACGAGGCTGACAAGCAGATAGCCTTCAGAGTCAACCTGAAGGGCTCCTTGGGCCCCGTTGGAGCCCTGGATGATGACAGTGGTCATGTATGGGTAGGCCCCGGGTTGCCCCAGGGCCTTCATTGGTCAGACGTTCAGGAGTTCCGGGGCAACGTCCCAAGCAAGCTTGGAAGCATCCCACCGGGCCTTGGGCAGAGCATTGTTGCGGAAGCCGTCACGGACCGTGCCATCAGCGCGTTGCAGCGGGGAGAACCCGTAGGTCTTCCACTCGTTGGTGATGATCTCGCAGCGGCTCATGCCAGCACCAGGGTACCAGCCATGATCCTCCTCGCTCTTCCAGACACGATCGGCCTTGTTGTTCCCAAAGATCTTGGGATCGCAGCCGAACTGCAGGGCGATCTCGGCGTTGGGGGTCAGGCACTTGGCCTCACAAGTGACTAGCAGGCCATCGAACTCGCCCTCATCCTTGAACACGTACTGAGCACCAGAGCCGTGCAGGGCCGGCCAGGGGCTGACGTTACCCTTGAAGCGGTACTTGACCCCACCCTCATAGGGAGTGCCCTGGATGTCCCCACCGATCTGGTGGTTCATGTCCGGGTGGAAGTAGCCGCACCAGAAGCCAGTGGACTGCGAGGACTTCAAGACCCAGGTGTCAGAGCCCTTGGGCAGGACCCAGAAGCGAAGGTTCCGGATGGCCACCTCAGCACCAGGAGCCCGAGCAGGGCTGCCATCGGCCTCAATGAATGCAAACCACGGGGTGTAGTGGCGGAAGGTCTGCTTCAGGACCCACTCCAGGTTGCCCGTGTCAATCCAGGGCTGCAGCATCCAGCCGTCCTGACGGGTCAGGTGCTGGGACTTGCCTTGGTTGACAGCGGCGCCGCCACCCTGGCCGGATTCACCATTCACACGGGCACCTTCAACCCGGCCCGGGACCCATGCGTGGATCGGACGGAGGTTGTTGCCAGTGGACATCGTGAAGAACTTCTCCTTCACCTTGGCCGGCACCAGCGGACCAGTGTTGCCCTGGCTCTGGCCAGGGGTCTGGGTAGCAGTGTCCTGCTTGTAGAAGCTGTCGATGTCCTCGACCGTGTGGAGGGCAATGCCCCGCCAGTTCACATCGTTCCGGTTGCCATTCGGGCTGTTGTGGTTGTGGTAGTTCAGCGGGATGAAGTTGGTCCCATCCTTGGAGTACCGGGCCTCACCGTCGATGTAGGCCACAGGCATCTCCAAACCACGTCGGCGGGCATTGGTCTGGCCAGCCACCCGGAGGTCATGCTCCACGCTGCGGATGTCCAGGGCATACCACTTACCGCCCTCAAGCGTGTACTGCCGCGGGAGCTTGATGTCCTTCCACAGGGAGGCAGCCCAGCCGGCAGGGGTGCCACTGGGGGCCTGGGCCGGACGCTGCACAAGCTCCTGGGCAGCCCACAGCTCATTGACCACCTTGTTGCTCAGGCCATCGCCCGCCAGCTCCACCAGCGTCATGTACACGCTGGCCCACGGGGTGTCCACGGGTTCAGCCATGAAGGAGATGCCCCGGACAGTGATGGTGTTCGGGATGTACATGGCCTCCCGGATGATCCGGGCATTGTGCTCACCGGGGGTGGTGGTCAGCAGCATAGCGCGGGTTGCCGTGGCACCGGATTCGATGACAGCAGAACCCTGCTTCACGTCGTTCTGGTAGGTCAGCTGGAACATCGGGGAGGACTGCATGTCCCCGGGGTTGGTCATGCTGGTCAGGTTGGTCCAGGAGCCAGGGTTGTCCTGGAACAGGACGGCAGCATCAGCAGCAGGGGTCCAGCGGATGCCCGGGAAGCCCGAGTACTTCCGGATCTGGGTGGTATTGATGGAGTAGTAGGTTCCCGGCGTTTGCAGAGCATTGCTGAAGACCAGCCAGTACAGCGTACCCTTCTCCAAGGTCGTGGCCCCAGTGAAGACGTCTTCATACATCTTGTCCGAGGACCTGTCAGCCGCAGTCAGGTTCCTGGTGAAGCCCCCGAGCATCCCTGCATGGTCATCAGGTGCTCCATCCTTGTCCGGGAAGATGAGGCATTGCAGGACACCAGCATTACCACCGTGGTAGCCATCACCAAACGGCACGTAGTACCAGAGCTTGCTCGGGGTGGAGCTGGACTTGGCCCGGAAGGACATGGCCATCCGATAGTTGTGGCTGGCATCCAGCTTGCCGACCCGCAGGTTCCGCAGGGACTCCATGGCGTGGCGGCCCGGGCCCCAGACATGGTTGGTGTCAGAGCGGGCGGGTGTCCACGGGGTGTCATCAACCGGAGGCGGAGCCGGAGGGTTGGGGTTGTTCGGGGCTGGGGTGGCCTGGTTGCCGGCAGCCTTCTTCAGGGCCTCAATCTCCCGCTGGAGCTTGGTGATCTCCGCCTGAGCCTTCTGAAGCTCAACCAGGCGCTCCCGTGCCTGCTCCTGGGCCTTGTCAGCCTCCTGCCGTGCAGAGGCAGCACTGAGCTGGGCAGCATTCAGGTCCTTGCGGGCCTGTACCAGGTCAGCCGGGCAGGTGCCCTGATTGGTCAGGTCCTTCTGGGCCTGCTCCAGCTGCTTCTCCAGGTCCTTGGCTGTTTTGTCAAGACCTTTGGCTACCTCACTGGCCTCTGCCAGCTCAGCCTCAACCTGTGCCAGCCTGTCCTTTGTCTGTGTCAGCTGGGCTTGTAAGTCAGCAACCCGGGAGGTCAGGTTGTCCCGGCCCACAGCAGCCGCTCGTAGTTGGGTCTCAAGTTCCTCAATCCGCTTCCGGAGGGCTGCTGCCTCCTTGGCGGATACGGAGTCATCCGGGATAGGGGCTTCGGTGCCCTTGGGGTCCTTGACCAGGAGGAAGCCCTCCTCGTCAACCATCAGAATTGCACGCTGGGTCAGTTTGCCTGCCATGCTGGTCCCTTATAGAGCTCCATGGTGCCGGGTGTGGCTGGTTGGAGCTGGTTGTTGATGAATTCCACACCAGTGACATGGCGGGAGGTGAAGCCGGTGTTATCGGCTGGGGTGTTGTAGGCCAGAGACTGCTTGGCCGCTTTCCTGGGGTCCCAGAACTCTTCCACGCCCATGTAGGCGCGGGAGCAGGTACCCCTCAGGGTGTTCGCTTGGAATCGATTGTAGGAGCTGTCGGGGCCGCTGTAGAGGTAGAACTTGGCCGTATCCACAGCCTGATTTGTGACCTCAAGGTCGTTGGCCCACACCAGGTTCCCAGAGGAGCCCACGTAGGCCTGGATCAGCCCCTCCCCGTGGGCCCGGACGGACTTGACGCTGTTCCAGAAGACCGTGTTGAAGGAGGACCCATAGGCCATGTGGATGGCAGCTGACAGGTTGTCCTTGATGTCGTTCCAGACCACCGTGTTCCCACTGGAGCAGTTCTGCAGGCTGATAGCCCGCATCTGCCCGTTGAAGCGGTTCCGGCTGATCAGGGAGCGGGCCAGGCCCTCCCCAGACAGGCCATAGTAGCCGCCCTCGATGGTGCAGTCCTCCAGGACAGCCTCCACCGGGTGAGTGAGGGTGCCGGCATTGAAGTGGGTCCGGTAGTGGGCCAGAGGAGGCAGATTGCCCTCCCTGACCACCTTCCCAGTGAACTTCACAGCCTCAAGGCCCATGGCCCCACCAGTCAGCGGGTTCCTTCCAGTGTCATCCGGACGGGCCCAGGTGGCCCTGAAGGTGCAGTGCCGGACCACCACATTGGAGACGGCCTGGGTCTCAGCCCGGACATCCAGGAAGTGGCCCACATTGAGCCCGGTGAACTCGCAGTCCTCCAGGATCAGGTTGCTGTGGTCGATGGCATACACCAGGGCATGCTGGTTGGCAGCTTTGGTGTCAGAGTTCCACTGGGCTCCCCGGATCACCAGGGGCTTGTTGCCCCTGTTCCGGACCAGTAGGTTTGAGCGGTCTGGCTGCTCCGGGGTGTAGACAGAGCAGCCAGAGAGGTCCAGGACCTCCACGGTGGGCCCGATGTCCACCTGCCCCGTGAATGTCAGGGTGCCGGTGGGCTTGACCTCCCTGGCATTCAGGAGCTTCTTGAATTCGTCAGTGTTCACGGCCCCACGTACTCGATGGTCAAGGTGGCCCCCTGGCCCTGCTGGGTGGTGGGGGTGTTCAGGCTGATCCGGTGGGCCACGCCCTTCGAGAAGTAGGCCAGGAAGGAGCATGCCCCACCCTTGCCCATCAGGAACTGCTTGTCCTCGGAGGCCATGTGCTTGGTGAACTTGGTCACTGCATTGTTCAGGTAGAAGCCGGTCTGGGCCACGTTGGCAGAGGCCACCGTCAGGGAGACCCGGTACCAGCCAGCCTTGCTCACCGTGACTGTGGTCTGGGGAGCGAAGGTGATGTAGTCTGGACCACCTGTGGTGACAGGGGCTTTGGTGGCCAGGGAGGCCCCGGTACCACCACCGTCCTGGCTGTTGTGCCGGTCATACCAGGCGGTGCCGGCCAACAGGCTGGCAGGGGTGGAGCCCCCGGGGGCCGGCAGGGCAGCCAGCTTGCTGTCCACCTGGGCCTTGGTGTAGTAGTTCGAAAGGTCAGGGGCAGGGCCACCCCCGCCTCCCTTCAGGACAACCAGGAGGTTGCCATTCTCATCGACCTTCAGGGAAGCCTGATTGGCCGGGTTGTTCTTCTCAACGACTGTTGCCATGCTTTCTCCTTCCCCGACCAAGGGGCTTGCGGGAGTACTTCTCTTGGTCCTCCTTGAGGAGGGCCCTTTCCATCTCCAGAATGTTCCTCATCCGGAGCTTCTCTGATTGGATGTTGGCATCGATGGCCAGCTCCTCCCGGAACAGGTCCACACAGCCAGCCAGGGCATCGAGGGCATCATCATGGCGAAGGCAGCCCTTGACACGGGTGATGCTTGACATCTGGACAAAGAGGCTGTAGGTGGCCAGGTCTCCAGCCTGGAGGCCCTCCACGTACATGGACTCCTCCTGGAGCGCCCTGGTGGTGATCCAGAGTGACCTCCGGCCCATGACAGGCCCGAGGGTCTCGATGATCCGGACTTCCTTCTGGCCATGGACCATGACCTCGTCCACACCCGGGTTCCAGCCGACCTTGGCAGCCTCTTCCAGCAGGATGGGCTGGAAGACCTGTTTGAAGGCACCAAACCCCATGTTCTTCTCAATGCAGACCTGGGCAGGTTTGTGGGGAGCCAGGAACTTGGCCAGCTTGTGGAGGGTCTCCTTCTCGTAGCCTCCAGGCACGGAGCCATAGGAGAGACACACCAGGTTGCCCTTGACCAGCCCGATGACAGCAAATGCCGTCCTGTCCTTGCTGGTGTTGCCGCCAGCAGCGGGGTCAATGAAGGCCTTGATGACAGGCTTGGCCCTGGGGCCTTCCATGGAGGCCGGCACAGCCAGCTCCCAGGTGCGTCCACCAGAGACATGCTTGTAGGTGTAGCCCGGGCCCAGGCCGGGGGCCAGGGTGATTGGGAAGTCGTCCCCGTGGGGCACCACCAGGAGGTCCCTGGGGTTCAGGGGCTTACGGCCAGCATCGGTCAGAGTGGCATTGAGCATGTACTGCAGCTCATACCACTCCTTGCCCATGGTCAGCTCCTGGGACTGGTGGAAGTCCTCCTTCCGGAACTCAGGACAGGTCACTTGGCCTCGGGAGCCGTCAATGCCTCCTCCGGAGCGGAGTGAGGGATTAAGCCTGAGCTTCTCCTTGACCCAGGGGGCCAGGGTCTCCCCATAGAAGGCCTCCTCGGCTACCGTGGGGAACCGGCCAGGCCAGACCCGTACCTCAACCCCCTGCTTGGGGAGCTCAAAGTAGATGGAGTCCATGGACTGGGGAGTGCCCAGCCAGATGATCCGGTACTCACAGATGGCGTAGAGGTCCAGGGCCTTCCTGAGGATGTTGGCCCGACCTTCGGCTGTGAAGCCCGTCTTGGAGTCCTCAAGATCGTCAAGGACTGTGAAATCAGTACGCTTACCCTGCAGGGACTCCTCGATGGAGATCGGGCAGAGGGAGGGGGACTTCTCAGACAGGTTCCGGAGGCTATGGTGGACATCCCAGGCTTGGATTCCAGTACGGTCCCCACCCTTTGGGTCAGGCAGCCAGGGCTCAAGCTCAGGGAGGTCATGGAAGATCCTCCGGACCATGATGATGACGTCCAGGGCCTTCTTGCTGTTGGACATGACCACAGCATTCCGGTGATTGGGGTGCTGGATCAGATCCCAAGCAATCCCAATGGCAGCCAGGGTGGACTTGGCCTGCCCACGCTGGGCCTGGACCATGATGGCCCGCTTGGAGGGGTCCATCATGAAGGCACAGATGTCGGCCAGGATTTCAGCCACGCACAGCTTCTTCAGGTCCACCAGGACCCGATAGACAAAGTCCATTGGGTCCTTGTAGAGCTCCTGGACGGCCTTGACCTGGGCCCGGCGGGCCTCAGCGGCCTCTGGGGCCTCCTGGACGATAGCTCTTCGCCCTTGAGCCATCCTCTTCTCCTATTACGGTTCGGTTTTGGTCAGTGGGTACTGCCCCATGGAGCCCACAGGAGGGCCGTCAGTCGTTCAGGCTCTGTGGCGTAGGGGGTTGCCCCACCCTGGCAGCCTGAGCAGCCTTGCGTGCCTCCTGGGCGGCCCTCAGGGCCTCTAGCCCGTCGGTACCCTTGGATTGCTCCACGGTCAGCCAGTTGAACTTTTCCAGGGTGGCCAGGGCAGTCCTGAGAGTGTTGGCGTCCGTTCCGGGATCACGGACGCTCTCCATGACCCTGTCCAGGAAGGAGGACAGGATGGCATCAAGCTTCTCTGAGTGCTTCATCAGAACCCCAGGGTGTTGATCTTGACGGCCCGGATCGGGACCAGGCCCAGGTTGAGGCCTGACATGGCCATGATCCTGGGGGCAGTAGAGGCGGCTTCAGGGGTCCTGCGGGCCTGCATGTACAGGAACTCCACAGCGACCACAGAAGCCTTCCCGGACTCCAGGGCAGCCCTGAGGCCGGCCCGGGTTCCAAGGTTCAGGGTCTTGAGAGCCTTGAACTCTTCCTGGGTGCCCACGTAGACGTAGGGCAGGAAGATGGTGAAGGCTCCATCGTTCTTGAAGTACTTCTCGTTGAGGAACTTCACGGCCTGCTTGGTGGCTGCTGGGTATCTGTAGGCCTCCAGGAGCTGCCCCTGGTCATTCACCACCACGGGAGTGGCGTGGGTGTACTCCAGGGTGGGTAGCAGCAGGTCCCACTTGGTGGTGGGCTGCTGAGCCTGCGGGTCCTGGACAAAGCGGAGCATGGTCTCCAGGCCAACCGACTGGGGGGCCAAGACAGCAGGAGCTTGCCTGAATAGCTCAAGGGCACCAGGGTTCATCAGGAAAGTCCCCTTGTCCAGCCCCAAGGCCTGGATGTAGCTGATCTGGGTGCCATCATCCCGCTGCACTATGTCCACCCGGGTGTTGGCCATCCACTTGTCCAAGATGTCGTCCCAGTACTTATCACCCATCTGGACGGTTATGGTTGGTACCCCAGACCATGCTGCCAGGGGGGTGCGTGGGTGTGGGGGAGGTACGGTGATGGAGCCTCCAGGAGGAGCCACCTCCACCTTGGGGACAAAGCACCCACAATCCATGCAGGCCAGGTAGAGCCGGTGGATGACGCTTTCCAGCTCAGCCATGTCAATCTCCCCAACCACAGGGGTTAGTACGGGCGTGGTGGTCCGCATCAGTGAGACCGGCAGGCCTTCCCACTGGGCCAGGTCAATCAGCCCAGCAGCACCGGCTGTGGTCTGGGTGATCCGCGTTACCCCGTCCTTAAGGTAGATGACCTTGACAGTGGACAGCTTGTGCATCCCTCCGGTGAAGGTGGGGGCCCAGACAGCAGGGCAGCTGTCAAAGGTGGCTGAGTTCTCCCAGGTCACGGAGTTCCAGCCCGGGGGCAGGTCCCCCACGGCCACCTCAATCTCCTGGCCCTTGATCCGGGGTACCAGGTCTGCAAACCTCTTCAGCTGGTTGTAGCAGTCCGTGAAGGTCTTGGGCTTGGGATCGTTGGCCAGATTAAGGGCCCAGAGGCCTGAGCCATAGAGCTTCTCCTTGGTTCCCACAGGTGCTGATTCTGACAGGGCAAAGTCCTGCAGCAGGCCCTTGCAGACCTCAATCACAGGGGTCATGTCGTAGCGCCCATCAGACAGCCTGTAGATGCCTGTGGGGAGCCCATATCGCTCCAAGGTTATGGAGGCAGTACTCATTGGTTCTCCTTTGGCTTCGTGGAGCATCCGGGAATGGGTGCTCTAAGAAGCCCCCGGCCGGAGCCGGGAGCAAGGTGTCAGTCCTTCTTCTCCTTCTTGGCTTCCTTCCGCTTGTGGCGGGCAGCAGCCTTCTCAGAAGGGGTCATGTGGTTGCGGGGAGGCTTGATCTCCTGGCGCAGCATGTTCATGAAGGGGATGACAAAGGGGAGGGTCCCTCCAGGCACCAGCTTGGTAATCTTGGAGGGGTCGCCGGTCAGGCTGTAGATGTCGTTGACCACACCGAAAGAGGGGGCAGCCCGGTCTCCCAGTGCCTTGGCCTGGTAGGGGTTGTCCCCAGTCACGTCCTGAAGCACATCCAGGATATCCGAGGCCAGACCGGGGTAGGCCACGTACTGGGTGGACTTCTGGATCAGCTCAGACGGGGTCAGCATCTTCTCCAGGTACTCCTCCTGGTCCCGACGGCCCAGGGATGCCACCAGGATGCGGAGGGCCACCACCGGCATGGCTGCAACCATGTTGCCCATGGTCATCAGACCCACCCGGGCATACCCGTAGTTGCCCACCTGCCGCCCCAGCTGCTTCTCCAGGGCCGTGATAGAGTACCCACGGAACTGGGTGACAGCCCGCCAGAAGCTGTTGTGGACGTAGATGCCCCGCTCACCAGCGAAGGTCCCCTGGATCATCTGGTTCACGGAGCGGTGGACGACAGTGCTCAGCTGGTCCAGCAGCTCAGGAGACAGGTGGCGGGCATGGAAGTACGTCACCTTCCCGTCCGGCCCCACGTCAGTGACCCGAGGGACGGCATCCTTCAGGTGCTCCCAGAGCTCCCCATCAATGCCGATGTCCTTGAGCCAGGTGTCAGGAGCATCCAGCTTGAGGACCCTGTTCAGGGCCTGCTCCACAGTCAGCTCTGCAGCCATCCGCTGCTGGGTGGCCATGATGATCCGATGACCACCGATGACCCCTTGGATGTGCCCGACAGCATTCAGGAACCGGAGGGTCTTGCTGGTCTCCTCAGTCCCCCAGATGTCCCTGTTCTTCCCGTTGGTGTCCCAGGGGGAGGCCATGAAGTACCCGTCCGTACCGAACGTGTGCCCCATGTAGTTCTCCAGCTCCCCGAGGACAGGGTTGGTGCTCATCTTGGCCCCCTTGACGGAAGCCTTGATCTCCTTGATCAGCCGGGGAACAGCCGGGATGGCCTGGAGGGTGTTCAGTCCACCGACCTGGTTGGCGATGTTCAGGACCTCAGCCACCTGGGTCCAGGCCAGGCCACCCAGCCGCAGAACAGCGTTGGCGGAGACCAGGGTGTCCAGTGCAGCTGAGTAGTACATGCCCTTCAGAGGTACAGAGGACACCTCTGACACCAGCTGGCGAAGGGCATCCAGCTCAGCCCGGGTGGCAGCCTGCTCGCCCACGCCCTGGGCAGCTGCCTTGACCACAGCCTCCATGCCAGAGTATCCGTAGATGCCCTGGGCAGCCATGGCCGACCAGCCAGCAGAGGTCCTGGCCCGGTCACGCAGCATGGCCTGGTGGTCATTCCACATGAGGCTGCCGAGGGTGATCCCATCCCCGAGGTCCATGTGCTCGTCCAGGGCCAGCTTCCGGGAGAAGTGGCGCTCCTTGGTGTTGAGCAAGGGCCCGGTGATGGTCTCGATCTCCTCAGGGGTGTAGCCGTCCTTCTTCAGGATGTCCTGGATGGTCCGGACGGCTGCCGGGGAGTTCAGGGCCACCTCCTGAGGAGTAAACACACCACCACGGGCATCTAGGGCCCGGGTCAGGTATGCCTTGGATACGTTGTCCGAGACCTCAGGGGAGAACCCGATGTCCTGGAGCTGGGCTCGGATAGCTGCCGTCAGCTTCTGGCGCTGGGCCACCGTGATGTTCTTGATCTTCTCGGGGTCCAGGACACGCTGCATGTAGCCCAAGGAGGGAGGCAGCTCCTCCTGGGTACCCACCACCCCATACTTCAGCTCGGCCTCGTTGGCCCGCTGGTGCCCATCAGCCAGGGCCTGGATGGCTTCTCGGATGGCAGGGGAACCCAGCTCATCCGGAATCTCCCCGGCCTTGTGGGTTTCATGGAGCCAGTACTGGAGCTCAGCATTGAACTTGTCAGCCCCCTCAGAGCTGAAGAGGCTGAAGGCCGGGTGCTTTCCCTGCTCCTTCAGCCAGGCGGCCTGGGCCTTCCGTAGCCGGTACAGGGCGTTCCCCAGAATCTCCCGCTCCAGGCGGTACTTGTGGATGGCAGCGGTGGCATTATTCCGCTGGCCAGTCAGGTTGGACGGGGATTCACCCAGGATGGCTGCTGCCCAGCGAACCACGGGGTTCTTTGACTTCAGCATGACCTGGGTGGCCGATATCAGGGACTCGCCCAGCTTCCCGGCCTTCTCACTGCCCAAGAGCTTTGAGGTCCGTGCATTGGACTGCTCGACTCGCTCCGGGGCCTCCTGGGCTGCTCGCTGGACCACCTTGTCAACCATGATGGCCGTGGCCACATCCCCCTGGTTCTTCTGGGGCAGGTTCTCCAGACCATACAGGCGGCCCTGGGCGCTGAAGGTGTGCTTGGGCAGCGGGGCCTCTTCAGGGGTCTCCTTGGCAGCGGGACCAGACCCGCCTGAGCCTGGTGTGCTCTTCGGGGCCTCCGGGGCCGTGTAGCCCGTGCCGTCCTTGTCATAGAGCTTGGTGTCCCGCATGACCTCCAGCATGGAGTCAGCGGCCTCAGACACAGCAGAGGGGGCCAGGTGGGTGTCCTGCTTTCCAGCCTTCCGGGCATCCGTCAGGGCCCCGAAGAAGGCATCAGCTGCCTTGGCCACATTGGCCTCAGTGGCGTCCTCTTTCAGGACACGCCGGAACAGCGTCACCAGGCTCTTGACAGCATGGAACATGTACTCAGCAATGGCCTTGGAGGGCAGGTACCGGCCGGGCTTCTTCTTGCCCTGATAGACCACCTCATCGTATCGGCGCTGGACGTACTTGACAAACTGCTGGGCCGTGATCTCGTCGAAGTTCCCCCAGTACTTGGATGCCTTCCGGGCCCCTTCCTTGGTGGTGTCCTCAGCCAGGATGTTGAAGAGGGCTGTGCTCCGGGTATCAGGGTGCCGGAGGGCGTTCTTGTAGTTGAAGGTCCCCAGGCCAAACCGCAGGGCTGCTGCCTTGGTGGCCCCGCCACGCTCAGCCATGGCATTGAAGACAGCACCAGCAGCCTTGCCCCACTCCTTCCGGATATCCAGGGGCACATTGCCGATGCCACCAATGGCCAGGCTATGGCCCATCTCATGGAGGACAACCTCCAGCTGGTCAAGGCGGGTGGTGACGGCCTTGGTGTCGATGGCAAGGTTCAGGTGCTTGCCCATCCCCAGGTGTTCACCCCAGGAGCCCTCATGCGTGACCATGTTGTCCAGGAGGGTCATTTCACCCTTCCGGAAGAACTCATCCCGGATGGTCTTGACAGCATCCACCAGGTCAGGGTCCATGCCCTTCGGGTGGACAACGTTGTCGGTGGTGGTCCACTCACGGCCAGCCAGCTTCGGGTATCGCTTCTCCCTGTAGGCAATCAGGGCTTGAGCATGGGTCAGCCCCTTCTCCTTGGCAGCTTCCAGGTAGCGGTCAAACTGCTGCTCGGACCGCAGGGCAGCCTCGGCCACCTCCACCGGATTGGAGTTCACGTGGTCGGTGGTGAAGGCTGCATTCTGGGTGTCAGGGGCCTCAGGCCATGGGAGGTCCCCTACGGACTTGTGCCCGTTCCGGGAATCCACGTAGCCCTCAGGGAGGTCCCAGACGGTGGTGTCCCTGCCGAAGTAGCGGCGACCCTCAGGGGAATCGTAGGTGTGGACCCCCAGGTTCTTCAGCTCGTGATCGGACAGGTAGGAGACATCCTCCAGGCCCTTCTCCATGGCCACCACCTCAGGGTTCACCTGGGCCTCAGCCATGCGGGCCTGGACGGCCTTGGCTGCCTGCACACCGATGGCATCCGGGTGCCCGTCAGCTGGCAGGTGGAGATCGGGGGTGGGCTCCATGGTCAGGTTGGCCACCCGGTCAGCAATCTCCTTGGCGGATGCCTGGACCTTGGCCGATCCCCGGACAGCACCCACCACGCCACCAGCATCGAAGAAGGTGGCAGCCAGCACGTCAGACCAGTCCCTGTTTGGGTCATAGCCCATCGTGATGGCCTCTGGGACAGCACCGCCCAGCAGGGTCCCTGAGACCCCACCAACCACCCGGGAGGCAGCGGCAGCATTGGCCACCGTGCTCCCGTTCCTGATCATGTGGCGACCAATACCAGAGCCAATAGCCCGACCCATAGCGCCAGCAGGAAAGCCAAGAACGCCGTCAACAGCACCACCAGCCATGGGAGCCAGGAGCTTCTGGGTGGTTGAGCCCCGGGACATGATCTGGAGGTCTTCACGGTCGGCATTCTGGCGCTCCAGGATGTAGAGGGCATGCTCAGGGTTGTAGGCCCCTTCCAGCTCATCAACCTCAGCCTCAGTCCGGCCATTGAGCATCTCAGGGGTAAGCTCCACGGGGGCAGCCGGGCCCCAGTCCCGATTGAAGGCTGCCTTGAGGCCATACTCATAGGTCTCATAGGCCAGGCCGACGGTCTTGGCAACGACGGACTGCCTGAAGCCGGCAGCGGCCTTGTCCTTGAATCCCTCCCAGCCATAGGGCTGCTCATTGGTCTCGTGGTAGTCCTTGTCGCCTTGAGCGACCTGGGCTTCCACGGTCTCGCGGGTGTCCAGGGCCGGCCGGGAAGCCGGCAGGTCCAGAGGGGCCGGGGCGGCAGCTGGGGAGCTTCCCGTCTGGACTTCCTTCGGGCGAGGCTGATACGGCTGCCAGCCCTTGTCCCAGGACTCACGGGGGTCAATCCAGACGGTTTGCTTCATGGTTTACCTCAAAGGAGGGGGAAGGAGGAGGAGCCGGTGGCCTTCTTGGCTGCTCGGCTGAATGAGCCAGGGCCCTTGGTGGGGTTGTGATAATCGTGGAGCATCTGGTCCAGCGGGAGCTCCTTGATGTTGGTGGAGCCGTCCTCATTGACGACGCGGATGGCCAGGGACTTGCTGGGGCCGCCCGCGTAGAAGACCTGGATGCTGTGGACCTGCCCCTGCTTGAGGCCCTCCACCTGCTCTTCCAGGTACTCACCCACCTTGTCTACCGGAATGCCACGGCCATTGGGGGGGTTGACCAGGTACTGGAGCGGGTCCTGCCCGTCAGCATAGTTCCGGATCAGGATGCCCCCAGCAGGCACGAATGCCTTACCGGGCCCGATCAAGTTCCGGGATGCCCGCAGGAGCAGTTTCTCCTCGGGATCAGCTGGGCTCACAGCCTTTGCCCGAGCAGCCTCCGAAGCCACCGCGTCAGAGAGGTCCGGATAGTCATCCAGGTTGATCCCAGACGCCCAGAGGGGCTGTGCAGACGCATCGTTCCAGAGGGCCGATATGCCCCAGCGGTTGCTGGACTTCTGGAGGTGTTCCTTGGTGGCCTCTCGAAGGTCTTCGGAGGGCTTGGCGGATTTGGAGGCACGGGCGTCAGCATAGAGGGAATGCACCAGGATGTCGTTGGGGAAGCCTTGGGCCTGCTTGGTGACAGCGTTCTCCAGAAGCCCGGCCAGGTCAGCCCCGTAGTAGTCCTGGGCCTTCTCCCGGCCAAGAGCCTGCACGTCCGCCTTGAATCGATCCAGCAGGTGCATCAGCTCATCAGGCCGCTTGACCAGCTCCTCAGGGTCCTCGGTCAGCAGGCGGTTGACCTCACCCTGCCGCTCAGCCTTGGCCACAGGGATGGGGTTCAGGCTGCCTCTCATGAGGGCGTACTGCTGGTCGGGGGTGGCCTGGACGTAGGCGCTGTTCTCCACGTGCTTGGCCTCCTCTGCCTTAACCAGACCGATGGCCTTGACCCGGGACCAGCCCACAGGGTCAGTGACCATGAGGTTGGTGAACTGAGCTGCCCGCATTGCGGCCGCTGCTTCCTTGGCCTCCTGTGAAGAGGATGCAGCACGTACCCGCTCCTGAGCAGCCTGGTCAGCCAAGCGCTTCTGAAGCTCACGCTCCCTCCGGGCCTGGATGGCCAGGGCAGAACGGACACTATCAGCCTTCATGTCCTCAGGGTCATAGAGGGGGATGAAGCTGCCGGATTCGCGCTGGATGGCATCCAGGACCTCCTGCTTCATCTTCACCAGCTGCTTGACCGTCTGACCAGGACCGGGGTCCCGGATCATGGTCTCGATCTTGGCCAGCTTCTCCATGTGGGGTGTGGAGAACTTGGTGATTGCCTTCCGGTTGGCCAGCTCAGCCTTCTGGAGGAGGGCAGTCTGCTGCTCCCGGGGGAGCTGCTCGAATGCCTTGGAGCCAGCCAGCATTGCCTGGACAGCATGGGCCGTCTTGTAGGTGGTGGTGGTGGTCCCATCCGCGTTCATTACGATCTGGGGCTCACCGATCTGGGCAATGGCCCCCTCGAACAGGTTCAGGAGGTTCTTCTCGTAGCTCTCCTTGTCCTGTCCGACGATCCGACCGATGTTGGCATCAAACTCAGCCACTGCCTTGGCGGCAGCTTCTTGCCCAGAGGGGCTGGTGGGGTCCACGTCCAGGGTCTTGAAGGTCTCGCCCAGGGTGTCAGCAGCTCGGTGGAAGAAGCCCTTCTGCTGCTCGGTGGCCTGCTCCTGCCGGTACTGGTAGGCCTGCTTGGTGTAGGTCTCCATGATCTGGGGGACCTTCTGGAGCAGCTGGTTCTGGACATCCATGTCCACAGCAGCAGAGCCAGTCCTGGCCATCTCAAACCGGGTCAGCAGGGCCTTCCGGAATGTGTCCTCATCCATCTGCCGGAGGGTGCCCATGTTCCGGAGAACGTCAGCAGTGACCTCCTGGGCAAGGGAGCCCTTGGCGTAGGCCTCAGCACCCAGCACCACGTCGGACTTACCGAAGATGCGGGTGTACCAGGGCTGCTCAGCAGCTACCTCACTGACAGCCTTGCCCGAGGCCACCACCTGCATGCCCTGCAGGAACTTCTCCTTGTCAGCCATCTGGGCATTGAAGGGGTCCCGCTGGGACGGCCGCTCCTTGGCGATCCTGTCCATAGTGGACATCCGGGAGCTGGGAAGCTCACCTGTCTCCGTGCGGAGGATGGACTGGGCAGCAGGGCCCAGCACAGAGGGCTTGCCGGACCGGGCAGACATGCCGGCCGGGCTGGACTGGAAGAACGGGGTTCCGTTGATCAGCCCATCAGAACTTTGGGACACTGTAGCCTCCTGTGGTGGTGGGCATGGGCTTGTCGGTCACTTTCCAGTTCCCGTAGGCATTCCTGCCCATCTCGAAGAGCTTGCCCCAGTCCATGCGGTTGTTGCCTTGCTGGGCCTGCAGGATGCCCTGCCCCAGCTTGTTCCAGTCCATCCCGTTCTGCCCGTAGGCGGACAGGGCGGCCTGGGCCATCTGCCCGGCCCGCTCCATGGGGGTGGCGAACTGGACCTGTCCCTGGCCATACAGGCTGTCCAGAGCCTTCTGTCCGGATGCCTGGGAGTTCCGGACGTACTTCTCGCTGTTGAGGACCATGCCAGCTATCTGACTGCCCTGCTCACCCCCGTAGTAGGCGGCGACACCTCGGATGACCCCATGGGCGATGGCCTTGCCCCAGGACGGGGCCCGGACGGTGGTGTCCTTCACCCGGGTTAGGTCGAACCTGGCCATGGGCATGTCCAGGTCCTTCTGGGAGAAGGCCGAGGCCACCAGGGTGTCCAGGGTGGCCCCTTGGTTGAACTTGCGGGCCCGCTCCTGGCTCATGGCAGAGGATTCCATCTGCCCCAGGCGGGCCTGCTGGACCGTGTTGATGGAAGCAGCCAGGCCAGTACCCAGGAGACCACGCTGGGCCATCTCAGCCGTCATGGCCCCCTGGGCAGCCTGCTTGCCGGCCTTCCGCTCAACCTCAGCAAAGACAGCCTGGCGGTTCTGGACATCGAAGTTCCGCTCAACAGTGGCCTTGTCCTTGAAGAACTGCTCGGAGGCCTTCTTGTTGGTCCGCTCGATGGCATTCTGCCTGTACTGCCACTCCACCCGGGCCGAAGCATTCCTGGCATCCACCTTCAGCCGGTTCAGACTGTCGGCCCGGGATGCCATGTCGTTGGATGCCTTGGCAGCGAACCTGCCCAGGACAGGGGACATGATCCCCTCTGCGAATCCCTTCCAGAACATCGTTAACTCCAGGAGCTGGGCGTCTTCCCATTCCGTGTGACCAGAGAGTACTGGACATCACGGATGTACATGGGTGCCGCTGTGCTGGTGACGCGGATGCGATGCTCGCCCCGCAGGTGGATGGGCAGCGAGGCATACTCGCCGGGTTGGTTGAAGGTGCGGGCAAAGCCGGCCGATGAGAGGGTCATCTCACCCTCCTGGAGCCAGACCGTCCAGGACTTGGTGGTGTGCCTGCTGTCTGGCATGTAGACCCCAGACTGTGGAGGCGTGTGGAACTCAATGGTTGCCTTGATGTTCCCAAAGTAGTCCCGGGTCTCCCCATCAGCCTGCTTGCAGAATTTGTCGTAGAGGAGCCAGAGGTCATCCCCAACATACCCGCACCAGCCCTCTTCAGGCAGGTCCTTGTAGTCCCGGATGACGGGGAACTCCCCACGGAGGTCAATCAGCCGGGCGTGGCCGGCCCCGTGCCAGATGCACAGGTCATCCCCGGATGCCGAGGAGGTCATGTGCTTGACCACGTTCCGGGCCTTCTTCTCATTGAACTGTGGGCACAGAGGGACGGACACCAGCCGACCACCCTCCGGGGAGGGCTGGAGCAGCCGGAGCCGGATGGGTGCCCCCAGGCCTTCCTGGGCCAGCATGACAGGACCACGGGAGGTACGGGCAAGGAACACGTTGGCCCGACCCACACCCTCCATGTCCAGCTGGGTGATGCTGGTCTGGTCACGGGAGCCCAGGCCCACCAGGAAGGCCCGACGGGAGGTTATGGCCAGGAGCTGGGAGCCCCACAGGATTCCTGCCTTCACGGGGTCCGTGTCACTACCAAGCTCCAGGTAGTAGCCGTCATCAGCCGTGGGGTTGATGGCGCTGCCTGGGGTGACATCGAAGGGGCTGCCGATGGCAGACACAAAGGCACCCTTGGACGTCAGGAGGACCATACGGCCGCCAAAGATGTCGGCATAGACCATGGTGTGCTCCCCGCGCATCCGGGACAGCTCATCCCAGGAACCAGCCTTGGGAATCACCCAGTCCTTCCCATTGGCTTTGTTAACCAGGGAGGGCAATCTCTTTGCCTGCAGCCACCACAGGCAGGGGCCCCTCCAGCTCAGGCTGCCTCCGGGCTGCTCCTTCCAGATACCAGCCTGGTGCTTGAACGGGACCCCGGCAACCAGCATCAAGGTGCCTTCTGTGGCCTTGCCTGGGAGGTCCGACACGGACGACACTTCCCTCAGGATTGGACGAAGGTCGGACCCGCTGGCCCCATCGGACACGGTGATGCTGGTTGCTCCTGGGATTTCAATGACAGCCCCGTGGACCGCAGCACCAGGGATGTGCTGGGCCAGCCGCAGGGCGATGTGGCTCCGGGTGGTCTGCTCTGCCACCTGGAGCTGGTACTCGGTCTGGGCCTTCTGGTAGTTGAAGGTGGCCTCGCTGATCCGGGCAGAGTACTCCGGGTTCAGAATCTTCCGGGTGTAGCGGTAGTCCCACTCGATCCAGTCATAGTCCTTCAGGGGACCATCGGCTCGGATCAGGGGGTGCCACATGTTCGGGTAGTTCGGGCCCCAGGAGGCATTCCATTCCGTGCTGCCCCCGATGGCAGAGGGGTTCAGGTCCTGCCCGGGCCGCCAGGTGGGCCCCGCCAGGAAGACCTGACCACGGCTGCCCGAGGCATTCACGAATTGGTTCACGGTGGCCTGGTTCGGCAGGTCGTAGCGGGTCAGGTACCTGGGGTCTTCCTTGGCCGGTATCCAGCCAGTGGGGCCAGTGCGGGTCAGCCCTCGCTCAACCACAGCCTCACCCGAGTACACAGGGACGTTGTTGAGGTTCAGGTTCAGGTTACTGTTGTAGGCCGGAGGGGTGGTATATTTGGCTGTCACCTGGCCGAAGGGGCCCTTGACCGTAGCCGTGTAGGTGGTGTTGGCAGCACCGGCCAGGACCTCGATGAACCCGATGTTCGGGACGATAGTTTCCGACCCAGACACAGTCATGGTGCCCTTGGCAAGCATGAGGACGTCATCCCCGACGGGCAGGAGCTGGATGGGCTCAGGCAGCACAGCATTGCCGATGAAGGAGTTGTCACCACCTTCCAGCAGTACAGGGCCCCGGTACTCGGACCCTTGGTGGCCCACTGTCAGGTAGCCAAGGCCTTTGGCATAGACGGGCTGGACGTTGGCACCAGTGTGGAAGATGGTGCTGTCCCGGACAACCTTGAACCCCGCTCGCTTCTTGACACCCCCACCGGATGGGAAGTCAACGTTGGTGGTGTCAGAGGCGGCCCCGGAGGGCACATTGGTGTTCAGGTTCTCCCAGTAGCCCGCCTGTATGTTCTTCAGGACGCCGGAGATGACTCGCATCAGAAGGTCCCCAGGAAGCGGTTGGCGTAGTTGCTGGTGAAGACCCGATCCACAGCCCGCTGGTAGCGGTTGCGGCCCATGGGTGCCTGCTGACGGATGTGGGCAGCATTCAGGGCCACCATGGTCTCCCGGGCATCCCGCTCAGCGGCAGCGTACTCGGTGGGGTCCTTGATGATGTCAGCTGCGTAGCGGAAGCGGCACCGGGCCAACAGGTGGGCAGCGGCCACTTCCGGAAGCTGCTGGGTGGTCATGTGCAGGAAGAGCTTGGCCTTTACCGGGCCAGGAGGGTTACGGCCATCGTAGGTCATCAGGCGACCATCGACTGGCACATAGCCACGGGCATGGGTCTGGAGGGCATTGGTAGGCTCCAGGACAGACCCGTCATTGCTTGGTTGCAGGGTAACGGTAACGGTGTTGAACCACCAGCCCAGGGACAGCAGAGCATTCCGCTCTTCCTGGATGATGCCCAGGCAGGTGGGGATCATGGGGTGGGTGTCGGTAAGGGAGGCCACGGGCTGCTGGGCCTCCTGCCGGAGCATGGCATTGATGATCTGAAGGTCGTGCATGGTGGCCTCTTGGAAGCAAAAAAAAAAAGCCCCCTGAGCCTCCGAAGAGACCCAGAGGGCTTGGCATTAGGCGTGGGTGATCACGCCGGCATATTCAGGACGGGCAATGCCGACACCCATCGCCACACGGGTGGTGATGTAGTGGCAGATGTCCTTGAAGTCCCAGTCCAGCGAGTACTTCGGCTGGTAGGCATAGGCATCCTGCAGGGCCTTGGTGCAGATGACGGTGCCCAGGACCTTGGTGAAGTCCCCGTCATAGGCATTGTTGTTCGAGCTGTTCGACAGCAGGTGGTTCTGGATGTTCTCGCCGCCAGGGAACACGTTGGAACGCTCGACCGGGATGCCCAAGAAGTGCAGCACGCGGGCATTCAGCATGGTGCCGTCCGACCACTTGATCTGGCGGTCAACCAGCATGTTGTTGGTCTCCAGGGTGTAGAAGACCTCAGGAGTGACAACCAGCAGGGCGGACTCCTTGGTCATGGAGACTTTCTTCTTGAACATGGCCAGCTCCAGCTGCCGGAAGGCATTCAGGAGCTTGGCGGGGTCCCGGCTGTCAGCCTGGGTGCCAGCAGAGACCTGGGTACCACCCAGGAAGCCCTCGGCAGCCGACAGGCCAGCGAAGGGCGTGGTGGTCATCAGGGCGGCCTTGGTCGCCATGATCATGTAGGTCTTGTCGATGAACTCGGCCAGCTGGCGGCCTTGGTCGTCACCGATCTCGGTCAGCACCGGCAGGTGGGACTGGATGTCAGCCAGCTCTTCCACGCGGGCACGGGCCAGCACCGGGGTGTCGATGCTGAACTTGCTGACCCCGAACTTGTACTGGGTCGGCACCGGGGTGCGGTCATGCTCCAGCTTCTGGATGCCATTGCCGGAGCCCATCGCATCAATGCGGGTGGTGGAGGTGCCGGTCAGCAGGCGCTTCGGGAAGTACTTGGCCACCAGGCTGTCGTCCCACAGGCGCTTCTCGGCGGACTTCTTGACCGCATCGATGTGCAGCTCACGCAGCTGGGCCTCGTTGACCGGAGCCGTCAGGTTGGTGGTACCCAGTTTTCCCGGGAAGGTAAATTCGGACAGGGCCATCTGGCTCTCCTATCAATGCCCCGCAGCGATGGCGCGGAGACGGGCTTGTTGAAGGGCCACCACACGGGGGTCGTTCTGACCGGCACCGGAAGTGACCAGGGCTTGGTACTGCTTGAAGTAGTCATCGAACCCCAGGAACTCGCCGGCCTTGCTGGCACCGGCAGCCTTGGTGGCTCGGGGGCTGTGGCTTTGGGGTTGAGCAGCCTGGGGCTCATTCGGTTTGGTTGCCTGCTCACCTTGACCAAACTGCTGGTACAGGGTGGCCATGTAGCGGGCAGCCATGCGGGCAGTGATGCCTCCGGTCTCCAGGGCCTCCTTCAGCTCCTTGGCTTCATCCGGGGTGGCATTGGCCTCGATGAAGGCCTGGGTGGCTTCCCAGCCATCCTTGCCCCCAGCGATCTTGTGGAGGTCAGAGACCAGCTCCTTCCGGGCCTTCTCCTGCTCGGCCTGGTGGGTGGCGTAGGCAGCCTCCATCAGCTGGAGGGCAGCGTCACCGTGCTCCAGCTTCAGGTGGTTCAGGACGGCCTTGAGAGGACCGAAGTTACCCTCTCGGGCCTGGTCCATCTCGAAGCTGTCCTGCTCCAGCCCTCCACGGCCCAGGATGGACAGGGCAGCATCGAGGGCCTTGTTGCCGGACTGCATGTAGCTGACGGTCTTGCTGCCGGGTTGGACAGAGGGCTGTGCCTCGGCAGCGGGCTTGGGTGCTTCGGGAGTGGCTTGGGGTGCGGGCTGGGGAGCAGGGTTCTGCTCGACAGCCGGAGGGGCTTGGGTGGATTGGGGTTGCTCGGTGGTGTCGGTCATGGGTGTTTTCTCCTATTACCGTACATCTTGCTGGGGCTGGGTGGCCTGCTGGGCAGCTACCTGCATAGCCATCTGCTGCTGCTGGAGCTGCTCCTGCTGCTTCCGGAACTCCTCCTCCGGAATCATGAACCTGTCCATGCTTACTCCAAAGCCTGACCCAATGGCCTCAGCAACCTCCTGCTGACGCATGCGGGCCCGGAGGTCATCCGGCAGGGTGGCAAGCTGACCCATGGTCATGAGCACCCGGACGAGGTTGTCGGCCTCAGTGGCCCGGCTCAGGGCATCCAGACCCGTCACCACGGTCACGTCCACGGACAGGTCCTTCTGGAAGTCCACCATGTCCAGAATCCAGCGGGCCAGGGGCTGCTGGAGGTGGTGGGCCATGGCCGCATAGATGCCGGTGTACTGGCGCTCCAGGCTGTCCACAGTCCTCCGGACCTCCTCAGCCGTCACACGCTCACCAGTCCGGAAGGTTGCCTGCTCCACCAGGAAGGCGGCAGCCAGCCGGCGCTCGATGTCAGTCATGACAGCCGTGATCAGCTCGACGATCTTGGGGTCCCCAGTGACGGAGACAGCAATATCCTCGGGCTTGCCGGCGATGGGATCACCAGGTTCCGATTCCTTGAAGTCCTCGATGTCCGTCAGGCCCCCGGGGTTGACCAGGGTCCTCCAGTCCAGGATGTTCAGGATTCCTCGGGTCTGGGCAGCAGCCAGGATGTTCAGCTTGTGCAGGTCCCCACGGAGCCCATCCACCAGGGAGATGCCATAGGAGGCTTCCGGAGGCAGGGACCAGAACGGGGTGGCGAAGGGCAGCTTGTCCTCGGTGAAGGTCTGGGTCAGGTCCGGGATGGCCTGGCCGCCATCCACAGCCACCTCCTGCAGGTACTTGCCATCAGGCTGGGCTGTCAGGCGGGTGTAGAGGGCCACAGGAGCCATGGGGGCCTTGCCAGCATCCAGCATGGTCTGCCGGAGGTCTTCCCGGAGGTCCAGCACCCGGAGCTGTTCAGCAATGATCAGGGTTCCGATGCTGCCGTCGTAGAGCCTGTCGATGCAGTAGTTCCGGAAGGGCACCACTCGGAAGACGTCCTGGGCCTTGTCGAACCACAGGACAGCCTGACCCACCACAGCCACTTGGATCAGGGCTTGGATCAGCTTGTCGTGGTCTCCACGCTGGACCCATGCCTCAGTGGCCCGGGCCTCAATGGCTGCCATGTCTGCCTCCAGGGCAGCTGTGTCAGCAGTGGGGTTTTTCCGGAGCCACTCCTTGGATGGGGCCAGTCGGAAGAAGCTCCGGGAGGTGCGGAACAACAGGTTCGCCATCACGTTGACGATGTTGTTCACACCCCGGTAGCCGATGCTCTGGTAGCTCACCTGCCCGGTGTGGTCATCGATCAGACCGCCATCCGGAAGATACGCTTCCGGAATGGTGAGGGCAGCATTGGCTTGTGCCCGCTCTCGTGCGGGCTGGGATCGCCGGTACAGGCGAGTCCACGTGTCCTGTGGAGCCTCCTCTGAGGGTGGCTCCTCCATGAACGAGAGGGCTGGTTGGTATGGGATCATCGGAATCGGAAGAAGGCCTGGCGGGCCTTGTTGTTGGCATTGGCCAGCTCCACCTGGGGCTGGGAAGCAGCTGCCTCCTTCCGGAGGGTGTCGGCCATCTTGGCCTCAGCCTCATCCTGGAGGCTGGTCAGCTCGGTACTGGCCCGGAGGCCGAACTGCTGGGCTTGCATGTCAGCCTGGAGCTGACGCTGCTGAAAGCCCCAGTCCTCAGCGAACTGACGGACCTGGGAGGAGCTTCCGGAACGAATCCCCAGGATGTTCCCGAGCAGCCCTCCGGCCTTCTTGAAAAAACTCATGTCAACTCCTTACAAGAGGTCTGATGCGGTCCAGGGCGTACTGGATACCCAGCAGAAAGCCTGCCATGTGCGGGGTGGTCTGGTTGTCCACTATGGGCTTGGGGATGCTCCGGAGGATCTCAGCCCACTGCTTCTGGGTGATCCCAGAGCTGGGCCCACCCTCCAGGAGGACTTCAGTCATTCGTTCCATTGGGCCTCCAGGCTGGTATGGCTTCACCCGCCATAAGGCGAGCGTGGTGGCAGGCAGCTGCTGCAGGTTCCCGCTTGACCGGGACAGGCTTGGGCTGCTTAGCCTTGGCTTTAGGGAAGCTCAGCTGGAGCTTCTTGATGTTGCCCTGTACTCGGACGGGGAGGCCCTCGGGACCAAAGGTGCCCCAGCCGTTAGGGCCAAGGCCTCGGATGTCAAGGCGCTTCAGGTACAGTCTGGCGTCTTCGACGCTATCAGTTCGGAACTGGTGGTAGCCCTTGGGGCTGATGACGTAGCTCATAGGCCCTCCTTGGGCTTCTTCTCCTATTACGGTACATTTCTGCAGGCTAGCCATGTACAGATAAGAATAGCCTAGTAGTACTTTAAGATATCTTTAGTATAGTATAGTATTAAGGTAGTATAAGGAAGTAATATGACTGTATAGTATTAATTGTTAAGGATTGTTAAGGGGCCCCCTAGCGCCCAGGGACAGGGAGGAGCCGTTTCCTAGCAAAGCCAAGGAAGCCCAAGGAAAGCCAGCTAAGGCTATCCTTGGACTCCCCAGGCTTCAAGCCCCAAGGTCATTGGGAAAGCTTCCAAAAGCTTTCCCAAATGACCCTAGGTCTTTGCTGAGGTATCCGTATTCCATAGAAGGTCTAGACTCGGACTGATCAGGTCCTATAGCGCCTAGCCTTCCCAGCTGGTATGGACCCAGAAGAGTCCATAGCCACTTCAGCTGTACAAGCCTGAAGCTCTACCCTCCCCAGTGATCAAGGGGTAAGGTACAGCTGCCTGCTGTCTCGTGCCTAAAGGGTTCCACTCCTTCGGAACTGGATCTTCAAGTATCCAGCCCTAGGCCCTTCCTTCCGGAAGGACCCCCCAGGTTCGTTAGGGGTGAGAGTCGCCCGGTACCTGCCAGGGTACCAGCCAATACGTGTGAGACATACCTGTCACGGTCCTGTATCCATCAGGACATCCCGGCCAGCGACACAACGCTTCCAGGACTCCCAGGCTTGAACCTGGAAGGATCATATAGCTCGCAATGAGGGCTGAGGATGGAGCCTCTAACCTTACTGGCTACCCTTCGGGGCGTTACCCTGGGGAATTACAGCAGCATACACTTTATCATCTGCCTGACGTGGCAGAAATCTTCAGTCATCGGGGGCATGCCAGCCAGCCTTTGACCTGTCCTTTTCGGAGACAACGCGCTGGAACTTTCATCCAGACCTCAATCCATCCTGCCGGGGGCCAGAACAGGTGGGGAGGGTTCATTGCGGGGTCCCCAGGGCCTTCCTTGTCATCGGAGGCGCCTGGACACCAGGGCGGGAGCGGCAATCTGTAGCCTTAGGATACCCTGGACCCTTGTCAGTGACAGCTAGTGCTGTGTGTCAGAGGGGTCCTACTGGAGGAGAGCAAGCTCTTCTCCTATTACGGTACATTTTTGGATGGACCGGGAGGTCAGGGTGCCCTAGGGCACTCTTCTTCTCCTATTACGGTACATTTTTGGATGGACCGGGAGGTCAGGGTGCCCTAGGGCACTCTTCTTCTCCTATTACGGTACATTTTTGTGCCTAAGAAATAAGCAGGGCTGAAAGGACAAAAGAAAAGCCCCCAGGGCTGGTGCCGAGGGGGCTTGAGGGGGTCAGGCGGGCTTACTTAACGCAGTTGCAGTCAGGCTTCTTAGCAGGATGCCTCTGGGAGGCCTCAGTAGGGCCCTGGCGGCGTTTTTGGGGCTTGGCTGGGGCAACCACCTTAGGGGCAGGTGTCAAGGTCATAGCGACGCATTCCTGGACCCGGATCGTCGTCACCATCCGCTGAAGGGCACCACCACCGGAAGCACCGATGGATCCACCTTGGCCATTGCCACCATTGGCCCCGAAGGCCAGAGCCCCACTGGTACTGACGGTCAGGACCGTGGTGGTCTCATGGGTCTTGTGGCCGATCAGCTGGTAGAGCTGACCAGGGACCACCTCAACCTTCCGGTATGGCATCTCGACGTCAGGAGCCAGCCACTGGTTCTGGCCCAGGGCCACGTCGGTGTGGCCGAACAGGCCAATGATCTTGCCGTTCACGTCCTTGGACATCACCTTCTGGCGGGGACCGCAGTAGGGGTCAGCCACCGTGGACACGAAGGCCGAGGGGGCCACCACAGCCGGGCTGATTGCCTGGACGGGGTTGATGCTCAGGGTGCGGTTGTTGTAGACGTAGCCCCCGGTGGACAGACTGGTGTTCGGGGAGATGTAGGAGGAGACATTGGCATCCCCACCTGCCGAGTTGGAATTACTGGACTGCTGCTGGTGCTGGCCTTGGCTGACCGTGCGCTGGTTGTTGTTGGTGGTGGTGTTGCCGGAGTTGGTCTGGCAGGCTTGGTGTCCGACGCAGTCAGCACCAGGGGTGTTGGTAGCGTGAGCGGCGGTTTGGCAGGTGGCCAGGGTGATCAGGAGGGCCCCAGCGGCCACAGTGAACATTGCGTCTTTTGCTTGCATCTTGCTTCCTTTTGAGGTTAACTGCTGTGCTACGGGGAGAAGTTTACCAGATTTCTTCTGGCCTGTCAAGCCCTGCTACTTCAGCAGGAAGACCAGGATGGGGAGCCAAAAGAGGCTGGTTGCCCAGGCCACAAGGGCCCACGTGGTCCAGCTTGGAGGGTTGGAGTGCTCCATCATCCGGAGCCGGGCACGGGCATCGTGGTGGTTGTAGTAGTTCATGTCAAGCCTCCTGAAGGGGTTCATACGTGGCACCCAGCTTTTCACAGGCATCACGCCACGGGCACTCATCGTCCTCGTAGGCTTCAAGCATCTGGGAACCCTTGAAGTAGAGACGGGCCAGTTCCCGGCGGATGCTGCCAGTCTCATGGTACTGGAGGGCCTTGTCAATGCTGAAGCCACCCCACACATACGTGTCCATCCGGACACACAGGATGGGCCCCTTGTCGCTGTCCTGGACGACAAGTGTGGGGTTGTACTTGGACTGGTCGATCAAGTCATCCCAGATGCGCTGCTGGAAGGGTGAGTAGACCTCCTTGGCACCGGGCACGGCCCTGAGGGCCTCAGCAGCAGCCTTGAGGTACTCACGGAGCCGGACAGCCTGGGGAATTTGCTCGTAGAGGAGGTCAATGATAGCCCAGCGAATGTCACCAGAGCTTCCATCTCCGTACCACACGTCCCCAGTCTCCACGTTCTCGATGACGGCCAACCCGGGGCTTTGCCAGTGGGCCCGGAGGGGGCAGTTGGTGTAGCGGGGTTTGCCCCGGAGCTGACCCTGGATGCTGCTCCGGATGTACTTCAGGTTCTCGTAGACTTTGTCATCCATGTGGACCTCCTTGCTGTCGATGGGTTCAACTATACGCTTGGAGGGCCACCTTGTCAACACCTACTTGAAGGCGAACTGGGCGGTCAGGACCTCGTTGATGTCCCAGCCACGCTGCTCCAGGGGCTCCAGGGACAAGCCCCACTGGTCCTTCAGGGCAGCCATGAGGTTCCCGGAGTACTGGTCCCGGAAAGCCTCCCTGACAACGTCCCAGAGCTTGTCAGCCCAGTTCACAGGGACCCCGAAGTCATCGTGGATCATGGCGAACTGGTGGCAGCCCAGGGCAGCCATTCGCCGGACAACCTCCCGGAGGTGGGTGGCATCCAGGGAGTGGATGAAGTTCGGCGGGAAGCCAGCCCGGTGCCGGCTCTTGGAGGGGTTGATGCCCTGGCCCTGCCACTGGATGGAAATGGGGGAGCCACACCAGGTCCGGATGCGGGATTCCTCGAAGTCCACAGCGTGCTGCTGGGCCAGCAGGCCATCTGGGGTCAGCCAGGACTGGGTGGCCTCTGGATTGACCTCAAAGCGTCCCTTGATGGCCTTGCGGAACCATTGGAGGGCATCCATGGTGGCGGACTGGACCTCTCCCAGGGCCTTCCAGACGTAGGGGGTGAGCTTGATGGCGGCCCGGAACTTGTCCTGATCAGCCAGCTCTGGTACGTCCGTGAAGGCCAGGTAGTCCAGGAACAGGTAGCCGGCCACGGACCGCTGGGTCAGCCCGTAGGGCAGGGTCATGGTGGGCCGCTTGACCATGGCCCGGGGGATGCCGAAGGTCAGGAAGGGCTTGAGGACCTCAGGGAGCTCCCCGGCCTCCTCAGCCTCCTGGAGGAGCTGGAGGGTCTTGTCTCCCGTGACCTGGTAGAGGTCATGCCGGGTATCTGACGGGGTCAGGTTGACAGCCTGGGCGGTGATGGGGTCCCGGAGGATGGCGGCCATGTGCTGGCTTCCGGAACAGGCTCCATCTGCAGCAATGGGGATGTGGGACCGGAAGAACCCCGGGTCCTCCAGGTACTCCTTGTACTCCATGGCAGCTGCCAGGTACAGGAAGGGGCTGTCAGCCTTGGTCCAATCCCTGTTGGTCAGGGGGTCACTGGCGTGGGCCAGGATCATCGGGGTGTTCTGCTCCACCCATGCTCGTGTGTCCGCGTAGGAGGCCTTGTCAAAGCCCCAGCGGTGGGCCAGGTTGGTTTGGAATAGCAGGAGCTGCCTGTCACTCTCGACCCAGCAGCCGTCCCGGAACTCCAGGAGGGCCTTCTGGAGGTCAGAGCCCTGGGGACTCATCCCGTAGGTCCTGGGGTACATGCGGCCCCGGCTGTCGAAGGCCCAGACGAAGTAGAAGGCCTCCTCGTTCTTCAGGCTCTTGGCCTCCTCCAGGACCCGGACAAAGCGGTAGCTGGCGGCCACCTGCTTGTTCCGGAGGGCATGGGCCTCACGGGCTGTGTCCACCCACATCTGGTGCTCTTCCTGCTGCTGCTCGGTCCGCTCCCCGGGCTTCAGGCCAGCCAGGTGCTCTGGGTACTCGGGGATGTTGACAGAGATGTCAGGAACCACCTCCCCCAGCTCTCCAGCGGCAGCCATTGCCTGGACAACCTCCAGGATGCGTCCATTGACCCGCCATGGCGTTTTCTGGAGGAGGTTAAGGGCATCCAGTGTGGACTGGCTTGAATGCCTCAGGAGCCGTTTTGAGAGGCTTGGAGGGCCAAGTACAATCCTGGACACCTCCCGCATCTCTGGGGTCAGGTACCCACCCGGGGTATTGAGGGTCCAGTCAATGGGTGGGTGGAGCATCGGGGAGTAGATGCCGTGGCCCTCGGCGGCGTGCTTCTGGCGCTTGACCAGCTCATCCACGCACTCAGCGGAGAGGTTCAGGTAGACCTTGGCATTCCCGGGCCGGGTGTGCTGTTCAACCATCCCTGCCCCGATCAGGAGCCCCAGGGCCACCCCGGCCAGCTGGACCCCATAGACCTTGTCGATGCGGAGGACAGGGTCCCCAGTGGCCTCTGAGGCCGTCAGGAACATCCGGAGCTTCTTCCGGGCACCGGCACACTCCCGGGAGGCCCTCTTGTGGAGCTGGGCAGCCCGGAGGGGGTTGTTGGTGGTGAAGGACCCGATGGTGCTTTCCCGGTCCAGCCTGTCAGCTATCCCGGATAGCACGTAGGTCCTGGTTTGTTCCGGCTTGATCAGGAGGGCATCTAGCACTCCCTCAATGGCGATGGCAATTACCAGGCGGGGGCCCAGGTCCTCAAAGCCTGAGAGGATCTGGGAGAACTGCCCGCCAGTGCTGTCCTTGAAGGCCTGGTAGCCCTGGGCAGCTATGGGCAGGTACTTGCCCACGATCCAAGAGGCTGCCGTAGCAGAGCCCCCGTTGCCGTTAGAGGACTGTTCCAGGAACAGCTGGGTGGCCCTCTCGTAGGCCTGTTGGGAGAGCTGCTTCTCCCGCTGATATTGACGTTCAAACAGGTCGTCCATGCGTCCTCCATTGGAGCATCAGAGGGCGCTAGGATAGCAAAAAGCCCCTGGCCGTGTCAAGGGCTCAGGGGCTTCAGGTGGTTACTGATTGTCTTCGAGGGCTGCCAGCATCATCAGCTGGTTGGCAATCACGTGGATGGCGTGGGGGAGTCCTGATTCAGGGTCCTTAGCCAGGGCATCCCGAGCCATGGCTGCCAGGTGCCGCTGGGTGGCCGCCATGAAGCGGCCTTCAGCATCCGGGAGGGTCCGGAAGCCGTTCCGGGGATAACCCTTGGTGTGGTGGCCCCAGTGGAGGACCTTGACGATCTGCTCAACCTGAGGAGCCAGGTCCCGCATCAGGAGGTTGTAGTCCAGCTTGCCGTCGTCCTGCTTGTAGCCCTTGGCGGGTGTGACAGGCGTCTCTCTGGGGTCTGCATGCCGGCTGATACTGGCGAGCCCGCCAAACCTGGAAGCATCAGCCAGCTTTCTGGCGATCTCACCCAGGTGGTCCTCAGGAGCGTGCCGGATGTAGGAGAACTGGATGATCTCGTCAAGCTTGCTGGTGGTGTGGGCACCAGTGAAGCCCACAGCGATGGCCTCCAGCACCTTGGGATGCACATGGGCATACTTGGGCAGGTCAGCAAGCTCCTCCGGCAGGTCTCCGGCGACCTCAAGCTTGCCTGAACCACGCAGCTCAATGAACACGCGGTTGCCCTCGGAGGGATATCGCACCCAGCCGAACAGCCAGTCATCCGGAGGCTGCTTGCCCTCCTTGGATGGGGTCCGGACCTCCTTGATCTCCAGGGGCTCCTCCTTCAAGGAGCCGAACCTGTACTCACCGGGCCGGCTGTCCTGGATGGAGCTGTGGTAGGTTTGGTACAGATCAGCGCTGGTTTTGTACTTACCATGCAGGAGGTGGTGAACGTCCCCCTTGAGCATGGAGGCCCGCAAGGGCAGGCGGAGGCCAGGGGCGACCTTGAGCCGCCCTTTCAGAACGACAGCCAGGTCCAGCTCGGGGAAGTCCAGGCGGACCTCGTTAGCATAGTGGAAATGGACCAAAACGTTGTCACCCATGTCATGCACCTTTCAGGATGTTCTTGGCAATCTGCCGGGGACGGTGGGTGATCCGGGATTGGCTCCAACCACCGCAGGAACTGCATTTGAAACGCTGGTACCAGCCACCGCGTGTTTCCAGGACCCCCCGCTTCTTCAGGTCCTTGCTTCCGCATTTGGGGCAGCACAGCTCACCAGTCTGGAAGCCTGGGATGTGGACCTTGCTGAAGGGCCGGAGCCGCTCGAACAGGGCCTCATTGGAGATGACGTCCATGCGGTTGTACCGCTCCATCTCCTCCCAGGCTGCCGGGTTCCGGGCCAGGCACTCTCGCCAGAGGGAGAAGCCGGGGAACTTGGCATGTGCCATTTTAGTGAACTGGAGGCCCTTTGTCAAGTGGGCCAGCTTCCGGCTCAGGTGCTTTCCTGCATGGCCCGCCATGACCAGGGTGTCGATCTCGTTGACCGGAGGCATCTGGGGCAGCTGGTGGTGGTAGAGCCGGCCCCGTATGACCGGGAGGTCGAAGCGGGTGATGTTGTGGCCGATGACAGCATCCACGTTCTGGAACAGCGCCGACACAGCCTGGCACAGCTCCTTGTCGTCCCAGAGGTCATCCTGGCTGGGGTCCACCGACATGTAGAAGGTATCGGGCTCACCCAGGAACTTCCAGGAGATGCTCAGGATGCTGGTCTCCTTGACCACCTGCTCCAGGCTGATGTTCTGGTTGAAGAGCCCGAAGGTGTAGACCAGGTTCGGGCTGGTCTCGATGTCAAAGACCAGAATCCTGGGCTTTCTTTTGGGCCGCTCGACGTTTGCGGGCTGCTTCGTTGCGGGCTTGGCGCTTTTCTTCATCTGTCTTGAATGTGGGGTGGAGGATGCGTGCATCCAGAGGGATGCGGGAGCCCTTGGTCAGGTACTGGGGGGCTCCGGCCAGGAAGAGCCGCAGGTCAGGGACTCCATACCGCTTGTAGTTGTTCTCAAGCTTGCCCAGCAGGCTGTTGCAGCCACTGTGGAGAACCCCTCGGATGTGCCCCTCGGTGTGATCGTGATCCAGCACGTCCTTACCTGCAGCAATGGGGAGGGAGCAGAGGGCGCAGGTACCACCCTGCTTGCCCAGGAGGTCCTTCCGGTAAGGGGCAACCTGGGAGTACTTCAGCTTGGGGATGGTCACTCCCGGCACCTCTCGGCAAGGGTTCGGCAGGGCTCCCTGAGCCATTCCTGTCTGCCCCAGAAGTCCTTGAGCCGCTGAATGGGGCTGGTGGCCCCCAGAAGGACCAAGGCGCTGATTTCTGCAAGCCGGAGGGTATCGGTACCAGCCGCCTCCTTGATCGCCTCCTGGGCCTCGCCAAGGGTCTTGATGCCCTCCAGGAACTTCTCGGCCTTCTTGGGCCCATAGCCCTTCAGGAGTGGGGGGATGTTGTCTGCCCGGTCTCCGGAGAGAATCTGCCAGCAGGCCTGGTACTTGGGGAAGGGCAGTGGTTCCTCATCATGCCCGAAGACCTTGGCCAGGGATTGCCGGAGGTCCTTGTCAGGGGAGAGGATGACGTGGTGCTGGGGGTCCCGGTCAGCCTGGGCTACGATGAGGTCGTCAGCTTCAGCATGGTCATCCGTGACCCCACCTGACTGCTTGAGGTGCTCCCAGAGGAGCTTGCGGGTGGGGAGGCCAGAGGGCTTGGAGGAGCGGTTGCCCTGGTAGGGCTTGATCCGGGCGATGTGGAATCGCCAGCCCTTGTTGCAGTCCTGGTCGGTCAGGAAGATGGTGGTCTTGTCGGCATTGACCCGCTGCTCCACCTGCTGGATGTAGGTCCAGAGGTTCCGGATGCCCTCTTCGGGATCATCTGCAATCCCGAAGCGATAGGTCAGCGGGTCCCCATCCACCAGCAGGTGAGTACTGGGGATGGGCATGATCAGAACTCGAAGGAATCGTCAGCCACTTCAGCCACCGGGTCCTGCTTGGCCGGGGCCGCCTTCTGCTGAGGCTCCGGAGCTTCCTTGGCCCCTTCGTCGCCACCTTCACCCTTCTGGGCCGGCTTCTCCTTGAAGACCACCCCGTCCGGGAACTTGCTGGGGAAGGCGGTGGCCTTGGAGGCCTCATCCTGGAGCCAGTGAGGCAAGGTGTCGAACTGGGCCTGGTTGGCATTGTCGAACTGGTAGAGCCAGCCCTTGGCGGATGCTTCCGGGATCGCCACCCGCTTGTACTCACCGGTGCCCATGCCCTCCTCGTCGAGAACCTCGTTCAGGGGAGCCCGGATGGAGTTCGGGTCCACTTTGACGATGTTCTTGCCGGCCTGTGTGGTATGGGGCACCACCTTCAGGAAGCCCGAGGAGCTCAGGAGCTGGAAGATGTTCTTGGCCGTGCCCTCGTTGTTCAACTTGTTGAACAAGGGCATGAAGTTCCCGTTGGCAGACCGGGACTTGTTCACCTTGATGTGGATGGTGGCCGTCTGCCCTTCCGGAATCAGCTTCTTGTGGAAGAGCTGGAACTGGATGTAGGTGGGGTTCCGCTCGACGGGCTTGTTCTCGAAGGTCTCCGTCCGGGTGCCCAGTTCAGCGACGCCGATCAGGCGGTAGCCGTAGGTGCCGGGCTTGACCTCAACACCACCACCCAGGATGGTGCTTTCATCAGCGGATGCGTCGATGCCCAGTTGCTTCAGGAAGTCCATTTGATCCATGCGAATACCTCAGGGAGGATTTTGTTGCGAATCCAGGCACGTGCCTGGAGGACAGTTCCAGCTTCCTTGGAGATGGTCAGGTCTCCATCCTGCTCTTTCCAGGAGTCCCCCACCGTCACCACAGCTGGTACCGGAATCTTAACATCAATGCCAGCTCTTGTCAACACCTCGTTGGCTTCAAGGAGGGTGGCCAGCTGGAGGCAGCCAGCCCTCTCTGCCAGGTGGCCAGGGGCATCCCAGTAGGCAGCATCATGGACCGTCATGATCATCTTGACGGGCTCCATGCCGGGCTGAGCCATCCAGACAAGGAACTGGACAGCCAAGGCTGCCTTCATGGCAGAAGCCCCTGTGCCCTGGACGTGGAGGTTCTTGGACTGAGTGGGGGAGACACACTCAGCAATCCCGTCCTTCTCCAGGATGTGCTTGGGGGTGGGGACTAGCGGATACCGCCAGCTGATCCCGTGGGGGCCCACCCAGGTGCCATAGCCCTTCCGGTAGGTCTTCCGGGGGTCAGCCGGGTGCCGGGCCACGTTCCCATCGAAGGTCATGTGGGTGCTGATATGGCGGTAGACCTGATCCTGGAAGGCCCAGTAGCCGTGGAAGGCCTTCTTGTTGGCCTCCATGATCTCCTTCACTCGGTCCTCAGACATCTGGGTCCGGTAGGCGATCAGCTTGGCCCCACCGCCATAGGCCATGGTGAAGTTCACCTGCTTGGCATCCTGGCGTTCCTGCTTGGCCTTCTTCTCCCCTGCGTCATAGCGGTCACGGAAGGTCTTGTAGTCCACACCAGAGCAGCTGGCAGCCACATAGCTGTGGGTGTCATAGCCGTTGTGGAGCAGCTCGTAGTAGCCCGGGCAGCCGGAGAGCCAGAGCATCACGTAGTTCTCCAGGCTTGTGTAGTCACCCTGGATGATCTTGCCCATAGGGTATCTGGATGTCAGGCAGGTCTTGACTTCCCCGACCTTCGAGATATTCTGGCAGTTGGGCAAGCTACTGGACAGCCTTCCCGAGACTGTCCCGGTGTGGTGGATGCTTGGGTGGACAAGGTGCTGGTTGTCCGTGGCATCCCAGAAGCCCCCGGTCTTCTCCCCAGTCTTCTCGTTGATGGAGTAGTAGCTGACAGAGATGTCCTTGGACCAGGTGGAGACCTCCCGGAGCAGGTCCACCACAGGGTCCTCTGGCAGCAGGTTCATCGTGTCCTGGTCAGTCTTCCAGTAGCCCTCCTCAGATGCCTCTGTGCCCTCCATGGGCTCAATCCGGCGTGGAAAGGTCCAGGAGACCTCGATGCTGGCCTTCTTGGGCCGGGTGTAGTCGTCCACCTTGACCTTCTTGGTCTTGGGGAGCCCCTTGTTCTTCCCGGAGGCATAGAGGACAGGGTTCCCGGCCTCATCCAGCACCTCCTGGACCACATCCTTCTGGGCATAGACCCCAAGGCCCTCCGGATAAGGCTGGGTGCTGTAGGAGCCGTCTGCACCGATGTAGCGGGAAACCTTGCTCTCCAGCACACCCCCGTAGAGCAGCAGGCTCTTGCCCTTCCAGGAGCCCCAGGAGAAGACCTCCTCGGCCCCCTCAGGCAGGTACTCCTTCAGGGCCTCCTTGGCGGCCTCCAGTTTCTCCAGGGCCCGTGACCGGGCAGCCTCAGCCTTCTCCCAGTTGATGTGGATGCCGTTGAACTCCATCTCCGTGGTGCATTGAAGGGCCAGCATCTCCACCTTGGCCCACTCTCGGAGCTTGGGCCGGTCCTTCAAGGCCTCCAGCTGCCCCAGGCAGGCCAGCATGGTGTTGCCGATGTCCCCGTGGCTGCACATGCCTTCCAGGTACTCACCACACAGGTAGGCCAGCAGGAGGGACTTGTCAATCTGGTTGACCGGGACACCCTGGTCGATCAGGGCAGCCACCTGGTCATGCTTGACGTTGCCCCCGTACCGGACAGCCACGCTGTTCAGGCGAAGGACAGCACCAGCCTCGGAGCCCGTGTGGCCATCCAGCAGGTACTCGGCCAGCAGGATGTCCCAGATTCGACCCCCCTTGTTCACCCAGTGGCGGTATGCCTGGCGATTCTTGGGGCCGGCCATGAGGGCCAGCAGCAGGTCGAACTTGATGTTGGCCCCAGTCAGGATGTCGCAGCCATCCAGGACCTCCTTGAACCACCCGTCCTCGGGTTTCCCCTCGAAGTAGCGGTAGGTGGGCTTGGTGAAGGGCAGCTTGTGCCCACTGATCACGGAGGGCCTGTTGTCAGCCCAGGCGTGGGCCACCAGCCATGCTTCCGGTGACAGTGGGTTGATCTTCTTGGTACACCAGGGCTTCACCACAGCCTCGGTGTCCCATGCTCGAATGGTGGTCATCCAACCTCCTTCAGGGCAAAGAAAAAGCCCCGTACACCGGAGTATACGGGGCTTTGGGCAGCGTGTCAAGCTTTGTCGTTTCTGGAGAACCTGTGGCAGATCAGGGCCTTCTGCTCCTTGATCTGGGCCACCAGCTTGGCCTCGTTGGCAGGATCACGAGGGAGCCGGAAGACGGCGGCAGTGTAAAGGGCCTGGAAGGTCAGCAGGGTGTCCAGGTAGGTTTCCAGCAGCTTGTTGTCGGTCATTGGACCTCCATTAGTTGACAGGTTTGCTCATTGAACGAGACGTAGAAGGGGGTCTGCCAGGGGCCGGGCTTGGGGCTCTTGGTCTTGACCAGGGTGAGGGTCCGGAGCTTGTAGTCCTCCGGGTCATAGCCGATCAGGATCATGGACCCTGCAGCACCCTCCTTGCCGGACTTGCTGTCCTTCAGCCAGGAGGTGGTGGGGAAGCGGACATCGGCATCCTTGGGTGGGTGGGTCAGCTGCGTGGTGGCCACCACCAGGATGCCCTTGGATGCTGCCAGCTGGCGGGCCTCCTGGTAGAGGTTCTCCAGCATGGTGTCCCGGCGCTCCCCAGCGGCATAATGGATGTGGTCCAGCATGTCCAGCACCAGCACGTCTGGAGCCGCCTTGTCAACCAAACCCATAACCTGGAGCCATGTCCATCGGTGGATGCCCTTGACCTCGATGCTGAGGGCCTTCTTGGCCTCCTGGTAGGCTTTCTCGGCCTTGCTGGGGTCATTGGCCATCTGGTCCTTGGAGAGCCCTGTGAGGGCCGATCTGAGCCTCAGCCTGATCTCATAGGAGGGCCCCTCGTTGTTCAGCCACAAGACCTTCGCCGGCTTGTCCTTGGGAAGGCTGTTGAGGACCAGGAAGGCAGAGATGGAGGTCTTGCCCTTGTTGGGAAGGCCACCGATGACCAGGAAGTCACCAGGGCCGGGCGGAAGGGACCGCTTGTTGAGGGAAGGGAGGGCCCAGCTGTTTGGGCCTTCAGGGGGCTTGACTGCCAGCATCTCGGACAGGTCTTCCAGGTCCTCCAGAGCATCACCCTCGTCCGGTGCCGGGAGGGCTGCCAGGATGGCGGAGAGGCCATCCTCCAGATTGACCTCCTCTCCTGCCACGTACTGGCTCAGGAGGGCATTTGCCTTGCAGGCCAGGTAGTCCTCCCGGAGCAGATCACCCGGGGCCGGGGATGCCTTCATGGCCTCGTCCACCAAGGCCCGGGCACCAGCGTAGGCAGTGTCAGGCATGGAGGACTTCTTGGCTTCCAGGGCGCTACTTAGGGCCTGGAGCGTGGGGATGCTGTCCTGGAACTTCCTGTAGAGGCTGAGGACCGTCCGGAAGGCAGGAGAGTAGTAGTTAACCAGGTCCTTGGGGAACTTGTCAAGGAGCCCGTAGAGTACAATGCCGGCGAGAATCCGGGCTTCCATCAGACCTCCTTGTAGGGGAAGATGATGCCGGACAGCTGGTCATGCACCCTGCGGATCACCAGGTCAATGGGCAGGATTTTGCAGAGGGGGTCCTGCTTCATCAGCTGCTTGGCTCCGTCATCGCGGAGCTGGATGACCTGCCATCTGCCCGGGATATGAGCATCCTTGATGAACTTCAGGGAGGCCATGAGGGACTGGCGGCTCAGGCTGCCCTGGCCGTACAGGTTCAGGAGGTTGCGGTTGTGGTCGGCCACTTCGGCCAGGGTGTCTTTCAGGCTCATGGTCAGAAGGGGCACTCGGCGTCTTCGGGGGTTTCATGGTCATCCGGGGTCTTGTATGCCTGGTAAATGGTGTCGAACAGGCTCACCCGGTGCCGTCGGTCTCTGAATGCCTCCCTGTTCTGCTCGTTGATGCCCAGCATGACCTCCTGGGCAAGCAGGGTGGCCTCAAAGAAGTCAGTGTCATCAGTGGCTATGATGTTGACCGGCAAGCTCGTGGTGCTCTTGACGGATGTGAACAGCCCCGTCAGATAATCGCTGGTGCTGTAGTGCCACCCGGAGGCGCCATCAATGGCGCGCTCGAATTCAGTGGTGTCTGGCACCTTCACCAGCACATCAATGTCATTCGGGTTGTCCACGATGTCACTGCTGCCGACTATGGCCGCGGGGCAGTCAAGGAGCCACTGAGGAAGTGCAGAATGGCTGGGCAGCAGGTGGGAAATCAGGATGCCCCGCAGGGGCTGAATTTGGACTCGGCTGATCATTTGTTCCAGTTCTCCAGGATGTACTCGATGTGCTTCAGGGTTGCTTCCAGGTCAGACTCATCATAGTCGTGGAGCCCGTCAAGCTCCACTGCCCGGCGCTCCCACTTCTGGTACAGTGGACTGTGTGGGGCCGGGATGTTCTCGCTGAAGTATCCGTAGAGCTCCATGTCCAGCCGCTCCAGGTAGCCCAGGATGTGCTCAGGCTTCTCGGCCAGGTTGAAGCCAACCAGGTAGGCTGCGGTTTCCTCGCCCATGAGGCTTGCAAAGGAGTCGAAGTTCACGTCATTCCCTCTCGTAGATTTCAGTTCGGGTCAGGGCCTTGGAGCCCGGGTAGTCAGAGACCTTGAAGGCCAGGCTGTCCTGGTCGAAGAAGTAGCCGGGGAAGTACCGGCTCTCCTTGCAGGTCTCCAAGTGCCGGATGAACAGCTTGGTGTCGGTCACGGTGAAGACCTTGCCGTCATAGTGGGTCACGTACACAGGTTTCTAAGCTCCTCAAAGGTGTATTCCTTGGGCTCCTTCCCATTGAGGACCTTGACATCAAGGCCCCTCAGACGGAACAGGAGGCGGCGGCCTGCAAGTCTACCAGCATCATCAGGGTCTGTCAAGACCCTCACCTTCTTCCCAGCGAACCAAGCCGGAACCAGCCTGTTGCTGTTGGTGCCCAGCATGGGGAACCCCTGGAGACCAGCTATCGCGGCCTTCAGGGCTGCCATACTGTCCTCGGTGATGACGATGGTGTCAGCGTCACCCCAGCCCCAGTGGAAGCCCTTGTCAAAGCCCATGAAGGGCTCCTTGATCCTTGTCAGCCATTTGGGGCCAGAGACATCCCCAGCATTCCGGAGGGCATCGAAGGAATCGCACTGGAAGACCAGACGGCCCTCAGCAGCAAAGCCCCCGAACCTCTGGAACTGTGACCAGGTCACTCCGTACCGGCCCAGCCAGGCCAGCATAGCCTCTGTAGGCTCTTGGGAACCCTTGGTAGGGTGACTCCCTTTACCAGGGGGTTTCAAGAGCTCCTGAGGGCTTCTGGGCAGCTGCGGGGCCCATTCCTCCGTATGAATCCAGCCGCACCCATGACACTTCCGGTACCAGCGACCATGGTAGGGGCCCTCGGAGACGCTTTTCTTCCTGGAGCAGGAGGGGCAGTCAGTCTTCATGGCTGTTACCGGTAAAGGCCCTTCAGCTGCCTGTTGAGCCGGTTGCTGTACCTGCGATATGCCAGGTACAGCATGACGGCAGGGGTGTTCATGCCGGCCTCCATCCGTACATGCTGGGCACGGCCCTTCTTGTCAAAGTAGATGACAATGCTCAGGTCGCTGGTGGCATCAATGGCTTTGATGTGGATGGGGTGCTTTTGGAGCCCAGCAGCAATGGCCTGGGCATGCCTGGTGTTCCAGCCAGCACCCTTGATGGCAGCCAGCAACTTCCTGTAACGCCACTTGCTGTAGGCATAGACAGGGGTGCTGCCCGAGTACACCCAGATGAACTCTTTGGTGGTGTGGGGATTGTCCACAGTGACAAGTCCACCCTCGCCAGCCACCCAGTGGTCGGCAATCATCCGGTTGAGGTCTTTCAGCAGCTTGCTCATGTTCGCGTGGTCAGCTCTGGGCTGAGGGGAGGTTGGCGATGAAGGATCGGGACGCTCTGTCGGTACCTTGAATGACCGTGTATCCCTTGGAGCACTGGGCAGCCGTCCAGCGTGCAGCACTGGAGAACCAGACACCCTCGGACAGGCTGTCCTTGACCTCCTCCAGGGCTTCCCTGGTCGGGGCAGGGATGCGAATCTCCGGCCCTTTCGAGGAGAAGACGCTGAGGTGTCTGGTCTGCAGGCCCGCCGCACCAGCCTCCCAGGTGACTTCCTTGACCAGGTAGGTGGGCAAGAAGCCGAGTTTGATGGCACGGACGAGTTCCTTGCGCAGCTGTTCAATGGTGCTCATTGCTGTTTCTCCATGGCGACCAGGCTATCATACACATCCTCGACGGCCTCGTCAAGCTCCTGCTCGCTGATCGACCCATCGTAGTAGAGGAATTTGACCCGGGCGAGCATGTCCGATTCTGCACGGGTGAGTTTCTCACAGAGGCAGTAGCTGTTGACCAGGGCCACCTCGTTGCCGAAGGCCTCCTTGATCTCCATCCAGCGTTTGACATTCACAGGCAGTTCCATTCGGACCTCCATCAGGCAAGAGACCACCACCACATTACTCGGAGCCCATCGGGCGCAGTGGGGCCGGGGCGGGTTCGGGGCCCGCTGAACGGTCGCCGGGCCCCTGCTGGGTGGTGGTAGCAGGGGCCAGACAGACCGCCCGACCCCTCCATCATACATGCCAAGGCAAGCCCTGTCAAGCCCTGGGCCGCCTGTCGCTGGCCTGCAACCATTGAGCCCACAGGTGAGCCCCAGGGTTGACAGGTCGCACGAATGCTCTAGAATGGGAACCATCGAAGCGATGCCGGTGAGCCTTCCGGCCTCCTGGATAGAGCCCCAGGCCCTTCCAGTGAGGACCAGGACAACACCACTTGACAGAGCTTCCAGAGGCTGTAGAATCAGTCCCATCGAATCACACATCGGGGCCAGGAAGGCCCCACAACCTGGAGTAACTGAAATGGAACTGCAGAACCTGCCCGAATCCGTCGCCAACCTGGTCAAAGCATCCGACATCATCGAGTGCGGCAGTGAAAAGCAGCTGCTGGCTGCTGTCAAGGAAGCCGGCTACTGGCTGGACAACGTTGAGTATCCGGACATTGACAGTGGGTCCGTGTCCAGCCTCATCACCTACAAAGAGCGCCGGGAGTTTGCCCAGCGGTGGGCCGACGACATCGATACTGTGGTGGGTGAAGATTACCTCAACCTGGAGGGTATCGAGAACCTGGACGATGCTTACGCCCGATACTGCCAAGCTGCCGTGTCCTGGGCATACAGTCAGCTGGACAGCACCATGGAAGACGCTGCCAATATCTCTCCGGAAATGCTGAAGGAGCTGGTAGAGTGCGCCCAGAATGCCCAGGAAATGGAACCGGATGATGCCCTGTGTGCCTGGCGTGAACCCCGCACCAGGGAGGAGCTGATCGGCTATGGTTCCTGGGGCTGCTCCGCCGATAGTGTGGTCTCTATCTGGCTGAATGACCTCGAAGCTGAAGTCCTCAAGGTGCGTGAAGGCACCGGGGATGCTGCTGGCGTGATGCTGGTCGGGGATGGCAGGGCCATTTGGTTCCCTGATGCCTCCCACCGTCACGCTTGAGCAACAAACACCCTTGACAGCCCCGGGCCTTCCGGGGCACAATCAACCCACCGAACACCCTGGAGAAACCATGAGCACCATTATTGCCCTGATCCGCACCGACCGCATCGCCGCCCTGTACGTCACCGACACCCCGGCCAGCTACGTAGAGCTGCCCCGGTGGGCTAAAGCCTATGAGGACACCCGGGAGCTTCCGGACACCCCGGAAACCTGGAATGCCCTGAATGATGCCTATCAGGTGGAGCTCGTTAGCCGGCACACCGATGAAGCTGGGCAGCTGTGCATCCGCTACCGGCTGACCCCTCACCCCATTGGTGCTGATGGCCACCCTGTCCGTGTGGAGGTCTGATCATGATTGTCTCTGGAAAACGCTTCATGCTGCTGACAGCCCAAGGGGGCACCATGGATACCCTGAAGGAGGCCTATGGTGCTGACAACCTGGAGGAGTACCGCCAGCACGTCCAGTGCCATTACCCGGCAGCGTGCATCACTGGGCAAGAGCTGGACGGCACAGAATATGTGGTGGCCGCCTGGACCCATGAGGACAGGGCTGCAGCAGTGGAGGCCATCCGGACGCTTGACAAGGTGGCCTGATCAGGTACAATGGACACAACGGCCCCAGGAAGGGTCGGAACTGGAGAACATCATGAGTGAGCAATACTACGTTGTCTGCCGAACCTACATTGGCCCAGATCAAACAGAGTACACGGACAAAACCCGCTACTACGTGACCAATGCCCGACCCACCTACCCCCACAGTCCGTGGGGCCCGGTGGTGGTAGGCAGCGGCTACACGCATTGCAACTATGCCACCACACTGTGCGGTATCTGGGAGACCCTGGAAGCTGCCAGGGATCAAGCCAAAGAACTGGCCAGCCAGGAGGTTGATTACAACCCTGGCTACCGGGAGATTGAGAGCAACACACTGGACTGGTGGCTCTACCAGTATCGGCCTGGCGCCCTTCAGCCGATGAGCCCGGAAGGCACTCGGCAATGGGCTAATGCTGCCCGGCCCTTCTGGAGGCTGAATGCTGATGATGATGCAGAGCTGGTAGCGGTGGCAGCAGTGGGCCAAGCCCAGGCCAATGAAGGTATCCTCCTGGACATTGCCACGCTGGTGGGCTGTATCGCTGAATTCATCGATGACATCCGGTCCACATCTTCCAACCGCTGATCGGGCAGCAACGATAGCCCCTTGACACCTGAAGCCAGGGGGCTATAATGGCTGCACTGACACACTCACAGGAGCCCAACATGTACACGGAACTTGCTCTCACCCCCAGGGTCAATGGCCTGCAAATCCTGGTCCGCCAGTATCGTGGCCTCAACCTCTACCTGCTGACTGATCGCCGTGGAGGCATCCGCTGCACGGCCCGGACCTGGACAGCTGCTGTCCAGGGACTGGCCCAGTGCCTGGCAGTCGATTCCGGTAAAGGCCTGGCTGCCCTGAAGGGCTACCGGAAGGGCCTGGCTGCCCTGGCTGATATTGGGGCCCTGGAGGCCCATGCCAAAGCCGCCGGGATCAACGTTGCTTGACAGGGAGGACAACATGCTTTACCATCAATACAGCTCCCCGGAAGCCGCCTGGAATGCCCTTGGCTACGCCATCATGGCTGGCCATGCTGTCCTGGAGGAAGTGGATAACAAGCGATGCCAGCTCACCCGCTTGACCACAAACCCCGATGGCTACCTGGAGCAAAGGACAGAACGCATCAACCATTCGGCAGCGGCCATCATGGCCTATGCCCCCGAAGGGTTCAAGGGATACTGAACCATGACAGGCCCCGTAGGACCTGTGGCTTGAAACAAGGGATACTGATCATGAACAAGGGTTTCTTCCAATATCTGGCCTGGCTGACCATTGGCTATGTCCTGTTGGCCTTGGCTTCCTGGTGTGATGACACCTGGGCAGCACAACCCAAGCATAGCCGCCCCCTGGCTGACCTGTATGTTCAGGCCACCACGGATGCAGTGGACAGCTACCTGGATGAACAGGGCATACCGAAGGATCCGGGCCTCCGGATCAAGATAACCTTGGTGGTTCTCCGGGAGGTCTACATGCGGGGCACACCTAGTGCCCGGGCTTGTGAGGAACTGCAGAAGTACACCCGGAAGCCCTGTACTGTTGCTTTTGGAGAATTCTGGAAGGTTTACCACAAGCTGGAAGAAGAGTAAGCAGCCCATCACCCACCATTCAGCCCGTCCGGCACACCGCCTGGCGGGCTTTGTGCTTTCTTGCACATAGGGGCTTGACAAGGCTGATCGTGCTGGTAGAATGGGAACCATGGCGGGAGTGATAGCTCCCGACAATCCTGGCGGGAGTGATAGCTCCCGACAATCCTGGCGGGAGTGATAGCTCCCGACAATCCTGGAAGGCAATCAAGCCAACCCACAACCCAAACACTCGGAGTAATGATCATGGAAGCAAGCACCTTCAACCTGTTCCTGGCCATCCTGTCTGTCCTGGCTGCAATTGCTGGCATCATCGGTGCCTTCCTGATGGGCCTGGAGGTCTATGCCTGGATGGAGGAACGGAAGGTCAGGAAGGCCCTGGAACGGGCCAAGGCAGCCCAGAAGGCCCGGAGGATTGAGAAAGCAATGATCCCGGTGGATATCTGCTGGGACAGCCGGGAGGCCCATAGGGCAGTCCAGCACCTGCACTTCAAAGGATGATAGGCTGCAAAGGGCTCAAGCGGGCTGTGAGGCCCGCAAGCCCTTTCCCTCCCTATCCCTCCTAAGACAGCACAGGGCAGGGCCCTGCTACGCTTGGGGCTACGCAGGCCCTGCCCAGCAGCCAGTAAGGCCATAAGCGGCCTAGGGCTCCTTCTAGGCGGCTCCTGCCGGAGGGGCCTGGCCTGGCGGCCAGATAGGAATTGACGCCCTTCGGGCTCCTGGAAGCCTTCGGCTTGAGGATGGTCGGTAGGAGGGCCCTAGGCCCCCCTCCCTCCCCGTCTGGCCATGGCCATCATGAGTAGGGTAGGGAAGCATGAGGGGGTATGGGGGGAAAGCCAGAGGTGCTGAAGAACTGGCAGCCCCCTCACAATTCCGTATCACTTTTTCAAGGCCTTTGCTGCCCAGGACAGCCCAGGAAGGCTCACAGGGCCATCCAGCACAGGCCTTAGGGGAATCACCCCAGCCTGATCCTCCAGAGGCACCACGGGGCTGTATTGGGCTACCAGAGGTCATGCTTGATCATCCAGGCTCCAAAGGAGCCCAGGGCTTTGCCCAGCTCTGATACCTGGACAGCACTGGTCAGCCATGGCCTCCTGATCCAGCCAAACAAGGCAAGCCAGGGCTGGGCCATACGGGCTGCCTGGGCCTCCGGTGGCTGCCAATTTTAAGGCAAGCCAGGACTCTTGCATGTTCATGCTTCCAGAAGGGTCCTTTAGGGACTATGGAGGCCAGACCGCCACAGTACTTGTTCTTCCAGGACTATTCCAGGTCCGCCACAGTACTTACCGACCCTTCCAGATTGATTCCTGTGCTTCCGGATGATGGCCCAGAAGGGATCCTTCCGGATGACAGCTTGGGCAGCCTATCTGCTCAATCCTTCGGATGGGCGAGGAGCGGGCACCCCAGTGCAGAGCTCCTCGCATCCGTCCTCCAATGGATACCAAAGGACAGCGGCAGGGAGGAACCCGACGCTTGGGGCTCTGGGTTCCTCCTACCTGCCAATGCTTTGACAGCAAGGACAGCAAGGACAGCAAGGACAGCAAGAGCACCATCCGGAAGCACAGGAATCAATCTGGAAGGGTCGGTAAGT
>ERZ772987.7-NODE-7-length-45070-cov-7.88662_pt1 | contig 45070 bp, 28 predicted proteins | sample MGYA00511129_ERZ772987 | MGnify/ENA primary metagenome ERZ772987 (study PRJEB29015, sample SAMEA2738058) | human oral metagenome | biome: human oral; feature: human-associated habitat; material: saliva | place: China | collected 2222 ...
CGTGCTGCAGCCCTGCGCACCCCGCCCCCGCCTCGGCTCCATCCCTGGTCCGCCGCCCCGTGACCCGGCCCCGGCCTCGTCCCTGCGCCCAGGGCGAAAGCGCGCGCACGCCGCCCCCGCTTTCCGTAGGCTGTAACCAGTCAACTGGGACGGGTGTACGCCGAGCTCGGCGAAGTGCCTGTCTCGTGAAATGAGGAGAGGCATGTTCGAACGCTTTACCGACCGCGCTCGCCGGGTCGTCGTGCTCGCGCAGGACGAGGCTCGCGGTCTCAAGCACAACTACATCGGCACGGAGCACCTGCTGCTCGGCCTGATCTCCGAGGGTGAGGGCGTCGCCGCCAAGGCCCTGGAGACCATGGAGATCAAGGGCGAGGCCGTTCGCGCCTCCGTCATCGAGATCATCGGCGAGGGCGAGAAGCCGGTCGAGGGCCACATTCCCTTCACCCCGCGCGCCAAGCGCGTCTTCGAGCTGAGCCTGCGCGAGGCCCTGCAGCTGGGCCACAACTACATCGGCACGGAGCACCTGCTGCTCGGCCTCCTCAAGGAGGGCGAGGGCGTTGCCGCCCAGGTCCTGACCAAGCAGGGCGCGGACCTGGCGCAGGTGCGTCAGACCGTCATCCAGATGCTCAGCGGCTACCAGCGTGGCGACGATGAGGGCCGCGAGTCGGTGGGCGCGGGCGTGGGTGGCTCGGGCGGTCCCGAGCGATCCAACTCTGCCATCCTCGAGCAGTTCGGCCGCAACCTGACCCAGGCCGCGCGCGAGAACAAGCTGGACCCCGTCATCGGGCGCCGGGTCGAGATGGAGCGCGTCATGCAGGTCCTGTCGCGCCGCACGAAGAACAACCCGGTCCTGATCGGTGAGCCCGGCGTTGGTAAGACCGCGGTCGTCGAGGGCCTTGCCCAGGCGATCGTGCACGGCGACGTGCCCGAAACAATCAAGGACAAGCAGATCTACAGCCTCGACATGGGGTCGCTGGTTGCTGGCTCGCGCTACCGCGGCGACTTCGAGGAACGCCTGAAGAAGGTCCTCAAGGAGATCCGCACGCGCGGCGACATCATCCTGTTCATCGACGAGATCCACACCCTCGTGGGTGCGGGCGCCGCTGAGGGCTCGATCGACGCGGCCCAGATGCTTAAGCCCATGCTGGCGCGCGGCGAGCTCCAGACGATCGGCGCCACCACGAACGATGAGTACCGCAAGTACATCGAGAAGGACGCGGCCCTGGAGCGCCGCTTCCAGCCGGTGAAGGTCGAGGAACCCAGCGTCGATGAGACGGTGGAGATCCTCAAGGGCCTGCGCGACCGTTACGAGGCGCACCACCGCGTCATCATTACGGACGACGCGATCAAGTCGGCCGCCGAGCTGGCCGACCGCTACATCTCGGATCGTTTCCTCCCCGACAAGGCGATCGACCTGGTCGACGAGGCCGGGGCGCGCCTGCGCATCCGCCGCATGACCGCGCCGCCGGAGCTGCGCGAGCTGGATGAGAAGATCGCCGAGGTGCGCCGCAACAAGGAGGCGGCCATCGACGATCAGGACTTCGAGAAGGCCGCGTCGCTGCGTGACGAGGAGTCGAAGCTGGCTGAGCAGCGCAAGGCGAAGGAAGAGGCCTGGAAGGGTGGCGAGTCCGACGAGATCGCCGAGGTTGGGGATCAGGAGATCGCCGAGGTCCTGGCCATGTCCACGGGCATCCCGGTCGTGCGCCTGACCCAGACTGAGACGGCGAAGCTGCTCAAGATGGAAGACGAGCTGCATAAGCGTGTCATCGGCCAGGACGAGGCCGTGAAGGCTCTCGCCCAATCGATCCGTCGTACGCGCTCGGGTCTGAAGGATCCGAACCGTCCCGGTGGCTCGTTCATCTTCGCCGGCCCGACCGGCGTCGGTAAGACCGAGCTGGCCAAGGCCCTCGCCGAGTTCCTGTTCGGGGACGAGGATGCACTGATCCAGCTGGATATGTCCGAGTTCTCGGAGAAGCACACGGCCTCGCGCCTCTTCGGTGCTCCTCCCGGCTACGTCGGCTACGACGAGGGCGGCCAGCTCACGGAGAAGGTCCGTCGCAAGCCGTTCTCGGTTGTCCTCTTCGACGAGGTCGAGAAGGCTCACCCGGATATCTTCAACTCGCTGCTCCAGATCCTGGAGGAGGGTCGCCTGACGGACTCGCAGGGTCGCAAGGTGGACTTCAAGAACACCGTCATTATCATGACGACGAACCTGGGTACTCGCGACATCAACAAGGGTGTCCTCACGGGCTTCCAGACCGCGGACAACTCGACGCACGACTACGGCCGTATGAAGTCGAAGGTTGCGGAGGAGCTCAAGCAGCACTTCCGCCCGGAGTTCCTCAACCGTGTCGACGACACGATCGTGTTCCCGCCGCTGACCAAGCCCGAGATTGCCCGCATCGTCGACCTGATGATCGCCAAGCTGGCCAAGCGCATGGAGGCTCAGGACATGCGCCTGCAGCTGACGGACGAGGCGCGCGAGCTGCTCGCGGACGTGGGCTTCGACCCGGTCCTGGGTGCGCGCCCGCTGCGTCGCGCGATCCAGCGTGAGATCGAGGATGCGCTGTCCGAACGGATCCTTTTCGGAGAACTGCAACCCGGTCAGGTTGTCACCGTTGGTGTCGCTGGAGAGGGTAAGGAACGCACGTTCACCTTCAACGGAGAGTGATTTACTCGCCAATTGTCGAGGGATGACAAACCCTCGGCTGTGAGAGAGCGGCCCGTCGCACAACGACGGGCCGCTCTCTAGTTGTCAAGTAACGCTCACTCTGATAGATTCTCATTAACTATGGACGCCTTGCGAAGTCGTGTCACACTATTTGCGAGGCATTGTCGATTGATCGAGAGAGGGTCTATGAGCACTCGTGCGCGCCGAAAGCTGACCAGCGCGAGACGACGCCTGCCGGCGCTCGTCCTCGTGCTTGTCGTCGTTGCGCTCTGTGTCGCGGGTGTCATCTATAAGGGTGCCGAAGTTACGCAAGTGAACGTCAACGATGGCGGAATTTGGGTGACAAATAAGTCCAAACAGCTCGTTGGGCACCTGGACTACGAGGCGCGCATCCTTGACGGCGCGCTGCGCACCGAGGCTACCAACTTCGACGTCGGGCAGGCCGCCGAAACCGTTACTGTGTCCGATCTAACCTCGCTTACTGTTGCCCCGGTCAATGTTACTCAGGTCGCTCTGGGATCCCCCACGGCGCTGCCCAGTGGCTCGGTTGCGATGCAGGGCGGAGACGTCCTCGGTGTCCTGAATGCGGCGGATGGCACACTGTGGACCACCTCCGCGCTGAGCCCGAGCCCGACGAACCTATCTGACAATGCCGCCGTGGCCTCGAACATGGGCGCGAGCGCGTTTGTCACCGGCATGGACGGGACGGTCTACGCGCTGTCCGGATCCGGTTCCCTAACGACTGTTAAGCGACAGGGTGCCGTCGATCAAGCGAAGACCTCACGGATTGACGGCATCCCCGAGGGTGCCCAGCTGTCCATGACGGTTGTCGGCGACCAGGTCGTCGCCCTCGACTCCGCCTCCAACACCCTCTTCCTGCCCGGCGGCAGGACGCTCAACCTCAGCGCCGCAGGCGTGGAGGAGGGCGGCGTCCTCCAGCAGGCCGGTCCCAAGGCCGATTCCGTGCTCCTGGCCACGGCCTCGTCCCTCGTGAAGGTTCCCCTGAAGGGCTCCGCCCCCACGATCACCCCCGCGGCCGAGGGCGCCCCCAGCGGCACGCCCGCCCAGCCCGTGCGTCACGAGGGCTGCTCCTACGGCGCGTGGATGGGCTCGGGCGCGTATGTGCGCTCGTGCGACGACCCCGCCAACAACAAGCAGATGGTCGTTGACACGCTGACGAGCGCCCGCGAGGTCGTCTTCCGCACGAACCGCAAGGCCATCGTCCTCAACGACGTCGCCCAGGGCAGCGTGTGGCTGCCCGACGCGAACATGGTCCTCATGGACAACTGGGAAGAGGTCGAGAACCAGCTCGAGCAGTCCGAGGATGAGAAGGACAACCCCGAGCTCACCAACGAAATCGCTGACCCCGAGCAGCGCGAGGAGAACACGCCGCCCGAGGCCGTGGATGACGAATTCGGTATCCGCCCGGGACGCTCGACGATCCTGCCCGTCCTGGACAACGACTCCGACATTGACGGCGACGTGCTGACGGCGAAGCCGACGACCCAGCCCGGGTGGGGGGCCGTGTCCGTCGCGCGTTCGGGCCGCGCCCTACAGATTTCGGATGTGAGCGCGGATCAAACGGGTTCGACGTCCTTCTCCTATGATGCTTCGGACGGGAGTGCGACCGCCTCCGCCCGGGTGCAGGTGACGATCCATCCCTACGGGCAGAACGAGGCCCCCGTGCAGCTGCGCGCGTCCTCGGTCAAGATCGGCGCCGGCGCGCAGATTCAGTACCAGGCGCTGTCCGACTGGCGCGACCCCGACGGTGACCCGATCTACTTGAAGAACGCGGAGGCCCCCGAGGGCCTGAGCGTGTCCTTCATGGAGGATGGTTCGCTGACGATTAACGAGGAGGGCGGCGCGGCCGGCCCGAAGACCGTCGTTCTGACCGTCGCTGACGATCAGGGCGGCGAGACGCGCGGCGAGCTCATCGTCAACGTCCAGGAGGCGGGCAACCTGCCGCCCACGGCGAACGGCGACCTGTTCCAGGCTCACCCGGGCCAAAACGTCACGCTTGACCCGCTCAAGAACGACACGGACCCCAACGGCGACCCGCTGACGCTGGCCGCGGTGTCCGGCGCGCCCTCGGGCGCCTCGATCACGCCGGATCTGGAGCGCGGGACCATCGATTTCATGGCCTCGTCGCCGGGTTCGTACTCCTTTGCCTACACGGTGTCCGATGGCACCGCGACGACGCTGGGCATCGTGCGCGTTGAGGTCATCGAGCCGAACGCCGCGCCTCCCGTCGCCGAGAATGACACGGCCGTCCTGCCGCAGGGAGGGTCCGTGCTGGTCGCGCCGCTGACCAACGACTTCGACCCGATGGGTGGCGTCCTGGCGATCACGTCGATTGACTCCACGGCTGTCCCCGGCCTCGAGGTTGCGCTTATCGACCGCCACCTCCTGCGCGTGACCGCGCCCTCCGGCCTGGACAAGACCGTCTCCTTCTCCTACACGATCTCCAATGGTCAGGGCAGCGCGAGCGCCGAGGTGACCGTTATTCCCGGCGCCTCGGATCGCACCGATCTGCCGCCGATCCTCAAGCCGGACCGCGCGAAGGTCCGCGTGGGCGACGTGGGCACGGTCTCCGTCCTGGCGAACGACCGTTCCCCGGCTGGCCTGAACCTTCAGGTGGAGTCGACCCTCGAATACGACCGAACCAACGCGCTGGGCACGCCTTTCGTGACGGGTAACCAGGTCCGTCTCGAGGCCGGAAACACTCCCGGCACGATGGAGGTCACCTACTCGGTCATCGATTCGGCCGGCAACCGGGCCTCGAGCACGGTCACCTTCGAGATCCTGGCCGCCTCGGACACTAACCAGGCGCCGCGCCCGCGCGACATCACCGCCTGGGCCACGGCCGGCCAGAGCGTGCGCATCCCCGTCCCGCTCGACGGCATCGACCCGGACGGCGATTCGGTGGTCCTGCGCAGCCTCGAAACCTCGCCGCAGAAGGGCAGCGCGACCGCGCAAGCCACGTGGATCGAGTACATGCCTAACGCTGCGGCGTCCGGGACCGATACCTTCACTTACACGGTCGAGGACCGCCAGGGCGCCCGTGCCTCGGGCCGCATCCGAGTGGCCGTGACCCCGGCTCCTTCGAACAACCAGAATCCGGTGGCCGTGCCCGACACGGTCCTGACGCGCCCCGACCGCATGGTGACCGTCAACGTCCTGTCGAATGACCTTGACCCGGACGGTGATCCGCTGACCCTTGAGAAGGACAGCCTGGAGACGGCCACGCCCGCGCTGGATCCCCAGGTGCGTTCGGGCACGACCGTCCAGGTGCACACGCCCGCGCAGGCCGGTACCTACCTCGTGTCCTACACGGTGAGCGACGGGCGCGGCGGGGCCGCGCGCGGCACCCTGACGGTCTACGTCCAGGATGACGCGCCCCTCAAGGCCCCCATCGCCCGCGACGACTTCGTGGGCTACGACGAGTTGCCGTCCGACGGTTCCGCCGTGGTCGTCAACGTCTTGGACAACGACGAGGACCCCGACGGCAGCGTCGACGAGCTGACCGTCAGCACCTCCGATGCTGGCGTGACCGTCAGCGGTTCCACCCTGCTTATCCCCGTCAGCGACGCGACGCGCCTGGTCGTCTACACGATCAAGGATCGCGACGACCTGACGAACTCGGCTGTCGTGCGCGTGCCCGGTCGTGATTCGACCGCGCCCTTCCTGAGCTCGGCGAACCTGCCGATCGAGATGGACGCGGGTACCTCGCGCACGATCAACCTGTCGGATTACGTCATCACGCGCGCCGGGCGCACCCCGCGCCTCGTGGAGGGCTCGACCCCGGTTGGTCAGGATGGCCTCGACTCGGTCGTCGCCGACTCCGACACGCAGCTGACCCTGACCGCGAACGCCGCGTTCGGAGGAAACTCCGCGTTCCTCATCCAGGTCGCGGACGGCGATTCTTCCGACTCGGGCGCCCTGTCCGCCTCCCTGTCGCTGCCCGTGCGCATCAAGCCCACGGTGAACCAGCCGCCGACCTTCACCCCGACGCCCATCCGCGTCGAGGCCGGGGCCGAGGCCGTGGTGCAGAACCTCGCGCTCGCCGTGCGCGATCCCGAGGGCGTGGACACGTCCACCTTCACCTATTCGATGGACTCCGCGCCGAGCGGTATCTCGGCGTCCCTGTCCGGCGCATCGCTGTCGGTGTCGGCCGCCGAGGGCACCGCGCAGGGCCCGGCCGGTTCAATCGCCGTGAGCGTCACCGACGAGGAGGGCAACACCGTCAGCGCGCAGATCCCCGTCGAGGTCGTCGCGTCGGTCAAGCCTCCCATCCAGGTTCCCGCCTACACGCTCAACGGCAAGGTGGGCGAGACGGTGAGCATCGACGTGGCCTCCTCTGCGACCAACCCCTTCCCGGAGGCGCCGCTCACCCTTGAGGGCGCGACCCTGTCGTCGGGCGAGGCGACCGTCACCTCGTCGGGTACGACCGTGTCCATCACGCCCACCGCGACCGGGACGATCACGGTCGGCTTCAAGGTCAACGACAAGATGGCTGATCCCTCGCGCGCCGTCCAGAGCACGATCACGGTCACGGTCACGGATAAGCCGGCCGTTCCGACGCGCGTGGGGGCCGAGGCCGTGGGCTTGACTGGCGCTCGCGTGTCCTTCAACGCGCCCACAGCGAACGGCTCGCCCATCACGGGATACCGCGTCTACGACCAGAATGGACGCCTGGTCGCCACGTGTGCGAGCACCGTGTGCGAGGTGACCGGCCTGACCACCGGCGAGTCGTACTCCTTCACGGTCAGCGCGGTCAACGCCGAGGGAGAATCTGGGAAGTCGGCGGCCTCCAACACCATCTCGCTGTCCGGCAGGCCCGATGCTCCCAGCGGCGTCACCGCGACCCCCGGAGACGGAAAGATCGCGGTATCGTGGAACGCAGCTGCGGGCAACGGTTCTCCCATCACCAGCTACAGGGTGGTCGGCTCGGTCACCGGTGGTAGCGCGGTCACGTGTAGCACCGGAGGAGCCACCGCGTGCACGCTCAGTGGTTTGACGAATGGCAAGACTTACACGATCACGGTCACGGCTGTGAACGCCAGGGGTGAGTCGGATCCCTCGACCCCCGTGTCGGCCACGCCGGAGGCCGCGCGCCGCGGACCCGATCAGCCGGTTATCACGAGCGCCAGCGCGGCCCAGCAGCGCGACGGTAACGCCGCTCTGGCGACCATCACCTGGTCCCTGGGTAGCTCCGGCAGCGCCGGATGGGGCGAGACGATCGTCTCCGTCAATGGCGTCACAAAGAACGTCACGGGCGGAACCAACACCACCCAGATGACCGTTCCCTACGGCGTGGCCCTCACCGTGTACGTGACCGTCAGTAACGCGAACGGTGACACGGCGACCTCTCCTGGCTACGTCATTCCGGCGGTCGTCCACGAGGATCCCACTCCTCCCAAGACGATTCCGGTGGCTCCCGATGCGCCCAACGTGCGCACGCCCATCAACAATGAGTGGGGCAAGCTCAGCGTCTATGGTGCGAGGGTCAAGGAAGGCAACGGCTTCAAGGCCGTCGACCTGACCCTGTTCTACGCGGATAGCGCCAGTGGGTGCACCACGGGCGCGAACCCAGTGGGTCTGGAGGACTTCAATATCGGCACTCTCCCGGCCGGAACTACGATGACCTACTACTTCTGCCAGCGTGGCAAGAAGGACGACGGATCCTACGTGTGGGGCCCGACCGTGTCGGCCTCTGGTGTCGTCGGCAACGGCCAGCGCGACGGTGGTGGTGGCGGCGACCAGCCGCAGCCTCCGCAGCCGGATCCGGGCAATGACACGATCCCGAACTTCACGGTTGATGCCGATCCGCACATCAACAGTGCGACCATCTCGTGGACCCCTCCTGCAGGCGTTTCCCTCAAGCAGACCACCATCTGGATCGAGGGCCTGGAGGATTCGACGAGGCAGCGTTTCACGGGCCCGATGACGCAGGTCACCATGTCCCCCCTGAAGCCCGTGCACGAGTACACGGTTGTCGTGGATGTGGAAAACAACGCCGGCGCCCACCGGATCGTCAAAAAAACGTTCACGACAGGCGAGTCGGTGGAGAATATCAATCCTGTCTTCACTGGGAAGACCACGTGCCCGAACGGGCAGGAATGTGGCTCGATGACGCTGACGGCCACGCGCGCCGCGCAGTTCCAACCGGGTAAGACACTCGTCTGCACGGTGTCGACCGGACGACCTGCCCAGGACACGGAGTTCCGCTTCTCGCAGGGCACGCCGAGTATACCGGGTATCCTGACGGAGGCGATTACCGCCCGAGAGCTAAATGCGCGGCAGGTCGTGAAGAGCTGCCACGGCGAATAATAGACAAGACTTTCATCCACTAAGAGCAACGAGAGAGACGTAGGAACACTCATGACCCTTTCCATCGAAGACGCAACCAGGTTTGCCCAGGTCTTCAAGGGCCTCGTCGACGGCGTGTCCGTGGCGGTGCTCGACAAGCGCCAGGCGGTGCGCCTGGCCCTGACCACGATGTTCGCCGGCGGCCACCTCCTGCTCGAAGACGCTCCCGGCACCGGAAAGACGGCGCTGGCGCGCGCGATCAGCGCGACCATTGACGGCACGCACTCGCGTATCCAGTTCACCCCGGACCTGCTGCCCTCGGACATCACCGGTGTCAACATGTTCAACCAGAAGACGGGCGAGTGGGTCTTCCACGCCGGCCCGGTCTTCGCGGAGATCGTCCTGGCCGACGAAATCAACCGTGCGTCACCCAAGACGCAGTCCGCCCTCCTGGAGGTCATGGAAGAGGCCCAGGTGACGGTCGACGGCGTGCGCCGCCCGGCGCCCCAGCCCTTCATGGTGATCGCGACCCAGAACCCCGTCGAGCAGGCGGGCACCTACCCGCTGCCCGAAGCTCAGCTGGACCGCTTCCTCATGAAGACCTCGATCGGCTACCCCTCGCGCGCCGCCATGATCGACGTGCTGGACGGCTCGGCCGCGCCCGACCGCTCCAAGAACCTGCGTCCCCTCGTGTCCGGCCAGGACATCGTCGCCTGGTCGGCTCTGGCCTCGGCGAACCACACGGACCGCGCGGTCCTGGACTACGTGGCCGCGCTGGCCGAGGCCACCCGCGACGACGAGTCCTCGCTGCTGGGTGTGTCCACCCGTGGCGCGATCGGCATGGTGCGCTGCGCCCGCGTGTGGGCGGCCGCGCAGGGCCGTAACTTCGTCCTGCCCGACGACATCAAGGCCCTGGCGGTGCCCGTGTGGGCACACCGCGTGATCGTCGACCCCGATGCTGCGTTCTCCGGCGCGACCGCCGAGGGCGTCATCCAGCGTGCCCTGACGTCGGTGCCCGCCCCGGCGGTGGGCGCGTAACGCGCCGACCGGACGACGTGATGGAAGGGAAGCGTTCACAGGCAACAACGTTGGTCTCGCCGCGCAAGGCGCAGGCCTCCCGGCCGCACCCACTGAAGTCTTTTGTTGGACTGGTCACGCCCACGGGGTGGGCGCTGATCCTCCTCATCACGGTGTCCCTGATCGTGGCGGCCACCATGGGGTGGGTCGAGGCCTTGGCGTGCGCGCTCGCCGGCTCCGTCGCCCTGGTGCTGGCCGCCACGCGCGTCGCCTGGAAGTCCCCGCACGTCGTCTCGATCCGCGTGCCCAACGAGCGCATCGTCGCAGGCCAGACGGCAGTCGGCGAGATCTCGGTGCGTAACGAGCGCGCCCGCTCCGTGCGTGCGGGCATCATCGAGCTGCCGATCGGCACGGGCACGGGCGAGTTCGTCGTGCCCCCGCTGGGCGCCCACGAGAAGTGGGAGGAAATGTTCCTCATCTCCTCGCGTCACCGTGGCCTCATCAGCATCGGCCCAGCGCGCGCCGTGCGCTCCGATGCCCTGGGCCTTTTGCGCCGCGTGCGCGCCTGGGACGAGCCCGTCATCCTGCACGTCCACCCTCGCACCGTGCGCGTCCCCTTCGACGCGACCGGCTTCCAGCTGGATGTCGAGGGCATCTCCACCGGCAAGCTGTCCAGCTCGGACGTGTCCTTCCACGCGCTGCGCGACTACGAGCCAGGCGACGACCGCCGCACCGTTCACTGGCAGTCCACCGCCCGCCTCGGCAAGCTCATCGTGCGCCAGTACGAGGAGACCCACCGGTCCCACCACGTCATCGTCCTGGACACCTCCCGCGACGCCTGGGATCACGACTCTTTTGAGACCGCCGTGTCGGTTGCGGGCTCGCTCGGCCTGGCGAATCTGCGCGAGTCGCGCCCGGTGTCCGTGACGACGACCGAGTCGTGGCTGCCCTCCTCGGTCGCCATGCGTCTGCTGGATTCCCTCTCCGAGGTCTCCTCCTCGTCCTTCGGCGACCTGGCCCTTCGCGTGCGCGAGGCCGTGGCTCAGCGCCCCGGCGTCTCTGCCCTGACGCTGATCGTCGGTCCGCAGACGAGCGACGCGGACGCCGCCCACCTGGCTCGCCTGGCGCCCATCGACGTGCCCGTGTCCATCATCCGTATCGGCGCGGACAAGGAGCGCGCCCGCCGAGACCTCGGCCGAGGAGTCCTCCTCGACTGTGCAACCCTGGATGACCTGCCGCGCATTATCGTCGCCGGGGGTCTGGCATGAGCAGCAATACGAACACCAAGCCCCGCGCTCAGCGCATCGACTCTCAGGACGAGGCCACCTCCGGCCCGCCCGTCAAGACTGACCGCCACTCTGTGCAGGAGCCCACGCAGCCGGGCACGCAGAGGGACCCCGGGCCGCGAGCTGACACGTACACGCCCAGGTTCAAGACGACGCGCAACCGCCTGCTGACGATCACGCAGCGCTTCGCGTCCTTCCGCACGCGCATGCCGATGTGGTCGCTGGCGGTCCTCGCGGTCCTCTTCGTCGGACCGGTCGCCGCCTTTGAGCCCGTCTTCGGCGGGGGAGTGGGCGCTATCGCCGCCGGCGCTGGCGTCGCGTGCGGCCTCGCGATCGCTTTCGCGTCGACCAAGTGGCGCTGGGACGCGATCACGACGGCCCTGGCCGTCCTGGCCACATACTTCCTGCTGGGCAGCGCCGCCGCCCTGCGCTCCGAAGCCCTCTTTGGCGTTCTGCCCACCGGCAAGACCCTCCAGGTCATGGTCCTGGGCTCCTTCCGCGCGTGGAAGGACCTGCTGACGCTGACCGCGCCCGTGTCCGCATACTCGGGCCCGGCCCTCGTGCCGTGGATGTGCGGCCTCCTGTTCGCGTCGGCGGCCGGATTGATCACGGCCCGCGCCGGTCGCGCCCTCCTGGGCTCCGTTCCGGTCATCGTGATGGGCGCGATCGCCCTGTTCTTTGGCCTGTCCGGCCAGCCGCTGCCCGTGTGGTCGATCCTCATCTGGTGGGGTGTTCTGGCTGCCTGGTGGGCCGTGGCCGCCCAGTATCAGCGCATCACGCTGGGGCAGGACGTGCTCGTGGGCCGTTCCGGGACGCGCGGCACCGAGAACACACTCGGGCGCAGCTCCCGCTCCACCGTCTACGTGGGCACGCGCGTCGTCGGCGCTCTCCTCATGCTCGCGATCTCCGTGGGCATCGCCCTGCCCGCCGCCTCCTTCCTGGGTCGCTCGAGCACGCGCGTCGTCGGCCGCGACCTGGTCGAGCCGCCCCTGGACATTCAGGCCTACCCCTCGCCCATGGCCTCGTTCCGCCACTACACGACGGACCTGAAGGACGAGACGCTCATCACCGTCTCCGACCTGCCCGAGGGCCAGCGCGTGCGCATCGCCGCGATGGACGTCTACGACGGCACAACCTTCGGCATGTCCGATACCCGAGGCGACGGCCACTCCGGCTACATCCCCGTCGAGACGACCATCCCCGGCCGCGCGGCCGGCGACGCGGTTGTGACCGTGTCGACGACCGGCATGTCCGGCCCGTGGGTGCCCGTCCTGGGAACCCCCTCGCAGCTCACCTTCAGCGGCGCGACCGCGGGCGCGCAGAAGGACGGCCTCTTCGTCGACACATGGGCCAACGCCGCGCTGACGACCGGGCCCACCGCGACGATGTCCTACGACGTGCGGACCACGTTCGCGCCCGCCGTGCGCGACGAGGACCTGTCCAGGCTGGCCGTCATGCCCAACACGTCGAAGGACACGCACGTGCCCGACGGCATCGTCACCATGGCCTCGGACCTGACGCAGAACGCCTCGACCTCCCTGGGCGCGGCCCGCGCGATCGAGCACCACCTGTCGACCCACGGCTACTACCTCAACGAGAACACGCAGTTCTCGCGTCCCGGCGTGCGCGCCGACCGACTCGAGCGCATGCTCTCCGGCGACGAGAACCTGATCGGCGACGACCAGCAATACACGGCCCTCATGGCGCTGATGCTCCACCAGCTGGGCATCAACGCGCGCGTCGTCATGGGCGCCTACCCCGAGGGCGGCTCCCAGGGGGGCGCCGCCTCCCTGCGTGGCTCCGACATCCGCGCGTGGGTCGAGGTCGAGTTCGAGGGCGGCGTGTGGGCCGTTTTTGATCCCACGCCCCCGCGCGACCACACGCCCCAGACGCAGGTCCCCGAGCCTCGCAGCGTGCCGCGCCCGCAGGTCCTCCAGCCGCCGGAGCCCCCGGAAGCTCCGGCCGAGCTGCCGCCGACGACACGGGACCAGAACGCCGACCCCGTCAAGCCGCCCACCGATGGCTTCCCCTGGGGTGTCGTCGCAGGCGTCGCGGGCGGGTTGCTGCTGTTGCTCGTACCCCCGCTGGCGATCCTGGCCTACAAGGCCGCGCGCCGGCGCCACCGCCGCCGCTCCGCCGCCGCCAACGCGCTGATCGGCTCGTGGGATGAGGTCGTGGACCTGGCCGCCGACTCCGGCCTGTCCATCGAGGTTGGACGCACGCGCCAGGAGACCGCCTGGTCGCTGGCCTCGCAGTGGAACCTCGGCGAACACCCGGGCGACCCCTTCACCCTGGTGACGGGCGAAGTACGCCACGGCGACGACGGGTCGATCGACTCGGTTGAGTTTGACGAGGCCTCGGCCACCAAGGGCCGTTACGTGATCGATGGGTGGAGCCGTTTCGGAGACGACGTGCCGACCCCGGTCGTCATCGCCCGCTACGCGGACGTCGCGGATTTCGCCTATCACGGTGCCTCGCGCGACCGCGCCCGCGACGCGTGGATGCAGGTGAACGACCTGCGCTCCCAGGTGGGCAAGAACGCCGGTTTCTTCCCGCGTATTCGCTACGCGTTGTCCCTGCGCTCGCTGCGTATGCGCCGTAAACTGCGTCTGAGCGCAGCGGTTGCGCGCACGATGCAGGAGGGCGGCGAGAAGTGAGTCCAGCGGTCGCGGGCATGCGTGGCCCCCAGATCCCAGGTTTCCGATGGGTGCGCCCTCTGGGGCAGGGCGGTTTCGCCGACGTCTTCCTGTACCGACAGGAGCTGCCCAGCCGTGACGTGGCGATCAAGGTCGTGCGCGCGCAGGGCGACGAGCGTGGCACCCTCGAGCTGCACCGCGAGGCCGACGCGATGACGCTGCTGGCCGGGCACCCCTCGGTCGTCGAGCTGCACGGCGTGGGCACCACCGCGGATGGGCGCGCCTACCTGGTCATGGAGTATTGTCCGGTCGCGGATCTGCTCACGCAGGTGCGCGCCCGGCCGATGTCCCTGGAGACGGCGCTGGAGACGATGATCAAGGTCTGCGGCGTCGTGGAGATGTTCCACCGCCAGGGCTACGTGCATCGCGACATCAAGCCGTCGAACATCATGCTGGACGCTTACGGCAAGCCTGTTCTCGCAGACTTTGGCGTGGCCTCGAGGATAGGCAAGTTGGAGGTTGGCGCCTTCGACGGTTTCTCGGTGCTGTGGGCACCCCCGGAGCAGCAGGACGTCAATTCCCCTGCGGCACCGACGCAGGACGTGTGGGCGTTGGCCTCGACGACGTGGACGTTTATTACGGGCCGCAGCCCCTTCGAGGACCCGATTGGTGACAACTCGGCGGCGTCGATCGCCAACCGTGTCCAGCGTGGGCGCATGCGCGGCCTGGGGCGCGCGGATGCCCCGCCGGAGCTGGAGCGCGTGCTGCGCGCGGCGATGGCGATTAACCCGGATGAGCGCACCCCCACGGCCATGGCGTTTGGCCAGGGCCTCCAGCGCGTCCAGAAGGAGCTGGGCTACGCGCGCACCGAGATGGAGATCAAGGAGAAGCGCTCCAAGAGCACCGCCGCTCCCTCCGGCGACCAGAAGACGCGCCTGCGTGGCGCCCCCGTCATCGACCCGGATAAGACGCGCATGCGCTCGTCGTTCTACTCCTTCGAGGGTGGGGCGGGCTCGGGTGGCGTCGAGGCCGTGGCTGATTCCTGGAAGATCGATCGTTCCGCCCAGGCGGCCGAGGCCTCGGCTGGGCGCGTGGTCGACGATCCGTCCGCCTCCAAGCGGGGCATGAGCCCCGTGGCGGCCGTGGGGTTGGCGCTGCTGGCTGCGGTGATTGCCGCCGGCCTGGTGGTGGGCATCTTGCGCGGCGAGGGTACCTTCACGCGCATCACCCCCGAGTCCGAGTCGACGACTGCGTCGGCGGGCGCGGGTGACCCATTGGGATCGGCGCCGCCGGAAGTGACGCAGCTGACGGGCGTGTATGCGGGCGGAACTGTGACGTGGACGTGGACGCTGCCCGATGGCCTAGCCAAGACAGATGTGACCTACTCCTATGAAGCGACGAATCCGTCGGACACGACGCGCGGCAGCGTCGAGGAGGCGACGGTGAGTGTGGATGCGGTCACCGGCGAAAACTGTATGGAAATCTCTACGGTCTCACGTTCGTCCGGGCGCATGTCTGATCCCATGCGGGCGTGCGTGACCGTTCCCTGACCAGCCGGGTGGATCTTTCCGGCGCGTAGCACATCACGCTTTCAGCCTATGCTTATGCGGTAGGCTGGTTGATCATCTGTACCTCCAAGGTGTCAATTGTCGGGAAAGTGGTGAGCGTCGTGGCGAAAAGTGACCGCATGATGCACCTGTTGCGTCGGGCGACGCGTCGCTTCCCTGCCATCACCGTTGTGCTCCTGACGGCCGTCCTTGTTCTTGTCGCCTTCCTGCATCGGGGCATCGAGGTCACCGAACTCGACGTGGACGACGGCGGCATCTGGGTCGCGAAGGGCGCGGACCTGTCGCTGGGCCACCTCAACTACGACGCGCTGACCTTCGACGGATTCGTGTCGACCCCCAGCGCCCAGGTCGCCCTCGGGCAGGACGGGCGCACCGTGACAATCGGCGACGAGACAACCCATTCCGTGGCCTCCGTCGATGTCGCCGCCATGAAGCTGGGCGGAGCTAGCACTGTTCCCGAGGGCTCGCGCGTCGTTCAGGGCGCCTCGACGATCGCAGTCCTGGACTCACTGGCCGGCTACCTGTGGGTGGGAGAGGCCAATCGTCCCGACGCCATCAAGTACGAGGACACCTCGGCCATCGCCGACGGCCTCGCCGACGGCATCGTGACCGTCTCAACCGGCGGCACTGTCTTCGCCTACGCGCCGCAGTACGCCACGCTCACCACGGTCACCCGTGCGGGCTCGACGTGGTCCACCACCAAGGCGACCCTCAGCGGCATGTCGGTGGGCGACGACCTGTCTATCACCGCCGTGGGTGATAAACCCGTCATCTACGACGCGACGACCAACACGCTCGTCCTGCCGGGCGGGCGCACCCGCGCCCTCGACGCCGACGGAGTTGCACCCGGCGCGGTCCTCCAGATGCCCGGGCCGGCCTCGTCCTCCGTGCTCCTGGCGACACCGGACTCCCTGGTGAGCGTCCCCCTCAACGGCTCCGCCCCCACGGTGACCCCCGCGCAGGAGGGCACCTCCATCTCGGGTACCCCGGCCCCGCCCGCCTTCCACCAGGGCTGCGCGTACGGCGCCTGGTCCTCCTCGGGTGCGGCGCTGCGTCAATGCGAGTCCGGCCTGACCCGCTACACGAGCGTCGAGCGCCTGGCCGCCTCCAAGCACCCCCTCTTCCGCGTCAACCGCACCCGCATCGTCCTCAACGACATCGAGGACGGGACCGTGTGGCTGCCCGAACGCGACATGATCATGATCGACACCTGGGACGAGGACAACCCCGACGAGTCCCAGTCCTCCTCCGAGGATCAAAACCCCGACCTGCTCGAAGAGATCAGCGACCCCAAGCGCGACCAGAAGAACACGCCGCCCACCGCCGTCGACGACGAGTTCGGCGTGCGGCCCGGCAAATCAACGCTCCTGCCCGTCCTCCAAAACGACTCCGACTCCGACGGCGACGTGCTCACCGCCGAGCCGATGTCCCAGCCCTCCTTCGGCTCCGTCGTCGTCACGCGCGGCGGACGCGCCCTACAGATCACAGGCGTCGCCGACGACGCGGAAGGCTCCAGCTCCTTCACCTACTCCGCGTCCGACGGCCTGGCCTCGGCGACCGCGAACGTATCCCTGCGCGTCCACCCCTGGAGCGAAAACGCCGGGCCCAAGCGCGTCCACGACGCCAGCGTCAAACTCGGCGCGGGTGCCCAAATCGAATACAACGTGCTGGCCGATTGGATCGACCCCGACGGTGATCAGATCTTCCTCGAGCGCGCCGAGGGCTCCGAGGGCCTGTCGGTCCAGTTCTCCGAGGACGGGACCGTCTCGATCCACGACCTCGGCGGCGGCCCCGGGCCTCGTCAGGTCACCCTGTCCGTGTCCGACGGCTGGATCACCACTGAGGGTGAGCTCACCGTCCTCGTGCAGGAAAACGGCAACATCGCGCCCATCGCGAACGCCGACTTCTACGTCACGCGCGTCTCCGAACCCCTCATCGTCGCGCCCCTGGCCAACGACACCGACCCCAACGGGGACGTGCTCGCGCTGACCAAGGTGTCGACCGCGCCCGCCTCGACGACCCTCGTGCCCGACCTGGATCTGGGCACCGTGACTTTCACGGCCTCGCAGGTGGGCTCCTACGAGTTCACCTACACCGTCAGTGACGGGCCCGAGGCCGTCGTCGGCGTCGTGCGCGTCGACGTCGTATCGGGCGACGAGCATGCGGCCCCCGTCGCCGAGGACGATATCGCCATCCTGCCCTCCGGCGGCTCCGCCCTGGTCGCGCCCCTGGCCAACGACACCGACCCCTCCGGCGGCGTCCTCGTCGTCCAGTCCATCGAGGTCGACTCAGACTCGGGCATCGAGGTCGCCCTCATCGACCGCCACCTCCTGCGGGTGACGGCCCCGGCAGGCCTCGACGACGTCGCGCGATTCACCTACACCGTCTCGAACGGCTCCGGCTCGGCTACGGCCTCGGTCGCCGTCATCCCGACGCTCGCCAAGGACGACCGCGCCCCCCTCGAACTGCAAAACGACTCCGCGAAGGTGCGCGTGGGCGACATCGCCTCGATCCCGGTCCTGGCGAACGACCACTCCCCGTCGGGCCTGGCGATGAGCGTCTCCTCGACCCTGTCGGGCACGGTCGACTCCGTCTACGGCCACGCCTTCGTCACCGGAAACCTGGTGCGCTTCGAGGCCTTGGACACGACCGGCCGCGTCGACGTGACGTACACGGTCACGGACTCGGCCGGCAATACGGCCAGCGCCGTCGCGAGCTTCAATGTGATCGGTGCCGACCAGGCGAACTCCGCGCCCCAGCCCAAGGCACTGACGGCCTGGGCCAGCGCCGGGCAGACCATGCGCATCCCCGTGCCCCTCAACGGCATCGACCCCGACGGTGACTCGGTGACCCTGGTTGGTATCGACCAGCCGCCGACAATGGGCACGGCCACGCTGGGCACCGAATGGATCGAATACACGCCCGGCGAGAACGCGTCCGGCACGGACGTCTTCACCTACACGGTCGAGGACCGCCTGGGCCGCCAGGCCAAGGCCCGCGTGCGCGTGGGCGTCGCCCCGCCCTCCGAGCTCAACCACAACCCCGTGGCCCTGCCCGACGTCATCAAGGCCAGGCCCTCGCGCACGGTCGAGGTCAACGTCCTGTCCAACGACGTCGACCCCGACGGCGACACGTTGAAGCTGCGCGAGGGATCCCTGGAATCCTCCAACGATCAGGTCAGCGCCACCGTCGTGTCCCCGACGTCCGTGTCCATCACGACCCCCGCGCAGACCAACCCCTTCGTCGTCACCTACGTCGTCGAGGACGGACGAGGTGGCTCCGCGACCGGTCAGCTGACCGTCAACGTCGAGACCGACGCGCCCCTCATGGCGCCGATCGCTCGCGACGACGTGGTCTCCCTGTCCGACGTGCCGCGCGACGGCGCCCCGGTCTCGGTGAACGTGCTGGCAAACGACGAGGACCCCGACGGCTCCCTCGCCGACCTGTCGATCGCGTCGAAGGCCGACGGAGTCAGCGTGGACAACACGGCCCACACGGTGACGGTGACCCCCGAGACGGACCGGCGCCTCGTCGTCTACTCGATCACGGATCAGGACGGCCTGTCCTCCTCGGCCGTCGTCTCGGTGCCCGGCGCGCAACGCAAGGTCCCCGCCGTTAACCCCTCGCGCATCCCGATCCGCCTCAAGGCGGGTGAGACGAAGACGCTGACGCTGGACGACTACGTGCTGGTCAAGCGCGACGCGCACGCCTACATCCGCGACACGTCGACCGTGCGCGGGGGCGCCGGCCTGACGAACCTGAACGCGGACGAAAGCTCGATCTCCTTCACGGTCGAAGCCAGCTACGTGGGTAAGACCTACATCAACGTGGAGGTCTTCGACGGGCGTGAGGGCGACGACTCCGCGACCTCCGCGTCGCTGACGCTGCCAATCCAGGTCGAGGCCACCCAGAACCACCCGCCGACGATCACGCCGACGGTCATCCGTGTCGCATCGGGCGAAGAGACGACCGTGGACCTGCCGCTCATGGTCAGCGACCCCGATACCCCAGACCCGGCCTCGTTCACCTACCGGGTGTCCGACGTCCCTTCGGGAATCACCGTCACCCAGTCCTCCGATACACAGCTGCGTGTCAGCGCAGCGGCCGGCACGAAGTCCGGTACGGCGGGCTCGCTGACGCTGAGCGTCGACGACGGATCGGGGGCCGCGGTCAGCGCGAAGGTGCCGATCGAGGTCGTCGCCTCGACGCGCCCGCTCATCCAGACCTCGCTCGCGCAGATCATCGCCGACGCCGGGTCCACCGTGAACGTCGACCTGACGCAGTACACGACCAACCCGTTCCCGGACACGCCGATCACGATCCAGCGCGCCACCGTCGAGGTCGGCGAGGGCACAGTGGACCCCCAGGGCACGGTCCTGGCCGTGAGCCCGCGCGCGGGCTTCCACGGGAACATGGTGATCGTCTACCGGGTCATGGACAAGACACTGGAGTCCTCGCGTACCGTCGAGGGGCGAGTCTCGGTGACCGTGCGCGACCGTCCCAACGCCCCTGAGAACGTTCATGCCACCGCGACGGGTCCGGGCCGTGCCTCCGTGTCCTTCACGCCGGGCGCTGACAACGGCGCGCGCATCACGGAGTACCTGGTGACGAGCTCGCATGGGGGCACCACGAAGTGCGAGCAGACCGTGTGCGACGTGAGCGGTCTGACCAACGGCGAGCGGCACTCCTTCACGGTCGTCGCGCGCAATGCGGTGGGCGACTCCGACGCGTCCGCCCCCTCCAGCGAGGTCCTCGTTGACGTGACGCCGGAGCGCATGAGCACGCCGTCGTTGTCCCCCGGTGACGGGTCACTGGACGTGACGTGGAGCGCGCCCAACAACGAGGGCTCCCCGATTACCTCCTACGAGATCACGTTCAACGGCAGCGACGGCTCTACCCGCCAGGAGAGCGCGGGGGCCGGCCTGACGAAGACGACGGTGAGCAACCTTGAGAACGGTGTCACCTACTATGTGTCGATCGTTGCGCGCAACAGTGCCGAGAAGCAGGCCGAGTGGTCGGAGAAGGCCACCGGCACGCCGCACGGCAAGCCCGATGCGCCCAGCAACGTGGGCCTTGAGCACGTGGGGTCCTCGCGTGACGGATCCACCGGTTCCGTCGTGATCTCCTGGTCTCTGGGCAAGTCCGGTGGCAGCGACTGGGGGCCGACGACCGTGACCGTGGACAACAGGCCCAAGACGGTTGACGGTGGCACCACCTCCGTTCAGTTCGACGGGGTTTCGGCCAGCTCCTCGCTGACCGTCAACGTCGACGTATCGAACGCGGAGGGCGACCACGCCTCCTCGGGAGACAAGTCGTTCTCGCTGCTCACCGTCCCCATGCCGATCAGCGCCCCGAGGCTGGAGGGCACCGGCCATGCCGGTCAGCTGCGGGTCTCGGGCCTCAGTAAGGCCGCGGGGAACGGATTCTCCAGCTCCGAGCTGACCCTGCGCTACGCCTCGACGTCCGACGGCTGTTCCTCCGGCCCGGAGATCAGCGACGGCGCGGTGATCGAGGGCAGCGGCATCTCGGCGCGCACCTACTACTTCTGCCAGGTCGGGACCGCGACCTCGGGCACCCCGGTGTCTTCGAGCCCCGTGTCCGCCCAGGGGCAGCCGACGGCTCCCCCGAACGTGTCGGGCGTGACGATCGCGAAGGCGGGCCCGGGAGCGGTGACGGTCAACGTCGCCGTCGCCGAGGCCTACCCGGCCATCACGTCGATGACGGTGACCGTGGGCGGAAAGACGGTCACGATGACGGGACGCACGAGCGAGACGGTGACGGGCCTGACCGAGGGTGCCTCGGTGAGTGCCCACGTCGTGGCCAAGAACAGCGAGGGCGAGGCCTCGGCTGACTCGACCTCGACGACGACCGAGCTGAGCGTGTCCCCGACGTGGGTCGAGACCTGCTCGCCGGACGTGGCCACCCAGGTGCCTGGCGGGCAGACGTGCCACACGTTCTCCCTGTCCGCGCCCGGTTACGTCTCCGACGTGTCGGTGCCGCACGTGTGTCAGGTTTCCTCCGACGTGGACCCCGCGCGTCAATACAGCGTCGTCGTGGATGGTCCCAGCGTTGAGTCGGGAGTCGCGACGTTGGCGGGCTCCCAGATCGCCATGAGGGGCAAGGTCGTGGTGCACAGCTGCGAGCCGCGCCGATAGTAGTCACGCCGAGGAGAAACGATGGGAGGAACGTCATGGAGCGCATGAATGCCGGTTTCGGCCAGACTCAGCGACCGCTTGCGGCGCGCGTCGTGGACTCGGCACGCACGTTCGTGGCCGCGCGCCTGCGGGCGATCCCGGGGATACGTCGCGTCATGGACGCGTGCTCGGTCGTCACGTCCTTCGGCTGGCTTGTGATTGGCGCGGCGATCGCTGGTTTCGTCGGAGCGATCCTCGCGGGCTGGGCGGAGGCTTTTGCGCTCTTTGTCGCCTGCCTGTCCCTGCTGATCATCGCCATCATCCTCGTGGCGGCACCCTCCCCGTACCGCGTCTTTTTGCGCCTGGCTCAGGAGCGCGTGGTCGCCGGACAGACGGCGCTGGGTGAAATCCGGGTCGTCAATGACACAGCGCGCCGCGGCGGCTCGGAGGTCATCGAGTTGCCGATCGGCACGGGCGTCGCGGAGTTCGTGATCCCGGGCGTTTCCTCGCACGAGACGTGGGACGAGTTCTTCTCCGTGCTGACCCGCCGCCGCGGCGTCATCGAGATCGGCCCGGCGCGCACCGTGCGCTCGGACGGCCTGGGTCTGTTGCGCCGCGTGCGCTCGTGGGACAACCCGGTGACCCTCTACGTTCATCCGCGTACCGTGCGCATTCCCTTCGAGGCGACGGGCTTCCAGGTCGACGTCGAGGGCGTGGTGACCGCGAAGCTGTCCAGCTCGGACGTGTCCTTCCACGCGCTGCGCGACTACGAGCCAGGCGACGATAGGCGTGCCGTTCACTGGCAGTCCACGGCGCGCCTGGGCAAGCTCATCGTGCGCCAGTACGAGGAGACCCACCGCTCTCACCACCTCATCGTGCTCGACACGTCGCGCTCGTCGTGGGACCGCGACTCCTTCGAGGACGGGGTGTCGGTCGCCGCATCGCTGGCCCTGGCTGGAATCTCGGCGTCGCGCACGGTGTCCTTCGCTGCTGGCAAGACGTGGGTGCCCGCCACGAATGCGGGTGCCATGCTTGACGCTCTGTCGTCCCTGCCGATGAGCGGGCGCGCCGACATCACTGCCCTGGCTCGCCGCGCCTACGCAGCCCGTCCGGCGGCCTCGTACGTGAGTATCGTCGCGCCTCCGTCGGTCAGCGACGCGGAGGCCGCGCACCTCGCCCAGGTCACCCCCAGGGACGTGACCGTGCAGGTGCTGCGCATCAACCCGAAGCGGCGTCCGCGTCGGCGTCGCCTGGAGGGCGGCGTGCTCTACGATTGCCCGTCGCTGCGCGATCTGGCGCACCTGGTGGGTGATATCCGGTGACTGCGAATGATCTGCGTCGGGCCAGGCCCTCGCTGCCGCTGCCGTCTTTCCTGGTGCTCGCTGTACTTTTTACCGGGCCGGTCCTCACGCACGAGGCCGTGTTCGGGTCCTGGGTCGGCCTCACTGCGGCCGGCGCGGGCGTTGTCGTGGGCCTGCTGATTGCCGCTGCCTCGACCCGCTGGTCATGGGACACGCTCTCCACGCTGGCGGCCGTCCTCCTCGGCTATTTCCTCGTGGGTGGGCCGGTCGCGTTGCCTTCGACGGTGCGCTGGGGCGTCGTGCCGACGACGGATACGCTGCTGACGCTCGTGCGCGGTGCGGTCAGCTCCTGGAAAGACCTGCTGACGCTGACGCCGCCCGCCTCCTCCTATGTGGGACCCGCTCTGGTTCCCTGGATAACCGGCCTTTTGTGCGCGCTCGGCGCCGGCCTCGTCTCGGTGCGCTGGGGGCGCCCGCTCCTGGGTATCCTCCCGGTCGCGCTCATGGGCATCGTCGGCTTGGCTTTCGGTCCCTCGGGCCTCGTGCCGCCCGTGTGGCCGTTCATGGTGTGGTGTGCGGGCGCGTTCCTGTGGCTGACGTGGGCCTCGGCGCATCAGCGCCTCTCCCTGGGCCTGGACGTGTCCGTCAATCGACGAGGCCATGGCGAGGCTAGTGCGTCGACCGTGTCGGCGCGCGGCGCATCCCGTCAGGCCGTGTTCCGTTCTCGGCGCCTGTTGGCGGCGTCGCTGATGATCGTCCTCGCGGTGGGCGTGGCGCTGCCGGTGACGGACGCGTGGGGACCGAACGGGCGACGCATCGTGGCGCGCGAGCTGGTGGAGCCGCCGTTTAACGTGCGCCAGTACCCGTCGCCGCTGTCGGCGTTCCGCCACTACAAGAAGGACCTGGGCGAGCAGACCGTCATGACGGTCAGTGGCTTGCCCGCGCGCACGCGTATCCGTCTGGCGGCGTTGGACGTGTACGACGGGACGACCTTCACGATGAGTGCGCCGAAGAGCCAGATTTCGGTGCTGACCGCGGCGGCGGAGGACGGGAAGACACAATCCGTCAACGTGCGTAACGGCTACGTGGCGGTGGGCTCCACGATCCCGCGCACCCCTTCCGGTCTGAGCGACGGGGAGTTCACTGCGACAATCGAGACCGCGGGCATCGTCGGCCCGTGGGTTCCCGTGGCCGGTGACGTTCGTGAGGTGACGTTCGGCGGGGAGAACGCGCGCACGCAGCAAGAGGGCCTGCGCTTTGACATGTGGGCGAACGCCGCCCTGACGACGGGTATTCCCGCGCAGCCGCAGGCGGTCACGGTGCGTGCCGACGCGCCCGTCGTCCCCACGGACTCCCAGTTCGCGGGGGCTACCCCCATGAAGTTCCATTCGGACACGAAAGAGCCCTACCCCAGCGGCCTCGACAGCTTCATGGCCTCCATCGTGGGATCCTCCTCGACGCCCATTGAAAAGGCGCGTGCCATCGAACGCTACCTGCACAACGAGGGCTTCTACCTGACCGAGAACACCGACCAGTCGCGCCCCGGCCACAACCTCAACCGCCTGTCATCGATGGTCTCTGGCACCGGGGAGCTGATCGGCGACGACGAGCAGTACGCCGCGCTCATGGCCCTCATGCTCCACCAGCTCGGGTGGAACGCGCGAGTCGTCATCGGCGCCTACCCGGAGGGTGAGCCGACCGAGAGCATGACGCTCCTCGGCTCGGACATGCACGTGTGGGTGGAGATGGAGTTCGAGGGCATCGGTTGGGCCGTGTTCGACCCGACACCCGACAAGGATCGGGTGCCGGAGTCTGAGTCGCACACGAAGAAGAACTCGCCGCGTCCTCAGGTGCTCCAGCCGCCAGAGCCGCCCGAGGAACCCGTCGAGCTGCCCCCGGTCAGCCGCGACCAGGACGTGGCGGCCAAGGAACCGCCGCCCGCGGGCGTCCCCTGGCTCCTCATCGGCACCACGGCCGGCTCACTGATCCTGCTGATTCTTCCTTTCGTGCTCATCGTGGCGCTCAAGGCCAGGCGAACCCGCGTGCGTCGCAAGGCCTCGCCCGGCGTCGCTCTCGTGGGCTCCTGGGATGAGGTCGTCGACATGGCACTTGACGCCGGCGTGCGCGTGCGCGCCGACCAGACGCGTCAGGAAACCGCCTGGGCGTTGGCCTCGTTCTGGAAGCTGCGCGAGGGGCAGGACGCCGAGTCTGCGGGCGACCAACCTGAGGGCGCCCAGGCCTCGGGAAGCGACCTGATCCCGGGCTGGACGATGTTCCGTGAGAGCGTGCCGATGACGGTGGCGATCGCCAGGCGCGCGGACGTCGCTGATTTCGCAGCCGAGGCCGGGCAACGGGCCGAGGCCGAGTCGGCGTGGGCGGACGTGGATCACCTCAAGCGCTCGCTGGCGTCGTCCGCGAGCCTGTGGGTGCGCCTGAGGCGTCGCTTCTCGCTGCGTTCGCTGGCGCGCAAGTGGCGCCTGAAGCCGACCGGAAGCCAGGAGAGACGAGGCCCGGCCGAGCTGCTGGATGACGGGGAGGACGCGGGTGGCCCCCAGTGGCGCCCATCGAGCGTGAGGAGTAAGTCGTGACGCGTGCAGGAGTGGTGGGAACCGGCCCGCGCATCGAGGGATTCCGGTGGATTCGTGCGCTCGGGTCGGGCGGTTTCGCGGACGTTCACCTGTATCACCAGCAGGTTCCGTCGCGTGACGTCGCCATCAAGATTGCGCGCTCGAATGTGGAGGGCGGAAACGAGGCGATTCGCCACGAGGCCGACGCGATGGCCCGCGTGTCCAGCCACCCGACCATCGTGAATCTGCACGGCGTGGGTGCGCTGGATGACGGGCGCGAATTCCTCATCATGGAGTACTGCCCGGTGACGAACATCGCCGATCAGGTGCGTGCTCACCCGATGGACGTGCCCGCGGCGCTGGATTTGATCATCCGCATTTCCTCGGGCGTGGAGATGCTGCACCGGATGGGCTACGTGCACCGCGACATTAAGCCGGGCAACATCATGCTGGACTCCTACCAGTCGCCTGTCCTCACCGACTTTGGCGTGAGCGCGCGCATCGGCGAGGGCAGGGACGGCGGCCTGGAGGGCTTCTCCGTCATGTGGGCGCCACCCGAGCAACACGACGGAAGCGCCCCCGCGGACCCGTCGCAGGACGTGTGGGCACTGGGGGCCTCGCTGTGGACCCTGCTCGTGGGGCGCAGCCCCTTCGAAGACCCGATCGGGGATAACTCGACGGTCGCGGTCGCGATGCGCGTGCGTTCCGGGCGCCTGCGCTCCATCGGGCGCGCCGACGCTCCCGAGGAACTGGACCTGGTGCTTCGGGCTGCGATGAACGTGGACCCCGCACGCCGCCTGCGCACCGCGCTGGCCTTTGCCCAGTCGCTCCAGGGTATCCAGACGCTCATGGGTCTTCCCGAAACGCCCATTGAGGTGCGCGAGGAGGCTCCCATTCCTCGTCCGACGGACCCCAGCATCGCTGGGCACAGCGGCTACCCCGTTCCGACGAAGCCCGATGAGCAGGGCACGAAACTGCGCGTCACATCGGCCGCGCAGGAGCATACCGTCCGGGCGGGCGGGGGCTTTGACTTCTCCGAGTCGGGCGTCGTCCCGGTCGCGGACTCGTGGCACCACCCGCGCAACCAGTCGACGGGGCGAGCAGCGGCGACGTCCTTCGAGGGGGAGGAGGAACGCAAGGGGCGCTCCGTGCCGTTCCTGGCCGTCGTGACGCTCACGGTGATCGCAGCGGTCGCGGCCGCCGGCCTCGTCGTCGCGATGCTGACCGGTGGGGGCCAGTCGGTTCGTATCGATCCCGTTGACTCCCCGAGCGCCAACGGGGACGATCCCGCAGACCTGACGGTCCCGCCGACTGCGCCGAGCGGCCTGAACGGGCGTCTGGAGGGCGAATCCATCGTGTGGACGTGGACCGCGCCGCCCGATCCGAACTACGCAAGCGAGGACCTGGCGTTCCAATACCGCCTCGATCGCCCGGGCGAGGCACCGATGGCCGCATCAAGCCCCGTCGCTTCCGTCACCCTGCCCGCCGCGCACGGAGGGGACAACTGCCTGACCGTGCGAACCGTCGTGTCGGCCTCCGGCCTACAGTCTCAGCCTGTGAGCATCTGCGTCGCCGTCGAGTAACGGGTCGAGCAGGCTTTGGCCGGCCCGCGTCAGCGCGTCGAGCCGCCCGGCTTGCGCAGCCAGGACAGGACGACGAGGCACCCCAGGAAGGTCGCGCTGCCCAGCGCGATGCCGATGACGGTGAGGTTGGCGCGCGTGCGCGCCTGAGCCCCCGAGGCGTGCTCGGTGACCGGCAGTGTGGGCGCGGTGTCTGCGCCGCTCGTGCCGGTCAAGGGGTTGATGGGGCCGTCGATGCGGGCGTTGGCGGCCACCGTAATGGCAGCGTAGGGGTTGATCATGCCCCAGCCGACGGTGCTCGTCGAGCTGGCCGGGCTCACGCGCCGAGCCGTGGCCTCAAGCCGCCACTTCCACATGGCGGGCGTCTCGTCGGGGTGGGCTGAGGCCACGAGGGCGGCTGCCCCCGCGGCGTACGCGGCCGCGAAGGAGGACGAACCGGTCGCGACGTTGTTGGCCTCGCCGGTCAGGCAGTCACCGCCGGGCACGGCCGTGGTCAGCGACGAGATCGAGGGAGCCGCGATATTGACGTGAACGCCCGAAACCTGCCCGCCGTCGGGCACGCCGCCCGTCGCGCTGGTCACGGCCAGGGCCTGCGGGTGCGCGGCCGGGTAGCGTGGAACGGTGTCGGTCCCGTACTGCTGAACGATCTGGGAGTCCGCGTTGCCCGCCGATGCGACCACGAGGGACCCCTGAGCGGTTGCCGACGCCACGGCCTCGTCGAGGCGAGCGTCCTGCGTGGGCTGGGACTGCGGGACGACGATGATCTGAGCGCCCTGGCTGGCCGCCCACTCGATGCCTTTCGCGGTCGTCGCCGCATCCAGGCCGGTGGGTCCCTGCTGCGGGTCTTCGTTGAAAGTGTCGTAGACGCGCACCGGCAGCAGGGCGACGCGCGGCGCGACGCCTTCGAGTGCCGACTGCTCGGGCAGGAGCCGGGAGGCGATGATGCCCGCGACCTGGGTGCCGTGACCGTAGTTGTCGGTGCGGCCATCTCCGCCGGTGCTGACGAGGTCCAGGCCGGGCAAAACGATGGAGCCCGAGGGGAAACGGGAGGAATCCTCGCCGCGGTCGGTTGCGGCGCCCACGGGGGAGAAATGCTTACTGGCCGGGCTGATACCCGAGTCGACGATGGCGACGGTCACGTTGTCGCCCTTCGTGATGGCCCACGCGCGATCGAGATCGAGGCGTTTGTCCGCCGTCTGCGCGTAGGTGGCGATGTAGTCGGTGCTGGTCAGGCAGCCGCCTGAGGCAGCATCGGCCGCACGCACCCGCACCTCTGCGCGCGCGGGGGCTGGACCGCTCAGTACCAGGCTGGCGCCCGCGAGGAGGCAGGCACCCGCGCGCAGCGTTCGCGTCGCCCGTGCGTCGAGGATCCGGGGCTTCCTGCGGGGCCGTGCGCGGCTCATGAGCTGCCCCCACCGGCGACCTCCCGGCGGGCGGCTCGGTTCGACAGCTCAACGCCGGTCGGGATCAGCTCCAGCCATTGCTCGGGGACCCGTTGGATGAAATCCGCGTTCCAGCCAAGCCGTCGGAGGGTATCGTTTTGGTCCTCGCCGAGGGAGTGACGCTGGCCCAGGTCGGAGACAAAGGTCAGCGGAGCCTCGGTCTGCCCGTTGCTGGATCCTTGCGCGAGCGTGCCGAACCCGGAGGCCACCAGGGCGGCCCCGGGCGAGAAGGAGGTCGGGACGTCGGCCGTGGGGTCCAGGTTCCACGAGGCCCGACGAGCACTGTCCTGCGACATCACGGTCAGGGTCGCGTGGGCCGACCCGGAGGGCTGCTTGCTGTCAGCGTTGCCCTGAGCGCGCTCCAGGGTCGCGCAGGGAACCTGGTCGCGCACGCGAATGACCTTGGGGTCGTCGCTGTCGGCTGCCGTCGAGTCTGAGTCGAAGGGATACAGGCCCTCCAGCTGCGACCACGCGTCGGGGAAGGGCGAGGGCTCCACGTCGGTCTTGGCGACCGTAAAGGACTGCGCGAACGCGCTGGGCTGGAGGGTCAAAGCGCCCTCGATCGTGCCGTTGGGCGCAGCGGTCGTGCCCTCGTACAGGGCGGCGGCCAGCGGCGACAGCGGGTAGGCGTGCCCGGTGGCCACCAGCACGTAGTAGGTGGTGCTACCCGTATCCTTCACGGCGATGACGCTGCCCTGGCGCAGTGAGGCGTTGTTCTGGGGGGACGAGGCCATGGCGCCACCCGGTTCTGCCACACCCCATGTGGTCAGGTCGGGACCGTCGTCGAAGAGAGACACCCAGTTAGGGTCCACGGAGATGGGGGAGGTGCCGATGCGCAGGCGCGCGACGATGTCGCTGGCGCTGCCGGGGATACGGAACTTGGATGATCCTGCGACGATGAAGGAGTCGGAACTCCCGGAAGGTGTGACGTAGGCGCTGCGGGCGCTGTGCAGGCCGTTGCTCGACAGGAGCGAGGAGTTGCCGATCCACGTGAAGGTGTGTTCGGAGATGGCGCAGCTGGTCCAGTCGGCGGTCATGTGGTCGGCGCTGGAGGGCACGTCCTCGGGCGCGTCGGGGATGCCAAGCGCCTGCCCCTGGCTGTATTTGCTCAGGTCGGAGGTGGAGATTTTCATCGTGCCGGTCGAAGAATCGCCGAGGAGGCGCGCGGAGGTCCGGTTGGTGATCGGGTGCCACTGTCCGTCTTGGAGGTAGTAGCGGGCGCCGGAGCTGGAGACGATCGCCAGGCCGAAGGATTGTGAGGAGTCGGCGGTCGAGTAGAGGAATCGCAGGCCGACGCTGACCAGCAGCATGACGAGTGCGAGTGAGACGCCGACGATGAAGGGGCGGGTCGGGGCTTGCGGCTCGACCTCTTTGCCGTCGGGCGAGCCCGCGACGAAGGAGGTGATCAGGCGACGCCTGTTGTAGCGCTGGGCTTCGAGGATGTCCTTATTTGATGCCATTACATTCCCCACATGTAGAGGGCGAAGGGCGGGATGGCGACGATGATGAGGGTGGCGAAGGTATCGGCGGTGCGCGAGAGCCACGGCCGAACCTTCGGGGTCACGACGTTCATGGCAAGCACGAGAAGGCTTCCGGCCAGGGAAGTGACGAGCACGAGCAGCGCGGTCGTGGGAGCCAGGAGCGCGGCTGCGAAGGCTGCCCACGAGAGGATGGCCATGCCGGAGATGACGCCGATGAGGACTTCGATGCGCGAGCGGATCGAGCGGGTTGAGAGCATGAGGGCCGTGCCGATAAGCGCGCAGAGGATGACGCCTTCCATGGACGAGGCCAGGATCGGTGCCAGGATGATCAGGCTCAGGCAGGTGCCGAGCCGGATAGACACGGACAGGGCGACACCCATCGAGACGGATTTGCCGATCTGGCGGGGGTCGATGTGGGCGGTTGCGGAGGGGCCGGTCACACGCACGGGGACCGAGGCCATGGCGAGCCACGGGATAGCCAGGCAGATCAGGAGAAGGAGCGCGCTGAGCAATGCTGTCACGCGGGCTGCGCTCATGCCGAGGGCACCCGAGAACAGGCTGAAGGAACACAACGTGACGCCGACAATGGCGGGGCACAGGCCGCTTGCACGCAGCTTCCCAGGAAGGACGAGGTGACACAGGGCGCCAATGGTGAGGGCGGCTCCCGCGGCAAGGGCCCCGGAGGTGGTCCAGGGGCCGGCCGGTAGGGCGCCGGCGCTCGCGCAGGCGAGGAGGACGGGGGCGCAGCCAGCCAGGACGGCGACGGAGGAGTGCTCGAGCCTGCGCGAGACGACGGCAGCGGTGCCGGTGAGGAGGAGGGCACCGACGATGCCGATAATCGGATAGGCGATGAGACGGACCCCGTCGAAGGAGGAATCAGCGCCCAGGAGTGACGTCCCATGGGTCGAAGCGGAGACGAGGAGGGCGCTGGCCAGGCCGACGAAGACAGCGGATGCGTAGACCGAGAGCTGTAGGGAGTCGAGGGGGGTCCACGGGTCGACGGTGGTTTCGACGGCACTTCCAACGGCCTCGACGAGGTCGTCAAAGCGCTGGTCTTCTCGGCCCTGCCCGGCGCGCTCGAGCGTCAGGGCTGCCCCTGCGCGCACGCCCTGGTCGCGAAGACACAGGGACTGGTCGAGGACCTGTCCTGAGGATGTTGAGACGGTGAACCCGGCGGACGCGCCGTACACGTCCATGCGTCCGAGACTGCGCAAAATCGTGGGAATAAGCTCCGCCAGCGGAGACAACTGAGGAACCGACAGATCGACCGTTTGTTCATCAAAGGTGACTGTCAGTGGAGTGAGTGCAGCGGCGGTATGCGTGCTCTGGGCCATCGTCTCCTCCGGGTTGTTGTGTTCCTAGTCTGCCCGTTTGTGGTGTCTGGGGCAAGCTGTCATACCTCTGCAAGACGGTCGAACTTTGTCGAAAACCTGTCTCAAGTTCATGGACTTTTGCACGTATGTGTGGTTAGACTGGGCTTGTCAGAAGGGCGGTTCCGCCGTTGGAGCGCTCTTTCACAGATGATCTGGGAGGAATAATGACCGATCAGAAGGCTCTTGATGGTGCGCTACTCAAGGGAGCGACAACCATCGAGCAGTCGCAGAGCGACATTGAATCGACGCTGAAGAACCTGGAATCGAAGCTGTCGGGTATCGGCAGTTCGTGGCAGGGCGAAGCGGCTGTCGCATTCCAGAACGTCATGGCGGAGTGGCAGACCGAGGCCGGCAAGGTTACGTCGGCTCTCACTGAGCTGCACACCGCGCTGCGTTCGTCTGACTCTGCGTCGCAGGCTAACGAGGCCGAGCAGTCGGCCGCGATGAACAAGTACAAAGCCCGCTACGGTATGTAGTCGAGACTAGGAAAGGGATACTGTCATGGCTGACATTCTTTACAACTACGGCCAGATCGATCAGGCTGTCGCCGACATGCGGGCCGGTGTCAACAGTCTGAATACGAAGCTGGAGAACATGGACTCCGAGCTCAGGCAGCTGCAGAGTTCGTGGGATGGCCAGGCGAAGCGCGCCTACGACGCGTCCAAGGCAAAGTGGACCGAGGGTATGGACGGTATCGTCGAAATCCTCACCGGTGTCGCCGCTGCGGTTGCGGAAGCCCGCCAGTCTGCTCAGGCTACCGATGCTCGTAACGCTGATGGCTTCGGCTCCTGATTCCGCCTGATTGCCGCGGGGAGGGGATCGAGGGGTCCCCTCCCCGCGGCGATTGTCTATCGGGGGCCGGTGCTCCCATTGTTTGTGTATTGCTGACTGCAAGTGAGGTTGCGTCGTGGTTGAATCGCCGAAGTATGAGCGCTTGAAGGCAGTCATCGGATTGACTGCGAGGCCCCTGGCATCCGAGGACTATGAGGAAGATGGGCGTGCGGGTACGGCTCGTACGGAGGTTGGGGACGCGAAGGGAACCTCCGAAGACTTCGTGGTTGACCTGAGCGTCGGCGAGTCACAGACCAAGACTGGTGCAGACAGTTGGCTATCGTCGTTCATCGAATCCGCGAAAACACACCAAGGAAAGATCACGACGGCTAAGGCACGCCATCTGGCGGTCCGTGAGTCGATGTCGACTGCGGTGACCGACGGTGAGCAGTTGAGTCCTGTCTTGCTGAGCGAGTCGGATGTTGCAGCCAGTCAGCAAGATCCGCCCCTGAGGCTTACGAGCGCCGATGGTAAGACGGTCGAGTACACGGAACCCACGGCTTACTTGACGGCTCTGGAACAGCAGAAGAACGACAAGCGGGAAGCTGAAGCGCAGACGATTCTCGATAAGCTCAATCAGGAAGCCGATTCACACGTCAGCGAATTCCAACATCAAAAGGACGACTACGTTCCTGACGCGTGGCGGCCTGCGCCTGAGCCTACGCCTGAGCCCGGGCCCCAGAGTGGGGGCGGGGAGTACGGCCGTCGTCGAGGGATGGGCGGTGGCCTGGTTCCCACTGTTGGCGCGGAAACTGTTGCTGGTTCTGGGGCATCGGGGTGGACGTCTCCTCCCGCTGGGGAGCTTGGGAGTGTGTCGAATCCGATTAGTGATCCGGCTGATTTGGCTCGTTATGATTTGACGACAACGCCGGTGAATCAGCGGATGACGCCGAATGGTCCTGTGGGTGGGCATATGCCTGCTGATGTGTTGAATGTGAATGATCCGGCGTGGCGTCCTGTGCCTTCTTCGGGTGGTGGTGCGCGTATTGCTGGTGGTGTGTTGGTGGCTGGTTCTGCTGGTGCGGCGTTGTCTCGTGGTGGTGGTTTCGCTGGGATTGGTGGGCTTGCTTCGGGTGCGTCTGGTTCTGCGTTGCGTGCTGTTGCTCCTGCCGGTGGTGTGTTGCGTCCGTCTGCGCTTCCTGGTGGGGGTGTAGCTGGGGCTGTTGGTGGTGCTGGCCGCGGCGGTGGTGCTGGTGTGGTTGGTCGCGGTGGTGTGGCGCCGGTGGGTTCTGGCGCTGCTGGTTCTGCTGGTGGTCGTGGCGGTGTCGCTGCGGGTCGTGGTGCTTCCGGTGCTGGTGCGGTTGGTCGTGGTGGTGTGGCGCCGGTGGGTTCTGGCGCCTCTGGTTCTGCTGGTGGTCGTGGTGCTTCTGGTGGTGTTGCTGGCCGTGGTGGTGTGAGCGCTGCGGGTCGCGGCGGCGGTGTTGGTGCGGTTGGTCGTGGCGGTGTCGCTGGTGGTCGTGGTGCTTCCGGTGTTACTACGGTTGGTCGTGGTGGTGTGGCGCCGGTGGGTTCTGGTGGTGTTGGGGATCGTCGTGAGAAGAAGGGGCAGGTGCGGCGTCGTGCGTATGATGTGGTGCGTGTGGATGCCTTGGAGGAGCGTGGTGCTCAGATGATGGGTGGTGCTGCTGGTAGTGCTGATCAGCTCAAGCCGATTGCTCGTGATGCTGATGCTGACTGGTGAGTGGTGGTTGGTTCAGTGATGGCGGGGGGCCGCACCCTTGATGGGTGCGGCCCCCCGCTTGTTGGTGTGTTAGCTCGTGCGGCGCTTGGCCCAGGTGATCGCCGCGGCTGCGGCCAGGAGGAGGAGCGCGGCGCCCGCGCCTACGGCGATGATCAGGCCGCGCGAATTCGGCGTTGACTCGGAAGGGGCGTCCGCGCTGGTGCCCGAGGTGGGCTCGTCGGCCTGTGTGGGGGTGATGGTGAAGGGGTTGATGGGTGTGGGCAGGTCAATGAACGGGCCGACCGTTGCGTTTTCGTAGTCGAACAAGGTCTGTTCGACCTCGCCTTCGAGCAGGGGATCGTCGCTGGTGGGGATCGTCGCCCCTTCTTTGGTTTTCCACTGGCAGTACGACAAATGGGATGGAGCATTCGGATCACTGGAAATCAGATCGTCCAGATGCTCGAGGGAGGGGGCGGCGTTACAACGTGCGTTGTTAATAGAAGTGAAACGGACTTCGAGTTCAGTGACGGAGGCGTTGTCGAGGGAGGAAGCGATCTGGTTGAGGTAGACTAGGGGTGCACGCACTTGCACGTGGCCGGATTCGTCCAGGGAGTAGAAGGCATGGCGGGCCTCGTGCGCGTAGTCAGCGGTGATGGTGCACGAGTTGGATAGGTACTGAGCCTTGACGTGGTAGTTGTTGCTCCTGCCGGACCAGAAGGTAGCTACCAGGTCTGAACAATCCTGCTGAGTGAGATCGGCGCCGCGTCCGGTGCCCCAGAATCTAACAGTGAGATTAGTGGAGTAGGTTTCCTCTCCGGAGAAATCATCGCGATCCTGGGACACTTTTGCATTGATGGCGATCTCGCGTCCGGGCAACAACGGTGAGCTGGGAACCTGGGAGGGCGTGACTCTGGGAACAGGGATAGGATCGCCCGCGCCATAGGCTGGGCTCACACCACCAACCACACAGCACGCGGCCGCCACAGCATACGCCGCCCACCTGGCCAATCGACCTATGGTCAGTTTTTTCATGGAGGTTCCTTCCGCTTCGTTGCGTGTGGTTGCTTTGCTGCAAGGAGTTGGTTAGTAGGGGCCTACATCTTTGGTGGCCTCGGACAATTCCAGTTGTGGGTTGGCGCGGAAGCGCTTCATCTTCTCGGATTCGTAGACCGAGTCGATTTTACTAATCTCGGTGTTGAGATCATCGATCACCTTGTCAAGAGAGGCGCGCGACTCGTCGTCATTACCAGTGATTTTCTTGAGGGCGTGCTCAATCTGTTTTGCAAATTCCTCGGCGTTGGCGGCCATCTGTTTCAATGCCTTCGCCTCCGCTGAGAGGTACTTCTGGTACCTGGAGCCAAAGGCCGAGGGCCCGTCCTCGGTGCCCCACTTGCTCTCGGTCTGCTCATCGGCAGTTTTCGACATAGCGCGTGCGGCCCTGTTGAGTCGGGCAACGACGCTGTCCTCCCCCTTCGTGAGCGCCTTGATCCATGTGTCCCACTGTTGCCTTGTCACTTCGAGTCGGTCAACCATGACGTATCTCCTTCGAACAGCCTGACTGCTACCCGAGTTAGCCTAGCAGACGGTAAAACTGGGGCACGGTGGTGTCTAACAGTGTGGGACACCCCGTTTGGCAGGCGGCATCAGCCGATAATGGGCTGCTCCTCGGGCATACGGATCACGCGGGAACGCGCGCCGTGATCGTTCCGTCCTCATCGAGGGAGTAGAAGGCGTGGCGCGCATCGTTGGCATAGTGGGCTGTGAGGATGCAGATACCGGCGTTGTAGTCGACTTTGCTGTGGTAGTTGGGGGCGCTTCCCGACCAGAACGTGTTCGCCAGCATCGTGCACTCATCGAGCGTGATATCCGGACTGGGGGACTTGCTGATCAGTCTGATTTGCAGTTCGCTGACCCTGACTCGCTCTCCCACTCCCATGTCATCACTGGCACTAGGTGCAAGGCTCGCCGCCATCTTGATCTCGAGGCCCGGCAAGAGCGGCAGCTCAGGAGCTTGGCTGACGGGGCTCGGCGGCACAGGAACGGGAGTGTCCGCGGCATCACTGGGCGAGGAAACCCCAACCACACAACACGCGGCCGCAGCCACGCACGCCAGCGCACGAAGCAGGGCGGTCCTTGTCATCATCTCTCCTCCTCGATGTCGGCGGCAACCCTCATCCACGGTGACCCTCTTTAGAGAATGAGCTTGTTGGTGTGTTAGCTTGTGCGGCGCCGTGCCCAGGTGATCGCCGCGGCGGCGGCCAGGAGGAGGAGCGCGGCGCCCGCGCCCACGCCAATCAACAGGCCGCGCGAAGACGCTGACTCGGAAGTGGCGTCCGCGCTGGTGCCCGAGGCTGGCTCGTCGGCCTGTGTGGGTGTGATGGTGAAGGGGTTGATGGGTGCGGGCAGGTCAATGAACGGGCCGACCGTTGCGTTTTCGTAGTCGAACAAGGTCTGTTCGACCTCGCCTTCGAGCAGGGGATCGTCGCTGGTGGGGATCGTCGCCCCTTCTTTGGTTTTCCACTGGCAGTACGACAAATGGGATGGAGCATTCGGATCACTGGAAATCAGATCGTCCAGATGCTCGAGGGAGGGGGCGGCGTTACAACGTGCGTTGTTAATAGAAGTGAAACGGACTTCGAGTTCAGTGACGGAGGCGTTGTCGAGGGAGGAAGCGATCTGGTTGAGGTAGACCAGGGGTGCACGCACTTGCACGTGGCCGGATTCGTCCAGGGAGTAGAAGGCGTGGCGGGCCTCGCGCGCGTAATCAGCGGTGATGATGCACGAGTTGGATAGGTACTCAGCCTTGACGTAGTAGTTGTTGCTCCTGCCCGACCAGAAGGTAGCTACCAGGTCTGAACAATCCTGCTGAGTGAGATCGGCGCTGCGTCCGTCGGCCAAGAATTTAACGGTGAGATTAGTGAGGTAGGTTTCCTCTCCGGAGAAATCATCGCGATGCTGGGACACTTTTGCCTTGATGGAGATCTCGCGTCCGGGCAACAACGGTGAGCTGGGAACCGGGGTGGGTGTGACTCTGGGAACAGGGATAGGATCGCCCGCGCCATAGGCTGGGCTCACACCACCAACCACACAGCACGCAGCCGCAGCCACGCACGCCAGCGCACGAAGCAGGGCGGTCCTTGTCATCATCTCTCCTCCTCGATGTCGGCGGCAACCCTCATCCACGGTGACCCTCTTTAGAGCATGGGCTTGTTGGTGTGTTAGCTTGTGCGTCGCCGTGCCCAGGTGATTCCCACTGCGGCGGCTAGGAGGAGGAGTGCGGCGCTCGCGCCCACGGCGATGATGAGGCCGCGCGAAGAGGCAGACGCTGGCTCGGAAGGGGCGTCCGCGCTGGTGTCCGAGGCGGGCTCGTCGGCCTGTGTGGGGGTGATGGTGAAGGGGTTGGCGGGCACTGTCAGGTCGGTGAAGGGCCCGACGGTCGCGTGGTCTCCGTCGTAAAATGCTTGTTCGGCGGTGCCTGTCATGAGGGGGTCGTCGGTGGTGGGGATGGTGGCGCCCTTTTCGGTGTTCCACTTGCAGGTGGTCATGTGGACGTTGCCCGATAGGGGGGCGTCGAGTTTGGTGTAGGAGGGGTCGGCATTGCATTGGGTGTTCACGATCGCCGAGAACCTGTATTCAAATTCCGTGAAGTGTACGGTTTCGAAGGATGAGGCGATCTGGTGGAGGTAGACCATGGGGGCGCGCGCCGTGAGCGTTCCGTCCTCGTCGAGGGAGTAGAAGGCGTGGCGCGCATCGTTGGCATAGTGGGCTGTGAGGATACAGATACCGCCGTTGTAGTCGACTTTGCTGTGGTAGTTGGGGGCGCTTCCCGACCAGAACGTGTTCGCCAGCATCGTGCACTCATCGAGCGTGATATCCGGACTGGGGGACTTGCTGATCAGTCTGATTTGCAGTTCGCTGACCCTGACTCGCTCTCCCACTCCCATGTCATCACTGGCACTAGGTGCAAGGCTCGCCGCCATCTTGATCTCGAGGCCCGGCAAGAGCGGCAGCTCAGGAGCTTGGCTGACGGGGCTCGGCGGCACAGGAACGGGAGTGTCCGCGGCATCACTGGGCGAGGAAACCCCAACCACACAACACGCGGCCGCAGCCACGCACGCCAGCGCACGAAGCAGGGCGGTCCTTGTCATCATCTCTCCTCCTCGATGTCGGCGGCAACCCTCATCCACGGTGACCCTCTTTAGAGAATGGGCATGTTTCTGTGCGCGGAGATGTCATCTCCTGGGTTGTCTTTCCAGTGCTTCTTCATCGCCTCTGACTCATAGACCGAATCGATCACAGCGAGGTCAGCATCGAGACCAGAGATCACCGCGTCTAGCTCGGACGCCGAGACGGTATCTCTGCCCGCAATCTCATCGAGAGCGTCTTGCAGATGACCGGCGACGCTCTGGGCGTTTTTCGCCATTTGCAGCAGGGCAGCGTGCTCGGCGTCGAGGTACTTCTTGTACGTGCTGCCAAAGGCTGCGGGGCCGGGCAGCGTGCCCCACTTGGCCTCGGTTTGGTGCTCCGACGCCCGCATGATATCCTCCGCGGCGCTGTTGAGCTGGTCGACGATACCGTCCCCTTCGCGTGTAATGAGGTCGATCCAGCCCTTCCACTGAGCCCGCGTGATCTCGAGGCGGTTGTCCTCCATGACCTGTCTCCTTCGAACAGCCTGACTGCTACCCGAGTTAGCCTAGCAGACGGTAAAACTGGGGCGCGGTGGTGTCTAACAGTGTGGGACACCCCGTTTGGCAGGCGGCGTCAGCCGATGATGGGTTGCTCCTCGGGCATGCGGATCACGCGGGAACGCTCGCGCAGGGCCAGAGCGGCCGCCACCGTCATCGAACCGGTACGACCGGCAAACATGAGCGCAATCAGCACATACTTCGCGGCCACCGGCAGATTGGGTGTCACGCCCGTGGACAGGCCGACGGTGGCGAATGCGGAGACAGTCTCGAACAGGATGATGTCCAGCGAGTGATCCGTCATGGTCAACAGCAGGACCACGGAGATAGCGACCATCGCCAGGCCCAGCAGGGACACGGCAACCGCCAGGCGTACCGTCGAGGTGGGGATACGCCGCCCGAAGGTCTCGATATCGCGGTCACCCCGGGCCTCGGCGATGACGGCGAGGACAAGCACCGCGAAGGTCGTGACCTTCACGCCGCCCGCCGTGGACGCCGAACCGCCGCCGATCATCATGAGGATGTCCTGCACGAAGTGTGTCTGTGAGTGCATCGCCCCCACGTTCAACGCCGAAAGACCCGAAGAGCGCGAGTTCACGCCCGCGAGCATCGCGTTGAGGATCTTCGAGGGCGTGTCCACGGACCCCAGCGTCGCCGGGTTGTGCCATTCGGTGAGGGCCAGGGCGAGTGCGCCGATGAACGCAAGGATCAGGTAGGTGGACAGCGTCAGCTTCGTGTGCAGGCGCCAGCGGCGTGGCGCGCGCAGATTCTTCGCAACATCCATGATGACGGGGAAGCCGATAGCCCCCACCGTCGTGCCCAGGATGATGGGGACCAGCATCCACCAGTCGGTCACGTGCGGTTCGAGGCCGCCGGGAAGAATCACGAAGCCGGCGTTGTTGAACACGGAGATGGCCATGAACACGGCGTCCCACACGGCGTGCGCGGGGTCGATGCCCATGGTGAGGAAACGCGGCAGGAACATGACCGCCAGGAGCGCCTGCATGGTCAGCGAGGTCGCGATGACTGCCTTGAGCAGCGTGGAAATCTGGCCCATCGCTCCCGTCCCGGTCTCCTGGGTGGCGAGCATGCGCTGGGTGAGTCCCAGGTGTCGGGACACCGCGAAGCCGAGGATCGACGCCAGCGTCATGACGCCCAGGCCGCCGACGACGATGCCCGCCGCGATGACAGCCTGCCCGAAGGGGGACCAATACGATGCTGTGTCCACCGTCGTGAGACCTGTCACGCATACAGCTGATACGGCGGTAAAGAGCACGTCGACGAAGGGAGCGGACTCGTCAGAGGCGGAAGCGATCGGCAGCATGAGCAGCGCCGTGATGACGCCGATGATCAGCGCAAACGTGCTCAGGGCCAGTCGCGCCGGCGAGTACCGGGCCTGCCGGGACAGCCACGCGCGCACGCGCTGCCCGTACGAGGTGGGCACCTGGGGGTGAGGGCCGCGGGGGCCGCCGGGGACCTGTCGGACGACGGGGGAGGGCTGAGGGCTGAGGGTTTCCTCTGAAATGGCGCGGGACGAGGCCGTGGCTCGTCCTCTCATCATGGACCGTGTGGCGCCGGGATTGGTGCGCAGCCGAGGGGTCTCAACCCGAGGCTTGCGTCCCTTGCGTGCCGGTCTCATCATTTCTCCTTAACGACTCTGCAACAAAAGTGGATAAAGTTGCAGTTTCCATGCGGTTGGGCAGTAGTATATTTCGTGAGGCTACGTAAGCGGTGAACGAACGGGTTTAACGCGCCTCGCGAGCATCCTGGGAGTCATTAATGGAACAGCAGTCGGCGCCGCGCTTTATGACCGTCACGGAAGTGGCGGACATCATGCGCGTCTCTAAGATGACTGTGTACCGATTGATTCACAGCGGTGAAATGCCCGCGATTCGCGTCGGAAAGAGCTTCCGAGTGCCCGAGGCCGCGGTCGCCCAGATGATCCAGGCCGGTATGGCGGATCACTCCGGTGGCCAGGCTCGCGTCATTGGCGGGTAGTATAGGCACGATGTGCCCGCTCCGGGCACCCATCATCAACCAGCGGTAGTACCTCTGCCGCCCACACTACGAGGGAGGAACCCCATGGGCTCCGTCATCAAGAAGCGCCGCAAGCGCATGGCGAAGAAGAAGCACCGCAAGCTCCTGCGCAAGACGCGTCACCAGCGTCGCAACAAGAAGTGAGCGAGCGGAGGCCCGGCCATTGGTCGGGCCTCTCGTGTATGTCGGGCCGGCCGCCGGCAGGTGAGGGGGTAGATGACCCGCTGTGCCGGGGCCTGTAGACCCTATACTTGGGCGTTATGGACCGCACCATTATTCACGTCATGCGCCACGGCGAAGTGGACAACCCCAACGGTGTTCTCTACGGGCGGCTGCCCGGATTTGGGCTCACGGAGCTGGGGCATCAGATGGCCGCTCGCGCGGCCGACTACCTTCAGGAATCGGGTGCGGACATCGCTCGCGTCATTTCCTCGCCGCTCCTGCGTGCCCAGTTGACGGCCGCGCCGACGGCCGCCGCCTACGGCCTGAGTATTGCCACCGATCCGCGCCTCATTGAGTCGGACAACGTCTTCGAGGGCCTTCCCGTCAACTCGAATCGCGCGATGCTGGCCAACCCCAAGTACTTCAAGTACTACTGCAACCCGCTGCGCCCCTCGTGGGGTGAGCCCTACCGTGACGTCGCCTCCCGCATGAGGGCGGCCCTGTCCTCGGCCCTGCGCGAGGCGCGCGGACGCGAAGCCCTGGTCGTCTCCCACCAGAACCCGATCGTCACGCTCACGCGTTTCGTCGACTGCCTGCCCTTGGCGCACTCGCCCAAGTCGCGCCACTGCTCGCTGGCCTCGATCACGTCGTTCATCTTCTCGGGCTCGACGCTCGTGGGCACCTCCTACGCGGAACCCGCGGCCGACCTCGTCGCCCTGGCGCGCGACATGACGCCGGGAGACTCTGTCGCCGACCTGCGCCGCTGAGGGCGCGCGGCGGACAATACCGCAGCAAGTGAAGCGGGCGACCCGATCAAGGGTCGCCCGCTTCACGTCATGCTCCTGCCTCAGGAGGCCTCTCCGTCCGACGTCTCATTGGAGTCGGTGCCGCGCTTGTCGTGCTTGCGCTGCTCCTCCTCGCGGCGTTCCTCCTCGCGGCGCTTGCGCTGGATGTCGCGTTCGAGGCGGAAGAGAAACTCGGGGTCGTCGTCCGGCGCGGACGGGCGCGCGGGCTTGCTCGGAGGCGCCTGCTGGGCCTTCTCGGCGCGCTGGACCCAGCGCAGCACCAGCCACACGATCGGGCCGATCGCGGCGATAGTCGCCGTGAACAAAATGATCAGCAGCCAGATCGGCTTCGGCAGCTTGCCGGGCATCTCGTCTTCGGGGGTGCGATGCCAATCTGCGGCCGCGTAGATGGTGAGCGCAATCATGGCGACAAAAAGGACAATCCTGAGCATATGCCTAGTTTAGGGGCGTGCACTGCCTCACGTCGCCTCGTTCACTCCCGGGGCAATCCTGCCCGCTCAGCCCTCCGTGATCTGCGGCAGCGCCGCGTACGAGGAGGCGGCTCCCGGCGTCAGGACCGCCGTGGCTCCTGCTCGCATCCCGGCGGCCACGGCCTCGGCGAAGGGCATGCCGAGCGCCAGCGCCGCCGCCAGCGCACCCACGCACGCGTCGCCCGCACCCGTCGTATCCGCCACCTCGCCGAGTGTCACAGCGGGGCAGTGGCCGACCTCGGCCCCGGACACCCACGCCGCCCCCTGCGCGCCCAGCGTCACGACGATGTGGCGCGGCCCCATGCCACGCAGCGCGCGAGCGATCCCGATCGCCTCGGTCGGCGTCGCAGGGGCGGGCAGGCCCAGGGTCAGCCCAGCCTCCGTCTCGTTGACGACCAGGACATCAACCTGCGCCAGCGTCACCGGGTCGGTGTCGCGCGCCGGCGCCAGATTGAGCAGGACGCGCGCACCGTGCGAGTGCGCCCACTCGATGGCCGCGGCGTTTGCCTCGGCGGGCACCTCCGCTTGCAGGACCACAACGTCGGAGGACGCGGGAATCAACGAGGCCGTGGCGGGCTCGACGCTCACGGCTCCGTTCGCCCCCGCGTCCAGGATGATCGTGTTCTCGCCGCTGGAGGCTACCGTGATCAGCGCCGTTCCCGAGGGACCATCAACCGCTCGCAAATGGGTGACGTCCACCCCGTGCGAGGCGAGATCCTCACGGAGCCGCTGACCCGAAAGATCGGACCCAACCGCACCCACGAACAGCGTCGTTACTCCCGAGTGCGCGGCCGCCGCCGCCTGATTCGCCCCCTTCCCGCCCAAGCCGTAAGTGAGGGAAGAACCCGACAGAGTCTCGCCGGGGGAGGGGAAACGGTCGACGGTGACCGTAACATCTTGGTTAATGGAACCGACAACAATGACGCGTGCCATGGAATCTCCTATGTGAGGGAGGCTCTATTGTGTCACGTCACACGCGGAACGCAAAACACCCTCGGGGTCGATTGAGGCGTCATTTCAACGATTAAGTGTTTCTTAAGTTCTATGCCAGTTTCCTGCAATACTACTAAAGAGACGCTTTGTGGTGAACTATCCGCCGTGCGCAATCTCCGATACCTCGTCTCGACCCGCCCGGCAGCCCCATCCTGCCGCCCCATCACCATCCCCTCCCAGGTGATCCAGGCAGGGGCCACGGCCTCGTCCCCCACGCGCACAACCGCACCTTCCGCGGCTGAGACAGACAGCCTCGCGCGCGTCCTCCTGCCCCTCCTGGGCATCTACGCTCTCGGCACCGTCTCCCTCCAAGGCTTCAACCTGGTCTACCTGCGCGTCGCCGCCGACATCGGTGCCGGCGAAGCCTCCGGCCTCATCACCGCAATCCCCGGCATCGTCCTGGGCGTCGCCTGCTTCCTATACGGAACCCTCGGCGACTTCATCCCCCTGCGCCGCATCGTCGACGTTGGCGTCGTCCTCATCGTCGCCGGATCCCTCCTCGGCTTCGCATTCTCCTCGTCCCTGACCGGCATCATCATCGCCCGAGCCCTCCAAACCCTCGGCTACCAGGCCTCCGCCTCCGCCTACATGATCCTGGCAACCGGCATCGCCGACCCCAAGCGCCGCAGCCTCTACGTCGGCCTCATGTGCGCCGCCTTCCAAGGCGGAACCGCCATCGGCATGCTCTCAGGCGGCCTCCTCGCCGAACTCAACTGGGCGCTCCTACTCCTCATCCCCCTCGGCGGCCTCGCCGTCCTGCCCATCATGGGACGCCGCGTGCCCGCCCGCGCCCACACCGGACGCGTCGACGTCGTCGGCCTCGCGATCTTCTCCTCGCTGGCCCTCCTGCTCACCCTGGTCGCCTCCAACCCGCGCTGGTGGCTCATCGGCGGCCTCATCATCGGCGGCGCCCTCTTCTGGCGCTACATCGGCCGCGCCCGCGCCCCCTTCATCACCCGCTCCTTCTTCACCAACGTGCCCTGGGCGCGCTCCGTCAGCCTCATCGTCATCATCTACTGCATGAACTTCACGGTCGCTCCCCTCATGAACGGCATCGGTGCCGCCCACTACGGGCTCACCCCCGCCCAGGTCTCCGTGCGCCTCCTGCCCGCCTACTGCGTCGCGCTGACCACCGCCATGAGCTCCGGCGCCGTCATGGCCCGCATCGGGCGCGGCGCTACCGTGCGCGGCTGCGTCGCCCTCATCCTGTCCGGCACCGCGCTCCTCGCCCTCTTCATGAGCTCCGGCCCGTGGGTCATCACCGCCGCCATGTGCCTCATCTACGCCGGCTTCGGCGCGCTCTTCACCCCCATCTACGACACCGTCTTCGCCACCGTCGCACCCGGCCAGAACGGTCGCGCCGTCGCCATGAACGACCTCGCCATGCAGGGCAGCGCCGCCATCGGAATCGGCGTGTTCACTCCCTGGCTGGCCTCCGGGTCCTTCGAATCCATCGCCGTCGTCTGCGTCGGAGCTGCAGCCATCGGCATCCTCGGCGACTGGGCCCACGAGGCCCTCTATCGCCGCGGGCGCTGACCCGCTCGCTCACCAGCGGCGCACAAGGCCGCGCTCCGCGCCGCCGTGCACAGCGCCAGGAGGGCGCATGCGAGGAAAACCAGAGGCTTGGCGGGATGGAGCTTCATGTGTTCTACCTCCTTGGGATGGTGAGTGGATCAAAACCCTCGGACACCCGGCCGGGGTGTCACAAAGTGCTGTGGGTTGGTGACAGCGCGGACCCGCCCCGGCCTCGTTCTTAGGACAGGAACAGCGCCAGCGCAGCCAACAGCGCCCATGCCAGGGTGAAGAAACCCGTATTGCGCAGGACAGTGATGAGCGCTCGGCCCGAGGCGCCGGTCAGCACCGGCAGGCTCACTCCGGCCGCCCACGCGGCGGCTCCCACGCCCAGCGCGCACGTCGCCAGCGGATGCAAACCGACCGCAGCGCCGAGGGCCACGATCATCGCGACCGGAAGCCACGCGCACGCCGCAAACACCCAGCGCGACGCCCGATCGCCCAGGCGCACGGCCGCCGTCATCTTGCCGGACTCGCGGTCCGTCGGAA
>ERZ772987.8-NODE-8-length-43590-cov-7.68308_pt1 | contig 43590 bp, 57 predicted proteins | sample MGYA00511129_ERZ772987 | MGnify/ENA primary metagenome ERZ772987 (study PRJEB29015, sample SAMEA2738058) | human oral metagenome | biome: human oral; feature: human-associated habitat; material: saliva | place: China | collected 2222 ...
CTATGACGCGTAGCGATCGGAATGGGGGGCGGGGGGGGGTTATTCCCTGGGGTGTCTGGGTTTTGTTTTTTGTTTGTTGGTTGTTTGACTTGTTGGTTTGTTTTGTGTTTGTGCTGGTGGTTTGTGGTTTTCGAACTGTTGTTCGGGTTGTGTGTTTGTTGTGTGTGTTTGTGGTGTTGTGTTTGTGTACGTGTGTTCGATGGCGTGCATCACGTGTGTCTGTGTGGGTCGTGGGTTGACGTGGTGGTGGTTGGTGGGCGTATGGTTCTGCCCATCAGCAACACGGGCCCAGGCGGCCCAGCCAGGAAAGGAACCAGGCAGATGGACTTCAACGACACGATCAAGCGGATGGTTAAGCGCGCGGCCCTCATGGGTGCGGGTGCGTGTGTGGCGGCTATGGGTGCGTGCGCCCCCGCCTACGCCAGCGAGGAGGCCCCCGGTGGTCTCATCCAGGGGTGGGTGACTGTGGATACTGGGGCCCCCGTGGATGTGTCGGGGACCCCCGCCTGCGTGGATGAGGGCCAGGAGTACGGGCCCTGCCTGTGGGACGCCGCCGCCTCGGGTAATGGTTCAGGCGACTCGTTCATCGTGGAGGAGGACGGGTCTGTCACCTACATCCGCAAGCAGGACGGGACCGCTACCGGGGTGGATGTGAAGAAGAAGAAGAAGAGTAAGAAGAAGCAGGAGGAGGATGTGGCTCCCGCACCCGAGCCCACCGAGCCGGCTGAGGCGCGTGCGTTCCCCGGGTGGGAGTGGACCGGCAAGACCGACCCCGTCTCCGCCGCCGGCCTCCCTCACTGTGTGGACGTGCGCGGGCAGGAGACCTGCATGCGTGACGGGTACGTCATCGTCGTGGACCAGGACGCGTGCACGCAGACCCTCGTGACGGATAAGGGCGACCAGTACGTGCCCGGCCCTGCCGTGGCGGCGGCTCTCTCCGACAACTGCAAGGCACGCAAGGACGGCGAGGAGAAGGACCACGAAGACAACGCAGGAATCAGTGGTTCTCGTTCTAGGGGGGATGTGCACTCGGCTTCGCCGAGCGCAGCTGTGGATGGGCGTGTGGAGAAGTCTGCTTCTCCTAGTGCTACCGCGACTGTGGGTTCCGCGGATTCGCCTCGTGAGGTGGTGGCTGCTCCTGCTCCGGTGAAGGACAACTACGATCACGAGATCCTTGGTGGGATCGTGGCGCTGGGTGTGCTGGGGCTGTCGGGTGTTGGCCTGGTGGCGGTGGTGGATCGTGTGCGGGGGTGGCGTCGCGGTCGGTGATTGATGGGGGGTGCCTATCGCACGCATGTTCGACCAATCGTCTCGGTGGTTGGTTGGCGTGATGCGATAGGCGCCTCTTTCGTGCGCGTGTTGGTTTGTGGGTTATTGACTTATTGCACTGTGGCTCAGGTTGCGTTGGTGTGGCGGAGGCCATCGAATCGAACACTGTTCGTGGGACCTTTGTCCTACGTCTTGCACAGGGGTGGCACGGGCGGCGCACAGTTGGCGTTCAGGCTGTGTTCGAAGACCGTTCGAACAATTGGGGTTCGGGGCCTGAAAAACACCTATGGAAACCACCCTTTACACGCCAGTTTGGCTTGATTCTGCGGGAAAACGCCCCCCTATATGGTCATCCCACCGCGCGGGCGATCAGCCGCCCGCCCAACGAAAGGAATCGAAAATGACCGGCTACGAGCAGATCAAGTCCAGCGAGGCCACCTACTTCGGCGAGGCCCTGATTGCCGCCCAGTGGCTCGGGGACGCAGCCTTCGCCCAGTACGCGGCCTCGCAGGGCGTCGATGTGTGGGAGGGGCTGCGGCCCTATGCGGAGGTGCGCCACGCGGGCGTGATCGCGCGCGCCGCTGAGGTTTGCGCGGCCGCCTGACCCCCCCCTGGTGCCCCGCTGGTTTCGGCCGGCGGGGCACTTTTTTGTGCCTGCTGGGCGGGGCGGCGGGTGGCCATGTGTCCTCGCATGCCCGCCTGAGGCGCTGTGGGCCTCTCTGGGGCGCTTTCGGGGGCGGGGTGGTACCCGCATATGGGTGGGGTCGTGAAAGGCGCTCAGATTGGCTTACACGGCCTCTCGCGCGCGGGGGTGTGCGCGTGCGCGCGTGCAGGGGTAGTGGGGGGGGTGCATATCGAAGTGGTCGTTTCGCGTAGGTGGGGGCGTCGAACACGCGTTCGATGACGTAGGTCACGCAAGTTGGTGTCGACCGCGGCTTGACTCGTGCTGTCTCGGTGTGGCTATAGTTGGGTCATCAGCCACGGGGCGACCGCCCCAACCGAAAGGATCAAGCCAATGGACTTCAACGCCGCGCCCACCACTACCGCCCAGGTCGAGGAGATCCTCACCAACCACTCGATCGCCTACACCACCACGGACATCCCCGATGAGGAGGACAGCGTCTACCTCATCACCGTCGGTGACGTCACCGCCTCCGTGTTCATGGCCGGCTGCGACGTGTGGGCCACCACCGACGAGAACCCGGCCGCCGCCTACGACGGGCCGGCCAACGCTGATGAGATCGCGCTCCACCTGATGCACTACGCCAGTAAGATCCCCGGCTGCGTCGCCGTCATCGACGCCATTGAGAACGAGGCCGCAGGCGACATCAGCATCTCCTACTGGGATGAGTGCTGGGAGGTCGAGGACTCTCACACGACGATCGAGGTCGACATTAACGGCACCTGGAAGGTCACTCACTCTAGCGTTCCCGGCATCGAGTGGAGCGGCTACGAGGGCCGGGACGTTGCCGCCGTGTTCCGGGCCGGCGCGCTGGCCTACGGGCAGCCGCTCGACGCGATCGCCACCGTCATCATTGGCGGGGACTACGAGATGACCGATTGGTGGTCAATCGTTGACGGGCTCACCGACCTTCAGGCCACCGACGGCGACGCGGGCACGCGCGTCTACAACCACTGGGGTAGCGGGCACCCCGGCGTCCTGGTCACCGAGGAGGACGACGACATGGAATCTCGGTGGGTCATCACGGACCTTGACGCGGTGATGACGTCGGTGGAGCACAGTGCTCAGGACGCCGCCGCGAACGTGATCTACACGCTGGCGTGAAGCCAGCCGCCCGGATGGTCGCAGCGGGGGTTCGACTCCCCCGCCGGGCACGAACCTAATCCCCACCGCCGCAAGAAGGAGTTTATGAACCTGTACCCCACCCGCAACCAGGCCATTGAGCACGAGATCTGCGACGTGCTGCGCAAGAGCGAGGACGTCACCGGCCCGATCGACGAGGCCTCCGACATCTACCCGGACCTGTTCTGGGAGATCGTCGAGAAGCACGCCCGCTAGCCGCACACCCACTCACACAGAAGGAGACACCATGAATGACGCCAAGGCTATCGACCCCGAGGACAGGCGCCGCCGCACAGCCGAGGCGGTTGCCAGACTCACCGAGGAGGGTTGGAGCGCCAAGTACACCGAGGAGGGGGTTGTCCTCCGCCGCGACTGGTCGTGGGTGACCATCACTGACGACGGTGAGATGTTCTCCTCGGACCCCATGGCGCGCCTGTACGTCCACTGCATCTACTACCCCGAGATCTACACGCCCAAACCGCCGTCGGCCTACTGCTAGGAAGGACGGTGAGCCACTAGCGATAGTGGCCCGCCGCCTCGCCTAGAGGGCAGCGCAGCAGAAACACGGACAGCCGTTGAATAGCGCTTGCGCGCGTTGATTGAGAACTACACAGAGAAACGCCCATAGACGGCAGGCGCCGCACGCACCGCCCTGAGCGCCGCGTAGTCGACACAGCCTGCCCGTCTATGAGTCGCCTGGACCCGACCCCGTTCACTGCGATCCATAGGGGCTTGGGCTGATCTACCGGTGGTCCAGGCGGCCCATAGATGCCCGCAAGGTGCGGGGTCTAGAGAGGGAGAGATATGAACTCTTACTGCGTTTACAACTGCAGAGACCTACTGCAGGCCATCCACATCCTGGGGGATGTCCCCATCTCAGCCAGTGAGGCCTGCGTGCGGCTCGCCGGCGGCCACCTGCACATCGTGGGCGACGGGCCAATGGTGCTCCAGGTGTGCGGGACGGACATTCCTGATGGCAGGGTTACGCTCGCGGGCTGTAGCGCTAGTGACGTGGATACCGTCAGGAAGATCGGCGCCCTATACGGGCGGGATGTTGAGGCTGACTCTGATGACCTCGAGGAGGAGGGGGACGATGTGGGTGCGCCCGAGCACTACACGTGGCTGGGTGGGAAGATTATCGCCCAGGGGGGGCCGGAGAGCACGGTCGATCTGGAGTCCTGGGATGTCCTGGACGCCTTCGCCCCCGATGATCCGCACGTGTGGAACGCCGTGAAGTACATCGCCCGCCTCGGCCGCAAGGGTGGAGCATCCAGTCGAATCGTCGACCTGCGCAAGGCGCGCGCCTACCTCGACCGGGCGATCAGCCAGGAGGAGCGCAACAGTGGGGCTGAGTGAGCCGTTGGAGCACGTCGTGATCACCCACGGGGAGATGCGGCGCCTCAAGGACGGTGAAGCCGTCTACGACCAAGACGACAGGGAGTGGGTCAAGCGCGGCCCGTGGTGGCACCTCAACGACGGCGACCGCAGGCTACTCGGCACTGAGCTCAAGCGACTCAGTGAGTACCTGTACGTGCTTCGCCCGTACCGCCCGTACACGTACCCCAGATAGGGGGTTCCCAACGGAATAGGGGGTTCCCAACGGAATAGGGGGTTCCCAACGGAATAGGGGGTTCCCAAGAAAGGAAGGAAACCATGGCAGACACCCCAACAGTCCACCAAGCCCTAAGCAAGGTCATGGGGGACGTCCAAGCAGTCAAGAAAGACAGCAAGAACCAGGCACAGAGATTCAACTTCAGGGGAATCGACGCGGTAATGAACGCGGTCGGCCCCGCACTGCGCAAGCACGGCGTCACCATCCTCCCAGAGGACGTGGACGTGCACCGATCAAACGGCACCACCGCGAACGGCAAGCAGACTGCAGAGGTAGTCGTCAAGGTCACCTACCGGGTTTACGGGCCCGGCGGGGACAGCATCCACGGAAAGGTTGCGGCCGAGGCTATGGACTTCGGGGACAAGGCGATCGCGAAAGCAATGAGCGTCGCCTACCGGACGTTCCTGCTCCAGGCGCTCACCATCCCCACGGACGACCCCGACCCGGATGGGGAGTCCTTCGAAAGGGGGGTTCCCAAGAGAACAGGGGGTTCCCAAGAGAACAGGGGCGCCGGCGAGAACACCACCCTCCCAACGGAACAGGGGGTTCCCAAGAGAACAGCCGCCGAGCAGTGCGGCATGATCCTCGACGGCTTCTGCGCCGCCCACCATCTAAACGGGGACAAGGTGCGCGAGGAGTACTTCGCCGCCGGAGGTAAGGCCAACCCCGACATGCTTCGTGCATGGCTACAGAACAACTACGGGGCAGGGAAGGTGCAGTGAACAAGGAGAACGCGCTCCGCAGGGCCGCCATCGCAGCGCACGTTGCGAAAGTGGCCTCCCAGGAGAAGAAGAAAGCCCTCGCCGAGCTCATGGAGGTGATGGCCCCGGGGGACCGGTCGTATGCCACGATCAACGGGGAGCAGGTGGGCGCCATCAGCGTCACCACCGCCACCCCCGCCTATCAGGTGACGAACGAGCAGGCCCTAGTCAGGTGGCTCGAGTGGAACAAGCCCGACGCCATCCACCGGGTCCCCGCCCCATGGTTCACGGCGAAAGCCGCCCTAGACGGGTTCATCAAGCAGACGGGTGAGATCCCCGACGGGGTTGAGCTCGTGACGCCCGACCCTAGGATCTCGGCCCGCGTCTCTCCAGCCCAGGAGGAAGCCATCCGGGAGCTCATCGCCACGGGGGACATCAGCCTCATCGAGATTGAGAGCGCGGAATGAGCCAGTCGCAGGCAAGGTGGGCGCGCCGGAAGGGGTCTCCCAGGAAAACAGGGCCCTCCCAGGAAACAAGGGATGCCGTGTACGAGAGGGACCAGTACCGGTGCGCCCGCTGCGGCCGCCACGTCGCCACCTACGCCGCAAGCATCCAGCACAGGAAGCCCCGCGGCATGGGCGGCACCAAGGACCCATCCATCAACAGCCCCGCTAACCTCATCCTCCTCTGTGGGGACGGGGTAAGGGGCTGCCACGGGTACATCGAGCAGCACCGGGAAGAAGCCAAACAGGACGGCTACGGTGTTGCATGGTGGGAGGACCCCGCCACCATCCCAGTGCGGTACTGGGATGGAAACACATACACACTCACGAACGAAGGAGAACGAACATGTTCATGACCCCCATGGGCGGCTGGTGGACTCGCCGCCACATCCCGTGGCACGACGAGTGCATCTATGGCGCCTGGCGACCAGTGCCCTACCCCCGGTGCGGGTGGTACTGACATGCCCCGACCACAAGCCACCAGAGAATAAGGAGAAATCCTAATGAGCGCACACAACCCGGCCAACAGTGACACAGCGAAGAAAATCCGGCAGGCGGCAGCCAGCCTGGGGGTGTACGTCAACCGACAGCCATGGAACACACTGGGGTTGACTGCTGAACTGTATGACAACATCGGCTCCCTAGGGTTCTCGATCGAGCGCCTCAAGGCTGCCGAACTTCAGCGAGCCGACACTACCCCGTACCACAACTCTATTCGGTCTAAGCTCGAATTTATCGCTATGGACGCGATGGAGCTCTTGCTCCACTATGGCGTCGAGGATTTCGGAGAGGTGCTCGTCGCCGAGTATGAGCGGGCTGCCGCCAAGCACCCGGGCATGACGCTCGACTGTGACGGCCACACGGACGAGTCTCGCTTCTACGCGCTCGCTGAGGAGGTTGGGGAGGTCGCCGCCTCCCTCACCTACGACAATGCCAACAGCACGGGCCACAACGCCGACACTATCGCCGAAGTCACCCAGGTCGGGGCACTCGCCCTGGCCTGGCTCACCCGCTACCAGGACGGAGAAGACCGATGAGTGAGTCCACCCTTCAGCGTGAGCTCGACGAAGCGAAAGCCTCCGCCACCGTCACCTATTGGCACCTGCTCCAAACCGCCGAGAACCTTCTCAAGGAGATCGCTCGACTGTCCAGCCGCAACGCCCAGCTCATGGCGGAGAACGAGAGACAGCGTGTGCTGCTCGCCGCCCTGAAACGGGAGCCTGTCACACCGCGCACCATCAAAGGCGGAGAAGACTCCCGCGATCTGCCCAAGGGAGTAATGGTTGTGAGCCAGCACGGTGACGCCTGGGGGCGGGAGCGAGACGGCTGGTCGCAGTTGTACTCCTACGACCTGGAGGGGCCAGAGGAGGAGCTACAGGAGAAGTTCGGCCCCTACACCATCGTCTGGGAGCCTAAGGAGAACGCCAATGACTGACCTGTATGACCCGTTTGACGTCCGCTGCTCCATCGACTCCATTCAGAGCGTCGTGGTTCGCGCCGAGAACGGTGAGGACTGGCCGACCCGTGTCGACGATCTCTGCAAGAGTTGCTGGGCAGTCGTCATGCACCTAACCCTCCCTGAGGCATACCTCAAGGCTGCGGAGAAGCGTGCGGCTTTCTTCCAGGCGCACGTCCCGCGCACGGTTGATGGTGACGGCAGCGACCTGCCCGCCGACAAGCCTAGCGCCCTCGACCAGGCTGTAGCTAAGGTCAAGGCCCTTGGCGACTTGCCCTCTAATCTTGGCCACCCCCACCCGGAGGACAGGTTGGCGCTATTGCTGGGGGCGCTGGCAACCCTCCAGGGCGCAAAGCATAAGGCGCAGACACTTGCGACGATCGTCTGCGTGTGCACCACGTGGGCGAACACCCTTTCCGTTGCCGGCGGCTCACTCGATGAGGCTAGGGGGCGCGTCGAATCTGACCCCGATTGGGGGGGGTTCACCACCATGGCGAACCTTGCCGGGAGTATCGCTAGAGACCTCCATGACGGCATACCGGGCGGTCGGAAACAAAAGCTGCTCACGATCGCCCACTACGCCCTCGCATGGCTTGCCGATCTGATCGAAAAGGAGGAGGCATGAGTTTCGCGCTCGGAGCAACCATCATCGTTGCGCTCGCCGCCCTAGCCGCCTGGGCCTATGAGCGGGGTACCAGCGAGTACTACAACCTCGAGGCCCAGCGGTACAAGGCTGCGGCAGACAGGTGGCGTCGCGCCTACAACAGTGCCGCAGAACGAGCTAGGCAAGCCAGTGGCGAGGACGCGTAAAAGCGCCAAGGCCGCAGGGGCGCGGTTTGAGAGAGTAGTCGCCGACTACCTTGCAGAGGAGTTGGCCGACGACAGGATCGACCGCGCCCCCAAGGCCGGGGCCAAAGACAAGGGCGACATCGCCAACGTGCGCATGGGCGCCCACAAGATAGTCATCGAATGCAAGGATGTCGCCCGCACGGACCTGCCGAAGTGGGCCCGTGAGGCACAGGTCGAGGCAGAGAACGCCAACGCCCTCGTGGGTATTGTTGTCCACAAGCGCCGCGGTGTCGCCAAGCCCGACCAGCAGTGGGCTACAATGACGCTCGGAGACCTCGCAAAACTCCTGAAAGGACACCAATGAAAACCATCCCCGGCTACCTCTCCAAGAACGAGGCAGCCAATAAGCTCGGCATCACGCGCCGAACCCTCGACAGGTACATCACGAAGCACAAGATCCCCACCTTCCGGTTCCTCGGGAACCCCGTCATCTACGTGCAAGAGCACGACATCAAGAACCTCTTCACCCCCATCCGAAAGGCAAACTAACCATGGCAGCAGACATCATCGTCGAAGGAAACCTCGGGCAGGATCCCGAAGTCCGATACACCCAGAGCGGAAAGCAGGTCACAGAGCTCCGCATCGCCGCCACCGCCTCCCGCAAAGACCAGGCCGGCAACTGGGAGCCAGACGGAGACCCCCTGTGGGTCTCCGTCCCCTTCTGGGGTGAGCAGTACGGCCACCTCGCAGACACTCTCAAGAAGGGCGACAAGGTAACCGTCAGCGGCGTACTCATTCAGCGCGGCTGGGAAGGCAACGACGGTCAGCGGCGCACCAGCCTGGAGATCCGCTTCCCTCGCTTCCGCGGCGTCGTCCCCCGCAAGAACACCACCCAGCAGCAGGCATCATTCAACGCCCCCCCGGGCGGCCAGCAGGGTGACCCCTGGGCCAGCGCCGGCGCCCCCTTCTAGTGGAAATGAACGCAAATGATCGACGCCGAAAAGGCCTTGCTGTTCCAGGCTGCCGCGGTAGCCGTGCTGCTTATCGTGGCGTACGGCAGCGGATTATGCCTCCTAATCGCAGGGGTCCTGCTTCTGCCGTGGCCGCTAGCAAAGATCGCCTGCGGGCTTGCCTTAGCGGTGCTAGCAGCTCGGCTGACTGCCGCATACTACGTGCTGTGCCAGCCTTGAGGCTGAAGCGCAAGACGACCCACCCCCACTCGAGGGGACAAGTCATCTGCGACGCCTGCTTCACCACAATCAGGCAAGGGCTCATGTACCGGAGGGACACCTGGAGGGACGGAACCTACCACTGGTCCCTCCGGTACTGCCCAGACTGCTGGCTCATCCTCAATGAGGTAGAAGCCAGCACACACCCCACATACGGCGGCCCAGACGCCGAACACTACGAGCAATGGGCCGCCACCCACATCGAAACAGGAAGAGCCAAAGCATGGATGATGAGAACATTTCCACACTAACCAATCGGCAGCTATCCGATATAGTCGCCGCCGCCGCAACACACCGTCCGTTACACTTACTTTCGATCTTCTACGGCTCTAGGGAAATACAAGTTCAGGCATACGACACAGAGTGCCGCGAGCGCTACGGGGAATGGAGACTCAGTATCTCGGACTCCGGAGACATGCTCCTCCAAGTTGATGTCGGAGGGGTTTTGTGGATGGAAAACATCAGCACTCACATGCCCGCAATATGGCCTCGCGTTATGGATGGGTTGCGAGACTGGGGTAAGTTGGTCAACATGGTCGAGGCGGGCTCCGTCTCAGAGACGCATCCAGTCATAAAGCACCTAGATCCAGCGAATCTTATGGACGTCGCCGCATACTCGCCGCTTGGAGAAAGATCATGGTAGACATCAAAGCCAACGGGCCACAGTGGCGCGCCCACATCACATGCGCCCGCTGTGGTACAGCCCGCATCGAGCAAGCCCACCCAAGGACAAAGCCATGGGGCACCGTCGAATCAACCATCAAAACCACCGCCCGAACCCTCGGCTGGAAAGTCGGGACCGAGACCGCCCTCTGTGGGGCGTGCAGGAGAGACAAGTGACCACCAAGGATCCTTATGTCGTACAAGGCAAATTCATCGCAGCCAGGTGCACATGGCGCCCCTACGCCAGATACCTCACGTGGAAGTGGAAGAGACAAGGTTACGGAACCGCATACGTTCCCGTCAGTCTTTGCAAGGCCCTCGTAGGCGCGATAGAATACAAGCACTCCGTTCGGTGAGTGGGTAGGTGCGCGGCCCAGGGGTTGACCAAAAGTCCCCCTGGGCCGCAGACGCACCCAAGGACAGAAAGACACGACACGCATGACTCCCCTTGATGAAGCGATCATCGAGAACGACCTCCTCCCAGAGGATCAGCGACTCACAAACGTTGAACTAGCCGAGAAGCACAACACCTCCGAGGCGACCGTGAGACGCCACCGCGCCAAGCTCAAGAGACGCGGCGCCCCCAACGAGGGGAACGACGCATTCTTCAGCGACGTCCCCGTTGACGCAATCGTCCAGCGAGGGAAGACCATACGCCTCCCCGACGGCTCCTACGAGAAGATCACCTGGAAGCCGGGCGCAGTCGAGATGGCTGAAGCCAAGCGCCTCTCCTACGAGGACCTAGAGCCGGTCTTCCGGGAGCCCCTCCTATCGAAGCCGGCCCCGATCGTCAAGGACGATAAAGACACCCTCGTGGTTTGCATGGCGGATTATCAGCTTGGGAAGCAGGGCAGCGGTGGCGGCACCGAGGACACTATCCGTCTCGTGCGCCGGGCGATCAAGGACATCGCGGACGACATTCGCTTCAGGGATCCATACAAGCGCATCATCCTCGCCGACGTCGGAGACAGCACTGAGGGTTTCTGGAATGTAGCCTCACAGGCTCAGACAAACGACCTCTCCCTAACAGACCAGATCCGCACCGTACAGCACCTCTACGCCGAAGCCGTGAACGCCCTCGCCCCACTGTGCGAGTCCCTCTACTATGTGGCCGTCCCATCCAACCACTGTGCCGTCCGCACCGGGACAGGCAAGAACAGCCGGGCCAACGCCCCAGACGACGACTTCGGCATCATGATCTCCCACAACATCGAGGACATCATCGCCGGCCGCCCAGGCTACGAGCACGTCACCTTCCACCGCCCCGAGAAGTGGGAGGAAGCCGTCACCGTGGACGCCGCGGACGGCACCCGCATCGGCTTCACACACGGCCACCTGGCGGGCTCACAGAGCAAGGTGCCCGGATGGTTCAGGGACCTCGCGTTCGGCCGTAGGAGTGGCCTCTATGACGCCAGGATCCTCGTGCACGGGCACTGGCACAACTTCGGTGTCCGCCAGGTAGGCGACTCACGCTGGGTCATCTCCTGCCCATCAGCCGACCGCGGCTCCGATTGGTGGGCCAACATCAGTGGGGACTCCACCAAGCCCGCCATCCTCACATTCGAGGCGCAGGGAGGCAACGCCTCCGCCTGGGAGCTCTACTCATAACCCTAGAAAGGAAACAACCATGCTCGAGTCGTTCTACGAAGACCCGCAGGACTCCCCCAACCCGGACAAGCCAGACACGCTCAGTCTCCTCATCGGCCGATATGTCACCAACATAGAGACAGGCACCTTCGTTGCCGAAGATTGGGCGGAGGAATGCGAGAAGCCACAGGCGATCCTCACCCTCGACGACGGCACGCGGCTCCTTGCCAAGGGTCGAGGCGGAGGATGCTCCTGCGGACAGGGAGACTTCGAGTTAACCAAGGCGTTCTACCAGGGATCCCCAACAGCTCGCATCATGAACGCCATGGTGGAAATGGAGGGGGAAGAGGAGTACGGAGGGGGTATCTCAGCAACAGCCTTCAAGGTGTTCGTGATCGTTGACGACCAGAAGCTCCCCCTCCTCGAGTTCGATGGCAATGAAGGCGAAGGATACTACGGGCGCGGCTTCTGGCTATACACCTACCCGCTAGAGAGGCAGTGAACTACAAGTCCCCCACCTGTACAAACCCGGTTACAGGTGGGGGACTTGTAGCGTCTCAGGCAGCCTTCGTAACCTTGATGTCGTGGATCACGACAGGCACGCCGCCAGGAGTATGGGACTCAATGAAGGGGCCCCACTTCTCGGAGAACTTGAACATGCCGATATGCTTGTCGACCTCCATCGGCGCGATCTTCGCCTTGTAGACCTTGTTGTCCCCAGGGAACGCCCTGAACTTCACGAACTCCTCCCCACGGCGCACCTCGATCAGGTCCTCAGCGGCCCACAGGCGGCCGATACGTAGAGGCACCATGGCCTCCTCCCCGCCCTCACCGGATCCGTGGTAAGAGTAGCGGATCTCGATGTCCCACGTCCCCCTGGCTGAGCGCATCTGCTCGGGCGCCGGGTGGAGCGGGGTGTGCCCCTTGTCAACGATGACCCCATCGCCAGCCGGGGATGCAGTGGCGCCAGGCCACTCGGTCACGGGCGGGAACGAGTTCTCTCCGCTGCTGATGGATGTCGTCGGGCGCACGATGATCGTGCCGACAGGTGTCCCCTCAGGCACTAGGGCCTCGCGGTCTAGGCGCAGCAGGCGCGGGGTGGCCGCCACCGTGGCCGAGAGGGCGTTCACCTTGGCGGACGCTTCTGACGACGCACTGTCAGCCGACCCTGCCCGCGCCCTAGCCTCCTCTGCAGCAGCCTTAGCCGCAACCGAGGCTGCGGAAGCATTCGCGGCGTCTGTGCGGACGCCCGCAATCTGGGTCTCTAGCTGATCTCGTGTGGGCCGCAGCTCCAGTGCGTCTAGGAAGTCCTTCCGGGTCACGTACTGGGCTGGGTCAAGGCCAGGCTGCCCCTTGCCCTCGTCGTTGATCTTGACGCCACTCGTGCCGATGTTGATCGTCACCTGCGACGGGCCGCAGTACCCGGCCTGGGGCTTCTCTTCTGCCATGTCTCTCCTTAAGCCTGAATCTCGACAGTAGCTGGAATCTCGGTGGTGCCGTCCCACACGGTGACAGTTACCCCGATCTCGTCGGTGCCGTCCCACACGGTAGTGGCGGGGCCGGACGGGGCGGGCGTCTCGTACACCTTCAGCGAGTGAACGATGATGTCGTGCGCGCTGGCCGGGACGAGCAGGGACGGCAGCCACCGCGGGGAGGGGCTGGGAGGCAGTTCTACCGCCAGCAGGGTCGTCCCGTTCTGAGCAGGGGTGAGGTCGAAGGTCTGGATGTCGAACGGGCCAGACGCCTTCACCTTGGCGTCGTTGAACCAGTTCACGCGGACGTCGAGCCTGTTCGAGTCCCCTGAGGTGTAGGTGACCTCGAGCGTGAACTTACGCGACCCGACCGGCACGGCTGCGGCGTCGTAGGGGGTGGCCGAGGCGCCAGCGTTCAGGTACACCGAGGAGCCCTGCCGCGCCCCCTTGGACCACCACCAGTTCCCCAGTGCGGGGAGGATACTGTCGGCCACTACGCTTCCTTCCTAACGATGATTGTTCCCGCCGGAGTCCCGGCCGGGACAGCCTCATGCTTGCCGAGAGAGATAACCTTGGGGTGGGACCTGAGGTCATCCACCTCAAGCTTCAGGGGCAGGTAGCCCTTCAGCCACGGAACCACGAGCTCAAGAATGTGACTCGACGGCGGGTTAGCGTACGGGTTCCCTACCGGCTCCCACTGGCCGCCCTGCTGCGGGTCCTCACGCAGCTGCCCGTCCGTGATGTACAGGTGCGCGATGCCCAGGGAGTCGGCCTTGTCGAACACCTTGCGGTAGTTCTCCGAGGTGACGCCGTGGACGACGGCCCACCAGCGCGTGGACGGGTATGCCTTCATGTGGTCAGGGAGGATCGGCGTGCCGGGGTCCTCGTTCAGGAACGCGGTGGCGTCCTTCTCGAACATCATGCAGACATCGAAGTCGAGCTTGCACATGTCCTGGGAGATGTTCGCACCCGTGTTTACGACGATGAGGAAGTCCTTGCCGTACTTGGCGCGGATCGTGTCGATCAGGGACTTGTAGGCGGCCACGCGCCCGGCCTGGGCACCCCACCCGGTGATCACCTCGTCCAGGAACACGCCCTGACAGACGCCCCCGTACTGCGTCTTGGCCTTCTCGATCTGCCCGAGGATCTGATCAGGCGTGTACTTGTCCACGTTGGGGATGTTGTTGCGCCCAGGGTCGCCCGCTGGGAGCGTCGCTGCGAGGTATTGGGTCTTCATATAGAACACGGCGCGCTTGGCTCCAGCGGCGAGCGCCAGCTCGGCCTGCTTTTTGAAGTCTGCCTCGTAGGTGTCCCAGTCTCCGCTGTGTCGGTTCAGGATGACGATGCCGAGGGAGCCCGCGAACTTTAGGATCTGCGCCCACTTTGAGGTCTTGCCCGGTTTGCCATCATCGTAGTAATCGGGCCAGAAATACGTCACCGGGGAGTAATAACGCTCCCCAGGCTTGAACGGCGAGAGCGCGGCCCCGAGGGAGTCGACTCGCCGGGTGACGTCGTTCAGGTCCGCCAGGCCAGCCTTCTGCCCCAGTTCGCGCTGAAGGTTGTCGTTGGAGGCGTACAACTGATCGGCGTCGGAGCGGGTGACATAATCAGCCAGGGACGCCTTGGGTGCGTAGGTGCTGGCAGCGTCGGCTGAACGGAGGTAGGGAGACAGGTCCGACTTAGTGGCATACGTGGCGGCCGCAGAATCCTTAGGGAGAGCCGCATCTGCAGTGGCCTTGACCCCATCTATGCGCGACCCAAGAGCATCGTCAGCCTGCCTCACGTCCGCCTTCGTCGCGAACCCAGAAAGGTCCGGGGCCTGACCGCCACCACCGAGCTGCGCCTGTGCCAGTGCCTCCTTGGTGGCGTACCGTTCTGCAGCAGTATCAGTTTTCAGATAGCCTGACAGTGATTCTTTCGTGGCGTAGGTGGAGGCCACTGATGACGTGGTGGCGTATTCTGTGAGCTCAGTTTTCGTTGCTGCAGCCTCCGCTGTACTGCGAACGCTGTCGATGCTCCGGGTGAGGCGGGCGCTCTCAGCCTGAGCCTCCTCCTTAGTGGTGTACGTAGATGCTGCTTCCGTGCGGGGGACGGCAGCCTCAGCTGTCGCCTTCACGGCGTCTATCCGGCCTCCAAGCGCCAGGTCGGCCTCCGCCATCTCCGACTTCTTCGCCAACACTGAGGTGTCCGGTAGGCGCTTCTCTGTGTCCTGACGGACCTGAGTCACCTCATCCTTAGTGGCGAACACCTGATCGGCGCGCGTCTTCGAGTACCAAGTAAGGTCAGCCAAGACCATCCCTCCATTTCAATATTCCATCACCGACGTCGATTACGTCGGATGAGTTTACTGCTTCCAGGTTCCCCGAGTCATTGATCCTGACAAGGGGGGTTGGGGAGGGTGGCGGTGTCACGTCTGTGACCACCCTCCCCCGGATAATGTCGACAAGGTCAACAGTGGTCCCTGCGGTGATGTGAGCCAGGTACTCGCGCCTGCCACCGAAATCTCCGGGGACATCAATGATGACCCGATAGTTCATCTCGCCTTCGAGAAGAGTCTCGGGGGCGGCAAGCTGAATGAATCGCTCTTCGCGGGCGCTAGTCAAGTAGCCGTCAGAGGATAGGCGGGCGGCGGCGTAGTGGTATATGGCCGCCTGTCCTCCGCCTTCCTCGACTGCGCGATATTGGCCTATGGGGATGAACTCGACGCGCCCCATGCGCCCGAGTCCTTCGGGGCCGACTATGCGCCCCGTAATTCTTGCGTACCCACCACTCATGAAGCCTCCTGATGCCGGCCTGTTACATCCTTCACTCTATCAATCCGATCATGAAGACTGGATACCTCAGAGTAGAGGTGAGTCCGGTCAGCCCTGGCATCATTGCGGACACCCTCAACCTGCCCCTCAAGCCCCTGAATGCGGCGCGACTGATCGGTAACACTCTCCCTGAGAGCACCCACGGCGTCAGCAAGAACATCCATCTTCTTAGTCAGGTCATCGAATCGCATATCAAGGTCATCTCGCAGGTTGACGGCGTGGTTGTTGTGTACCCCTTCCGAGGCGGATTCGGCGGCGTCCGCAGCCCGCGCAACATGGACACTCATGCGGTCCAGGCGCTCTTCAGCCAGCTTCTGTTGGCTCTTCAGCTTGCTTGTCAGGCGAGCCACCAGTGCAGCCAGTAGGGCGACCGTGGCCGCAATCAAGTCAGGTGATGTGAGGATCTGCCCTATCGGCAGGACGCTCTCTACTGGCTGCACTGCTCACTCAGCTCGCGTGGCGGGGAGTGTACTCAGCCTCAGCGGTAGCGACCGCCTTATCAGCCTCCTTCGGGTCCGCGAAGGAAGTCAGGACGCTAGCGATAACCGCCGTGGCGGCGATACCAAGGGCGCCCTTCCAGTCCAGGTCGAGGACACCAACACCAACGGTGACGGCAGCCAGAAGCGACTGGGCGAACGTCTTGATGGCGCGGTCGCCAAGGCCGGACCAGAATGAGGGAGAAGCGTAAACGCTCATAAAACCCCTTCCACGTAACACTAGAGGGCAGGACTTCCGCCCCACCCTCTAGTCTACCGTCGCCCGCGGTCAGCGGTCACATCAGCCGGAATGAGCCCGGTCTCGAACGGTTCAGGGCCTCCTGAAGGGCCGCCCAGGTAGCCTCCCCCGCCTCGCCGTCAATGTAGTCGCCGAAGCTCCAGCCGGGAGCGAACTGGTTCCACGTGGAACCAGCGACAGGCCGCACCCAGCACCACGCCCAGTACTGGAACACCTTGATCGCCTGAGAGTCCCACCCCCTGTCCTCGGGGAGCCGGCCGGAGCCGGTGAGCTGCTTCTGGGACGCCTCGGGGACAGTCTTGTTGAGGTAGCGTCTCAGGTTGGCGACGGCGTACACCTCCGAGTATCCGGGGGCGAACACCTGGATGAGCTTGCTTACGGTGGCGGGGCCGTACTCGCCGTCCACGACCAGGTTCCCCGACTGCGGGACTGGGGCTGGCGCTGGGGCCTGGCCGTTGATCATCCGATCCCACGCGCCACGGTCACGCAGGCGGTTCAGGTCCAGCGAACCAGAGTAGCCCGGCAGGCTACCGTCCTCCGTGTACTGGTGAATCAGGGGCTGCCCCCAGTAGGAGACGCTCGGAACGGCCGGATCCGAGTAGGGGCGACCGTAGTCACTGTACTCAGGGCCGCCCGCATACCACAGCGGGTACTGGGCGGCCACAGCGGTCCAGTCGTAGCCGTTCACCGCGCTGCCGTTCATGTAGATGCCCGGCGTAGAACCCGTCAGCTGCTTCACGGTATCCAGGAAGGTCTTCGCCCAGCCCGACCCCTGCGGCACCGCATTGTCCTCCCAGTCCAGCCACAGGGTGGCCTTGCTGCGGAACGACCCGACGGTAGCGACAAACATTCGAGCCTGGGCTGCCGCATCACCGGGGCGGGCGAAGTGGTAGAAGCCCAACCGCTTCGACGCCCCCAGGGTGGCGTTAGCCTGGGACACCATGTAGGGGTTGACGTAGTCGTCATCCTCGGTGGCCTTCACGATCACGAAGTCAGCCCAGATGGCGGGGATGTTCAGTCCTGACTGGTGGCTGGAGACGTCGATCCCGTGGGCGTGCTGCGGGGCGCCCTGGGGGGCGGGGGAGGGCTTAGCCGGAGCGGCCTGCGCGCCGCCCTTGAACTGCGGCCACTGCTGGAAGAACTTCTCCTCACTGAACCGGTGGCAGGACGTCCATGCGCCGCGCTGGGTGTGCGGGTGGCTGCTGTAGCGGACGGTGCGCGTCTCACTACCCGTGGTGTCACCTGCGTATCCGTCGATGCTTCCATCCTCAGCGATCCACGCCTCAGACACGAGCGGGTCACTGCCGCCCTCAACGGCGATCACGACATGACCAACGCCACCCTCGTTCGCGGCTGAGAGGATGATGTCACCGACCTGGAAGCCTCCACTGGGGGTGAGGTCTGAGTCATTCCATGGGACCTCGTTGAAGCCGTGCGACTCCATCCCGGCACGCATGTTGCCGGTCCAGTAGTCGTTGATCTCCAGGAGGGCGGCGTGCCCCCACGGCACCTTATAGGTGTGGTGGATGCCGTAGGAGATGGCTCCGCACGCCAGACTGGAGCAGTCCGCGTTCTGGGGACTGGACACCCGGCCGCGGGCGTCAGCGGCCGCGTACCATGACCGGCGCTCGGGCTGGCTGTAGCCGACGTTCTCGCTGTCGCAGATGCGGCGGGCGATCTCAGCAGTTACGGATCCTACGGTCACTTGCTCTCCTTAGTGTTGGTTACGGCGGCCAGCTCGGCCTCGAGCGCGGCAGCCCGCCGCTCAGCCACTACTGCCCTGCGGGTCAGGGTGGCGATCTCGTAGGTGAGTGCGTCGATAACGGCGATCGCATCAACTTGCGTGCCCTGCGTTTCCATAGTTGTCTCCTTCAGGTTTCCAGTCCTTAGGCGGGATTGCTACACCCCACTCATCACGGGGCACGTCATTCTCCTCGCCGGAAGGGGAGGGGAGCGGCGGGTCTACCCACACGGACTCTACCGCCCGGTCCCGCAGCTTTACGACGTCCGTGTCCGGGTCCCAGTCGTCGATCTGACGGGCGCCCTTCACGAGGACGCCGACCACCTCACCGGGCCTGCCGGAGATGTCCACTGTCCACGGTTCGGCGTCCGCGCCGTAGCCGGTGCGATTGATGACGGCGACAGCCTGGGATGACGTGAAAGCCACCCAGGGAGCGGTGGGGGAGGCGATCTTGGGCACGTAGTCCGGGAGCACCCACGTGGCTCGACCGCAGCCGTCCAGGATCACGTTCTCCCAGTACTCGATGCCGTCGTACGGGGACTCGGTACAGCAGTGCTGGAGCATCTTCTGGCGCTTCTGCCACTCGCCGGGGACGCGCATAATGAACGTCTTCCCACCTACCGCCCGGAAGCCGTCTTTATCGACGATGGCCTGCTTCTGGGACTCCCACCCCATGATAGTTGCGCGGCTGTTTACCCAGAATCCCTTCCAACGGTCCCCGAAGGGGCGGATGTGGCAGCCGCCACGCTCTACCATGAACGGGATCTCCCCGTTCATGCCGATACTTGAGGAGTAGTTGTTGACCGAGATCGACGCCTTGCCCGCGGCGCCCCCCTGGAAGCCCGAGTTGGACGCACTCATGCTCCAGTTGACAGTCCTCCCGCCGTACACCTGGAGCCCCGTTGCGGACAGGCGCATATTCGGGGTGCCGTTGTCCACGTTGGACGGGGCCTGGAAGTACAGGATACCGCCCCGGTTAGTGGGATCCTCCTTGAACGTCACCAGGGCGGAATACTTATAAGGGGCGCTGATCTTGTTCATCTCCAGGCCAACACCCCACCGGTCACCCTTCTGGCCCACGTCATTGCCGGACAGGACCTCCACGATGTCCACGAACCGGGCCTTGGACCAGGAGTCAGTGATACCGACATCCCCATCAACATACACGCTGCCCGTGGCGGCGTTAACGGAGAACGCGACCCTCTTGCTGTTGGGCTTGTAGGCGCGGAACCCCCACGGGTCGATCTTGATGCCCTCGTTGTTGTTCCTGGACGTCTGGATCGTAGCCCCGGTGATGACCTGCCCGTCGATCGCACCACCCTGAATGTTGGAGGCGTTCACTGAGTTGGCAGCCAGCATACCGGCCTTAATCTGCTCGAACTCACCCGCCCCGGCGGTCATGATCTCCGTCCACACGTGGTGGGCGGTAGCGTTCACGAAGGAGGCGTTCCCGGTGACCGTGAGCTGGTCCGTGGTGATCTCCAGGAACCGGCCGACGTCGGAGGCGATCTTGCGGGCCGTCACCTCAGCGATGTTCGCGGCGCCCGCGGTCAGCTTCCCCACGTCAAGGTTACTGATCTGCTCGCTCGTGACACGCATGCGCTCCCAGGAGGCACCATCCCACTTCCACTCGGCGACAATGTCGAGGGTCTGGGCGTCCTGGACGCGGCACGTGTCACCAACAGAAGCCCCGTTAAACGGGGGGAGAGTATCCGCGGTGCCACGAATGTAGAAAACCTCACCCATGGACGTCTTGATGCGACGAACAGCGGACTCCATCGTGGCGGCAGTGAGCTTGGAGACCGTCTTGGAGTAGTCGTCCCCGGCCTCCTCCCACCGCCACCCCTTCGGGGAGTAGACAATCGTAGACCCAGGGGCGTCCCTCGTGTTAGACGGCGAAGAGTGCCCAGGGGAGGCGAACGCCGGTACGGTTACGTACTGGCCACCCCGCGCCCCCTCAGGAGAGAGGAACGGCCCAGTCGGCCCCGGCATCAGGACACCCTAATGATGTAGGGGAGGCCGAAGTAGGGCTGCCTCACGTCGATCGGGGCAGACCCACCAACGGACGCGGCGATCGGGGACCGCCCAGCCTGATTGGAGCCCGTGGACGTCAGGTACGTGTAGCCCGCCGTGCCGACACCAATGTCCTGACCTGCGGTCCTGGCCTGGAAGCGGCGGCCCTGGTCCTCCACCTCGCCGATAGAGTGCGTGTGGGCAGGCATCTGGTCGACGGACAGGGTGACGGTCGTGTTACCGCCCTTGTTGCCGATGTCGTACTTACTGCCGGAGCCAGTTCCGACAACGGTGCGTTCCCGGATATCTGGGATGCGGAAGTTACTGACAGTGGTAGACCCGTAGGTGAGACCAATCACGGAGTACAGCTTCGCGTAAGTGTTCCTGTCAAGGAGGCGGCCATCGCAGCGCATCCACCCCTCCGGGTCCCGCTCCGCACCATACATCATGATCGTGCCGATCGGCGTCACCTTGTTCACGAGAGTCTTGATGCCCTCAGCGATCGACTGGACCTGCTTCAGGATCTCAGCGGGCTGGCCGTCAACCTTCGCCTCTAGGTTGGTCACCCCCTGGGTGGCGGCACTGATCCCGTCCTCAATGTGCGTCAGGTCTGCCGCGGTGATGCGGGTCTCGTTCGCACCGAACCCGTCCCTCCACTGCTTCGCCGCACTGTAAGGCTGCACTACCTGTCTCCTTCCGCTCGCAGTACGAAGATGCGCCCATCCGGGGCAATCCACATGCTAGAGCCAATTGTCCCACTGTCCGGCGGCACAGGTCCAGACGAGACAAGGTTCGTAGCCACCTGAGTCATCGCATCCGTCAGGTGACGCATCTCCTTCAAGGTCCCCTCCCGGGCCGCCTGCTGCATGGCATCACTACCCTTGAGCTTGTCCTCGACCTGCTTCGCGATAGCGTCAGCATCAATGTTCTGCTTCAGCGTGATAGTCGCAGCCCTGCCCCAGGCCGACCTGTTCCCGGCCCTGTCGTAGGTGCGCATACACACCTCATACTCGCGCATCTCCAGGCCAGCCAGGGATATCCTCTGCACCGGGGCGGGCATAGTACTGAACACGCCAGGCGCGATACCGGGGAGCTGCACGCTCACCTCAGCGCCCGCAAAGTCAGCCGGCATGGCCTCCCCGTTCGCGCCGACCATCAGCCAACCCACGTTAAGCACGCCGAGAGTCTGCGACAGGCGCGGAACCGGAGGCACCGGGGGCGGCGTCACGTCCGTGGCGGTCGTGATCATGAGCGGCTGAGACCACGCCCCCACACCATCCTGTGTCTGGGCCCGCACCCAGAACCGGTACTGCACCCCCACCTCGAGCGGCGCGATAGCCGCAGTGGTGGCCTCCGCGCCCTTCGTCACGTACGAGCCGGAGCGCTCCGCAGTAAGCTTCACGTTCTGCCATGAAACCTCATAGCCGGTGACATCCACCTTCGTCCCCAGGGCGTCAGCATCCACCTTCCCCCACTGGAGCTCCACGACCGCGGTAGGCCACCCGTCCTGGCCGACCACAGCCCTAGTGGACCCAGTCAGCCCCTGGGGCGGGACAGGCCAGTTCTTCGACACGGGAGGGTTCGGGCGCACCCCGCTACCGCTCGTGGTGGCAAGCCCAACGATGCCCTTCGTGCGCTTCGTGAGCCGCCCCAGAAGGCTATCCAGTACCGTCCCGAACGTGGTGTGCCCGGAAACCATCTGCTCCTTCTGGGTGACGCTGATCTGAGCGACCTGAAGGCGCTCCATGCCGCCCTGCCGCTCAACCGTCATCCAGTCGCCCAGGCGGTAGTCCTGCCACGGAAGCATGTGCACGTCAGGCGCCGCCCACTCGCGCTTGATCTCCTCCCTGACATGGGCCCCGGACTTCAGGGTGGCTTCCGCTACCAGCCTCGCGGTAGCCTCAAGCTCGACCCCGCCAGCCTCTACGACCTTCTCGACGCGCCGCATAGACTTCGGGGCGGTGTCATTGTGGATGAGCCACGTCCTGCCGGATTCGCCCTTCACCAGGACGTCGGTGCACATGTCGGCCCAGGTCGCCGCCTCCGGGGCCCCAGTGAGGGTGGTCGCCAGGGGCCACCTCCTGGAGGCTGTGAGATCCCGTGCCTGCGTCGTGTCAGCGTTATAGATCTTCAGGGTGCGGCCCTGCCACACCGTGTCGATCATCCCCAGGTTCCGGAGAGAGTCCACGATCTGAAGGATGCTGATAGAAGGGTCGAAGTAGAGGGTGACGACTTTCGCCCACCGCTGGTTGGCTGAGTCGGTCGCGGTAGTGGCGTCCAGAGTGAGGCCCTTGCCCCACCCTCGCTTGGTGGCGGCCTGCCAAACCGTGCCGATAATCTCCCCGGCATTCTTGGACAGGAACTTGAACTTGCCTTCCTTGTCCTTCGCGGCCTCAGGGACAGACCAGACCAGCGCCTCCTTCATGTAGTCACTGACGTGGATGGCCTCAACCTTGCGGGAGTCCGTGCCGTCATTGACGAGGTTGTGCTCGGTCTTCTGGGTGATGAACCGGGCGTCGGGCAGCTCCTCCCACGTGTCGCCGTCGAAGGTGGCCTCAACAGCAACCTCAACCTCGCCCTCAAGGACGCTTCCGCGTACCGCGTTAGGGCCGGGAGCGTACGACAGGGACAGGGTGGGAGTCTCGCCACGGGGGGTGGTGACGGTCATCTCCAGGATGTCCGGGACAACCCCGATGCGGTCACCCTGGACGGCGTAGGCGACCGCACGGAGCTGCATGCCGGGGAAGTAGGTGCGCTGCATCAGTAGGCCCTCCTCGCCCGGATAGAGCCAGCCGTGCCGGTGACCTGCAGGACGATCTTGCCTTCACCGTTGGGGGTGAGCTGGAACCCCTCGGGGGACATGCTGATCTCCGCCGCCCTGCTAGGGACCCCCGGCACGGGATCCCACCGCTCGGACACCTGCCTCCAGGCGTCATAGAGGGCCACGTCAATGAGGAGTCTCTGGCCGCCCTCCATGGTGCCGCGCCACGTGAGTGACGTCCCCGAGGTAACATCCTTGATGGTGCACGTGTTCGAGGTGGGGGCGAGCTTCAGCAGGGCGTCAGTGATTGGGGCTGACCCGCCAGCAAGGCCGTCGAGGTTAGGGAGCGTCACCTCCACTGGGGTCACATCGCGCCACACCCCGTCAACGGCCTCGAATATGACTGTCGTGTCGATCGCCCACTCCCCGTACCTCCATGTTGGCTGGGCGACGCTCACGAGCCGTACGCGGGCCTCTCTGGGGTTAGCGCCAGCCGGGCGGTGCTGGAGTACACCCAGGGCCCCAGAGAGCCGCAGGCGGGCCATGAGGGCCTGCCAGTTCGCATCCAGGGAGGCCCTGTCCTCCCCCTCGACCATGAGTGCGACAGTCACCTTGAACGTGCCGAACCTCGTGGCAGCGCCATCAATGACGCCACTCCTCGAGGGGACTTCGGTGGACGTCAGGCGCGGCTCCGGCACGGCCGGCAGGAGAGTGCCCTGCATGACCCTCCACTTCCCCGGCTGATCCAGGTCTACCCCATTCAGGTGATACTCACTGCTCATACCCTAATCCTAGATGCTCGCAGCCAGGCGGATAGCGTCCGCGACGTCATCGCGGGTCTTTGAGTCCCGCTGCGCCTGCGGATAGTTGTTGGTGATGTTGACCGTGGTGCCACCCGATACGCGGCCACCCCGCTCGGGCACCTCGAGATCCATGTTGCCGAACTGGCGCTTAACCGACTTCTCATAGTTCCCCGACACGGTAGCCGAGATCTCCGGCGCCACATCCCTGCTCAGGGTGTCGGTGAAGCTCTCAAGAGAGTCCCTGACCGCCGAGTACTGCGACTCGAGGCCGTTAATGAAACCCTGCATCACCATCTGGCCCGCACCCTTAAGGATCACCCGGTCCACAGCGGCGGGGCCCTTCCAGGACGTCAACCTGTTAGTGAGACCACCCAGAGACGACTTCACCGACCCATACATGGACTTCAGACCGTTAATAAAGCCCTGGATCACGTTCTTACCCGCGCTAATGAGCCAGGACCCGGCGTTAGAGAACACATTCTTGACCGAGTTGGGGAAGTTCCTCACAAAGTTGATCGCATTGTTGATCCAGTTGCGGATGGTCGACACGAGGGCCGACCACGCCGCCTGGGTGAGGGCCTTGAGGTAGTTCCACCCGTTGGAGATGAAGTTCCGGGCATTGTTGATCCACTCTGTGATTGTGCTCAGGATGCTCTTGCAGAAGTTGGCGATCGTGGTCCAGATGTAGGTCCAGGCCGTGGTGGCCAGGCCCCCGAGAGTGGCGCCGAACGCCTGGAAAGCAAACTTGATCGCGTTCCAGATAACACTGGCGACCTGACTGATCCCAGTCCACACCTTAGACCAGTCACCGGAGATCAGGCCGAGGGCGATGTTGATGATGCCCTTGATCGTGTTGATCGCGCCGGAGATGATCGTGGTGATGAGCTGCCAGGTCGCCACGATGTACGGGGCCATGGCCTGCATCGTGGCCCCGACCAGCTGGATCGCGGGGATGAGTGCTTCAGCGAGCTGCTGGACGATCGGCACCAGCAGGGGGAGGATCTGTGTCAGCAGGTCAGCCACGATCGGGCCGAGCACGGCAAAGAGCTCCGCCAGCACCGGCCCAAGAGCCTGGATCGTAGGCATCAGCGCCGCCGCCAGCTGCTCGATAATCGGCGTAATGATCGGAACCAGCTGCTGCAATATCGGGGCCAGCTGCTCCACCAGCTGAGCCACCAGGGGGGCGATAGCAGCCAGCAGGGTGCCAGCCACGGTAGCGATCGCCCCGAACGCCTCACCCAGAGCGGGCATAGCCGGAGCGAGAGCCTGAACAGCCGTCAGCAGCCCCGAGAAGAACTGCACCAGCCCGTCCTGGAAGGCTGGATTCTCCAAGGCTGTAGCAATACCCTCGAGGGCGGTCTTCAGTGTTTCCCCAATCAGGGGGAGAATCTTAGATAGGGTTGGTTCCAGGGACACGAAGGCGTTCCCTAGGGTGCCCACGCCCTCAAAAGCCTTCCCTGCCGCCACAGACATCGACGAGAACAGGGACGTCAAGGTTGACTGGAACAGGGGGCCATTGACCGCTGCGTTAGCCCGATCCAGGGCCGTGGCGATAGAGTCGATCGGGGCAGACCCATTCGCCATCGCCTTAAACAGGCCCGCGATAATTCCACCCAGGTCGACCGTAATATCCTTCAGGGTGCCGAACGCCTTCGCCGCAGCCCGGATAGACTCGTCCATCTTCCCGGACTCGGCAGACTTGATGGCCCACTTCTCAAACGAGAGAGCGAGATCATTGGCCCACTGGGCAATATTCGGCAGATACTTAGCGCCAACCTCACCCATCGTGAGGAGGCCGTTAGTGAAAGCGGCAGCCCCAGTAGAGCCCAGGCTAAGGGCCTGCGACAGGTAGGTCAGGGACTGCTGGAAGCCGGGCAGGTGCCCGCTCGCCGCAGTCGCGATCGCGGCCGTCATCGACCCCAAGTGAGTCGCCACCGTAGAGAGGGCCGGAGAGAGCTCATTGATCGCAGTGTTAGCGAAGTCCCTGATCGGCTGCGCAGCCTGCGCCCAGTACGAGGACGAGATCTGCTTCTGTAATCCCTCAAACGCGGGACTAAGGTCCCCCAGGACAGTCTTCGCGTCCTTCAGCGCAGCAATCAGGACGCCAGCGCCCGCCGCGGCACCACCAAAGATACCAGGCAGAGCCAGTAGGGCTGGCGTAGTCTTTGCTATCCCCACGCCCACGGAGGACAGGACACCCATCCCCGCACCCAGCACGGACACGGCACCACCAATCAAGGTAGCGACAGTGCCGATCTTCACAGACGCAGTATCCAGGTTACGCAGAAAGTCATTCAGGTTACGGCCGATCGACTCGAAGACGTTCCCCCCAGCAAGGGCCTTGAGCTGGGCGGCCACGCGAGCCACGGAAGCCTTCCCGAGGCGCACATTAATATCCACCCACCTGGAGCGAGTGAGTCGTTTCAAGTCAAACCGGGCTTTACCGTCGTCCAGATCAGCGTTAACGGTCGCCTTACCATCAAGCTTATTCAGCTCATGCTTGATCTTCTTCTTCTGCTCCTCAGACAAGTGAGCATGCACGTCAACAATCGACCGGAGCTTACTAATATCTCTCTCGATCTCAGCCTTCGCTGCCTTATCGAGCTTCGGGGAAGCATTGATCTGCGCCTTCAAGGACCTGATCTTCTGCTCAATATCAGCCACCGACCGCTTATTAAGCGTCAGCTGGGCCTTAATATCCCCAGCCGCCCCCTTCACCTCGCGAGACAGCTTCGCCAGGTCCGTCTTGTCCGTATTCAGGTGAACATTGGTGCGAATATCATCGAGCTTCTGCTCAATCCGCTTCTTATCCTGCTCAGACAGGTTCGGGTTAACCTTCAGCTCAGCCTTCAGGTCACGCAGCTTCGCCTTCAGCTTCGTGAGCGACCCAGTATCAAGGTCAGGCTCGACCGGCATCTTGGAGTCGCTGCGGCGCACCTTCTCCTGCGCCTTCTTAAGCGACTCCTCATCAACATCAACCTCAGCATTAACCTCAACATCGAGGTCGCCCACCTGCTTCTGGATGCGACGGAGCTTCTTCTTCAGCTCGTCAGCGAACTTAGAGAGGTCGGGGACGACCTTGACCCCGAGCTTACCGACAATACCCTTACCGGCCATCCCCTAACCTCTCAACCTAGGGCCCCAAACAGGGCCGCCATCGCAGCAGTATCCTTACTCGATACTACCGTACTCGCCTTAACAGTCCCTGGCCTGGGGGCCATCTCAGAGTCCTTCAGGTACGCCCGCCCCCTGCCGCTAGCGGCCTTCGTCTGAAGACGCTGACCATCAAGCAAGGCATTCAGCCTCTCCGAGTCAGCGGAGTAGCCGAACCACTGCGGCCCGCCCAGCTGCTTCGCCCTGTACAGCGACCAAGGCTCATAAGAAAGGCGCTCAAGCAGTGCCTCCACGAGACGAACCCTGTAGCCGCCGTAGACGTCGATGCGGTAAAGCGCCCAGAAGTCCGCGGCAGCATCAGGGTTGTCCCGGAAGTAGTCATCTACTGCTTGGCGCCTGTGGCTTCCCCCGCGTAAGCGGTAGCCAGAGTGATAGCGGCCTCGATTCCGTGAGTGCTGAAAAAGCGAGTCCACGCATCCAGGTCAGCGATATAGCCGCTGTCCTCAAGGAACTCGGTCATGTCAGCCAGAACAGTCATGTTCTCGTCAGTGAACTCATCCGAGTCGTCAACCATGGGCAGCACCTTCGCAGTGAGGCGGAGCCGCTGGGAAGGACGGAGCGTATCAACGGGCTTGAAGATCTCGTGCCCCTCGAGGGTCTCAAAGTCGGGGACTTCATTCTTGGTGGAGGCCATTGCCTTCTCCTTCTGCTGGGGAGTAATGGGGTGTTGCCGTCCGGCCACCACACACCCCTACATGGCGGCCGGACGGAGATCATCAGTTGACAGTGAACTGCTTCCCGTCGGACGCGCCGACGTTGTTGGTGACCACCACGTTGACCGAGCCGGTAGCGCCGCGCGGCACATAGGTGGTGATCTGGGTGGCGGAGTCCTTGTCAAAGGTTGCCACCTTGTCGCCGAACTTCACCTCGCGGACACCGTTGAAGTTGGTTCCGGTGATGGTGACCTTCGCGCCAACCGCGCCAGTGGCCGGGGCCAGGGTCGTGATGGTCGGCTTCGCCGTGCCAACGCCGGTGACGGTGCGCGGCTCGAGCATCTGGACGCGAGTCTTCCCCGACGGGGGAGACAGCAGGGTCCCGGAGATCTTCACCTCACTGAAGTTGTCCAGTGAGAGGGACGGCAGGTTACCGGCCAGGGACACGCGGCGGAACAGCATGCCCGACACGAGCAGGCCATCCTCGATGACGATAAGGACGGCACGCTCACTGGAGTTGTCCAGCTCGACATCCCAGCCGCCCTTCTCGGCGTCATAGGTGGAGCCGGGGAAGGCGACGCGCATGACGTCCTCACCGAGGTTGACGGCGTTGATGGTCACCTTGTTGGTGACGTCCTCGCGGGTGGAGCGGACGCCCTGACGGTCCCAGGTGCGCTTCGTGGAGGTGTCGCCGCCGTCGGTCTCCACCTCAATCAGGTTCTCGCTTGAGGTGTCACCTAGCCACGTCCACCCAGCGGTCTCGAGCGTGGTGCCATCACCAAAAGTGTAGCCCCACAGGTTCGGGGCGACAGTGTCCACGTTACCGATGTAGACGTGCCCCTTACCCGCGATCTGAATCTTACTGTTTCCGAGGTTAGCCATCAGGCCCCCTTCCTGGCCGTCACCTGAAGGGACGAAACCATGTTGATGTAGTCTGCCGTGGTCCCCATATCCGTTTCCGGTGTGGGAAGCTGAGTCCACTCCAGGTAAGTCGCCCAGCCCTCAGAGGTGATCATACCGTCCCTCCAAGCCTTATCTACAGCCTGAACCAGGGCATCGGAAGCATCAGAAACTTCATCCCCGTCCGGGCCGGTCATATAGAGACGCGCACGAATCTGGGTGGCCGCAAACCTAGGCCCAGACGGGTGCGCGCGCGCAATAGTCATCTGCACTCGGCACACGAGCTCATTCATCGGATCATCCACGTCGCCGTGGGTGCGCCAGACGATCTTCTCGAGGATAGGCCACTCGCCCGCGCCATGGGCGGCGGCGTCCTTCATGTACCGGTAAATGAACGGGAGAGGATTAACGTAGGCCACTAGAATCCCCCATTGTCGTGGACTACCCCACGAAGGATGTTGAGGCCAGGAACCCAGGTGCGATACCGCGCACCCTCCCGGCCGGTGCGGCGCCCCTGGCGGTCCTGATACACGTAGTGCCCGAACTCTACGGCCGCATCATGGTCGGTGGACGGGGCGATCGTGTAGTCCGCCTTCCCCTGCTCCATGCCGTATGAGGCGAAAAGCTCGCCGGAGTCGATGTGCGCAGAAGCGGCAGCCTTCACCTCAGCGAACACCTTCGCCGCGGCCGCAGCAAACTCCGGATGGCGGGCAACAACCTTCGCAATATCCTCATGGATGTGCTTATTGTCGTAGGCGCGGATCACTTCGCCACCGTCCCCAGGGTGTCGCAGCGGACACTGAAATGGCGTGTCATCGGTGAGGCGTCATAGGTAAGTGGCTCGCCAGCCTGCTGGAAAGTCTTCCCCTCCAGCGACGGCGGCCCCTTAATGATCTTCACCCACGAGTGGGGTCCGCCCGGCCACTTCCGGCCAGTCCCCATGATCTTCAGGGTAGTCTCATCGGTAAGATCACCACGGATAACACGGTTCTCCGTAGCCTTCAACGCGTTACCAGCGGAGGGCTGCACAAGAACCTTATCGACGTAGAACGTCTCACCGGGCGTGTAACGACGCCCGGTGCGGCCCTCAGACACAACCGCGACAGTGACCTCCACGGCGTGAGGCCCATTCTCCAGGTAGCGGCCACGGCGAGGACGGAAGGTCACCATGTGGTGCGCCACCCCTCCCACCGCTGCAACCCCAGCTCGGGGGCGGCCGGCTTGTCAGGGACCGAAGCCCGCCGGAAAGACATCAGGAATGTCTTCGACACGTCCGGGGACCACTCCCCGCCGCGCCGGTTCTGGGCATACCCGTCCAGGACCGGGGCTGCGCTACCCCACCCGCCAGCGCCACCCTCGAGAGCCTGCCAGTCCCGCTGCGTGATCTCCAGGAGGCCGGAAGCCACGGCCTGATTCACTGAGTAGGTGTAGGTGCCCTCAGTCTCATACTTGTAGAGCCCGCCGCCGGGAGCACGTAACACTCGCGCGACAGCCTCACACTCCACCATGATGAGAGCCACCCGGAATGGGTAGTCGACGCGGCAGCGATTAACAGCATCAGGCATGCGGAGGAGAATAAGGGCCTCGGCGCGCTCAAGGAGGGCATCCACCCACCTTGCCTCATCATCCTCGAGGTCGCGCATGAGTGTGCGTTCGACGTCGAGTCTCTCCGCTACGGTCACTTCTCCTCCTCCCTAGGTGTCACCCGCGGGGCGAGAGCATTACGGAACCCCCGCCCCGCGGACTCATCAGCCAGCCTTCTTCGTGATCTTCACGAATGCCTTCGGGTCACGCAGGACCCAGCCGAAGATAGCCTCGACACGAATCGCGATACGGTTCGTGCCGAACAGGTCCATGCCGGCGGCGTACTGGTCGGCGGTAGCCCAGGTGAGGCCCTCAACGAAGCCGAGACGCAGGTTCTCCTTCAGGTCGCCACCGAAGCCCAGCAGGTTCGGCTCAGACACCTTGCCGCGTCCGTTAACGGCCTTGCTGTAGATGGCGGGGATGCCCAGGACGCTGGTGAACTCGTCAGCCAGGTTCGGGGAGGCCTGGTAGAGCGGGCGACCGAAGCCGTCCGAGGCGCCCATGATGATGGACCGGAACCTGGGCGACAGGAGGAACTCGTTGAAGTCATAGTCGATCTCGCCGTCAGTGTTCACGACCTTGTCGTAGGCGGCAGCGAGCTGCTTGCCCAGGTAGCCGGTGGTGTCGAACTTGGCGGGGTCCAGCTCCACAACGTTAGTGGTCGAGGCCAGGGACTCCTTGCCCGCCAGGGCATTTCCGGTGAGGGCGTCCTTGCCGTGAATGACGGCGGTGTCGATCGAGCGGGCGATAGCCTCAGCCAGCTGCGACTCCAGGTCATCGAAGGCGTTCAGGGGGTTAGCCATGAGCGCCTCCTTAGAGATCGACACGATCGCCGCAGTCTTGACGGGACTGAAGGTCTTCAGACCAACAGAGACGTCAACGACAGGCTTGTCGGCGCTCTCCTGGACGATACCGGCGACCGGCTGGCCGACCGGCAGACTGACCGCGTTACCGGCCAGAGAAACCGGGACAGTGCCAGCAACCTTCTGGACGACGGAGCCAGCGAAAGCCCGCTTCCAGATGGGGGCAAGCACCTCCTTCGGGAAGCCCTCGGCGTTACCGCCGGCGGTAAGCTTTGCAATGGTTGCGACCTTGGCAGCATTGTCCGCCATTCGCGTCTCCTTCCTGCCTGACCGGCAGAGTTGTTCTAGATGTTGCCCCTGTCAGGCAGGGGTTACTCGGCGAGCCCGAACATGCGGAGGATGGCGGTCTCGCGGTCCTCCGAGTCGGAGCCGACCTGGGCGTCTACCGCGGGGTCGCGGGGGCGCGCAGGAGCCTTGCTGGTGAGCTCCAGGAGGGTGGACACCTGTTCTCCCCACCCGGACTCGTCTCCGTGTAGGAACTGGGCGTACTTCGAGGGCAGGCCCGCGTCGCGGATCAGGGAGTCCTTGGCTGCGGTGTCGCGTAGGGCCTTGATCTCCTCGTCCTTGTTGGCGAGTACCGCCTCAAGGGCCCCTAGGCGCTCTTTCAGGTCGTCGAGCTCACCGGGGTTGCCGGGCTCCTCGGGGGCGCCCACGGCCTCCTCGGGGGCGGCCGGCGCCTCCTCCTGCTCGGCGGTCTCCGTGTCGACATTGCCCTGGGGCTCCGGCGCGGGGGTGGCCTCCTCGACAGTGGTGTCAGCCTCGTCGGATGACTCAGTGGGGGTGTCAGCCATTCCTTCTCCTTTGCTCCTGGTAGAGGCGGCGGTTCATGGCCCGCAGCGCCTCGTGCCCATGAAGGTCATGGGCCTTCACTACCTCATTGTACAGTTGTTCGAATCTAGCATGCTGTTCCTTACCTGGCCACGCCCTGGACGTGTAAACGGGACAGATAATGCACCGACAGTGCGTATGGAATCTGTTCACACCAACGCCAGCCGTCTTAGATGTCTTATAGACGGGGCCGCGAGAAGCGAGCATTGCACAGAAGCCACACGGCCCATTCTTGGATGGGGTAACAACCCGCGCCCACGCAAAAGGCCTGGCGATCAGTGTCCCGTCCTTTGAGCGGCGGTACTTGTCCGGGAGATCCTTCAGGGCCTCCGAGTCCCGATACTTCTGAGTCAGCATGCCCTCGGACTCGAGCTCTTTAATGGCCTTGTCGACGCGGTCCGCGACCTCATCGAATACGTCAACCCAGTTCCTCCGAGGGCGGCGCTTCCGCTCGTGCTTCTTGACTTCCCGCTCGATCTGGGCGGCCTGCTCCTTGGAGAACCCCTCGAGGTCGTCGGCGATCCGCTCGAGATCATCCAGGAGCTCGGTCACGTCTGGGGCGCCCTCCACAGCATCGTTGATGGTCCTACGGGACGCCGCATACACATGACTAGTGAGCTCACCCTGGAGAGCCTTGAACGCTTCAGGCTTACCGGATCGGGCCTTGGCAGACCTGATCGCGTAGCGCACCGAATCGGGGCTGTACCCCGGCTGAGGAGGGATCCACGCCTCATTAGCGCCATGCGCCCTAGCCTGCCCACGCAGGAACAATGCCGTAGCCGCCCACGCCTGCCGCCTTGCGGCCCACACAAGAGGAGTGATCGCCTCACCCAGCTCCTTCTCCGAGAGCGTCACCGGCTGCCCCTGCAAAGGGGCGGTGGCGTCACCCAGGCGCCTCTGGAAAGTGCGGGCGATAGTTGCCAGGAGAGCCCTAAAGAGCGCAAGGGTCACTTCTTAGCCTCATCCTTGTCGCCGGCAGGCTCCTCTTCCTCGTCACTGCCCTCAGGATCCTCCTCATCCTCCTCCTGTAGGCCGACAGGGAGGATCTGGCCCGCCATCGAATCCAGGTCATTCTGGCGGCGGTTCTCGCGCTCCATCTGCTCCGGGGAAAGGTGCATGAAGTCCCGTGCAGTCTCAGCGCCGATAACCCCCTGAGACTCGGCCTGCATGGCGGCAGCCATCTGGGCGCTCGCCGACGGGGCTGCGGCGTCAGCCCACATCACCTCAAGAGTCTCCAACCCCTCAGGCGACTCCCCGCTCATGACCGCGATAATGCGGGCGATGCGCTCAAGAGCGTCACTGAACTGGCGCTGCTTGTTCTCGGCGCGTGCGATAAGCCGATCCTTCGCCACACGCAAAGCCTCAGCAGATGTGGGGTTGTTGTCGGCGGCCACACCCATCATTGATGGCGGGATGCCCGTCATGGCTGAGATCTGCAACGCGTAGGTGCGGTACGTGTTCGTGAACGTATCCAAGGAGGCGCCAGTCAGCTGCTTCACGTCAGCCCCAGTGGGGGCGGCCAGAAGCGCGCCAGCATAGTTCTCCATGCGATTACCGCCGAACTGCCCGTTCATCGCGGCCGCAGCCTGCTGCCCGGCCAGCATCCGGTCGGCGCCGTCACCAATGAGGAACCTCAGCGGGAAAGCGGCAACCTCCTGCCCCATCTGGAGGTTCGTGAGAGTCCTGGAGGCCGCGTCAATGACCGTCTTCAGCTCCTTCAGGTCCGACCTGCCATACCGGTCACGGAGACGAGCCCTGTTGAACATGGGCACGATCGACGCACCCCACGGGTCGCTCGTAGACCAGTCGGACACCCACCGGGTGCCGACCTGCCTGTAGGCGGTCATACCCTCGGGCGTGTAGTACGAGGCGCACTTCACGCCATCACCCGAACGGTAGACAGCGATACCCTCGATCACGTTCCCGAAGTGGTCGATACGGACACCGGCGTGACGCGAGTCCAGTGCCCGAACAGACGGGTGCTCATGTTCCTCGTCAGCAGGAGACAGCACCCAGAACACGGAGCCGGCAGCAAGCGCCTCAGCCGCAGCCAGATTGAACTGAGAATCCATGTCATTGGCCTGCCACACGACACGCAGGTCACGCACCAGGTCCTTGCGCCCATCGTCCGCGATGATGAACCCGGCCGGGATCAGGACCTCAGTCAGGACATCAATAGCCATCTTCGCGAACGGCGCCTGCATCTCCAGCACCCGCGCCTCCGGCGGGATACTGATACCCAGGGCGTCCAGGCGCTCACTCTGCTCATAGTACGTCTCGAACGACTCCGGACGATAAGCGCCACCCTCAAAGCCGGCGAGCATCTTCTCAAAGCTCACACGATCACCGTCCACGCACCAACCGGCTTATTCATGTCGGCCCACTCCTTGCTGCTCTTGACGTACCTGTACAACATTCTAGCGCCGATCATGCACACAGCCAGATCGATCTTCTTAGAAGACTTCGGGGACTCCTTCTTCACCGACCAGCGCCCCTTGAACTCATTCACGCGACAGTTAGACACGTGCTCACCCAGGGCAGAGTCCCCATCGTGAGTGAACGCCTGCTGCTGGATCTCCGTGAACGCCGTCTCCGCTGCCTCAGCGAACTGGTAGGCGTGGGAGCGCATATCCCATGCGATCGGGGACGCGGACATGCCCCCACGCACGGCAGGGACGATCAGGCGGTCACCGAAGTCCTCAGGCCAGGCTGTGCGCGTGAACGACTCCCACTCCCGGACGTCAGCCCAGAACGCCACCACGTTATACGTGTCGAACGCTCTCCTGACCCCCGCATCCACTGCGGCCACATTCACTACGTTAAGGGGCTTCTCCGGCTTCCAGTGGCCGATCTTGAAGATGTGCCCATCCTCCATGCAGCAGCCCACGAGAGCCGTATGGTCATTCGACTTGGAGCCGTCGAAGAACATGACGATCTTCTCCCCCGGCTCCACCTTCCGGTCAGGCTTACGGAGCTGCGTCCACTCCTCCAACGTGACCCACGACGCCTCCGCCGCATTCGGCCTGTTCAGGAAGAACCTGATAGATCGAGATTCCGGATACTCCGGCGACCAGATCTGCTCCTTAATCGACTCCAGATTCACCCACGGACAGCCCTCATACACATACTCGAGCGCCTTCGTGAGACCCACCTGCCCCTCCTCCGGCTCATCCGTCAAAACCGTGTTCGGGGGCGCAATACGGGCGTCGTAGAGGATCTTCGTCTTACCCCTAGTGAGCCCATCCTCCTGGTCGCACCACGCCTCAAAGACCGCCTCCGCAGACGACTGCTCACCCGGAACCCACGCGTTACAGGTACCCATGAACCTGCCACCCATCTTCGCCGCGTTCTGCTGAATCGTCTGCAACATGGCAGGGCCGCCCTGGGAGGGTACCCAGTGCTCGAGCTCGTCACCCACAACGAAGGACACCTCACCGCCCTCCATGGAGGACGCAGAAGACGTCATCTGCTGAAGCTTCCCCCCGCCAGGCGTCTCAATGAACGTCTTCGCAACCTCAAGGTCATATTTTCGAGCCAGCGAACCCTTTTTCTGGCAGAATGCCCGAACCATTCTGACCGTGTTTTGAGTTTGCGCCTCACTGCAAGCCACGATCTGCACGAGAGGCATGCTCATGGGCTTCGCACGCACCCCGAAAGGCGCATGCCGGTCAAAACCGTCATACCGGCACGGGCCGAGAAGCTCGAACAGGCACATAGCCGCAGCAAACGGGGAGTTATGGGTAACCACCATCGTCTCCCCCACCAGGTACAGGCCATCCTCAGCCTCTACGGTGATGCAGCGAGCGTCAACCGGGGCCACCCTACGCACATCCTTAATGACGCGAGGAATGGGCTTCCTGCGCTGCTCCCGCACCCTCTCCGCACGGCGAGGCAAGGTCACGAGGTTCTGATGCCTGTAGGGCTTGAACGTAAGCCGATAGCGAGGTCCAGTGACACGACCATAGAGCTTCACCTCCGACGCCCTGACGTTCGCCTTAACCCCCATGGAGCGCAGGAGGAACGCCATGCCATCAGCGATCTGCTTACGCACCTGACAGTACTCCGCAGACCCATTCTTATCCACGTACCCATCGGAGTCCATAAGCCCCTGAATAAGGGCCCTGCGCTGCTCTACGGAGGCGTACAGGTACTCCTCGGGGATGTGCTTCTCGTTCAGGACTCCAGCCTTCCTGAGGTCCTTCATGAGGCCGAGGATGGTGAACTGACGAGCCCGGCCGCCCGTCTTCTTCTGGTGAAGGTCACCGAGTTCATATCCGGCAGCACGACAACGCTCGCGAACGTGAGGGATGTCGTCAATATCTGCGGTGGCGGCACCGAGTCCAGTAGAGCCGTCGCCGAGCCAGTAGCCAAGAACCCATGGGTCGACCGGCAGGCTGCGCTCAGGGAACTCCAGAGGCTCGGTCTCGGGGAGAGCAAACTTGCCAACGCCAGCCTTGGCGGCCTTCGTGGATCCCTTAGTGAGAGGGCGGTTGAACATTAGACCCTCGCGGGCCATGGCGCGCACATCTAGGGTGCGGCGCTTGCGCTTCGAGGATCCGACAAACTCATCCACTGTGAACAGGTGTTCGCCCGTGAAGGTCAAGACGGTGCCGTCGGAGATCTCCACTTCCCAAGTGTCCCACTGGTCGATTGGGTGGACCTGGGTTACCTTGGTAGGCTTACCGGAGGGGTGGAACACATAGTCGCCGGCAGCGAGGTCGCCGAACCGGCGCCACCCAGAAGGAGTGAGAATGGGTGTGACGAGCGTCACCCCTTTGCCACTTCCCTTGCTTAACCTTCTAATTCCCTGCCTGTACACAAAGGAACCCTTATGATTCAGGGCGTAGAAATGAGCCAGGAACTCGATCTGCCTATCGGTCGGGATGAACGGCTGTCCCGCCTTCGGCCCATTCGGCTGAATCAGGTTATCCACCATCCACGCCGCAGCATGGTAGCCGAGCGTCCTCTCCGGCAAACCGAGGGGGAGCGTATCGGTTCGCTCCCGGGGTGCGGGGAGCGTGCCGGTCACTTCGCCGCCCGCGCCTTCGTCCACGCCTGCAACGCGACCACGCCGGCCGACTCGGCCTCGGACTCGTCAACGCGGTTGATCTCGATCTGAACCCTGCGGCGGTCCCCCTCAGTGAGAAGCAAGGACGTGAGCATCGTGTTCACCGCAGCCAGCATCGTTGGGGAACGCCGATCCTGCATCTTGTAATTCGACAAGTCATCGCAGGTGGAGTAGAGAACAATCCAGTCCGACGGCTCGTAGTAGCGAGTGAACGTCGACTTCTCCACAGCCTTCCACAGCTTCTTCGCGATGGGGTGCCAGTCAGGATCCGGCTTGGGCGGCTTCACCTGCTCAGCAACCACGTTAACGGGCTCCACGCCACCATCAAGCTTCCTGGCCTGCGTAGTGCGGTGCCCCTCAGTGCTACGCTTCGGGATCGGTCCCTTCACTCCCATCGTCGACTCTCCTAAAGGTATCCGGGGTGCTTACTCTTCGGCCTGGGGCCTCGAGCCTTATTGCCCCGATTATAGCGGCGCTTCCTGGCTTCTACCGACTGCTGCTGCGTGCGCAGCATATGGCAGTGCTGACACAACGCCCTAAGGTTGTCCGGCACGTGCGGACCATCAGGGATAATATGGTCCACCTGATTAGCTGGGTTACCGCAGAACACGCACAGGCCACCATCCCGCCTCAGGACAACGCTCCTGATCTTGTCCCAGTCCTTAGGGAGCTCCTTGCGGCGCCTGGAACTCTTACCCCAAGCCACTACCCGATCACCTCCAACGTCACATGCACACCCATGTCATACCGGTCAGTGAACACCAGCTCCAGGTACTCCTCGACACCCTCCTGCGCCTCACTAACCCGGATGACGGCGCCATCCTGATCAGCGTTACGGCGATGGTGTGGCACATCGTACGCGCCGGTCTGGTGCGCCGAATCGAGCGCATCCCGGAGCTCATCAACCGCACAGTCGAGGGATGCGACAAGCATCCGCACATGAACCTCACTGAGATCATCCATGTTCACCGCACGTCACCCGGGTAAACCATCGACACGCCCTCACTGTTCGGGGATCCTTCACGGATGTCGAAGAAGAAGGCCGGCTTGGCCGCCTTGCCCCCGAAGTAGGCGTGATGGATCGACAGGTAGTCGCCCGGGTACACATAGAAGTCTGACTGCCCCTCATTCTTGAACACCCACGTCCCCTCATCGGTGCGTTCAGGGTGGCTGTCACAGAGGATCACATCAACGTCAGGGGCCGACTTGTCACCATAGATGAGGAGGTAAAGCACGGGGGTGTCCTTTCACCAAATATTGGAGCGCTTATTCGAGGGGAGAGGGCAGGGCTCGATACAAGGATGCCCCCGGGCTGCGAGCTCAGCAACCGTGGGGCCGACCTTGCGGCGACCCTTAGCACACAAGGCACACACCCCGTTACCGGAGTACAGGCGGGTCTCAGGGAACTCGCTGACGCTGGAGCGCGGGGGGCGCATGCGAACACCGCAGCGCGAGCAGTAGTGCGCCTCACTCCAATCCATGTACGTCTTGGCTGCACCGCCCTGGCCGCGGCGCTTACGCCGGTAGCAGGAGTTGCAGATCCCCCTCCCCCCGTAGGCGCGAGTGCCCGGGTGGTCGGCGAGCGTCGTACGGGGCGCGCGCATCTGGTGGTCGCAGACCTCACAGTACTGGGGGGTGTTCTCCCAGTCGATCTTCATCAAGCGTCCTTTCGCTGGCTGACCAGCACAGTCTACCACGCCGGAGCCCTTAGGGCAAAGGGCGGGGCCCACCTTGGCATACACGAGAGGAAAGGAAACTCAATCGTGATCCATCAAGGCGGGCCCCTATCAGCACGACCAGCATAGCCGCACTCAGATGCGATAGTCAACTCTCCGAAAAACCCGGACAGTTCACCCTCGAGGCCGTGTAAGCCAATCTGAGCGCCTCTCGGCACCCCAGGTAGGCCAGCACCCACACCCACCCCCGTTCGGCCGCCAGAGAGCCTCCCAGACCCCTTCCCGGGCCGCGAGCGGGCGCGCCGGCCGCTGCCGCGGGGCTGAGCACTCTTGGTGAGCGTCAACCAACTAGAGACTCTCAACCCAACCCAACCACAACCCAACCCACTGCTTAGCACTAGAGCAAGGAAGGAGAAGGGTCACGTCCCGTCTCGGTACAGCAAGGAGGGGCAAGGACAACGAGGAAGACTCTGGACGCTCCAATCAGATCAGGCGAACAAGGATCAACAAGAGCCAGGTACGCAACTAGCCAACGAACCATCTCCTCGTCCTTGCTCTCGTGGACCAACTAGGCCGAAGGCCAGGGCGACGACCAAGGACCAACGGTCCGACGGTCGGAGCGAAGCGAAGATCGTGTGGCTCGCGCGCATGCGCAAATATGTGTTCTAGTTAGAGGGTTCTGGTTAAGGGGTTACTGTGAGGACACCAGTGTCCTCTGGTTCGCGACACCAGTGTCCTCTGGTTCGCGACACCAGTGTCCTCTGGTTCGCGACACCAGTGTCCTCTGGTTCGCGACACCAGTGTCCTCTGGGGAGTAGGGCATGAAACCCCATAGACCGGCAGGTTGCACACAACAGAGAGACCGCATAGAATAGAGGCCATGAGAACCCACACCCCCACACCAGACAGTCTCCCCGACAATGTCGCCATCCGACTCTTTCGCCTACAAGACGCCGTTCAGCATGCTGCATACGGAGGCTGGTGGACCCAAGGTCGCGACCAGCACATCCTCCCCCCTACGGCGCGAGCCGGGTGCGTGCTCCAGTACACAGAGCTCGCATCCAATCTCTCCACGGCCGCCCTCGACGCGACAATCACATTCACCACCCCCATGACCGGCGAGCCCACAATCCCTCACACTGAGTCCATGGACGAACTTGGATGGCGCCGCATGAAGCGCCTACAGGACGTAGGCCTCATCGCAATCAATGGCCGCGGCGGCAAGAGGACAGTCACCTTCAACGCCATCCACCCTGTAGTCGCCGGAAGGCTCGACTCTCTCATCATCGCCTGCCTCAATCAGCGCCCCAAAGACGCCGATGACCACTACGGCGACCTAGTAATAGAACAGCTCCAGTACCTCCGAATCACCGCAAGAGCGGTAGCGCGCAAACGTTGCTTTGAGGTAGAAAAGGACCTAGGCGTCCCGGAAGGCTCGCTAGAGCCCATCATCGCCCGATAACAAAAGCGAGGGGGGCCGGAACACGCAACCGGCCCCCCTCTAGAGAACACAAGGAAAGTGTAACACACAATGTCATCCGTCATCTACGAAGCACAGGCCGCCGCCCTCCGGGGCATCACCTCAACCGAGAAAGTGGTTGCCCTCATCCTGGCTGCCCGCATGAACTCAAAGGTCCCCGGCTGGGGAGGCCGTCCGGTCACCTTCCCGGAACTCACCGAGCTGGCCGAAGATGCCGAAGTCGACAAGCGCACCGTGAGCAGGGCGATCGCTACCCTGAAAGAGCGTGGAATCATCCAGATCATCCGCTTCCGCAAGGAAGATGGGAAGCTCAGCCGGAACTACTACGTGTGGACCGCCGACCAGTCAGACGCCTACAAGCCCGATTGGATGACCAATCGCGACGGCATGTCTCAGAGGGCCGAAGAGCGCATGACCGCTGAGCAGCAGGCCGCAGCGGCCGCCGAGCGGGTGCACCCAGCCTCATGGGCTAAGCGGCACGCATCCGAAATTCCCGCCCAGGAACAGGAGCCTGTCAGCAAGGATGACAGCCAGCTCCCCATCGAGACCGAAGAGCCAGCCCCTAAGCCGCAGAAGAAGGTCAAGAAGACCGCCCGCAGCACCACCATCCCAGAGGACTGGACCCCTAGCGAGAAGTGTCTCGCCTACGCCCGCGAGCACTACCCCTCCATGCCCGTCGGTACCGAGGCCGAGAACTTCCGAGACTACTACCTGAGCACAGGCACCAAGCGCATCGACTGGGATGCCACATGGCGCACCTGGTGCCGCAAGGGCAACATCATTGCGAAGGGTGCGTGGGTGCAGCCTCCCACCCCTGGAGCCACCCAGGGCGCCCCAGCCATCAACCCCAGCACCGGCAAGACCCTCACCAAGGAAGACTTCTGGTACGCCTGCATTGACCACGGAATCGACCCCGCCCCGTACGTCAACTTCTGGAAGCCCAACATGGGGATCCCCGGCGACTCCGGGTGGGCGGACGCACAGGCGTACCTGGACCGCCACACCGGCAGGTCTTGACAAGCCCGTCTCACCCAGTCTACCCTCCGGCCATCAGCACAACGAAAGGACAATACCCGTGCTCACCCCACGCCAGAAACTCCACCTCACAGCCGCCGGCCCCAGCAGGTAGCTCTCCCCCACCGACACCATCCGCATCGCCAACCACGCCACGGGAAAGTAAACCATGAGAGAGCTCACGCAACGCAACCCAATCAAATACAACGACCACGACCTAAGGCAGAAATAACCATCACCGAACGACTACGGGAGAAGATCGTAGACGGTCAGCGGGCCACCCTAAAAGAACCGCCCGCGTTCATCGTAAAATGCGTAACCTGCGGCCGAGAGACAGCCACTAGCCACTTCACCATCGACACACAACTGATTGAAAGGATCTTCTCATGACCGACTGGCCCACAGCACCCCTCATCATCATCACAGAAGGCACAAGCCGCGGATACAATATCGCCGGCAGCGCCGCAGTCCTCGTAGACATCTACAACAATGCTCGCGGCTACTACCTTCTCACCGGACCTCTACAGGGAGGAACAGTAACACCCGACGGCGACAGTAACAGCATCCTCGGATGGAAAACAGCAGTACCGGTCGCCCTCAACGGACTGTACAGCTAGCCACCAGGGGCCCTGCGACACCAGCAGGGCCCCGCCCACACCCCAACCCAACACACGACATGAGCACCGAAACCACCATCCTCAACATCGCCCTCAGCGGCGACCCAAACGCCCTCATCGACCTCGACAACATCCACCCCCACCACTTCGCAGACACCCGCAACGCAGCCATCTGGCGACTCATCGAAGACTACAAGCAAAAGAACCCCGGCCAAGGCCTCACCCGAGAACTCCTCCTCGACAAGCTCCCCACCATCACAGACGCCCACGTCACCCCCGACTACCTCCTAGACATCATGGACCTCACGGCAGTCGCACACGGGACCCTCGCAGGCGTCTACGCCAACAAACTCATCGACAACACCGCCCGCAGACAGCTCGCAGACGCCTGCACCCGCGGCCTCCAAATCATCGAAGCCGGAGAAGACCCCTCAAACGCAGAAGCCACCATCCGCGAGCTCCTCAACCAAGTCTCCACAGGCTCCACAGCCCTTGTGGACAACAACCAGTGCCTCACCCAGCTCGCAGACTTCACCACCAAGGCATCACCATTCACCCCCACCCCCTGGCCCGACCTCAACCACATCATCGGAGGATGGAAACCCGGCGGACTCTACGTCATCGCCGCCAGGCCAGGTCAGGGCAAATCGCTCCTAGCCCTCCAAGCCGCCGCCACCCTCGCAGACACCGGCCACGTCTACTTCGCCAGCCTCGAAATGGCAGGCCGCGAACTCTGGTCACGCATCCTCTCCAACGTCGCCAACGTCCCCGGAGACGCCGTAACCCGACGCCGCCACCCCACCCCCGACGAACAAGCCAGAATCAACGCCGCAGTACCACACCTCCGCCAACTACCAATCCACTTCGACGACCGCGCAAACCTCACCATCGGAGACTTCGTAGCCACCACACGCCTCCTCCACCGCCAACACGGCATCACCGCCGCATTCATCGACTACATCGGCCTCATCAACGCCGCCCCCGGCGACAGAAGAGCTCGCTGGGAACTCATCGGCGAATACACGCGCTCACTCAAGAACCTCGCCAAGGACCTACAGATCCCCGTCTTCGCTATCGCCCAGCTCGGCCGCCAAGCCGAACAGTCCCCCGGTGGTGAGCTCCAGCTCTCCCACCTACGCGAATCAGGCAACATCGAGCAGGACGCCAACGTCGTCATGCTCATGTCCTGCCCCCACGAAAACGGGGTCACCGACTGGACCCGCCTCGACATCCACGTCGCCAAGAACAGGGAAGGACGCACCGGGCACGTCCTCCTCGAACGTGAAGCCGACTACTCCAGGCTGAACCACCTCGGCTGGACTCCCGCAGGCGCTTGACAGCCCCGTCTCACCCTGTCTACACTCAAGTCATCAGCACAACGAGAAACCCCCAGGATTCCACCCCGGGGGCCACTCACAGAAGGAACAAGAACAGGAACGAAATTGTCTTGTTCTAACACAGAAAGGATACCGCATGGCCGCCGAACCCGTCTACAAGCACCACCCCGACATGATCACCCTCCGCCAAGCCGAAGCCCTCACCGGCATCAACTACCAGGACATCCACAAAGCCGCCCGCAAAGGCCAAATCTACTGGGGCCGCTACGACGTAGTACCCACCTTCCGCGTCAGCCGACGCGACACCATCGCCTGGGCAGGCAAGCAAGCAGCCTAGCAGCCCACTCGGAGCCCCACACCCCCTCGGTGTGGGGCTCCCCCGTACCCCAAAACGAAACCATCGTTGTCGCTTGGCTTCTCAAACTTGCACGCAATGTCAGATCCT
>ERZ772987.11-NODE-11-length-40054-cov-6.92692_pt1 | contig 40054 bp, 28 predicted proteins | sample MGYA00511129_ERZ772987 | MGnify/ENA primary metagenome ERZ772987 (study PRJEB29015, sample SAMEA2738058) | human oral metagenome | biome: human oral; feature: human-associated habitat; material: saliva | place: China | collected 2222 ...
GGTCAGGCCGGGAACCCACACAGGGCTCCCGGCCTGACCCACACCACCAACCAACAACCCTCAAAACACCCGGTCCACAAAACCAGACCAGGCCACGAGCGCCACCACAGCCCCTATGCGTCCCTCAGGCGCTTCCCTGCGCGACAGTGCGCACCAAATGGTCCTCGGGCCCGATTAGGCCGTGTTGGGCCGTGTTAGGCCGGCTACGCGTCGTTGTGGCGTGTGAGTGCTGCTGGTTCGAGCAAGCACGCTCGTGACGTCGGTGTCGTCGCGCGCTGTGGCGTCGGCGCGGCCTTCCGGCGGGCCGGCTCGGTGGGTGTGCCCTCCGTTGTCCTTGCTGTCCTTGCTGTCCTTGCTGTCGCGCCTCCTTCATGCTCGCTGCCGGCCCGCTGTGACTCCTCGCCGCCGCTGCGGCGCGTCGCTGCCCTGCTTGCGTACCACGGCCTCGTGCCAAGGCGGACGTGACAGACTCTGCGCCGGCGGCGGGGATGGTGTCGGCTCTGTGGCTGACACTTTCTCGCCCACAGAATGTTGTTCAGCTGAAACACCGCCAATGTTGCTGTAACAACAGTGGACGATAGTCCCATATCGTTTGATAATTCAGTGATGTAGATTGCCTGATCAGGGCATAATTGCGAGACGCGTCGACAATTTGTAGGACCTGTGTCCTAATCGATAGTCGAATGGGTTGTTCTGAAATGAAGCAGGATGTAACGTACTTGATGTTTCAATAATGCCCCGAAAGGAAACGTCATGGCTTCCATTGCTGTCGTTCTCGGTTCCGTTCGCCCCGGTCGTGCGGGCGAGCAGGTGGTGCGCTGGATCGAGGAGCAGTCGCTCCAGGTCGAGGGCGTCAACCCCATCTTCATCGATCTTCGTGACTACGATCTGCCCCTCTTCGCTGAGGAGATGTCCCCCTCGATGCAGGCCCCGACCCTGCCCGAGGCCGTGCGCCTGCGCGCCAACATCGAGGCGCTCGACGCCGTCGTGTTCGTGACCCCCGAGTACAACCACTCGATCCCCGGTGTCCTCAAGAATGCGATCGACTACCTGCCCCCGGCCACCCTCAAGGACAAGGCCACCGCGCTGATCGGCTACTCCTGGTACGGCGGCGAGGCCCCTCGCGCTCACCTGCGCGATATCCTCTCCGCGTTCGGCGCCGACGTGCGTGAGCAGGAGCTGGGTATCAACCTTGGCTCGGACTTCGTCGGCGGTGCCTTCAAGCCCTCTGACGAGCTGAGCGCCTCGCTTCGCCAGCTCCTGGCCTCCCTGGCCTGAGTGCTGCCCCGACAGGGGACATGCGAGCAGTATCGACGCGAGAACATCGCTGCGGCGCCACGCGTGGCGCCGCAGACATGATACGGGCGGCCCGGCAGGAAACTGTCGGGCCGCCCGTTCGTCGTATCTGGGAGTCGAATCCGAGGCTCAGATCCACGTGGGTAGCCACATGTGCGCGCGCCAAAACTCGTAGTCGACGACGTCGCCGCGCCACAGGGGCATGAAGTAGAAAGCGCACGCGAGAATCGCGATCGTCAGCGCGGCGGCCAACAAACGACCCGCGGTCGCGGAGCGCAGCGGTGGGGGAGAGGACGGGGCTGCCCCGGTGATCGTGACGGCATCGGCCAGGAGTGCGACCATCCACGCGACCCCCAGCGCGACGAAGGGCACGAAGGCCACCGTGTAGAACGTGAAGATCGTCCGGTGTGCGTAGGCCAGCCAGGGCACGTACAGGGCGAGGTAGCCCGCCAGGATGACGCCGGAGCGCCAGTTTCGGTAGCGAAGAGTCACGATGATCACGAGGAGGAGCGCCCCGATGCCGATCCACCACAGCACCGGGTTACCCAGAGCAACGACGTTCGTCGCGCACTTTCCAGAGGCACACCCGGTGATTGACGCGTCGTTTGACCAGTGGAAGGACGTCGGTCGCACCTGTGCGAGCCACGTGTAGGGGTTGGACTGGTAGGTGTGGGGTGTCGTCAGGCCGGTGTGGAACTTCCACATTTCCTTGTGGTAGATCCACAGGTCAGCGAGGGCGCCGGCGAACCCGGAGATCCCGGATCGCCCGTGTCCGTGGGCCTGGGGGTGTGTGAACCAGCCGAACCAAGAAGCGATGTAGGTCAGGATCGCGCTGGGGACCATGAGGATGAATGCCCACCACACGTCCGCGATGAGCGCCCCGCGCACGGGCGAAGGGTGGCCGAGCCGCCAACGATAGGTGACCTCGCGAATGGCGACGAAAATGCCGAGGCAGGCGAGTACGTAGACGCCGGACCACTTCACCGAGGATGCCAGGCCGCACAGGATGCCGGCGGCGAGCAGCCAGGGGCGCCGACCCGCGTTGGGGCCGATCGCGAAGCCGTGTTGGTCGCGCAGGGTGACGAATGTCCACAGGTTGGCCCAGCCGTGGCGCGGGGCTCCGATGCCGTCCCATGCGGTGAGCTTGCTAGTCAGCGTTGGGCGTGACATCTGCTGGTCCTTGACGACGCACAGGAACGCAGCCAGGGCGAACATCGCGAGGTAGCCGTCGAGGATGGAGGTGCGGCTCATGACGATGGCGATGCCGTCGGTGGCCAGGAAGAGGCCAGCGAGGAGGGTGAGGAGGGGACTGTGGAAGAGGTTCTGCGCGAGTCGACACAGGAGGAATACGGTGATAACGCCGCAGATCGCGGTCACGATGCGCCAGCCCACCGGGTCTGTCTGTCCGAGCGCTTCCATGCCCAGGCCGATGAGCCACTTGCCCGTCGGCGGGTGGACGGGGTACCCGCCTTTGGCTGCGAGCCCGGAGACGTTGCCCGCGACGAAGGATGCGTCGTAGTTGTTGGGCCACGTGCCCTCGTATCCGAGTGTGATGAGTGACCAGGCGTCCTTGACGTAGTAGGTCTCGTCGAAGACGAGGGTGCGGACGTTGTCCAGTCCGGTCATCCGAATGATGGCAGCGATGATCGTGGCGACCGCGGTGGCCACCCAGCCGGCGGTCGGGGTGTGCAGGCGGGCTGCCCAGATGTCCCCGCCTGTCGTTGACGAGGCCGGGGCGGGGTCGTGGGGGACGCTGGCCTCGGATGTATCGTTCTCTCGGTTGGGGTCCTCGGGGCGTGGGCTCTCCGGTGCGCCGTCCTCGGGCGTCGTGTCCGCGGGGGACGAGGCCGGGGCGGGCGCGTTCTCGGAGGCGGCGGCAGGGAGAACCTTGCCGTGGGGGTCGGGTGCCTCGACGTCCTGTGGGTTGTCGTGGGTCGTGTTCGTGGTATCCATCGATGCCGAGTCTAGCGGGCTGTGTGGCGCTGTGAGCAATTGCCTGAACGTTTGTTACCGGCTCGTGGGAGGGTGTGCATTGGCCAGGTGTTGAGAATTGTTCTCGCAATGCTCTATAATTTTCGGGTACCCGAAAAATCTGTTGGAGCGATGATGATCCCCTCAACGACCCGCCGCGCGGCACTCGCCATCCTCGGCCTCGCCCTCGCGCCCCTCGCGGCGTGCGCGCCCACCTCCTCGGCACACGGCCTCACAGTCGTCGCCACAACCACGCAGATCTGCGACTACGTCACCCAGATCGCCGCAGCCTCCACCGACCTCTCCCTGGAGAAGACCGACGCCTCCGGCAAGAGCTCCCACGTGGGCGTCGCCCCCGACAATGCGGCCCTGACCATGAGCCTGACGTGCCTCCTCGCCCCCAACGCCTCGGCGCACGAACACGAGATGACCCCTGCTCAAACCGCGGCCCTGGCCGACGCTGACGTCATGGCCATCTCCGGCGTCGACCTCGAGCACTTCCTGGACGACGCGGTTGCCTCCTCCGGCTTCCACGGGCGCATGGTCATCACCTCCGGCGTCCTGACCGCCTCCGACGTCGACAACCCCGGCGCGGCCGACCCACAGACCCCCTACACGATCGACCGCGGGATCGAGCGCGTCGAGGTCTCCCCCTGGCCCTTCCCGCCCGAAAATGCGGGCGAGGCACCCGAATTCCGCTTCGACCCCCACGTGTGGACCTCGCCCAAGCGGGCCCGCGTCCAGGTCGAAAACCTGGGAGCTGGCCTGGCCGCCGCCGCACCCGACGCCGCCGCCTCGATCAACGCGGCCACGGCCTCGTACCTGGAGGACCTGGACGCCCTCGACGCGTGGGCGACCGCCTCTATCGAGACCGTCCCGGAGGGCCAGCGTGTCCTGTTCACCTCGCACGACGCCTTCGGCTACTTCTCGGGCGACTACGGGATCCGCTTCATCGGCGCGGCGCTGACCGACTTCAACGACCAGCAGGACGCGACCGCCGACCACATTGCCTCCGCCGTGCAGGCCGTCAAGGACTCGGGCGCTGTCGCGCTCTTCGCGGAAAACTCCAACAATTCCAAGTCCATCGAGGCGATCGCGCGCGGCGCCGGCGTCACCCCCATCGTGGGCGACGACGCGCTCTACGGCGACTCGCTCGGCCCCGACGGGAGCGCCGGAGCCACCTACGTGGGCTCGATTATCCACAACGTGCGCGCGGTGACCGACGCGTGGGGCGGCACCGCCCCGGCGTTGCCCGAACGGCTGGCGGGTCAGTGATGTCTCACCTCGTTTCTTTCGAGGACGCGGCGCTGGGGTATGGCAATACCCCGGCGCTGTCCGGCCTGACCCTCGACGTGGATGGGGGTCAGGCCCTCGCGCTTGTTGGCCCCAACGGCGGCGGCAAAACCACGCTCCTGCGCGCCGTCGTCGGCGGCTGCCAGATCCTGTCGGGGCGCGTATCCGTCGCTGCGTCGCGCATCGGCCTGGTCCCCCAGAGCGCCGACCTGGACCTGACCTTCCCGGTCAGCGCCTCCGAGGTCGTCACCATGGGCCTGATCGCCGAGGCCGGGTGGGGTCGGCGCATCACCGCGGACATGCGGCGCCGCGTGGGCGAAGCCCTCGAGAAGGTCAACCTTTCCGACCGCGCCTCCCATCGTTTCGGCACGCTCAGCGGCGGGCAGCGCCAGCGCGTCCTCGTGGCCCGCGCCCTCGTCGCCCAGCCCGAGCTGGTCATGATGGACGAGCCCTTCAACGGCCTCGACGCGCCCAGCCGCGATATCATCACCGGACTCATCGCCTCCCTCACCGCCGACGGCGTCGGGGTCGTCGTGTCCACCCACGACCTCTCGCTCGCGCGCGACGTGTGCTCCCGGGCCTGCGTGATCGCCTCGCGCCTCGTGGCCCTGGGCCCCGTCGACGAGGCCCTGGCCCCCTCGGTGCTTGCACGCGCCTACGGGTCGAGCGCCGACGAAGCGATTGCGGTGCTGTCATGATCGCCCCCTACCTGCTGCGCCCCATCATCGTCCTGGGGCTGCTGGCCCTGGCGGTGGGGCCGGCCTCGACGCTCGTGAACCTGCGCCGGGCCGAGTTCAGCGCCGAAACCATGGTGCACGGCGTCTTCCCCGGCATCGTGGTGGGCATGGCCGTGGGCGGGCGCGACGCCATCATTCCCGGCGGTGCCGTATGTGCGGCGCTCATTGCCGCCTCCCTGACGGCGGCCTCGCGGCGCCCGCGCTCATCCGAGGCCACCACCGCCGTCCTGCTGACCGCCTTCTTCTCCCTGGGTATCGTCATCTCCCTGCGCATCGGTGACATGTCCGGTCAGCTCGAATCCCTCATGTTCGGGCGCCTCCTCGACATTACGCCCTCTCGGATGTGGACCAGCGCCGCGGTCCTGGCCGTGGCGGGCCTGCTCCTGCTGGCCACCTGGCGCGCCCAGATCGCCGTGGCTTTCGACCGCGAGGCTGCGGGCGTCAGTGGCATCCCCGTCACCTGGATCGACGTCGCCTTCAACGCGGCGCTCGGCGCGATCGTCGTCGCGGCCTCGACGGCCGTGGGCGTCCTCCTCGTCGTCGGTTACCTCATCGTGCCCGGCGCCTTCGGGCGCCTGCTCGCCTCTGGCACGCGCGCGATGGCGGCGTTGGCCGCGCTGAGTGCGCTGGTGGGCGGCTGGGCGGGCTTTGGTGTCGCCCTGCTGCGCGCGCCTCGGCCCCTGTCGCCGCAGGCCTGCGTCGCCCTCGGCGTGCTTGCCTGCTTTGCGTTCGGCTGCGTGATCCGGAAGCTGCGCGACGCTCCCGCGGGGCGGGACGAGGCCTCGGCCGGCTCTCAGGATTCCCTGACCGCGCGTGAAACAGCGCGTGAAACAGGTGCTGTCGTGGGACCAGATCTGAGCTCCGCGCGTGAAACAGCGCGTGAAACAGGGGAGAGCGCGGGCCGTGAGCGTGAAACAGCGCGTGAAACAGGGGAGAGTGTGGGCCGTGAGCGTGAAACAATGCGTGAAACGCGGACGCCGGAGCTGCTGACGGCGGGGGAGGCCTCGTGATCCTCAGCCTCCTGCTCGTCCCCGCCCTGCACGTCACCCTGATCGGAGCCCTCGGTGGCCTCGTCGGCGCGTTCGCATACCTGGACAAGCGCATCTTCTTCGCCGAATCCGTCACCCACGGCACCTTTCCGGGCGCGGTCCTCGGCGTCGTCATTGCCTCCGCCCTCGGCCTGGGACACTCGGGCATGTCGGCCGCTCTCTACGTCGGCGCCTTCCTCGGAACGATCCCGCTCGTCGCACTGATGCGCTCCCTCGCATCGATCCCCGGAATCTCCAGCCAGGGGGCCGCGGGCATCGTCCTGACCGCCGGATTCGCCGCCGGGTACTTCCTGGCGACCTGGTTCAAGCCCCTGCCCCTCGCGGTCAGCTCCTTCCTGACCGGATCCGTCATGACCGTCTCGCCCGCGGACGTCGCGTGGGCGGGGGCAGTCCTGGCCCTCGCCGTCGTCGTTGTCGCCGCTGGACACCGCCAGCTCCTGGCCCACTGCTTCGACCCCACCGAACCGGGGGCCGCGCGCGGAGCCTCGCGCAACGAGCGCATCATCCTGGGCCTCATCCTCGCCGCCGTCACCGTCGCGATCCCCGCCGTCGGCACTATTTTGTCGATTGCGCTCATCGCCGCCCCCGCCGCAGCAGTCGCCCCACACGCGCGAAGCTCGCGCGCCTTCCTCATCGCCTGCCCCCTCCTCGGCGCCCTCGTCGGCCTGGCTGGCTTGGCGATCGCCGTGCCCGCGCGGCTCAGCGCCGGCGGCACTATCGCTCTCCTGTGCGCGGGCGCCGTCCTGGCCTCACGCCTGCCCGGCTGGGTACGCGCGCGGAGCGCGTAGCACGTGCTGAGCGGAGACAGTGCAGCCGCCGCGCGTTCTCCCTATTGGAAACCGTCAGGTATCCGACAGGGAGAACGCGTTCAGGGTTATCGGCCGATGCGCGCGCGGCTGGCATCTCCTCGAGATCCAACTGATGCGGAGAATCAGTCGGTCGACGGATCGACGTCCCTAGCGATCCGCGACTGGCACAGAGCCACGCCCCAGGCGCATGGCATCGGTGCCGTGGGCAATCAGCCGCACTGCCAATTGCAGTGCGGGCAGCGGTAGTTCTGCGCGTTGAAAGTGACGTAAAAGACGCCCGAGCAGTGCGAGCACACTCGTCGGATGTTCTCATTGCCACGCGGACTTGCGGATGCGACGTACGTGAACATCGTGTGATCACCTCCTTTCGTGATACGCACGATACAATCCGGGGCTCGCGGCGCGGCGGGCAACGAGAGAAATGTACTAGTACTTGTACAGCAAGTGTTCGTCGCGGGTCCCTAGTCGGGGAGGCGCCGTGGTCCGCCAACCTCCGAAGCGGCACCCGACGCGGATGATCGCTAAGGCCATCCGGCCTCGTCCCCGAGCGCAGTGTATGAGCAACAGTCATCCATCACCCCTCCAAATACCCAAACAATCGCTATTTTGTGCGCTCAGTGCGTGTCGATGCTTCCCCCGCCCACCGCGCCGCTCACAAGAAGACCCGCGCGGTTGTCGCGACGAAAAATGCCACCTGACCAGCGGTGTTGGAAAAGCGTTCCTGGGCAATTAGACTGAGAAAAAAATACGTCTTAGCCCGGTCAATCAGACCCAGAAGCGCGGGGAGGCACGAAGATGAAAACCGCTGCACAGATCGTGGTCATCGACGATCACCGCGTCGTCGGACTCGGCGTCAAGGCTGCGTTCGAGGACCAGGGGGCCGACGCCTCCATTGCCTGGTCGCCGACCGTTCGCGAGGCGCGGTGGAAGCGCGGGCAGGTCGCCGTCCTCGACCTGCGCCTCGCCGACGGCTCCGCCCCCGACACGAACATCGCGTACATCAACGGATACGGGATTCCCGTGGTTGTCTACACCTCCGGCGACGACCCCTACCTGGTGCGACGCGCGATCGCCGGCGGTGCCCTGTCCATCATCCGCAAGAGCGCGCCACCCGACGACCTCGTCGAGGCCGTCCTCGCCGCTGCCGACGGCGTCACCTTCCCCACCCCGGATTGGGCCGCCGCACTGGACGCCGACGAAGATTTCGTCGCAGAACACCTCTCCGCCCTTGAAGCGCGCATCCTCGCCCACTATGCCTCCGGCGCGAGCTCCAGCAGCGTGGCGCGTGCCCTCAGCGTCTCCAAAAACACCGTGAACACCTACATCGCGCGGATCCGCGATAAGTACAGGGAATCCGGGCGCCCCGCAGAATCGCGCGTCGACCTCTTCCGACGCGCGGCTGAAGACGGCCTCGTCAGCTACTACGACTAATGCACCCGCGCGACCTCGGCCCCTACGCGCTGCACATGCAGCGCCTCCTCGTCCTGGCCTGCGTCCTCGCAGCCATCTTTATCACCATCATCAGCGGACCCCAACTGGTTCCGGTGGGGCTTTCGCGCGCTGAGCTCGTGCAGTGGGTCGTCTACTCGCCGAACCTGATTCTCCCGCTCTGCGCCGGAGCGTGCGCGCTCGCCGCGATACACAAAGCGGTGACCACACGCAAGCATACGCACACGTGGACCGATACCGGCTGGTTCGTGCTCATGCGCCTGTACCTCGCGTGCTACCTTGCGCTCATCGTCGCGTGCGCGATCCTGCCAGCGATAAACCTCGGATCCCCGGTGCCCCCGGTGTATTTCCACGCCATCGCCTCCGACACGAACCCGATCCTGGCACTCTACCCACTCGCTGCGATCAGCTGCATCGCCGTCCTGCGCGGACGCTACACGGCCGCCTACCTCAGCGCCATCGCTCCGTTGCAGATCATCGTCATGATGAGCGCCAACCCCGACAACAAACTACTCGAAACATCGGTCGGCCCCCTCTTCTTCCTGCTCACCGCCATGGCCAACGCGGGAATGCTTGAATGGACCCTCATGATCGTGCGTGGCCTCGACCAAACCCGCGCCAACGCCCGCGACGCGGAGCATGCGCTCGCGGGAGAGCGCGCCCAGGGGCGTGCACGGGCACGTAGCAACGGTCTCATCCACGACTACGTGCTCTCGGCTCTGATTCTCGCGTGCAAACGAGGCATCGACGACATCGAGGTGCGCGCGGCAGCCCACTCCGCGCTGTGCGCACTCATCCCCGCCCCACCCTCCAACGGGTTCATGGACGCTACACAGATGCGGGGAGCATTCGAGGCCCTCGTGCGTTCGGGGAACACGCGCTGGAAGCTCGCATGTCACCTTCCTGCAAAAGGCTGGCAGATCCCCGCCCAGGTGGGCGCCGAGGTCGTCGCCGCGACCCACGAGGCACTCAACAACGTTCGCCTCCACGCAGGATCCGACACCTCGGACCCGAGCCAGCCCGCGCGCTGCCGCGTCGTTGTCTCAGCCGGGGCGGATTCCATGCGCGTGACGATCACCGACACGGGACAGGGCTTCGACCTTGAGCGCCTCGCCGAGGGGCGACACGGCGTCCGGGGTTCCATCGTGAAGCGGATGGAGTCGGTCGGTGGCAACGCAACCCTGGCCTCGAAGCCCGGCGGAGGCACGCTCGTGACCCTGGAATGGCGCGACCCCCAGAGTCGACGCTTCCGGCCGCGGCAGGCGATTCGCTCCGCGTTCGCGTGGCGGACCCGCGCGGGTACGCGCGACAAAGACCCGTCGCGCACCGCGTGGGATTCGCAGGTCCGCGCGGCCGCAGAGTCGCGCGGCGCGCGGCTGCTTGTTCTGGTCGGCGTTGTGTTTCATAGCTATATGGTGGCGATCGAATTCAGCCACGGGGCCTACTCACATAAGGGCCCCGTCATCCTCTCCCTCGCGATCATGGCGGTCGCAGGAACCCTGTTGGTGGCACCGTGGCCCGACCGCGTGCCCCCGAAACTCGTGACCTGGGGGAGTGCCGCTGTGATCGGTGTGTCCAACCTGCTGGTGCTCATCCCGATTCGGGGAGCGTCCGCATGGCCGGGCTGGTCCGGGTGGAGCGCGGGCGCATCGATGTTCCTCGCTGTGCTGCTCCTCCTGCGTCAGCGCACGGCCGAGGCCGTCGTTGGCTGCGTCGGCTTTGTGGTCGCAGTCGCCGCCTGGGTTGCACTCTCAGGTAGGCCGCCCGGCCTCGTCTTTACCTTCACGATCGGCCACATCATCACGTTCATGTTCTGGTTTGCTCTCGTGTCGTGGTCTGGCACCGTGACCTCCGCGATCGAACGAGCCCTCAAAGCCGAGGAGCAGGCGCGCCTGGAGAGGGAACTGCAGGTGAGCATTAATTCGGCCATGGCGGTCAAGCTCGCCGACGTGTCCGTTCGCGCGCGCGGGACCCTCGAGGCGCTCCGGGATGAAGAAGTGACACCTGAGATCACCATGGAGGCGCGCCTGCTCGAGGCGGAGCTGCGCGACGAGATTCGCGCTCCCTTCTTCACCGGAACCGCCGTCGTGGAAGCGGCGCGTCGCGCGCGAGGGCGAGGGGTCGAGGTCCTCCTGCTCGATGACCGCGGAGGCGAAGGTGTGCGTGGAACCGGGGAAGGGGACGACGACGCACTGTGTTCGCTCATCGTGTCGCGCGCAACCGCCGCACTTGACGAGGCCGTGGCCGGGCGCGTCGTCGTGCGGGTGTGTCCCGCGGGCAGACGGTGGGCCGCGACGATCCTCACCGACGCGGGGCTGGCCGTCGTGGAATCGAAGGCGGCATCGACGAGCGTCTGTTGAGTGGGGAAACCTCGTTCCATCACTGAAGCACTACATGGTTACTGTGTATAACTTGTGATATTTGCGACACTGTGGGGTGTGCGTTGGGGGATACTGGAAGTGTCCTCTGATGGAGGGCGGTTCTTTCACATCACAACACAGGTATTAGGAGTCTGACATGACGCGATGGAAGAAGGTGGTCGGCGTCGTAGCGGCCGTCATGGTTGCGGTCTCGCTGACGGCGTGCTCTGGATCAACGAGGACCAAGGGGGGTGACACGACCTGCGGGGAGTATTTGACGATGTCCTCTGACGATCAATATGAGGCGGTCAAGGACCTCCTGTCGGAGAAGGGGAAGACTCCTTCAAAAGCCATGATTCAGCTGAGTGTCAGTTCCGCGAAGCTCTTTTGTGTGACGGCGGGCGACGATCAGTCCAAGATTCGCGAGATCAACGGATAGGCGGCGCGCATTCCCACTCATTCACCTTGATGTGCGGACGAGTGAACGTGGCTGTGGGGGCCACCCATTGGGTGGCCCCCACGTATGTCGTGCCTCGTGCGTTGGCTACTTGTTGATATGGCGGCCGAGCCAGGCTTTGAGATCCGGGTAAATCGACGGATTCTTCGACAGCGCCAACCACAGGTCAGGCCTCGTCCGAGCGATCTCCGCCTGGACATCCCACGGCGTCGCCGGATCTATCGCGTCGGCGGCAGTGAAGCGGCTTCCCGGCGAGACTGCCGCGCGTGTCATGTCGAGGTCATCGTCGTCGTAGGCGTCGGCCGAGGCCTGCTGAGGCTGAGCGATGTCCGGTGCCTGTTGGGGCGCCGAGACCTGCTGGGGTTCGGGGGCTTGCTGGGGCGCCGAGACCTGCTGGGGCTCCGGGGCTTGCTGCAGGGCAGGTGCGGGCGAAGTGAGCGGGCCAACCGAGAACGGCTGATTGACCGGGGCGTCCTCGCTGGAGGAGGTGAGAGGGCCAATCGAGATCGGGCGGTTAAGCTCTTCGGCCGCGCTCTGGCGTGGTGCAGGGGCTTCCGGGGCCGGAGGCATCGACGGCGCAACCGCTGTCGGCGCGGGAGCCGACGCGGAGGGCGCGCCGGAGGCTGGCGTGTGCACCTGCTGAGCCACGGCCTCGTTCGTGAGAGGCTGTGCAACGTTGGCCGCCTGGGGCTGCGAGAACGCCGGTGCCGCGGGCGTCGTCAGAGCGCTCGGCGCCACTTGAGCGGCGGTGGTGGCCTGCGCAACCCACGCCTGGTAGGCCTGCGCCTCCGCAGCGTTGGCGGCGGGCGGGCGCTTCCACGGCTCGGGGTCCTCGGCGGCGAGGGGATCGGGCAGCGCCGCCGGCCCGAAGAAATCCAAGGCCAGGACCGCTACCGCACCACCAACGATGAACAGCGACGGAAGGAGCCTCTGATCCTCGTCGGCCAGCAGGAAAAACCACGGCAAGCCGATGGCGAGCACCGCCAGTGCGATGAAGTGTGGGGTGGTGTGTTTCATTTCCACTTCACCTTTCCTTGTTCACTGATGATCTCGCAGTACGGGTCACATGCCCTCATCGCCCTGATGACGCGCCGTTCCAGATTGGCTAGGCTCCTGGCCTCGGGCACCAGACCGTTGAACTGCAATGCTTGGACGACGCTCCACAGGAGCTGCGTGCCTTCTTTGTCGGTGAGCAGCGTTGCAGACCACTGCGTGAAGGTCAGGCGGCCCTTCGATTGGAAAATGAGACCGGTGGGATCGTCCGAGCGCCATTTGAAGATGCTGGCGGGCCACCACAGTGGGGCCTTTTCGCTGGCCGGGACGTCGATTGCCTCCCACGCAGCCTCAAGGAGTGCGTGAGCAGACACTGATTTCGGGGTGATGAGGTGTGTTCTGCCCACCGCCCCCTCGCCCTCGCGGTGCGCTTTCCGGAAAATCAGCTGGGTGATCTTCGCGGAGATTTCCTGACGCAGCCGTATCCACCCGTAATAGAGGAAGCCGCAAGCGATGAGAATGATGATTGCTATCGCCGTGGTCATGATGTGTTCTCCTAGTTGGAATGATAGTTGTGATCAGGCAGTGGCTCCCGATTGTTTGCTTCGTCGCGACATCGGGGGAACCTCTCAAGTGACCAGGAAGCCCTGCCGACGGCACTCAGTGCGTCGTCGGCGGTCCCGGGATGACTGTTAGTCGGCGGTTGCTTCTTCGGGTTCAGCCGTGTCCTCCGACGTAGTCTCGGCTGTGGCCTCGGACTCGGATTCAGTCTCGTCGGCGGAACCGGAAACGAAGTAAGACGCTGCGATGAGCAGATCGAAGAGTTCGAGCATGAGGTGCTTGATCATGGCCATCTGCGTCGCGAAGGAGACGATCACGATCTGCTTCGTGTCGGGCACGTGCGCCCAGTAGTCCACTCGCATGCGTTCGAGGTCGAGCTTTTCGGCCTCGGCGCGCAGGGCCGCCTCCTCGGGAGTCTCCTCCTCGGGGATCTCGATCTGGAACGAATCATCCTTTTCAATGAGCACGCGGCGCAGCGCGCGATAGTTTCCGCCCTCGACGTCGACGAACGCGTCGTCCGCGTCATCGAAGCCCATTCGGAGGATGCCAAACACCTCCTCGCTCTCCGTGCCAATCGCGGGGCTCATGCGCAGCCCCGGCGGCTGATAGACCGTGATGTTCACAGGGAAAGGCGCATCCTTTTCCAGCTCCTTGCCGAAGTACATAGCGACGGCGCCGCCTTCCATGGCCTCGGCGCACGCATCGACCACCTGATCGTGCATCTGGCGACGCAGCACGGCCGCGTCGTCCGCCGGGCCGACAATGCCCTGGACCATGCGCTCGACGTCTTGCTCCACGGCCCCGTCGTCTGTGATGGCCACGGGGTACCAGGTGCCCGGCAGGTTGAAGACGAGGCGCGGGGCGTCGCCGAGGTTGTTATCGCTTGCCATCGTTGATTCTGCTTTCTCGTGTGGAGGTCAGATGCTGGTTGGGACGGTGACCGGAACCCACGTTGGACGCTCGGGCTCCGGTAGGAGAATCGGGGTATTCTATTTCTTTACAGGCACCTGCCGATGCCCGTACGCATGGCCGTGCTCGGCGTCGTATTGCCGTTTCATGGCGTCGAGTCCGTGCCTCTCCGCACTGCTTGCCTCTTCTGAAGGTGGCGCTTCAATCCGGAATTGTTTTCCGAATGCTTCAGGTATCGTCGTGATCTTCTGAATATTTGTTAGTGGATCCTTTGAATAGGAATAGTTCTCCACCCGTGCTCTTGCGTCGAGGTCGGAGGTGAAGAAGCCGTTGTGGACTGCCGACTCTCGAGCGAGCGTCATGCTCGTGTAGCTCAATCCCGCGGCGTTGAAGGTCGTCGCCTTCGACCCCGTCGCGATCGAACCCGCCGCCGCCAGCTCCCCGCCCAGGGAATGGCCGGTCAGGGAGAAGTTGCCCGCGGTGACGCCGTTGGCCATCAGGCGCTGCTTGACGGTCGTCGCCGCTTGTATCGCTTGGTGAACCTGAAGTGATGTCCCCACGGCGCCGCTCACGTCGGTGAGCACATCGCCTCCGTGCCCGAAATCGGTCCCCTCGTAGGACAAGACATAGCGCCCGTTGTCGTCACGGAAGAGCGTCGCGTGGAAGCCGGTGCTCTTGTCTTCGAGGAGCGCCGGATCGATCCCCAGTTTCCGCAGCTCCGCGGGCCTCACCTCGTGCCAGCCGGGAGGCTCCTTCCAGTCTCCGCGGGGGTGGGGCCTACCCGCGAGGTCCATCTTGTCCCGGATGAGGCCCTCCTTGCCCGGGCGCGTGTTGATGGTGTCCGTCGTCTCCCCGTTGTCGCCGTCGTGGACGTTCGCCGGCCCATGCTCGCGTTCAGCAGCGTCAAGAGCGGCGTTGTGAGCGACCATAAGTGCTTTTTCACGTAGGGTAAGCACAGTCAAGCAAATAATGACAAATGAGACGATACCGATGATGGGTGCTAATGGCGACAGAAGAATAGACAGCACAAGTCCAATAAAGAGAATTCCCAGAACGATTATGGCGGTGACGAGACACTGAAAGATCAGTATCACGGTTTTGTAGATAATGTCTTTGAGTGTGTCTATCAGTTTCTTGAGGGCATTGTTTACCCAGTCGCTAATGTCCGCAAGGGCCTTGCCGACGTTTTTGATGAACTGAGAAATTTTATCGATCAGGTTGTCGTTGGTGCTGGATATCGCCGTGTCGATCTTCGAGATGGCGCGGCTCGCTGCTTCGTCGACCTCTTGGGCGATCTGAGCGATTTCCGTCGCTGCGTCCGTCGCTGCCTGCGTGGCCCGTCGCTCGCTGGCTCGGGCCTGGTTATAGGCGTTTTGCGCGTTTGTGACGTTTACAGTGGGGGCATGGGAGCTCTGCAGCTGCTGGAGGCGCTTCTTCGTTGCGCTCACCGTGCGTTGCGCGTCGTTGCGCTGTCGGTTGGCGCTCTTCTCTCGGGCCGCCGCTGCGTCGGCGCGCTTGTGGCAGTCGGCGAGCACCGTCTGGTACTCGCGCAGCGCCAGGCCCGTATTCAGGTACCGACCGTGCGCTGCCTCCAAGCTTTTCTTGGCGTTCTTCACCTGCCCGTACGTTGCTGTGACAGCAAGCGAATTCGAGGTTGTCACAAACTTGCTGAGGCCATCGATCGCGGACTGGATGCTGTTCGCGGAGGTGATCAGCCCCTCGACCTTTGTTTTCAGGGCGGTGGGTTCTCCCGGAAGAGTACTCATTATTTCTTTCTCCTCAGCGCGTTCTCGAGGTCTCTGTCGAGATCCTCGAAGGTTTCGGCGATGGCGTCAAATGTCTTCGCCAGTGCCTCCAGGTGCTCGCGGAAACGCCCCCGGGTGGTGTCCCAGTTGTTGCCGAACTCTCTGACTTTTCCCGCGAGTTTGTCGTGGCCGACAACAGAGGCAATGTCCAAGGCGTCGATCTTCGCATCGTCCAACAGGGCTGCCGTTGCGCGCAGGGACTTCGATCGGTTGCGTAACTCAGTAGTGTCGAGTTTGAGGTTCGGCATGGGCGTTTCCTTTCTTCAGAGGACCTGGGGCGCGGACGTGTCCTCCCGCGCCCCAGGCGGTGACGACCTTACTTACCGGCCGCTCGTGCCAGCTGCTCGTCAGTCTCCTGGAGGGCCTGGGCGGCTTTGTTCAGGTAGTCGGCCATGCCATCGATTCCCTTGATCGTGCGGGTCGCACCCTGGGTGAACTCCTGGTAGGAGGAGTCGAAGGCGCCCGAGGCGCGCGACGTGGTGAATCCGTTCTGCACGAGTTGCTGGACGAGTGAGCGCAGCTCGTTGAGCTTGGACTCAAGATCCTGCTGGCCGTTGCGCAGGCGGGTGGCCGCAGAATGCATCTGATCGTAGGTGACATTCAGGTTTGTCATTGTGTTCCTCCGTTGAGAATTGGATACCCGGGGTGGGTATCGCGGATCTGGTGTGTTCGAGCCGACGGTTCCCACGTCGGATGGGTGATTAGCCCGTAATCTCAAACTAACATTTCATTTTGTCACTGACGATGGGGACTAGTCCCCATCGGGTTTTGTCATACTCGGGGCACCTGCACTTTCCACTGTTTGCCGGACTGAACAAAGTAGCCGCGACCCGGCACGGCCTCGGCCCCGAAGATACCGGGGACGGGAACTCCGACGGCGTTCTCGCCCTCACCGGGCGAGGGGCACAGGACGATCCCTGTCCGTCCGCTGCGCACACCGGATGCCAGCGAGCCGCCGAATGACCACCCGGACACGTCGGCCTCGGCCACGACCAAATGACCATTGGCCTTCGCTGAGGCGATAGCGTCCTGCAACTGTTGGTCACACGCGGAGAAAGAGAACTCTCCGATACCCTCAACAAAGAGGACGACTCCCGGCGTGGTCTCCGGAGCTTCTTCCTCAAACAGGTGACCATGCTTGGCAAGCATGGACGCGATCTTGTCTGCTCCCTGCGCTGTCTCCGTCCACAGCGGTTCCCTCGCCACCAGGGATCGGCGTGCACATGCGTGCAGCATGACCGCATTCGGGAAAGCACTGTGGACGCTGCGTGCCAGCCACCGGACGGTGTTGGTCCTGCCAGACTGAGCGGGGCCGGTGATCGCGAAGGTACCCCCAGGGCGCAGCGGCATCGGGCCAAGCGAACCCGCCTCGACCCCGATGACGGGGCGTCCATCGACAACGCGATCGACCTCGCGCTCCGGTATGTCGAGCGGCAGGGAACGGATCGGTGTCGGGCGGGTGCGTCGGCGCATAAACGAGGCGCCTGCCAGTGATTCGATCTCCCTGGCCTGGTCGTAGTCCGTGACGTTCCTGCCCAGGATCGGCAGCTGCAAGAGGTTGGGGTTACCCACCTGCATGGCGCGTCCTGGAGCGCTCGACGCGCTCAGAACATCGCGCGGAAGATTGAAATAGAGGTATGCGTCCTCGTCGGTTAGACGCAGAACCACCTTGCGTTGGAACGACGCGGCGATCGAGTTCGGGATGGCCTGCGGCCGGTCCGCCGACACCGCGAAGTGAACGCCGACTTCGCGCCCGTCCGACAGAATCTGCTGGAAACGGCTCCAGATCTTCGCATGTCGGCCGACGAGCTGGTAGGTCTCTGCGAATGTGGCGATCCCATCGATGAGCACGAGGTATCGGGGCTCGTCCTGCTTACCCGAGAGTTCCCGGTAGGAGGTCAGGTGGCTGGCGTTGACGGCCTTGTAGGAGACAGAACGCTCGTCGACGATGCTACCGAGGAAGTCGATGAGCTTAGCAATCCTCTCTTCGTCGTCGCCCTGGATAACGTTGCCGACGCTGGGGAGCTTCTTCAGCATGTCGAGGCCTCCGCCGGCAAAGTCGAGGGCGTAGACGTTGACGGGACCTGAGCTGGGGGTGATGCCTGCAGCGATCGCGAGCGATCGCAGCGCGGTCGTCTTTCCGGAACCGGAGGCGCCGTAGAAGGCGATGTGTCCGTCCGTGTCGGGTCGGAAGTACTCCACTTCCTGCGACTGGTCTTCGGGGTCGTCTAGGACACCGAGGACGATCTTGGCGTCGGAACGCTGGGGTAGAAGCGAGAGGTCGTAGATCGGTGCGAGTTCGGGCAGCCACGGCTTGCGAGGCGCCTGGATGTTCGCTTTGGCCGACGCTGCGCAGATAGTACCGACAACTCGGGTGATGTCGGTAGGGATCTCCTCGCGAGGCTTGGGCGGCTCGGGCGTCTTCCACTTCTGCGGCAGGCCGAAGCCCAGCGCCTCGATGTCAACCTGCGTCGTCTTGAGTCCCTCGGCCGTGCGGGCACCCGGGTAGGCCGACTGGAACACCGAGATTCTGCCGGGGCCGGTCTTTGCCGCAGCACGGCCGGGCGTGTTCTGCGGGAAGTGGGCGGCCATGGCATCCCCGAGGACATCCTGGGAATCATCGGTGTCAGCCATGCGCAGGGCGACGCGCAGGTTCGTGTTCGCACGAAGGTTGTCCTTGATGACGCCCGCAGGGCGCTGGGTCGCCAGGATGAGGTGCAGGCCGAGGGAACGTCCTCGTTGGGCGACGTCGACGACGCCGTCGATGAACTCGGGAACCTCGTTCACGAGCGCCGCGAACTCGTCGACGACAATGACGAGCGATGGGGGGCAGTCGGGATCGCCGGACTTCTCGAGGGTGACGAGGTCTTTTGCTCGTTTTTTGTTGAGAAGGCGCTCGCGGTAGTGCAGCTCTGCTCGTAGTGAGGTCAGGGCGCGGCGCACCAGGTAGGGCGACAAGTCGGTGACCAGGCCGACGGTGTGCGGCAGATCCGTGCACTGCTCGAAGGCGGAACCGCCCTTGTAGTCGACGAACAGGAATGTCAGCCTATCGGGTGACACCGATTGGGCCATGCCGAGGACCCACGCCTGCAAGAACTCGGACTTGCCGGCACCCGTCGTGCCGCCGACCAGCGCGTGCGGTCCGTGCAAGCGTAGGTCCAGCTGCATGGGCTCGCTCGCCCCCTGACCGACGATGGCTGACAGGGGAACGGCCGGAATCTTGCGATGGGGGTGCCCCGGTGTGCGGTCGATGATCGAGTGCGAGGCCCTCCACCGTTCGATGATGGCGTTGGGATCGTCCGCCAGTTCCTGGCCAGTCAGATCCACGTAGGAAATGGAGCCTGGCAGATCCGAGTCATCGTCGACGGGGACTCCCGCGTCGAAGAGAGGGGATAGTGACCGGCCCAGGGCAGCCAACTCCTCGTCCGAGACGCGGTCCACGCTCACGTCCTCAAGCGCGCGCGACGCGCGTACGTCACCGATGGAAGCCTGCCTGCCGTCGAATGCGATGAACGATCGGCACGCCGCAGGCAATTCGGAGAACGAAGGGGCCATCCACACAAAGTAGATACCTCGATCAGGGCCCAACTCGGCAAGACGGTTCAGGCGAGCGCGGTCCACCAGCACGTCGTCCACGAAAACGACCACCGCGGGAATCGGATTAGGGAACTTCTTCGACGTATCCTGCGCAGAGGCCTCGCTAGAGGAGGCGGAAGCAACCTCGGGGCCGCGGTCGGAGACCTCGCTGGGGTCGCCCTGAGTGCGGGCTTCGAGCAGGCCTTCGAGCGAAGAGAGCAGGACCTTCGCGGAAGCCGAGTCGGAGGCAAGGTGGACGCCGGCACCGAAGGGGGAGTGCGGGGAGGAGCAGTGAGGGAGCCACTTCATCCACTCCCATCCCTGCACGTGATCGGTGGAGGTCATGCAGGTGACGATGACTTCAGCAGGCGAGTACTGTGCCGCCAGCTGGGCTGCGATCGCCCCGCGCGCCTGCCTGAGGATGTCGCTCGGGCCGCACAAGCCCAGGCCTCCGGACGAGCGGATGTCGGCAACGAGTGGAACATTCGTGACCCGCGAGTACTCAACGGCGAGCGCGCGCACCTTGGCGACCGCCTCCGGAAGACCCGTGCGCTGATCCGCCCCTTCGATGGTGACCGTCGCGGTGTCCGTCCCTTGCCCCAGGCGGAATTTCAGGAACTCCGGGTGCTCGGGCCTGCGTATCCACAACGAGCCGTCGCGACGCAGCGCCCCCTCGATGGTCTGCTTGATCGGAGGGAACTGAGCGTGGCGGGACTCCACATCCTCGCGTCGACTGTCATCCAGGTCCTGGTGGGTGACCTTCAGAGCATCTTCAAACTGCGTCATTGCTTCGGTGAACTCGCTTGTCGACTGTCGACGTTGGTCCCACCACGAGCCGATCATGATGATCGGACTCAGGATGATGAACACCAAGCTCGTCAGCTGTCGGGTCAGGAGGAACATGGATGCGCCCATGATCAGGGGGGCCACGAGGCCGATGAATGGGAAACGCGAGGGTTTGGGGCGGGTTGGTGCATCGGGGAGCTTGATCGTTCGGGGGATCGCGTGTGGGATGACCTGAGGCGACCTGATGAATGCGATGTCCGTGGACTCGCCAGTCGATTCGGGTATCTTTGTCTGGACCAGTTGGATCTGAGTGTCTCCAAGGAGGACCACGTCACCGGGTGTCACCGTGGCCTGCTGCACGCGCTGGTTGCCAACGAGGACACCGTTGGCTGAGTTGAGGTCGTGAATTTCAATGCTTGAGCCGACGGTGATGCGAGCATGTTCCTTCGACACTCGACGGTCGTTGAGCATGATCGTGCACGAGGGAGATCGGCCCACGGTTGTGCCGCCGAAATACAGGGGGACGCACATGCCCTTGTCATTTCCGTCCAGGACGCGTAGCTCGCCCGCCACGCCTCCCGTTGGAGTCGCGTCTTTCGCCGAGGCGATGTCGACAAGTGAACCCGAGTTGAGTCCTGTCTCAGTCACGTATGCCGTTGACGGCAGGACTGAGGTGATTCTTCCGTCCACGGGATCGAGAACCCTGAGCGTCAGCGAATCGGGTGCAGCCAGGGTAGCGGCGCTCTGTCGCGGACCCGAGGAAGCCAGAGCGGCAGCAACATCTCCGACCGTCGCCGTTGCATCGGTGGTGACCAGCAGGTCGATATCCTCGCGGGTACGCCCGCGCAGTGTCAGTTTGATCTTCATCGCCGGTCCTTTCCGGTGAGTGCATCGGGTGTGCTGTTGCGTCGTTTCTCATCGTCGAGCAGATACAGGTCGCTGCTGGAGACCAGCCGCGCCGCGACCGCGTATTCGACCAGCCTGACGCGCCTGTGTGTCGCCAAGGACCCCGGCCTGCCCCGCATGCCGGGCACTCCCATCCGATCGAGCTTGTCGGCGACGTTGTCGAGCTTTCGGTTGAAGCGGGTGATCGGCCACCCCAGCCGCGCAGCAGCCTCGGCATTGCGCGGGATATCGGTCGCGCCGGAACCTGCTTGCGTCAGCCAGGGTTCGCACAGTGCCAGGATCAGCAGGTACTGCGACGGCGTGAAACGTGCTTCCCCGACCGTGGCCTCGCCGGTGTCGGCGGTGGGGGCAGCGTAGCTGCGGAATGTCGTCCCGCGCACGGTGATGGAGAACTCGTAGGTTGTCGGCCCGGCCGCGAACACGACGACGGCCGACTCGAAGACCAGGGGGATGCGTGCCCCGGGCCCGACCCGAGCCTGCATGGACCCCGAGGCGTCGGCGACGGTGACCGCGATCCGCGACCCAATGTTGTCCAGCCACCACAGGCCGTCGTGGCAGCTGATCCGCACAAGCCTGCGGTGCAGGTAGGGGTTGTCGTCAATGCACAGGTCGGCCTCGCGGCCAATGAGGAACTCCTGATCGGCGCGAACCTCGTAGATTTCGCCGCAGTAGTCGATGACCGCGGATACGTCCTCGGTGGACTCCGGTTGGATACTCGCCGCGCTCATGGCGTCTCCACACATTCGATGGCCTCGTTCGAGGAGCGCCCGTCCGAGTTGCGCACGGCGACCGACAGGCAGGTGCGCCCCGGTACAACCGGAACGGTGACCGTCGTCTCCTTCGTCTGGCGCACAGGGTGGTCCTCCTTGGGGTCCTCGACGTGGTACAGGTACGTCGTCCCGGTGCCGACCGCGTCCCACGTGAAGGTGACCCCCTCAGGGGTGACCGTACCCGCCAGACCGGTAATCGATGCGTTTGCGTTGGCCGAGGGCAGCCCGTCGAGCGGAGGCGCATCAGGCGAGGACTGGGCCGGAGCCACCGTGCTTCCTTCGCCGCGCAGCACCGTCCACACGCCGAAGGCGACGCCGCTCACGAGGAGAAGCACGAGCAGGAACCCAGCCACGACCGAGCCGAAGCCCCTGGAGGGAGCCTCCTCGGCCTCGTCCGTCTCAGAGGCCCGAGGCGCGTCCTCACGCGTGGGCGCCGTCTTCGCGGGACCGCTCTGCGGCGCGCTTGCCGGAGCCGGGGCCGGGTCCACCTTCGGCAGGACGGCGACCGTGCGGTCATCCTCCTCGTCAGGGACGGACGAGGCCGGGGCCGGGGCATGGGAGGAGAACACGGCGATGGGTGCCGCGCAGGTCTCGTCCCCCTCCTCGTCCTCAAAGGTTCCGGTGGGGGCCTCCACACCCATGGCCTCGAAAGGCGTGGGGGTCAGGCGCAAGGAGGACTGTACGTTTTGAAGTGCGAGGGCGAACTCCCGCGCCGACTGGTAGCGCCGCTTGGGGTCCTTAGACATCGCAATCGCGAGGATGCGCTCGAGCTCCGCGGGCACGTCGCTGCGGCCGATGACGGGCACCGGGGAGCGCAGCACGCGGTTGAGTACGGAGAGCTCGCGGTTGTCCCCTCCGGGAATTTCAAAGGGGGAGTGGCCTGTGAGGATACCGTGCACGGTGGCGGCCAGGGAATAGACGTCGATCGTCGGACCGAAGGGGCCCGTGCCGTCCTGCTGCTCCGGCGGCGCCCACGCCACGGAGAAACCGCCCGGGGATTCCTCGCCCGTTCCCGTTTGCGCGGCGATGCCGAAGTCAGTGAGGACGGGGTGCCCAAACTGGGTGAACAGGATGTTCATGGGCTTGACGTCGCGGTGGATAATCCCGCGCTGGTGGAGTGTCTCCACCGCGCCCGCGATGCGCACGCCGACGTCAAGCGCCTGGGACACGGGGATGCGGTGCTCTTTGGAACGCTGGCCCAGGTGCGGGGGCGGACAGTACTCCATGACCAGGTAGTGGCGGCCGTCGTCCGCAATTCCCCCCGTGTAGAAGGACACGATGGACGGGTGGTTGGCGACCTGAGCCATCAGGTTCACTTCGGCGTCAAAGGCCGCCGAGGCCCGGGCGTTGGAATCCGGACGCAGGACCTTGACCGCCACGTCGCGTTGGGGCATCTGCTGGCGGAACAGGTAGACGTCGGCGAAACCGCCCGTGCCGAGGTGGCGGACGAACGTTGCGCCCGGAATTGCCGGGGGATCGAGTGGTTGTCGCATTACGCCTCCATTCGGAATGAGATGCCTTCGCCGAGCTCCACGACGTCCCCCGGTGTGAGGACCATGGCCACAGACCCGTCCAAGCGGACGGGGGCCTGCCCGGGGCGCATCAGCAGAGTGCCGTTTTGGGAGCCGAGGTCGTGGAGCCGCACGTCCCAGTCGTCGATCCGCAGCTCGCAGTGACTGCGAGATATCTTCTTGCCGGGGCTCGGGACAATAGCCAGGCGCGCGGGGGCGCGACCGGCGCTCGGGGTCGAGCGGGGACGTCGCCCGATGATGATGTCCTGATCGAGTGCGACCTCTTCCCCCGTGGACAGGATGATCCGGCCCAGATCTGGGCGCGGGACGGTGACGGAAGTGCTGCTCAGCGGAGACGAACAGATTCGACACGACGAGGCGTGGGTCGGGTTCGGGTGCCCCTTCTCGCACAGGACCGCCAGGACCTGCGGACCGACTGCTGCTGAAGCCGCCTGGACGGAGGATGCGTCCTGCGCGGGCTCGGTGGCAATCTGGCGCGCGTACTCGCGCAGCTCACGGGCGCGCTCCGGGAGCATCGTCTGTCCGTCGTGATCGCCCTCGGCCTGCGTCGCCGCAAGCCGTTGATAGGCGGCGCTTGGCGCGGCTTCCTGCGCTCGCGGAGCGCCTGAGGAGAGTCCGGGGACAGAGTCGATGAAGAAGCTTCCCGGGGGTGGCTCGAATCGGGGCTCGGGTTCTGCTGCCGAGACCGGCGGACCCGAAACCGCCTGACCGGGGACGGGTGGGACCGGATCATCGATGGCGGGCGCCGGTGCCTCCCGGTGCTCTGTCTCAGGCGGAGAGGCGAACGACGGGGGCCCGGGAACCGGGTCATCGTCGATGACATCGGAGTTTTGAATCTGCCTGACGGCCGCTTGCTCGACGGAATACTCCGGACGCTCGGCACCGTAGAGGTATTCGAAGCGGGAACGCACGCCATCCTCCGCTTCCACCTCGAGGGGTTCGTCCGCCGCATCGTCAGCTGTCGCTTCGAGGGGCGGCTTGTCGTCGTCGGGGTCTTCGGCTTCGTCCGCGGGGTCGGGCTCGGGTGTCTCGTCCTCGCGCTCGTACCAGGGGATTTGCGTCTCTTCTCCCGAGGCCCCTGAGCCCGATGGCTCGTCGTCGGCAGGAACGGGGGCGGGGGCAGTCGGCTGGGCGGTCACAGGAACTGCCGCCGCGTCCTCCGGCTCGGATTCCTCCTCCTCGTCGGACGGAGAGACAAACTGCGCGAAGAAGGCCGCAGCGGGGGAATCGTTCTCCTCGGCAGACAAGGAAGCGTCGTCGGCCTCACCCGCAGGCTCGTCAGACCCGGACGAGGCCCCCGCGAGCCAAGAGAGATCGGCGGAGGAACCCTCGCCGTCGGCAGGCACGTCGCCCGAATCTACTGGGGCGGGATCAGGCGGCAACGGCTCCTCGGGGCTCGCTTGCGTGCCCGCAGAGGGAACGGGTGCGCCGAGAGCCGGGGAGGCCTCGTGCGAAGCAACGACGGCGCTCGCGGAGGAAGCGGGCCCGGAGGAAGCGGGGGAGGCCTCGTCCATGCCGGCGTACTTGACGCGGGAATCGGCGGGCGCGCTGCACGCTACCTCGCCGACCGTACCCGACGCGAGCGTGGCCACGGGCAGGACGGCGCTGATCACCTGCCACCGGCAGGCCTCGGACGCGGGGCCGTCCACCGGCGTGGCGATCCGCCAGCCGGAATGCGTGCGGAAGCGGTGCTCAGACCACGTGATGACGCTGCCCCCGCTCACGGACGTCGGCCCCTCCGGCCCGTCGACGACGACCTCGAAAGCTCCGCGGACAGCGATGTGTGCTTCGCCCGACTCGTCGATGAGTGCGACGAAACTCGGCAGCGCGGCCAGGTTGGCGGCGAAGGCGGAGGTCAGCTCCTGGAGGAGGACAGCCAGGTCCGCGCCCTCCAGCATGAGCTCCCAGAATCGCTGGGCGAGCGCCTCATTGCCGGGCTCGAGGACGACAATCCCGCGCTCGGTCACCGCTGCGGGATAGCCACCCGGCGTCCACGTGCGTTTACGCATGCTGTTCCTCCACTCGCGTTGCATCCGCCAGTTGCTGCTTCTCCATCGGCTGCGAGTCCGCACCTTCGGCAGTGTTGACCGTCACATCGTTATCGACGGTTTCGTCGCCGGTACTCGACTGACCCCACTCGGGCTCGGCCTCGAGGACATCCGCGATGACGACGGTGATGTTGTCCTTGCCGCCGGCACCCAGCGCCTGTGCGATCAACTCGTCGGCTGCCTGCTCGCGGTCCTTGACGTGGCGCACGATCATCTCGATGAGCGCGTCCGTCACCTCTCCCGACAGCCCGTCGGAGCAGATCACCCACCGGTCGCCGCGATGCACGGGGACCATGAAGATATCGGCGGTGACATGACGGGTGGATCCGGCTCCCAGCGCCCGGGTGATGATGTTTCGGTGGGGTAGGGCGCGGGCCTCGACGTCGGTCACGTAGCCCGCGTCAATGAGTTCTTGAACCTCGGAATGATCGACAGAGATCTGCTCGAAACTCCCTTCGGAGAGCAGGTACGTCCGCGAGTCTCCGATGTTGAACACGGCGGCGCAGGGCTTACCCCGGTACTCCTGGAATGCGATGCCCGTCAGGGTTGAACCCGGTGCCCGCGAGCCCGTTCCCAGAGCCGCGACTGCCAACGCCGCGCGGGATACCGCGGTCGAGAGCAAGGCGGGGGTGGTGAACTCGCCCGGAGCCAACGAGTCGCACATGGTGTCGACGACGGCCCGTGAGGCGACGTCGCCCGCGTCGTTTCCTCCCATCCCGTCCGCCACGAAGTAGGCGGGGAAGGAAGCCCCCCACGAGTCCTCGTTGTGCGTGCGGCGGCGTCCCACATCCGTGCGGGCAGCGTGCGCGACGACGACCCGAGAACCCCCGGGGCCGACCGCTTCGACACACTCGTTACCCATTGATGACCACGCTCCGCTGCCCGTACCGGACGGTGTCTCCGGGCGCCGCGACGATGGGGGAACCGGGCACGACAGGCGTCTCCTGGCCGTCGGCGCGCACGACGACCGTGCCGCCGGTGGAGTGCAGGTCCTCGACAAGAACCCCCTCACGTGTCGCCGTGAGCACGACGTGAGTCTTCGATACCGTTCGATCCGGGTCATCGACGGGCACGAGGGAGGCAGTGGGGCGCGAGGCCGGGGCTACCGGGTTGCGCCCGAGCACGATCGAGCCGCCGAATGGATAGTCCACGCCCGTGTCGAAGGTGACCCGAGCCGTGTCGTAGCGCACCCCGAGCTGCGTGCGGTCATCGTCGTCATCCTCGTGGTGGGAGGAGGCCGACGCGCTCACCGAATACGAGGACGAGGGCGGGGTGAAGGACAAAGGAGGCTCGGACACCTCGGGGGCTGGCGTGCTGACACCTGTGCCGGAAGTCGACCAAGGCGTTGCCCCGATGTAGTCGGAGGAAGGCGCGGGTGCGCTCGCCGCGGGCGAAGGAACGGAGGGCGCTGCCGGGCTCGGATCGGGGATCGCACTTCCCCACGGCACGTGCACCGTCTCCGTTTCCTTTTCGGGCACTGTCGGGACAGGCGGCAGGGAAGCGGCGGCCGAGGACGTGGCGTTCCACGGGTGGACGACCGGCTCGGGCTTCTCCTCGGGCTCGGGGGCGGGCGTCTTGTAGGTGTCGCGTCCCGCTTTCGTGTTGATCGGGACGATGCCCAGCGTGCGGTCGAACCACGTCCGGTTCATCTCGTCCATGCTGGCGAAGCAGATGATGATGGAACCGACACCGAAGGTCAGCGTACCGATGACGCTTTGCAGGAGGAGCTTTCCCAGGCCCGCCCACCCGGCGGGAGCCCCCGAGTCATAGCGGACCCAACGCACGCCGGTCAAGGCCATGAGAGGACTCGCACCGGTGCGCACAAGCTTGAGGATCACGAAGGCGAGCCATGCGAAAGCCATCACGCCAGTAACAATGTTCAGCGTGTTGAACGCGTCCAGTGACATCCTGTAGATGAACAGCAAGTAGAAGGGCGCGAAGGTCAGCAACACATCGAGCGTGCCATAGATGATCGTGGCGAGAATACGCCACGCCAGTCGGCGCCCGAGGCTGACCGCGACCGTCCCCGCCAGGTGTGGGGGAACCTGAACGGGATACTTGCCCGGAACGATCATTTCATACATTGTCCGTGCCTTTCAGGGGTGTGGCCTCGTCGGTGGCCGCGGGTGTTGTCTTCGTCGCGCGCCACTGGGCGAGCAGCTCGATGAGGGAATCGACGCGCACGCGCAGAGGAACCCGGCGCATCCGCAGGGAACGCGTCGATAGGAACGCCCAGTAGCGCCGATACCAGGGTGTCTTCCCCGAAATCGCTGCCACGACCTCGTCCCTGATCTCCCAGGAACGCTCCGCGCCACCGCCCTGAGCGCCCGCGTCGGAGAAGACGACGGCGTCGAGCGAACGGGCCATGGACACCAGCTCGGTGCACTGCTCGTCCCACCGGTGGAAACCGGTATCTGCGGGGATCTCGGCGCGGCGGTCCTCCAGCCGCGCGTCGATGGCGCGCGCTTGCGTCAGGCGTGTCGCCCCCACGGGCACGCGCAGTCCGGTGTCCGTCGCGTAGTCGACGACGTCCTCCCATGCGCCCGCGGCGCGTTCTTCATCGGACCCCTGGGTGCGCCTGCGGCGCCGGCGCAGCGCCTTGAAGAGGAGCAGACCCCAGATCGGGGAGAGCGCCAGGACGCCGAGGGCCGTCCAGCCCAGGATCGCCAGGAGGATACCGATCCACGCGGGCCAGCCTTCCTCGTTGTCGTCCGAGTCGTCGAAGGTGTCCGGCGGAAGCTCCGCCGGGTCCTGCGGCGGGTCCGGCGGCTGGAGGACCTGAGGCTTCGGATCGGGCTTGGGCTTGGGCACCTCCGTTTGGGGCACCTGGTCGCGTGGGGGAGTCGGGTCGAAGGCGACCCATCCAGCGCCCTCGAAGGGGACCTCGACCCACAGGTGCGTGTCCTTGCCCGTCATCGTCACAGGTCCCGAGGCCGGGGTCTCCGGGTGGAATCCCATGACGATCCGGGAGGGGATCTGTAGCGAGCGCAGCATGAGGAGCATCGCGACCGCGTACTGGTCGTCGTCGCCGATGAGCTGATCCGCGCTCAGGAAGTCTTCGATGCGCGAGGTGCGGTGGCCCGGCAGGGAGAGCTGGTCGGAGCCGTCGGAGTAGAAGCCCTCGTCGTGGAGCGTGCGCTGAATGGCGCGGACCTGCGCGATGCCCGGTGCGGCGTCGCCGATCATTTCCGTGGCGGCGTCGGCGACTTCGGAGGGGACTCCCTCGTCGGCTGCTGACGTCGTGCGCGAGAACGCTCGGCCTTCAAGCTCCTCGTCGCTCCACTGACGCGTCACCACGCCGGTGACCCGGTAGGAGTCTCCCTGCGCGAGTCGCACGGTGGACAGCGCAGTCTCGAGGCGGTCGTGGAAGTAGAGCGCGTCAGCGAGCTGGTTGGCCCGATCGGAGGTGTACTCCAGGGAACGCACCCCGTCGACGGTGGGAACCCAGTTCCCCGAGTAGCCGTCGATGCGTACGGTCACGGTCGAGGCCTGGGCGTCGGCGGGCGCGGGAGTCTCGTAGAAGGAGGTTCCGACGTGACGGAATCCGGACCCGTTGGCGTTCGTGGCGATCTGGATGACTGTCCCGTCGTAGTAGTCGAGGGTCGCGAGGCGGAGCCTGCCTCCTTCGGGCAGCCCGTCGACTGTCAGGAGATCGGTGTCCTTGTCAGTCGTGTTCAGGAAGCGGAACTGGGTGGCAGGGGAGTGATACTCCTGGAGGTTGAGCGGCGGCTCGACGTAGTCGCGCGCGACCGTGCGGTGCGAATCCGTGACGACGACGCGCGTGAGGGGGACGGCGACCGCGAGGGCCAGGGCGATCAGCGTGACCGCGCCGAGGCCTCGGCGCACGGCGGGGTTGGCCGCGCGTTCGTGGAACTCGACGACCCCGCGCCCGCCCTCGCGGCGCGTGCGTCCGGCCACGTGCGCGGACCAGACGACGCCCACGATCACGGTGAACAGGCCGATCGGCAGGGCGAGGGGGGCTTGATGGGAGCTCCAGATAATGCCGAGGAGGCCCAGGATGCCGACGGGAGCCAGCGCCCACGCCGGTCGCTTGGTGCGCAGCACGATGGTGAGCGCGATGAAGGAGGTGACCAGGGCGCTCAGGAAGGGCATGATCGCCGGCCCGACGAAGATTCCGGCGGGCGGTTGAACGGTCAGCAGGTCCTTCCACGAGGTGATCGTGCCGATGACCAGCATCTGGATCGTTCGCTGCGTGGGCAGGACGTGGTAGGCGGTCGTTGTGGGCAGGGCGAGGGGGCCACCGGCTAGCAGGTAGGCGGCGGCCAAGGCCAGCGTCGATCCAATCGTCCTGACGCGAAGCGCGGCGGTGAGCGCGGCGACCAGGACGCCCACGACGAGGCCTCCCAGAGCTGCGACGTACCCGGTGGTTCCGCCAAAGACGGGGCCGTGGATAAGGGCCACTGCGGCAAGCAGCGAGACTACCGCGAGGGCGTCGATGCCGCGCCGGAGCGCGGAGGCGGCCAGGGGAGAAGGGTTTGTCGTCATCCGAGGGCCTTCCACATTCCGATGGCGAAGTCATCCAGGGTGGGCGCGACGACGACCGGCGTGTTGCCCAGAGTACGCAGCTCGAAGTCGGCGTCCATGTCGATGCGCACGCCGGTGATCACCATGTCGAGGGGGAGGCGCGTGAGGGCAGCGTGCAGGTCCGCCAGGGGGGTGCGCGATCCAGAGATGACGACGGCGGTCGAGGCCTGGGAGGCCTCGGTCCCAGCGCGCTGGGTCAGTGCGCTGATGCGTTCTGCGCCCAGGACGCGCTCGACCCCGGAGAGGGAGTCCATCGCGTGCATCGGGGTGGGGGTCTTGAGGTGGCCGACCTGGGTGTGCACCGAGACCTCCTTCGCATCGACGAGGGCCGCGCGCGCCATGGAGGCCGCCGCGGAGACGCCGATCTCGAACTCCTCGTCGCTGGCCCACGCATCGGTGTCCAGGTCGAGGACGATGAGCAGGTGGGATCGGCGCGTTTCCTCAAATTGGCGGACCATGAGCTTGCCGACGCGCGCCGTGGAACGCCAGTGGATGGCGCGCCGGTCGTCGCCGGGGACGTATTCGCGCAGGGCGTGGAAGGACACGTCAGCGGAGGACAGGTCCTGCGTGGTCGCTCCTTCGATGTCGCGGATGAAACCGACCGTCGAGGCGTTCATGGCGACCGTTCGCGGGTGGATGTAGAGCTCGGTGGCATCCGACCACGTTTGGACGCGGCGGACCAGGCCGAGGCCGTCGCCTCGGATCGTGGAGGCAGGGCCCACGGCGACGACGCCTCGCCGCGTCGTCGCGATTGCGAAGACCTCCTCGTGGTTCTCGTCCCGTCCCAGCGCCGGGCACAGGAACGAGTTCGCGCCCGCGCCGACGCGCAGCTCGACCATGGTGGCGCGCAGGCGCCGAGCCGTGGGGTTGGAGACCGTCAGCGCACCGAGTGCCTTCTCGCCGACCGTCACGCGCGTGTTGGCGAGACGCAGCACGACGGCGTGCCCAGCCCTGCCCAGTGACCACAGGAGGGAGAGGACCACCAGGGTCAGGCACGTGAAGCCCAGGACCGCGGCCTCGACCCACGAGAACAGGACACCCGCCAGGGAGGCTCCCATCCCGATGATCGCCGTTCCCCAGCCGAGCGCAGTCAGGGACGACAGGAGTTGCAGGAATGAGCCGAGGCCGGGGACCCGCCGCGCTGCAGCGATGCAGGTCCGCCAGGAGGAGACGACCGTCGCCGACGCGCGCGCGAGAGCGACGCGCGCACGTGTGACGGCGTCGAGGCGCTCGCGCAGGTGGCGCTTGTCGGCGACGGAACGCGGTGCCACGATCCTCAGCCCTTCATGACCGGGGCGGCGACCGCTCCCAGCGCACGCTCGATGACGCCTTCGCGCGTGGCCCCGCCGAACTCGGCGTCGGGGTCCAAGACGAGTCTGTGGGCCCACACGCGCACCGCCAGGGCTTGCACGTCGTCGGGGATCACGAAGTTACGGCCCTGGGCGATAGCCCACACGCGGGCGGCGCGCATCATGGCGATGGCTCCACGCGTCGAGACGCCGATACGGACCTCGGAGTCGGCGCGGCTCGCCTCGCACAGGTCCTGTACGTAGGCGGCGATCGAGCGGTCGACGTAGTTGTTGGCCGCCAGGTCCGCCATGTCGGCGACCGCCTTTGTGGAGATCACGGGGGACAGGGTGCGGGTGCGGTCGGGTGCGGCGGAGCCGAGGATGACGTCAATGCCGGCCTCTCGGCCCGGGTAGCCAATTGAGGTCTTCATGAGGAATCGGTCCAGCTGAGCCTCGGGCAGGCGGTAGGTGCCGGCCTGCTCGACGGGGTTCTGCGTGGCGATCACCATGAAGGGGCGTCCCGTCTCGCGGCGCACGCCATCAACCGTGACCTGGGCTTCCTCCATGACCTCCAGGAGGGCCGACTGGGTCTTGGGCGAGGCGCGGTTGATCTCATCGGCCAGGACGATCGAGGCGAAGATAGGGCCCTTGTGGAAGTCCCACGACCCCGTCCGCTGGTCGTAAATGGTCACGCCCGTGATGTCGGAGGGCAGCAGGTCGGGCGTGAACTGGATACGCGAATGCGTCCCGTGGACGGTGGCCGCGATGGCACGCGCCAGCGCCGTCTTGCCTGTTCCCGGCGCGTCCTCGAGGAGCAGGTGCCCCTCGGCGAACATGCAGGTCAGCGCCAGGCGGATGACCTCTTCCTTGCCCAGGAGTGCCTGGCCGACGTTGTCCGTGATCCTCGTGAAGGAGTCGGCGAACCAGTGGGCGTTGTCTGCGGTGACTTCCATTGTTGTCCTTTGTTGTGTTGTGTGACGGGGGCTTGTTTGTTGTGGTTGCGTGTGTTACTGCTGAGTGCAGGTGAACCAGCCCCTGAAATCGTTGTCATTGTTTCCGACCAGGTAGTAAACATATTGTCCGCCCAGGGTCCACCCGGGGAGCCCTTGCGTCCCGGGGACTCCCCTCCAGTTTCCGTTGCCGTCAACCTGCAGGGTCACCCAGGCATTTTTGTTGTCGTAGGTTCCGGAGCACCTGACACTGGCGTTTGGAGGCCACCCGGACAGGTCCAGTCCCACCTTGTCGAAAGGACCGCTTCCACATGAGCCGGCCACGCATTTGCCCGACCCGCCCCTGAATCCGCTGGCGCTACGGGCGTACGATGCCGCAGTTCCAGTTCCGCATTTGTGCGCGGTTCGGGTTTCCGCGTCCGTTGTCTGCGTAACCGTGGCGCACAGGGTGCCCGTACCACCTTCGCCGACCTCGAAGGACTTGGCCGTGGTGTTCATGTTGAGAGTCTCTTCCTTCCCGGAATAGGTCACTTTCAGGCTCGCTTCCCTGCCTCCATTGCTGGCATTACCCCAACTGCATGTGATGTACCCCACTTGGTCGCCCGCCTTACATGTCACATCTCCGATTGATGGGGGCCCGAAGGGCGTCACGGTGCCGCCGGTGGCCTCCGCGGAGGACTCAGCGCCGTCGCCGCCCTTTCGGACGTACACCCGTACCTTGATCGTTGCGGCAGTGCCGTCAGCGAGAGTCGTGCTCGTGACGGTGCCACCGTCCTTGGGGAGATCATCCCAATCGCCGCTGCCCGAGACGGCCCACTGGTAGCGTGTGACGTCGCTCTTGCTCCATCCGTTGCCCGGCTGGAACTGGACGCCGATCTTGATTTCCCTAGAGTTGCCCGTGGCTGCGACGGAGGTGATCGTCGGAGCATTCACGTCTCCGACGGCCCACACGGTGGTCGTCGCCGCGGGTGAGGTGTGCGCGTCGGGATCCTTTGTGTCGTTGACGGCTTTGACGCTGATGGAGACCTGCTGCTCGGAGTGCTTGAGCTTAATGGATGTGGAGGTGGACGGAGCATCGACCTTAACCGGGTCGGCGCCGTCCGCGCTGACCGTGTACTGCTCGATGTTACGACCGTTCGTATTGGACGGTTCGTTCCACGTGACCTGCGCGGTGCCATTCGAGAAGGTGGCGCTGACGCCCGTCGGGGCTTCCGGCGCGCCGTAGGGCGTCACCCCCTGGGAGTAGAGCGACCACTCGGACGTGTAGTTCTTATTGCGAGCCTTGACCCGAACCTTGTACTCCTTGCCATTCTCCAGGCCGGAGATCGTCAGGGACGTCTTGTTTGCGTCGGGCGATTGTACACCGCCCGGCGAGAGCTCCACGTCGTAGCCCTCCAGGTCGGAACCGGTGTTGCCCGGAGCTGCCCACGACACGGTGATGGACCCGTCGCCGGGCTTCACGGTGGGCGCTCCGGGGGTTTCGGGCTTGGCGTCGATGAGGACGCTCGTCTTGTTGGAGGGATCGGATTCCCCGACCTCGTTCGTCGCGGTAACCGAGAAGGTGTGCTCGGTGCCGTTCGTGCGCCCGTCGAAGAGGCACTCGGCGACAGCGCCGCAGGACTTGGAGTCGCCCTGCGTGTGGTCGGTGACGGTGAAGGAGGTGATGGGGGAGCCGCCAGTGGTGCCCGTGCGCCACGACACCAGGGCCGTGCCCGCGCTGTTCGATACCGCGCTCGCCCCCGTGGGCGCGCCGGGCTTATCCAGGACGGTCGCCGTGATCGTTCCCTGGACCTCGCGCTCGACGTCCTTGGTCGCGTCCTGCACGCGGTAGGTCACGGTGAAGGAGCCGTTGAAGCCGGCGTCGGCCTGGATGGTCATGGTCGACCCCGAGGCCGTGGCGCTGCCGCCCGCGGAAGTGGCAGGATCGCCCATGATGGTGAGGGGCCCCTGGTCGGCCAGCGGGTTGGTCGCGTACTCGGAGACGTCGACGGTCTTGGATTCCCCGGCCTTGAGGGTTATCTGGCCCGGGCTGGTCTGCACGAGCGGCTTGGAGGACGCGATGACGTTGACGGGCACGCTCGCGCTCGCCGAGGCGCCCTGCTGGTCGGTGACCTCGATGGTCAGCTGCCCGGCCTGGCCCTTGGGCGCCTCGGCGTCGGCGGACACCGACAGGGTGGAGCCGGAGGCGGAGGCGCTGACGCCCTCCACCTGCTTATCCGTGATCGTGTAGGTCATGCCCGCCGGGTCGTCGCCGTCGGGGTCACTGACCCACTGGTCCATCGCGATCTGGGAGGCGTCCTCGCCGGCGGCGACGTCGACGCGGGTCGGCACGATGCGCGGCGGGCGATTGTGGGCGGATTCGACCAGGACGGGCAGGGCCAGCGTGGACACGATACCCGTCGCGTCGGAGGGGTCAGAGCCGTCCGTGACCTCCACGATGATGGAGGTCGGGCCCGAGAAGTCCTCCAGCGCAGTGTAGGTGAGCGTGCGCGTGTCCTTGACCAGTGTGGAGCCGTCCCAGCCGAGGCCGGCGCTGGCCTTGGAATCGCCGGTCAGCTGAACGGAGCGCCCGGACCTGGTCAGAATGTAGTCGTTGAGCGCGATTTCCTTGGTGACGCCGGCCGTGACCTTGATCGGCAGGGCGCGGGTGTCCAGCGTTGGCCGGGTGATCTCGGTTCCGGGCACGCGCACAACAGCCGACGCGGACAGTCCGTCGTGGTCGGTCACCGTATAAATGACGGTCTGCGGCTTCGGGGACAGGGGAATCGTCAGGGTCTCGCCGGAGGTGCCGATGCCCGAATCCGGGCTGGAGAGCGTATCGTCCTGGATGTCGCCGTCGGGGTCCTCATCGTTTCTCAGCACGTCGACCGAGACGGACCCGGAGGCTGCCTGCACGTCGGCCAGGGACACCTCGTCGTCGCGGGCGATGGGAGCAAGGAGCGGTGCGGTGGGGGTGACCACGACGGAGCACACGCCCTCGGCGCGGCCGCCAGCCCCGTCCTCGATGGCGTAGGAGATCACGTGCGTGCCCTCCTGCTGGGGCGCCGTAAAGACGATGCGCCCGGAGCGCTCCGTCACGTCGATGCCCGAGGGCGCGGACACGGACCCCTGCGCGAGGGTCAGGGGATCGCCGTCGGGGTCAATGTCGTTGGCCAGAACGGCGACCGACACCTTGGTGCCCGGACGCACCCTCACGGAGTCCGGCATCGCGACGGGCGCCTGGTTGAGGGAGGGACGAGGCGCGACGCCGACGCGGATCCCGCCGATGGCCTGCTTCCCCAGGGCGTCCTCGACGACGTAGGTGAAGGAATCCGTTCCCTGGACGTCGTTGCCGGGCGTGTACTCGAAGTTCGACCCCACCTGGGTGACGGTCCCGAGGCGCGCCGACGAGGCCATACCGACGAGCGTCACCGAATCGCCCTCGGCGTCGATGCCCTCCAACGGAATGGGGATCGTGACCTTGTGCCCGGCGACGGTACGGGCGACAACGTCCTTCGGGCGAGGCGCGGTGTTGGTGTGCTCGTCCATGGCGACGACGGTCAGGTTGACGACGGCCGAGGCGACGTTACCGGCCGTGTCGGAGACCGTGTAGACGATGCGCCCCGAACCGGGCCGGGAGCCGCCGCGCACGCGCACGACGTTGTTCGAGACGAAGACGCTGCCCAGGTCGGCGGGGATCTCGTGCTGGAGTTCGCTGGAGACCGTGAGCTTGAGCCCCGCGGGGGAGCGGTCGTTGTCCAGGACCGATACGGAGGCCACGTCACCGACGCGCACGACCAGGGAATCGTCGTTCAGTTCGGGCGGCGCGGATTCGGTGTTGGCGGGGGCGGGCAGGATCGTCACCGTCGCCGAGGCCGTGGCGACCCCGTTGGACACCGTGTAGGTGAACGATGCGGGGTTTGAGAGGCCGGAGGGTGCGGTCACGCGCACCATCTGGCGGTTGACGAGTGCGACCGCCAGGGGAGAACCCGTGGGCACGTCTAGTTGCTGGACGGTGAGGACGCCGCCGGTGGGGTCCGAGTCGTTGGCCAGCAGGTCCACGAGCACTTGCCCGCCGTCGGGCAGGACCCCGAGGTCGTCCTCGGTGCTGGGCGGCAGGTCAGAACCGGTGGGGGCGACGTCCACGCGGATGATGCCGGTCGCCGTCGTGGGGCCGTCCGTGATCGTGTACGACAGATAGTAGGTGCCGGCGGTGTTGCCGTCCACCGTGATTGTTCCCGCCGTCGAATCCATGACGGCGGTGATGCCGGCGGGAACGTCGTCCACAGAGACGAGCCTGAGCGTGTCGGAGTTGGGGTCGGTGTCGTTAGCCATCGGCGAGATCGACGCGGATGCGCCTTCGCGCACGACGAGGTGGTCGGCGTTTGCGACCGGCGGTTCATTGGCGCTTTCCTTGACGGTGACGTTAATCGAGCCGTCGCCCGCGTCGCGCCCGTCGGACACGCTGATCGCGACCGCGTCCTTACCGGGCGCGTGCCCGGCATCGATGATTTCAACGTTGCCGTTTTCGTGGGAGTTCACCGTCATCCCCGTGGGGGCGGTCGCGCCAGCCAGGAAGAAGGGGTCTCCGTCGGGGTCCACCCAGTTCGTCAGCCCGTTGACGGTGGTCCGACCGCCCTGGCCCACGGACACGGAGGGCACGATCTTTTGGACCGGCGCCTCGTTGACGTCGTCGCCGTGGACGGTCAGCGTCACGTGGGCCTGCGCGGTTCCGCCCCGCCCATCCGAGACCTCGTAATCGAAGGTCGACGTGCCCGACGCGTCCTTGTTGACGGCGATCTGCAGGGCCGCACCCTCTCGGGCGACACTGACCTGCCCGAGGGAGGGCTGCGTGAGCGCTGAGGCCGTCATAAAGTCGCCGTCGGCGTCGGAATCGTTCATGAGGACAGGAAGGATCGCGGTCTTTCCCGCGCGCACCCCGAAGTCGTCGTCCACGGCCTCGGGCGGCGTGTTGTCCTGGTTGCGGTCGGGTGCGACCGTGTTGTCGATGTCGTCGACGGACTGGTCCTCGGTTTCTTTCTCAGACTCGAGTTTCGATTCCAGCTGATCCCAGTTGTCGACCAGGATCATGTCGGAGTCGGGCAGCCACAGGCCGTCCTTCTCGATGTCGTTGAGGACGATGACGTCGCGGTTGGTGCGGAAAATGGCCTTTTCGGCGCTCGCGAGGGAGTCGACGACCATCTCCCGGTCATCTGCGTCGGAGGGGCAATCCCTCACGAACGCGCCGGTCACCGACCAGGCCGCGTAGGCACACTTGTTATGCAGGACCGGGCGGGTGGGGGAGCCCCCGGCCGCTGGCGCGGGGGGGGGGGGGGGCGTGCCGCCGCCAATGGGAACCCTGATGAGGGCGTCGGGGGAGGAGAGCAGGACCTCGTTCGTCTTCGGCCCGGTGTCCTGGAGGACGACGCGCTCACCGTCAATGCGCTGCGTCTTGCCGCCCGGCAGGTAGAGCGTGGAAGTGTCCTGGTCCCAGACGACCACGTCGGTTCCGACGGCCGCGATCTGCAGGTAGTCGGTGGCGCTCACGCCCGTCAGGGGTGTGGTCGTGGTGTCCGTCAGCGCGCCGCGCTTCAGCAACGACGTCACGCGCCCAGCCTCGGCGGACACCGCGTGCACGTTGCCCTCCAAGTCCACGGTCGTGACTGCGCCGGGCACGTCAGAAATACTGGCGTCCGCATCGTCCGCGTTGATGGGCGCGGGGTGGTCAGCCTGCTGCGCCCACACCTTGCCGTTGGGCGCGTCCGTGACCGCGATCGTGCCGCCGCGCACGTCCGTGGTCATTCCCCGGTAGTCCACTGCCGACGTCAAGGTGGCCGTTGTGACGTCAATGGGAGCCAGCGTGTTGGCCACCTGATCGGAGAGCTGGACCTGCTCTCCGTTTTGGAAGACGTCGAAGGTGGAGGAGGCTGCGTGCAGTCCCGCGTCCATGAGGCGGGCGGGAACGTTTACGTGTGCGACGATGCCACGCTTCGCGTTGGTGACCCACACGCCGCCGTCGTTGAGGTCGACCTTGGTTTCTTCGACGCCGGGGGCGATGAATGCCAGCACGACCGCACAGACTCCGAGGGCGGCGACAGCGCCGGTGAAAGCTGATTTCTTGGGGCGTCGAATACGCATACTGAGACTCCGAGAGCAACACGTTAATGGGTATCTATCTCATGCTACGTCAGCCCCTGACAGCGCCTGGCTCTCCCTTTGTACAATTTCTAGTACAGTCTTGAGGTCCTCATCGAACCCGCGCCGTGCGCGCACTGGAAAGCAGTGAGACGATACCGGCATGGACGCCGCGACCGACTCGACCCGACCCGCGACGAGTGCCCAGGCCTCGTCCCCGAATCCGCGCGATGAGCGCGGAAGCGACCCCTACCGTCAGCCGGGAGGGTCGATCCTGCTGGCTGCCACCCCCATCGGTGACGTGCGCGACGCGTCGCCCCGAGTCGTCGAAGCCTTGCAGGGCGCAGACATCGTCGCCGCCGAGGACACGCGCCGTGCGCTCGCACTAGCCTCGCGCCTGGGCATCAAGCTGGGCGGGCACCTCGTCGCCCTGCACGACCACAACGAGGCCGAGAAAGCCGCGGGAATCGTCGAGGCGGCTAGGGGAGGGGCGCGCGTCGTCTTCGTGTCCGACGCGGGCATGCCCACCGTCTCCGACCCGGGATTCCGCCTGGCGCGCGCCGCCATCGACGCGGGCGTGCCCCTGTCCGTCCTGCCCGGTCCTTCCGCGCCGCTCGTCGCCCTCGCGCTGTCCGGCCTGCCCTCTGACCGCTTCGCTTTCGAGGGGTTCCTGCCGCGCAAGGACGGGGAAGCCACACGCTACCTGCAGGACCTGGCCACCGACCCGCACACGCTGATCTTCTTCGAGTCCCCCAGGCGCGCGGCCGCCACGCTCACTCGCATGGCCGAGGTGCTGGGCGGCGACCGCCGCGCAGCCCTGTGCCGCGAACTCACGAAGGACTACGAGGAAGTGCGCCGCGGCACGCTCGGGGAACTCGCGGAGGGGGCGGACGACATCCTCGGCGAGGTGACCATCGTCGTCGCCGGATACGAACGCAGCGCGCGCGCCGAAGACCACGTCGGAGCGGTCCTCGCGCTCGCGGCTGAGGGCATGCGCCTCAAAGACGCCGCCGCCGAGGTCGCCGCGGCGACGGGCGCGCGCAAGAACGACCTCTACAAGGCCGCCCTCGCCGCGAAGTGACGAGGCCGGGGCGGCGACGAGGCTCGGGCGCGGTCAGCGGAGTCGCTCAGACGAGCAAGACGCCCTCCGTCATCATCCACTCGCGGGCCTGCGCGCCCAGCTCCTCGGAGACGGGCGCGGTCAGCTCGCGCAGGACACGCGTCCGGAACCCGGCGCGGACAGCGTCCACCGCCGTGCACGCGACGCAGTGCGACTCGGCGAGGCCCACGACATCTACGTCCGTGATGCCAGCGCCGCGCAGCGCCTCCTCCAGCGTCTTGCCGTCCTCGGTCGTCCCCTCGAAGCCCGAGTAGGCGGCCTCGTACTGGCCCTTCTTGACCGTCACGTCCGCGTTCACGTTCGCGAGCGCCGGGTGCAGCTCGGCCTCGTCCGTGCCCGCCACGCCGTGCGGGGGCCACGTGTCCACGAAGTCGGGGTTCTCGGAGAAGTGTGCGCCCGGATCGATATGCCAATCCTGCGTCGTTGCGATCAGCTGGTACTCCCCGCGGTGGGCCTCCACGTAGGCGGCCACGGCCTCGGCGACCGCGTTGCCGCCCGCGACGGGCAAGGCACCGCCCTCGCAGAACGTGGGCTGAACGTCGACGATGATGAGCGCGCGGGTCATGCTTCCTCCATGAAAGTGGTGTTTTGGCCAGGATAGCACCGAGCGCACTTCCCGCGGAGAGCGTGCCTTTCCCGCAAAAAGGTGCCGGTTCCCCGTTTGAGCCTGCCAGGCAGTATTGTTAGGGGCTATGAGTCGTATTCTGTCCGCCGTCGCATGGCCCTACG